>Ga0116218_1001188_pt1 | contig 16859 bp, 14 predicted proteins | sample Sb_taG_2_FD_88966 | JGI IMG/M metagenome (GOLD analysis project Ga0116218, IMG submission 88966) | Peat soil microbial communities from Weissenstadt, Germany - Sb_50d_5_LS metaG | ecosystem: Environmental > Terrestrial > Soil > Wetlands > Peat | place: Germany: Weissenstadt | collected 2010-09-21 | reverse complement strand
TCACTCTCCCACCCGAACGCCCGCACAGCCGCATCCACGCGGCGGCAGCGACCCCACCCGCCGCGACCCGCACCGTGGCCATTTTCACGCTCGCGCGACCATCCCCCGGATGCGATGGCTTGTAGGACTGTCATCCTCGAGGCTGACGCGCTGGGGGGATGCACTGACTACCGTCGGTGGGGTGCGTACCGTTGTCGCGGCCGGGGCGATCGCCCAGGTCCCCGCCGGGGGAGCCCCATGACGGTCAGTGTGCTCGTGGTCGACGACGAGGCGCTGCTGCGGACCGCCTTCACCTCGCTGATCGAGGCCGAGGAGGATCTGCGGGTGGTGGGCGAGGCGGCCGACGGGAAGCAGGCGGTCGGGCTCGCCGCCCGGCTCGCGCCGGACGTGGTCCTCATGGACGTGCGGATGCCGGTGATGGACGGGATCGAAGCCACCCGCCTGATCACCGGGACCGGGACCGCCAGCGCGCCCCGGGTGCTCATCCTGACCACCTTCGACCTGGACGAGTACGTGTTCGAAGCGCTGCGCGCGGGGGCCAGCGGGTTCGCGCTGAAGAGCCGTCCCCTGGACGAACTGCTGAACGCCATCCGCGTCGTCGCCGAGGGTGAGGCGCTCCTGGCGCCGAGCATTACCCGCCGGCTGATCGCTCATTTCAGCCGGGCCAGCCGGTTGCCCCCGGAGAGGCGCCGGGATCTCGAGCAGCTCACCGAGCGCGAGCGTGAGGTCCTCTCCCTCCTGGCCCGGGGCTTGTCGAACACCGAGCTGGCCGAGACGCTGCACGTGAGCCTGCCGACGGTCAAGACGCACGTGAGCCGGATTCTCACCAAATTGGGAGCCCGGGATCGCACCCAGCTCGTGGTCTTCGCGTACGAAGCGGGGCTCGTCCCGGCGCCGTGACCGGGCGACCACCCGGCTACTCCCACCGGAAGAAACGCTTGGCCACGTAGCACGATCGTCACGCCCCGGTCGCGCACGCCCTCGATCAGCGCCCAGGCGTCGCGGCGGGCCTGCGGATCCAGGCCCGTCGTCATCTCATCGAGCACCGCGATCTTCGGACCGCCGATGAGCGCCAGCGCGACCGACAGGCGCTGCCGTTGGCCGCCGGACAGGGACCGGCCAGGCTCAGCTGGTCTGCTCGCCGCCGCCGGTCAGCCCGGCGAACAGCTCGGCGTAGTCGTAGGCGGCCTCGGGCTTGGCCCGGACCCGCTCGTCGATCATCTTGGCGTCCTTGCCGATCAGGATCCGCCACGTCCCCGCGCGCACTCCGTCCAGGATGATGGTGGCCGCTTGGGCGGCGCTGACCGGGGCCTTCTCCCGGAAGTCGGCGTTCGCCTGCACCAGGAACCGGCGCAGGTCCTCGCCGGTCGGCTTCTCGGGCAGCACGCCAGCCCGGGCCAGCGCGTCCCGCGCGCTCGGCGGGAAAATCTCCTCCGCCTGGGCATCGCTCAGGTTCTCCGGCGCGGGCAGTCCCCGGGCGATGAGGCTGTTCCTGACGATATTGGTGCCCACGTGTCCCGGTAGCACCAGCGCGACCCGGACCTGCGGTGCATGCGACCGCAGGTCCTCGATCAGCGCCTCGGTGAACCCCCGCACGGCGAACTTGGCCGTGCTGTAGGCGGTCTGCGGCATGCCCGGGCCCAGCGACGCCCAGAACCCGTTCACGCTGCTGGTATTGACCAGGACGCCGTCGCCGCTGGCGATCAGCAGCGGCAGGAACGTGCGGGCGCAGTAGTAGACACCCCACCAGTCGATGGCGAAGATGCGCTCCCACTCCTCGCGTCCGCTTTCCACGAAGCTCCCCCCGCCGCCGGCCCCGGCGTTGCTGAAGATCAGATCGACGTGATCCATGGCGTGCTCGGCGAGCAGCTCGTCGCGGAACCGCAGGACCTGCGCCTCGTCCGCGACGTCGCAGGCATGGCCGGTGATCCGGACGCTGGGCGGGGCCTCCGCCCGCACCAGGGCCACGGTCTCCGCCATGGTGTCCGGGTTAAGGTCGCAGGCCGCCACCGAGCAGCCCTGACCCGCCAGCTGGCGGGTCAGCTCCCGGCCCATGCCCGAGCCGCCGCCGGTCACCACGGCGAGCTTCCCCGTGAACGAGTCCATAGCCATGATGCTTACCGCCGGCGCCATTGCGGGTCAACCATCCAGGTTGCGCGCGGGGCAGATGACCGGGCTGGGTCAGACCAGGCCGGCGCTCAGGGCGAGCCGGGTGAGGTCGGCGCGGCGCCGGCAGCCGGTCTTGTCCCGGACCCGGTCCAGGTGCGAGCTGACCGTGCGCACGGTGATATACAGCTGCGCGGCGATCTGCGCGTCGGTCCGGCCCTGGGCGACCAGCGTGACCAGCTCGCACTCCCGCCGGCTGAGCCTGGCCAGCCTCAGCGCCCCGTCCGGCGCCGCCCCGTCCGGCGCCGCCCCGTCCGGCGCCGCCCCGGGCCCCGCCGCCCTGGGTCCGGCTGCCTCGTCCGTCGCGGGCCGGAGCCTTGCCGCCTCTGCTTCGTTGGCGGCGGGCGGCTCGGGCTCGGGTTCCACGGCGAGCAGCAGGGCGTACTCGGTGGCGGTGGCCAGGCTCATCGCCGCACCGCGCTCCTGCGCCGCCCGGGCCCTGGCCGGGCCGAGCAGCTCCCGGGCCTGCCGCTGCAGTTCGTTCCGGCGGGCCGGATTCAGGCCCCCGTGCAACGGCGGCCAGGGGTCGGACAGCGCGGACATCGCCGCCCACGCCGTGACCGCCTGGGCTGGGCGTCCGGTGGCCGCGCACAGGTGGCCGCAGCAATCCAGCGCGGCGTGTACGAGCGGCCGCACCCCGGTCTGCGTGGCGATCTGGAGCAGCTCGCGCAGATGCGCGGCCGCCTCACCGGTGCGGCCGGTCCGCAGCCCCAGGATGGTCAGGTGCCACAGCACGCCGCACAGGTTCCCCTGGTCGCCTACCTCCCGGCACGAGGCCAGCGCGGCCGTGCAGGCCCGCTCGGCGGCGGCCAGGTCGCCGGCCTCGATCAGGACCCCCGTCACTATCAGGCCGAGACCCCGCTGCACCGAGCCGGAGTAGTCGTCCGTGATCTGCTGGGCCCGGCGCGCGAGCGCCAGGGCGCCGTCCGAGTCGCCGCCATTCCAGATTGCCCAGCTGAGGCTGGCCAGGGCCATCGCTTGCAAGCCCCCGGAGCCGGTCTGCAGGGCCAGGTCCAGTGCCCGGCGGCCATCCTCGACGGCCTCGGTGATCCGGCCCAGCCGCAGCAGCGCCAACGACCGGGCGCCCAGGCACAGCGGCAACAGCACGAACCCTCCTGACGTCGCGGGACGAAGCGGGTCCTCCAGCGCGTCCAGTACCGCGGTGAAATGCGCCAGCATCGCCGGCGGATCCTCGGCACCGGTCACCTCGCCCAGCAGGAGGCGCGCCGCGCACCACTCGTCGCTGCCCGGGTCGGTATGCTCGGCGGCCGTGGTCAGCAGCGGTGCCTGGCTCGACAGCCGTCCCCGGAGCCGCCACCAGGGAGCCAGAGCCAGCGCCAGCCGCAGCGCCGCGTCGGGATCATGGGCCAGTGCCCAGGCCACCGCGTGGCGCAGGGTTATCTCCTCGGCGTCCAGGTGCCGCAGGCCCGCTGCCTCCAGGCTGCCCGTGAACAGCTCGATGGCGGCCTCCCCGGCCATATCGGCTGCGTATGCCGCGAGCGCGGCGGTGACCTCCTCCTCGCCGGCCTCGGCCCGCAGCCCGGCGCCGAACGCGCGCAGTGTCTCCAGCATCGCGTAACGGGACCGGCCGTCCGGCCCGGCCTGCGGCGGTAGCAGCAGCGAGCAGTCCACCAGCCGAAGCACGGCCCGGCCGGCCCCGGGACCCGCCACCGCCTCGGCGCCTTCCAGCGTGAACGGCCCCGGGAACGCCGACACCGCGCGAAACACCCGGCGTTCACGGTCATCCAGCAGCTGGTAGCTCCACTGCACCGCACCTGCCAGCGACCGCTGGCGCTCCTCGGCCAGCCGGTCACCGTCGGCCAGCAGCGCGAACCGGTCGTCGATCCGGTCCAGCAGCTGGGCCGCGCCGAGCGCGTCCACCCGCGCCGCCGCCAGCTCGATCGCCAGCGGCATCCCGTCCAGCCGCGCCACCAGCCGCGCCACCGTGGCCGCGGTCTTCTCGTCGAGCGCGAACCGTGGCTGCACCCGCCGGGCCCGGTCCGCGAACAGCGTGACCGCCTCGCAGTGCCCGGCGGCCGCCGGGTCGCCGGGATCGGGCAGGGTCAGCGGGCCCAGCCGGTACCGGACTTCCCCGGCGATCCGCAGCGCCTCCCGGCTGGTGGCCAGTATCCGCACGTCATCGGCGCCGAGCAGGAGCCGGCCGCACAGCTCCGCCGCCGCGCCGATCACGTGCTCGCAGTTATCCAGGACCAGCAGCAGCTGCCGCCGGGACAGCGCCTGGGCCAGCGCATCGGCGGCCGCCACCGAGGGGAGGTCACGAATTCCCAGCGCCGTCCCCACCACGGCGGCCACCTGTGCCGGGTCGGTTACCGCGGCCAGCTCCGCCAGCCACACCCCGTCCGCGAACCGGCCGGCCACCTGCCTGGCCACCTCGCCGGCCAGCCGGGTCTTCCCGGCGCCCCCCGGCCCGGTCACCGTCACCAGCCGATCCTGACCCAGCTGAACGGCGACCTCATCCACCACCTGGGCCCGGCCCACAAAGCTGGTCAGCGCGGCCGGAAAGCCGTGCCGGCTCCCCATCGCGTCGGCCACTGCAGACCGCTCCACAGCGGCCACCATAGCCCCGCTCGGCCCCGCGGTACAGGCCAGGTGCTACCGGGGCCCGGTGACCGGGCGGTCGCACACCGGCGGCGGGGCGTGCGGCAGTTCGGCCGCGATGGCGGCGAGCACGATCCGTGCGTAGACCTTGGCGCCCGACGGCTGTGGGTGGATGCCGTCCGGCCAGAGCAGGCCGGTATGACCGGCGATCGCCGCGTGCCAGTCGGCCAGGCTCACGTGAGCCGCGTGCCGGGCGGCCGCGTCCAGCACCCTGTTGACCGACGACTCCCACGGCATCGGCCCGTAGGTGTTGACCAGGATGAGATCCCGGTCCGGGCCGATCAGGCGGCGCAGCTGCCGGATCTGCGCGGCGCTGACCGGGCCGTTGGTGCCCAGGCCGACCACGACGAAGCGGCGGAGCTCGCCGCGGGCGGCCAGGCCCTGGATCACCGTCAGCCCGTTGACCATCGCCCGGCCGATCTGCGCGTTGATATAGACGCCGGGCAGCGCCGCGTCCAGCGCCATCGCCGAGGCGACCATGACCGAGTCCCCGATGGCCGTGACCTGCCGGCCGGACACCTCCGGCGGCTGCGCGGCGCCGGTCCGGCACGCCAAGGCCGGCGCGGACAAGGCCGGCGCGGACGATGCCGGGGTGGACGAGGCCGGCGCGGACGATGCCGGGGTGGGCGATGCGGAGGAACCGGCCATGGGCGGCCCCAGGCCCGTCGGCTGCGCCGCCGCCGTCGCCTGGGAGGCGGCGCTGATCCGCTGGCCCTCGGCCACCTGCCGCAGCAGTCCCTCCGGGGCCGCCGACCCCGGCGGCCGGGCGATGCCGTAGCTGGCCACCGCGACGGCGGTCAGCGTGGCCGCGGCCACCACCATCGGCGCGACCCGCCGGCGCGCGCCCACCGGCCGCAGTCCCTCATCGACGAGCAGCCGCCACCGGTTGCAGGTGGCCAGGAAGCCGTCCCGCAGGATCGGGGTCTCGACGAACCGCCACGACGTGCAGGCCAGCGTGATCGTCACGCCGGCCTCGAGGAGCCACAGCCACACCGAGGTGGGCCTGGGACCGGCGATCGCCCCGGCCAGCGCGATCACCGGCCAGTGCCACAGGTAGATCCCGTACGAGCGGATCCCTACCCAGCGCAGCGGGGCCAGGCCGGTCATGGCGGCGATGACGCCGGTACCCGCCGCGGCGGCGACCAGGCCCGCCGCGCCCACCGCGGCGAGGATGAGGCCGGCCGGGTAGACGGCCCGGTCATTGCCGGAGAAATGCCCGGCGGCCCAGGCCAGCAGGACGAGTCCGATTACGCCCGCGGCGTCCAGGCGCCTGACCTGCGCGGCCGGGAGCGACGCCACGGTCGCCAGCGGGAAGGCCAGGGCCAGCGCGGCGCCGATCAGCAGCGCGGAGGCGTGCGTGTCGGTTCCGTAATAGACCAGCGACGGGTCGCCCGGCGAGTATTCGAGCGCCATGGCCAGCGCCGACATCGCGGCCAGGATCAACGTGGCCGTGACGCGGGCACGCCGTCCGTTCAGCCTGAGAATGAGCAGCCACAGGAGCAGGGGCCAGATCAGGTAGAACTGTTCCTCGATGGCCAGCGACCACAGATGGTCCAGCGGTGGCGGTGCCGTGAACAGGCCGAGCGAGGCGAAGTACGACACGTGGTGCAGGATCTGATACCAGTTGCTGGTGTACGTGACCGCGGCCAGCAGCGCCAGCCGCAGCGAGGCGCGCTGGCCCGGCTCGATCACGGTGGCCGCCGCGGTGACCACGGTCAGCATCAGGGCCAGCGCCGGCAGCAGGCGCCTGGCCCGCCGCGACCAGAAGTCCTTCAGGCCCAGCCGGCCCAGCCGGCCGTACTGACTGACCAGCAGGTCCGTGATCAGGAACCCGCTGAGCACGAAGAACACGTCCACGCCGAGGAAGCCGCCGGACAGTTCCGACGCGCCTTCGTGGAAGCCCACCACGGCCAGCACGGCCAGCGCCCGTACTCCATCCAGCCCGGGCGCGCGTCTGGGCGAATTCGTGATCGTGTCCCGTCCTGCCGGATAGCTGTCGATCAGGGCTTACCGGCAGTCATGCTAACGATCGGGTACCGCTCTAGCCAGGAGAAACGCCGCGTGCTGTCACTCGGTCCCCAGAAGATGCCGCGATACCCGGGCCAGGTGAGTGCGCATCGCCGCGGTGGCCCGATCCGCGTCCCGCGTCCGGAGGGCGGCCACGATCTCCTCGTGATCCCGCCGGTATTCGTTCCGCCGGGCGGCGGTGGCGCTGCGCCGTTTCAGGTCACCCCACACGCGTCCGTGCCGGGCCCGCTCGACCTCGGCGTACAGCCCGATGAGGAGCGGGCTGCGCGTCGCCGCGATGATCGACCGGTGCAACGCGGCGTCCCAGACCTCGAACTCCTCGTGATCGGCCGCCCGCTCGCCGCCGCGCAGGCAACGGTCCATCTCGTCGAAGTCCCGGGCGGTGGCCCACGCCACGACCAGGGACATGGCGGTCGGCTCGAACAGGCGCCGGACCGTCATCACGTCGGCCGGCGCGTAGTCCTCCGCGCCGGACAGCGCGTCCGGCACAGAAAGCCCGTGGGCCGCCAGGGCCTCCTGCGCCGCGGAGGCCGGGGAGACCGGCGCGGCCAGCGGCGCGGCTTCCGGAGCGTCGCGCAGGAACGTCCCCCGGCCCACCTCGCGGGACACGTGCCCCTCGGCCTGGAGCAGGGCCATGGCGTGCCGGATGGCCGACCGGGAGACACCCAGATCCTGGGCGAGCTGCCGTTCGGTGGGCAGGCGCGTGCCGCGGTGCCCGCCGTCACGCTGCGACTCCGCCAGGATCTGCGCCGCGAGCGCCCTGCGCCGCAGCGCCGAACTGTCGCCGGCCATGTCCCCCCCGGGTAGATCGAACGGTGGGTTTAACCAATCCAACCAATTAACTGCGCGAGTAGATTGTCGCATCATTTGACCGCGATGTCACGCATTGACCTACCCTCTCGCTGATGCCTATGATCAGCGGATCAGCCGTTATGAACCAATCATCCTATCGGACCAAAATGGTCTAGACCGAACAGCGACCACCGGCCGCCAGCCGCCCGGGAGCGACCAGGCCGGAGCCGAGCCGTGACGAGGCGATAAGGAGATCTGGCTCGTGAGACTCGCCACCTTGATCACCGCCGGCGGACCGCGCCTGCACGTGCGGGCGGACGGCGGCGGGTACGTCGACATCGGCGAGGCGACCGGCGAGGACCGGTTCGCGCGGTTCGGGTCCTTCATCGCGGCCGGCCCGGCCGCGATGGAAGCCGCCCGCGCCGTGGCGAGCCGGGAGGGCGGCGAGTTCGCGCCGTGGGAGTTCGGCCCGGCGGTCCCCGCCCCGGAGCGGATTCTCTGCCTCGGCCTGAACTACGCCGATCACGCACTCGAGGGCGGCCGGGCGGTCCCGACCTGGCCGGACACCTTCATCCGGAGCCACCAGACGCTCATCGGCCCGTACGCCGACCTGGTCAGGCCGGCGCTGTCTTCCTCGTTCGACTACGAAGGCGAGCTCGGCATCGTGATCGGGACGGGCGGGCGCTACATCCCGGCCAGCACGGCGATCGACGCGATCGCCGGGTTCACCGTGCTGAACGACGCGTCGGTGCGGGACTGGCAGCGGGCCGGCAGCCGGTGGACGCCGGGGAAGAACTTCGACGGCACCATGCCCATCGGCCCGGAGGTCGTCACGCCGGACGAGGTGGACGTCTCCGACCTGGCCCTCACCACAGAACTCAACGGACTGGTGATGCAGTCCGCCCGGACCTCGCAGATGCTGGTGGACGTGCCGGGCACGGTCGAGTTCTTCTCCTCGTTCACCACCCTGCGGCCCGGCGACGTCATCGCCACCGGCACTCCCGCGGGCGTCGGCTTCGCCCGCAACCCTCCCGTCTGGCTCCAGCCGGACGACGTTATCGAGATCACCATCGAGGGCATTGGCACCATCCGCAACCGCGTGGTCGCCGAGGACGGCGACCGCTCCGGCTGGCGGTGGCGGCCAGGTGCACCTCCCGGCGGCCTCTAGCCGAGAGTCCCACCCGTACTCCCTGGTCGGCCGCACTCTGGAAGAACTCTCACCCGCAGAGGGGACGATCAATGTTGACCACCCGGAGAAGACAAGGGCCAGAAAGACACGGCTCCACCGCGGGAGAGGCCAGGCGTGCCGCCGCCCTGCTCGCCGCAGTGCTCACGCTCGGCGGGCTGGCGGCGTGCAGCAGCAGCAGCAGTACCAGCAGCAGCAGCGCCGGCACCGCCACCGGGGTCGAGCGCCTCGGGCTCCGCGCTCGTCGTCGCCGACCTGGCCCCGTTCAGCGGGCCGGACGCCGCGCTCGGCCCGACCTACCTGGTCTCCTGCGACGGGGCCACCCAGGCGATCAACAACGCCGGCGGCGTGCTCGGCCACAAGCTGACCTGCAAGGGCGTGGACACCCGGGGGGACCCGGCCGACGCCGTGCCCGCCACCACGCAGATGTTCGCCACCACCTCCAACCTGGCCCTGGTCATCGGGTGCACCTCCGACGAGGCGGCCAGCGTGGTGCCGATCGTCAACGCGCACAAGATGGTGGCGTTCTGCATGACCGGCCAGTCCGAGTTCGACTCGGTCCACTTCCCGTACTTCTACCGCCTGGTCCCGCCGGACCTGGAGGAGTCCTACGCGATGATCGCGATCGCCCAGCAGCTCGGGTACAAGAAGATCGCGCTGGCGTTCGGCAACGACATCGGGTCGCAGACCTTCATCCAGCCGGCCATCAGCGCGGTCAGCAAGGCGGGAATGACCCTGGTGGCCAACGAGACGCTGGACCTGTCCGCGTCGAGCTTCCGGACCGAGGCGGACAAGATCGTCTCCGCGCACCCCGACGTGATCCTCACCGAGGCGCTCGGCCCGACCGACGCCACGTTCCTGTCCGAGGTCAAGCAGCTCAACGGGGGCACGATGATCCCGGTCATCGGCACCTCGGCGGACATCTCGCCGGACTGGTACAAGTCCGTGGCGGCGGCGATCGGCGCGTCCACGCTGGCCAGCAGCTTCCACGCCGACAACCTGGTCACCGAGACCAGCGGGCCGGCCTACACCCCGTTCTACAGCGCGATCATGTCTGAGCAGGGCAAGGTCGGCAGCACCGGCGACTTCTCCACCTACCTGACCGCCCCGGGTGCCGTCCACCTGTACGACGGGATCAACCTGGCCGCGCTGGCCATGGCCGAGGCGAAGTCCACGGTGCCGAGCGTGTACGCGCCCTACATCGAGAAGATCGGCGACGGCACGCCGGGCGCGGTGGTCGTGTACTCCTACGCCCAGGGGGTCGCCGCGCTCAAGCAGGGCAAGGCCATCCGCTACGAGGGGCCGGGCGGTCCGACCAGCTTCGACTCCTTCCACGACTCCACCGGCATCTTCCAGATCGACGCCTACAACGCCTCCGGAGCCGTCCAGGTGACCGGCAGCATCAACGCCGCGCAGCTGCGGGCTCTCTCCTGACCATGAGTCTCTTCCTCGCATCGTTCGGCTTCGGCCTGGTCACCGCGGCGGTTCTGGCTATCGCGGCGGTGGGGTTCACCATGCAGTTCGCCGTGACCGACGTGCTGAACCTGGCCTACGGCGCGGTGATGATCGCCTCGGCGTTCGTCGCCTACGCGCTGAACCAGGCGGGCGTCAACGTGTGGATAGGACTGCTGGCCGCGGCCGCGGCCGGATCGGCCGGGTCGGTCCTGCTCAACCAGGGATCTACGCGCCCTTCCAGCGCCGCACCGCTTCATCGGACAGTGCCCGGGCGCCGATCACGATGGTGATCGTGTCGCTCGGGATGACGCTCATCATCGAGTTCGGGCTGCAGGCCATCGTGGGCGGCACCAACGTGTCGTACACGATGAGCCAGGGGCCCACGGTCAGGGCGGGCGGCCTGGTGCTCACCGCGGTCCAGTTCGTGATCATCGGGCTGGCCCTCGTCGTGATGGCGGCCGTGCACGTGCTACTGCGGTATACCAAGCTCGGCAAGGCCATGCGCGCCACGGCGGCGAACCGCTCGCTGGCGCGCAACTGCGGCATCAGGACCGACCGGATCGTCACCGTCACCTGGGCCCTCACCGGCGCGCTGTGCGGCATCGCCGGCACCGTGTTCGCGATCAACAACGGCAGCTTCGGCGCGACCAGCGCGGACCTGTTCCTGGTGGTGATCCTGGCCGCGGTCTTCCTCGGCGGCCCCGGCCAGGCCTACGGCGCCATGCTGGGCGCCGTGGTCATCGGGCTCGCCACCGAGATCAGCGCGGCCTACATCACCCCGTCGTACAAGGACGTCATCGCCTTCGCCGTCCTGCTGGTCATGATGGCGGTGCGCCCGGGCGGCCTGCTGGGAGCGGCGGCATGACCAGCGCGCAGCTGTATTACCTGCTCAACCTGCTGATCTACGCCGGCGTCGACATCATCGCCTGCCTCGGCCTGAGCCAGCAGTTCGGCGTGGCCGGGGTCACCAACTTCGGCTTCATCATCTTCCAGGCGGTCGGCGCCTACACCGCGGCGATCCTGTCCCTGCCCAGCCAGTCGGCCAACGGCGGATTCCAGTCCTATCTCGGCGGGTGGAACCTGCCCTTCCCCGTGCCGTGGATCGGCGCCGCCATCGTCGGCGGGCTGGCCGCGCTGCCGTTCACGTTCCTGGTCGGCCGGCGGCTGCGCGGCGATTTCGCGGCGGTCGGCCTTCTCGTCACCGCGGTCACCTTCAACCTGCTGGTGACGAACTACCGGCCGTTCCTCAACGGCGCCGCGGGCCTGTCGCTGGTCCCCGCGCCGCTGCAGGGCGAGTACGACCCGTCGGGAGCGGGATATCAGTGGGCCTACGCGGTCATCGCGCTGGTCCTGGCGGCCGGTGCCTACTGGCTGGTGCGGCGGGTGACCGAGTCGCCGTACGGGCGCTCGCTGCGGGCCATGCGCGACAACGACCTCGTGGCCGACTCGCTCGGCAAGAACCTGCTCGCCCAGCGCACCTCGGTACTGGTACTGGGCGGCGCGCTGGCCGGGCTGAGCGGCGGCATCCTGGTCGGGTACATCACCACGTGGTCGCCCGGGGCGTGGGGCTACGCGGAGACGATCGTGCTGTTCGCCGCGGTGATCATCGGCGGCGCCGGCAGCCACCGCGGCGCCGTCCTCGGCGCGATCCTGGTCCCGGTGGGCTTCGAGGAGGCCACCAGGTACATCCCCAGCACGTTCGGGCCGCCGGGTTTCGTCGACGACCTGCAGTGGGTCGCCATCGGCCTGCTGGTGGTCATCTTCCTCTGGTTCCGGCCGCAGGGGATCCTGCCCGAACGCCGCCGCATCATCGGCGCCGCGTCCGCCCCGGTGAATATGACGAACGAAGACGTGGTAACCCTGGCCGGCCCGGTGCGCGCTTCTCACGGGGCGGCGGTCGCGGGTTCCGCGCTGCCCGCCGCCGATCCCGCCTCCCGCGCCACCGCGTCGCCGGCCGTGGCGGACGATGGTGCCGTGCTGCGCGCGGTGGACCTGGTCCGCGACTTCGGGGGCGTTCATGCGGTGGCCGGGGTCTCCATCGAGGTGCGCCGGGGCACCCTCACCGGCCTCATCGGCCCCAACGGAGCGGGCAAGTCGACCCTGCTCAGCGTGCTGGCCGGCACCATCCCGGTCACCTCCGGCCAGGTGATCTACCAGGGCCGCGACGTTACCGGCCTGCCCGCCTACCGCCGGGCCCGGCTGGGGCTGGTGCGGACGTTCCAGCTGGCCAGCGAGTTCAAGCGGCTGACCGTCATGGAGAACCTGCTCAGCGCGGTGCCCGGTCACCGCGGCGACTCGCTGGCGGGCGCGCTGCGGGGCCGCCGGTTCTGGCGCCGGGACGAGGAGGCGGCCATCGCCCGGGCCCGGGTCCTGCTGGAGCGGTTCGGCCTGTCCAGCTACGCGGACACCTACGGCGGCGACCTGAGCGGCGGCCAGCGCAGGCTGACCGAGATCATGCGCGCGCTGATGACCGAGCCGGCCATGCTGCTGCTCGACGAGCCGATGGCCGGGGTGCACCCGCGGCTCGCCCGCCAGATCGGCGCCCAGCTGCTTGACCTGTGCGCCGAGGGTATGACCATCCTCATGGTGGAGCACGAGCTGGCCATCATGGACGAGTTCTGCAACCCCGTGATCATGATGGCCGAAGGCACCGTGCTCGCGACCGGGACGATGACGGACCTGCGGGCCCGCGCCGAGGTGGTGGAGGCATACCTTGTCGGCTGAGCGGGCCGGACCTGCCCTTCTGGCCGAGGACGTGCGGGCCGGGTACGGCGCGGGCGACATCATCCACGGCGTCTCGGTGCAGGTCGCTCCCGGAACCGTCGCGTCCGTCGTCGGACCGAACGGATCGGGCAAGTCCACCCTGCTCAAGGCCCTGTGCGGGCGTCCGGCCGTCCACGGGACGGGTCTGTATCGGCGACCGGGACATCACGGGCCTGCCGCCCGAGGAGGTGGCCCGCGCCGGGGTGGGGTACGTGCCGCAGGTCGATGACGTCTTCGCGCCGCTCACCGTGCGGGAAAACCTGGAGATGGGCGGCTACCTGCTGGCCGGCCGGGAAGTCGCCGGGCGGGTCGAGCGCGTGCTCAGCGTCTTCCCCCGGCTGGGGACCATGCTGGTCCGCCGGGCCGGCCGGCTGAGCGGCGGCGAACGCAAGATGCTGGCCATGGGCCGGGTGCTGATGCTCGAACCCGCCGTGTTCCTGCTGGACGAGCCGACGGCGAACCTGGCCCCGCAGGTGGCCACCGAGCTGCTGACCGGGCACGTGCGGGCGCTGGCCGAGGCCGGCGCCGCGGTGCTCGTCGTCGAGCAGCGGGCCCGGGCCGTGCTGGCCATCTCCGACTACACCTACGTGCTGGGCGGCGGCCAGGTGCTGATGGCGGACACACCGGCCCGGCTGAACGCCAGCCAGGAATTCACCGAGTCCTTCTTCGGTGTCGGCCCCAGGGTCCCGCAAACCCGGCAGGCGCCCAAGCCGTCCTAGCGGGTGGCCACGTCGAGTACCGCCGTCAGCAGCCCCAGCGGGCTAGGCGCGGTGAACTCGATGTCCAGCGCGGCCGGCGGCACGATCGCGGCCTGGGACGGCAGGTAGGGCGGGACCTGCGCCTTCACCAGCGCCAGGGCCGCCGCGAGGTGGCTGCCCGCGTCACTGATGGTCACTTCCCGGTACAGCACCGCGGTGCCCGGCGAGGCGTCCCCGAACGCGGTCACGCCGAAGGAAAACTGGGACGACAGCGCCGCGAGCGTGGCCAGCACGCGGGTGTCCACCTCACCCGCGTGGAGCTGCGCGGCGTCCTGCGCGGTGAAGCGGATCCGGTGGTTCCGGAGCAGCTGCGAGCCCGCGCTCATCCGCGCGGCCAGATCGGCCCGCAGTGCGGTCCCGTAGGCGGCCGCCCCGCCCGGCTCGGCGGCGCGGACCTCGATCTGGGCACTGCCCGAGCCGAAGCTCGCGATCACGGCGGGCGCGTACGCGGCGAGCTGGCCGCTGGCCGGGGCGGAGGTCACCACCACGGTGGCGCCGCTCGGGTCCGGGGATCCGGGCTTCAGCGGCATCAGCCTTCCCCCGGTGACGCCCCGCGCCTGCAGCGCCGAGCACATGGCGGGAGCGCAGGCGATGATCGCGTCGCTGCTGAGCTGACCAGCGATCCACGCCGCGGCCGCGGTCTGCGCCACGTCGGCCGGGGGCGCGGTGGGACGCGCAGCGGCCTTGGCCGGGGAGGGCGGGCCGGCCGCCCGCGCCCGGGCGGCCTGGGCCGCGGTTCCGGTGAAGACCCCGCTGGCCGCCAGGGCCGCCACCGTGACGGCCGCGGCGGCGGCGACCACGGCGCCCGCCCGCCAGCCCCGGGCGCGCAGGACCCACAGCTTGATCGTGGTGGCCAGGACCCGGCCCCACGATGGCTCTGACGTGGCGGGCTTACGCGGAGCCGGCCCGGACCGCACGGTACCGGCAGGCTCTCCCGGTCCGGCTGGCCGGTCCGGCCTGCCGATGTTCAGCAGCGTGCTTCCGGGCGGCGCCACATGGTTGTCCTCACTCACGTTCGCCACCCCCTCCGCCGCACGTCTCGGGCGGCTCCCGCGCCACAGCAGAGCACACGAGCCCGCCGGTAACAACGGAAAGCGCCTCTTGGTAAGAAATGCATAGCACAATGGGCCTAGTTTTGTGCCCGTATTGCGCATTAGAGTGCCGTTTCTGTGACCCAGTGTAACGAGTCGACCTCATCATATAGCTAACCCGCCGCCCGCCATCCGCAGTTCGGGCCGGTGCCAGAATGGAAGCCATCGCCGACGCGCCCGGCGCGGATCGGCCCTTCAGGGGTGGGTGTGAACGACGTACGGCGGCCAGGTGATCCCGACCGGATCGGGCCCTCCCGCTTGCTCGCCCGCCGTCCCGTCCTGGCCGCGGTGCTAGCCGTCCGGGGATGCCGGGCGGTCTACGCGGTGACGTTCGGACTGGACGGTGGTGCGCTGGCCGCCGCCGACGGGAACGGGTGTACCTACCTGTGGGACACGGCCGGTGGCCTGGCCGCTTCCTTCGCGCATCCCGGCAGCCAGGGAGTCATCGGCGTGGCGTTCGATCCCGACGGTGACCTGCTGGCTGCCGCCGACGGCAACGGCCGGGCCTACCTGTGGGATCTGGTCAGCGGCGAACTGGCCCGCACCATCGTCTCCCGGCGCAGCCGGGGGCTGAACGACGTCGCGTTTGGCCTGGGTGGTGACCTGCTGGCCGCCGCCGGGGACGGACACGTCTATCTCTGGGACGTGGTCAGCGGCGAGATAGCGGGCACCTACATCATCCCCGCGAGCCCGGCGGTCTACGCGGTGGCGTTCGGTCCTGGGGGCGACGTACTGGCCGCCGCCTGCGGTAATGGCTGGGTTTATCTGTGGGACATGGCCAGTCGCGGGCTGGCCGGTGCCTTCGCCGGCCCCGGCAGCCGGGGCGTGAACGGTGTCGCTTTTTCTCCGGCCGGTGACGTGCTGGCCGCGGCCGATGGCAATGGGCAGGTCTATCTGTGGGATGTGGCCAGCGGCGGGCTGGCCGGTACCCTGGCCGGTCCCGGCAGCCGGGGTGTGAACGGTGTGGCTTTTTCTCCGGCCGGTGACGTGCTGGCCGCGGCCGATGGCAATGGGCAGGTTTATCTGTGGGATATGGCCAGTCGCGGGCTGGCCGGTGCCTTCGCCGGTCCCGGCAGCCGGGGCGTGAACGGTGCCGCCTTCTCTCCGGCCGGTGACGTGCTGGCCGCGGCCGACGGCAACGGCTGCACGTACCTGTGGAAGCTCGGTACGCAGCCGACGTAACCCATGCGGACGGCCGCATCGGGCCAGTTGGTGATCTGCGGCTGGGGCCGAAAGGTTCTCGTGCTGAGCGGTAACGTTCCCGGAACGGTCAGGGCATAACGTTCCGTTCTGTGGTGAATGCGCCCGCAGCAGGTGCGGAGGTACTGGGGATGGCCGATGTCACGGACCGCCGCCTCCGGCTGGCGTCGCCGGCGACCGCGCTTATCGTCGGCGGCCTTGTCCTGGTACTGGCCGTCCTCGACGTACCGCTGGCCCGTCTCGCGCATCAGAGCCTGAACGCCAGCGGCGGCTCTACGCCGTTCTGGTTCTCGGTTGCCCTCGGGGTGGTGGGCTTCGTGGTGGCCTCGCGCAGCTCGCGCAACCCGCTGGGCTGGATCCTGCTGGGCGCGGCAACCTTCCTTGTCCTTAGCCAGGACGCCAGCTTCTACGTGGTGGCCGACTACCGGCTCCGGCACGGCGGGCTGCCGCTGGGTTGGGTCGCGGTCCTCGCACAGCCCGGCTGGGCCGTCTCGATCGTGATGAGCGGGCTGGTCGTGCTGCTGTTCCCCGACGGCCGGCCCCCGTCACCACGCTGGCGTTGGGTCCTGTGGCTCTACCTGGCCGCCGCCACGCTGTACCTAGTCGGCGTGCTAGTCGCGTCGGTCGGGGCCATCGCCGGTCATGACATCCGGGTGGATGCCAGCGGGAACCTGCTGGCTCTTAGCTTGTGTTTTAACCTTTGACTTTCTGCGGTGCGCCCGGTTTGTCCTTGGTGTCACTTTTCTTCGGGACCGGGTAGCGGGGTGCCGGGCCGCTGGCGGAGCCTTTCGGGCGTCCCGG
>Ga0116218_1001185_pt1 | contig 16889 bp, 13 predicted proteins | sample Sb_taG_2_FD_88966 | JGI IMG/M metagenome (GOLD analysis project Ga0116218, IMG submission 88966) | Peat soil microbial communities from Weissenstadt, Germany - Sb_50d_5_LS metaG | ecosystem: Environmental > Terrestrial > Soil > Wetlands > Peat | place: Germany: Weissenstadt | collected 2010-09-21 | reverse complement strand
TGAGCTCCCAATCCAGTCCTTACTGTACGGATGCGATGTTGGAGCTTGTGATGAAGGAGAGAGATTTGGATGATGAGGGCGTTGAAAAAGCATTTCTGTGGCTTCATAGTATGCGACAGAACGATGGTGGCTGGGCCTTACCACTTCGAACGCACAATAGGAAACTCGACATCATTGCCATGAACGCTCAGACGGTTCAACCAGAGCGATCAAGACCGTTTTCTCATCTTATTACCGGTGTCGTGTTGCGCGCCTATGCCGCACATCCAATCTACCGCCATTCAGGTGAGGCAAACCAAGCTGGCAAGCTGCTACTCTCGCATGTGTGCAAAAAAGACAACTACCCCGATAGAGGCAGTCCCGATTACTGGCTTCGCTTTACCTACCCATTTTGGTTTACTGACCTCATTTCGGCCACCGATAGTTTGTCTAAACTGGGTTTTACGAAGGAAGAGCCTGGAATAGCCGAAGCTGCTCATTGGTTTGTGGCTCATCAGCAGAGGAGCGGTCTTTGGAAGCTGAAGACATTGAAAAATCAAAAAAAGTTCCACACTGATCTTTGGATATCACTAGCAATCTGTAGAATACTGAAGCGCCTGTACGCAGACGTCTAAAAGGGTATTACCCTCAATTGTGCGTTTCTTTATACAATACAAGCAGCGCCCTTTCCAGTCGACGCGAACTCATATGAAAGCCGCTCGGGCGGATTTTCTCCCGGTCGATCACTGAGTTAACGTGAGTTCGGGATAAGCTACCCCTGCGCGAGAGTGGGGAGTTGCACCCCGAGCGAGGGCTTTTTGGGCTGATGGCAGTAGGCAATGAGGCCTGCGATCAGATTGACTAAGAAGTTGATGGGGCTGCGATGGCGGGAATGCTCGATCTGAGAGATGTTTTTGAGCTGATCGGTGATGGTCTCGATGATGGCGCGTTTGCGCAAAAGGAGCTTGTCGGACCAGTCCAGCAGACGGTTGTGCATCTTTTTACGCAGCTTGGTGATGAGCTGAAGCCCTTGAGTGACCAGCAACTGTTGGGCCAGGGGCTGAGAGAGGTAGCCTTTGTCCCCAAAGAGCTTACCCACCAGACCTTTCGCGAGCTTAGGAACAGGATGCCGATCATCGACATTGCCAGGAGTTAAGCAGAACGCCAAGATCTCGCCCTGATCATTGACGACCAGGTGCAGCTTGAAGCCATAGAACCAGCCGACCGAGGTCTTGCCACGAGCAGCACGGCCGTCAAAGACGCGATGGGAGTGGATGCGAGCGTTGTGACAGACGGCAAGAGGGGTGGAGTCGATAAAGCTGATGCCGCTACACTGACCCAGTTGGGTATGCAGATAGGCCACCAGCGGAACCAAGACAGTGGGCATCAACTCGACAAAGCGCGAGTAGCTCACCAAGATCGGAAACTCACTGCGCAGATGACGGTGGACATATTCGGTATAGTAGGCTTTGAAGGTGCGGTAGTGCGACTGGTGGAACAGGATGAGAATGGTCATGATTTCACTGGGATGCATGTCGGTCAAACGGATGCGCTGGCGCTGTCCCGATGTCAGCAGATCGTGGTGCCAGCTTGGAGCAAACTGCTGCCAAAAATCGTCTACGGAACAAAAGAGTTCGAGTATACTCATAGGTGGACCCTCCTGGTGATAGAGACTGCTGTTTGTTTTCTTCTATCATACCAGGAACGGTTCCCTTATCCCGAACTCACGTTGAGTTAGCTCCTCCTTTCAAGCTGCTTCAGTATCTTACATGCGCGTGTTGAAAGGGAGACGCTTCTCTCTTTCGTCAGCTCTTCCAGCTTAGGGACTACATAGGCTCTCGGGGCTTCATCTTGCAAGGCAAAATGGCCAAGCACTTCCATGGTGATAGTGCGCGTAATCCTATCATCATACTTCTCAAAATTGGCTTGTAATTTGCTCATCACCTGTGCTGTCTCTTGCGGAGTGAAGTGCAGCTGGTCAACAATTTGAGCGTAATGCCACTGCACGCTTGGTTGGTCAATGGTGCTCATTTCGTTCAGCACCCTTGTTTGTAAGGGCTGAACGATTGAGGCGTTGGCTCGGCACACCTTTTCCAAAGCATCGCTGGCACACATACGCACGTATGCATCGTCATCTTTGACGCACGCAAATACCTCGCCGACTCTTGTAGGGTCATGCAATACCGCTTCAATAACCGATCGGTTATTGATTTTACGCTTGTTGCCGCCAAACATCTGGGCGCGAAAATCCAATGCCATGATGAGTGTATCCTGTTAGACGGTTTACCGTCACCTGAGACTTAGACATGTATCGGCGTACCTCCACGCTGCATACGAGCGTCTCTATCACCTTCAATATACAACATACAACGTGGTCGAGGTTAAGTAGAACAAACAAGCACACTTGCCGCTTCAGGATTCGTAAGACAATCTTACAAAACGGTAGTTAGTTGAGAATCACCTGTTCCTTCCCTCAATACTCCATATTCTTTCATTTACCGGAAACCCTTGCGTCTATCATCATGGTTTCGTGCTACGTGAGGTTGACCTGATTTTTAGAGAGTCCAGAAAGTATACGAGGTAGCTTTGAGATGCAATTTATCTACGCCGTTGCATATGATCCAAACTCTATCAAAAAGGTATTGTTAGTATGCTATGGGTGTTTTGAACCATCAGGCATGGTTGCATCTTTTAGTGACCTAGCTTTCTTCAATTGCTCTGGAGTAGTGCCAGTAGCTCGGCTCAGGTCGGCATCGCTCAGGTCGGCATCACTCAGGTCGGTTTTCGTGAGGTTGGCCTCAGTGAGGGAAGCACCACTCAGGTCGGCACCACTCAGATTAGCACCACTCAGATTGGTACCGCTGAGGTTCGCTTTGGTGAGGTAACCTTGACTCCAATTGACGGTACGAAAATCAGCCCCACACAAGCTGACTATGCTGCTATCGGGTGTATTGGACATGAGTCCTGTTTCACGTAAAAAGACGAAGGCATAGCCAACCCGCCAGCCATCTAATTGACAGAGCACAGTCGTCGTCCGTACACGTACCACATCTCGCACCTCAGCATCAGGCTTCGCTGTACGTAACTTTTTCTCAAGCAGTAACTCTGACATCCGGTCAAGATATGCCTGTAAGAGATCTCCTCTTTGTTTGTCTATTGCGATCTGCTGATCCCTGCGCGTTGTGGCGAGGTTGAACAGCAAAGCCACGCCTGCTAAGGCAAGTGGGATAATGAAGAGTTGTAACCAATCCCAAAGGGTTTTATTCAAAAAACCAGTCCCTGACAAACCAAATCGGTATGCTGCGAAAATGAAGGCAATGAGTGCAATGAGGACGATGATAATTCCTGTAGCGATCAATGAATGTTGTTTTCTGTTCTGCCACCAGAAACGAAGCCTTGCTCCCATTGCATCACCTCAATTGTGTCATGGATAAGTCAAGTTGGGATAATGAGGATAGACTGCTAAGTTTGAGTATAGCAGATGGTGCACCGTATTGTATATGACTGGTTATAACTATAGGCACTCTGAAACTACATATAATGAATAGGTTACTTCTGAGACGATAGCGATTCTCACATCTTGCGGGTAAAACTCAGTCTTTGCTGCTTCGATGTGGAAATATCAATGAGGTATAGTGAGCGAGAAGTCGAGATAATATTTGTTATATACACCGCTTCCATGAGAAGTACGCTCCAAACAAAAATAATTGGTTCAATAGAAAGCAGTTTTCTTGTGGTTATGAGGAACCAAAAATCATAAACCCAACTTTTACCTGTTCCGAAAACCTCCGATTGTTAGGACATTCAATTACCTGAAGATGGCTACAATAACGGTGGTTAAATGAGACGCCTGTCTCTTTTCTCAACACTCTCCATTCTCTCTTTGTAGATATGTCATTTTCACCTTTTCTTGCAGGGTTTTTTCAGTATCTCATACTTCTTTCACTCTCCGTTTGCCAGGAAAACAGGTAAAAAGTCACCTGATGGGGAAAGACTAGAGGCACCATCCAACCTTGTTCTTCTTCCAACAGTAAGCTATTCTTGAGCCATACCGCATACACTCCCAATCGCAGTAGCACCAGACGAGACTGATGCATGCTAAGTTCGTCTACCCCGGTTGAAGTCTTTTACTCTTATGCCCACAAGTACGAAGCATTTCGCAAGGAGTTGGAGAAGCACCTGAGCCTCCTTCGACTCCAAGGATTGAGGTAGTGGAAAAAATGAGAATGATGTGTTAGAGTAAGAGCATTAAGGACTATGGTGATAAGTTGAAGGCAATCGAATGCATCGTCAGTATATGGCTTCGATGATTTTCGTGATGTCATATACATATTTCTAGTGCTGACCACTCTGCCTCCCCTGTCATCGCTTGAGCTTGAACAGGAGAAAGGGAGCAGATCATGATGGTACCAACCCTTCACATCCGCTTGCTCGGCGATTTCAGCCTGATTTACAATGATCAGCAGGTGACCAGTCTCAATACTACACGCCTGCACTCACTGCTCGCCTATCTCGCGTTGCATCGCGATGTTCCCCAACAGCGCCAGTATCTTGCCTTCCTCTTCTGGCCAGACGCTACCGAGACACAGGCGCGTAATAACTTGCGCCAACAACTCCACCAGTTGCGCCAGGCATTTCCGGAAGTGGAGCACTTCCTCTTTACTGACGCTCATATGTTGTACTGGCACCCTGTCACGCCATGCTCCCTCGATGTCGCTGCGTTCGAACAGATGCTCACTCTCGCAGACGCGGCCACACGACAGCATGATCAGCACGCACTCCAAGACGCTCTTGAGCAAGCAGACTCACTGTATCGCGGTGAATTATTGCCTGGCTGCTATAATGAATGGATCCTGCCAGAGCGGGATCGGTTACGCCAGCGCCACTCGCAGGTCCTCGAACACCTGCTGCGTCTCTTTGAAGGGCAGGGTGACCACATCACCGCTATCCGCTATACTCAGCGTTTGCTCGCACTCGACCCCCTCTCCGAAGACCTCTATCGCCGTCTAATGCGCTTGTTCGCGCTGAATAACGATCGCGCCAGCGCCTTGCACGTCTACCACACCTGTGTCACCATCTTACAACGCGAAATGGGCGTCGACCCCGATCCGACGACCCGCGAAGTCTACGAGCACCTGATGCAGCAAGAGATACCGGCCATACAAGCCATCGTCCATCAACCGCTGCTCACTGCTACCCCAACGCTCATCGGACGAAATCGGGAGTGGGAGGCTCTGCAAGATGCCTGGTATCATACCACCACTACTGCTGAGCCTCACTTCGTTCTCATGACTGGGGAAGCAGGCATTGGCAAATCACGACTGGCCGAGGAATTTCTGCTGTGGACGAGCCAGCAGGGTGCCGTCACCGCGAAGACGCGCTCCTATGCTGCTGAGGGCCAACTCTCACTCGCTCCAGTGACGGAGTGGCTCAGGAGCGATGGCCTGCGATCACCCCTCGTGCAACTAGACGTAGTCTGGCTCACCGAGGTCGCGCGCCTGCTGCCAGAGCTGTTCACTGAACGACCAGATTTACCGCATTACGAGCCGGTGATTGAGTACGGCCAGCGCCAGCGTTTCTTTGAGGCGCTTGCACGCGCCATACTCGTCACACCACAGCCATTACTTTTGTTGATCGATGACTTGCAATGGTGCGATCAGGAAACGCTGGAATGGCTGCATTTTCTGTTGCGCTTCGACCCCATGGCACGACTGCTCGTCGTCGGTTGCGCCCGCGAGGAAGAACTGCCACCGCACCACACGCTGCTCACCTTTCTACTGCATCTGCGCAGCACCATGCGTGTGACTGAAATTGCGCTCCAGCCGTTAGATGCAGCAGAAACCGCGAAACTGGCCGCTCAGGTGGCGAAGCAAGAGTTGGATATTGACTCGGTCATGCACCTGTATCATGAGACGGGGGGATATCCCCTGTTCATAGTTGAAATGGTGCGGGCAGACCTGGGACGAGTATCAGCCAGCCCACTAGAGACCGATCGCCCCCACAGGCAACCCCCGCTTGATGATGAGCGAACGCTTCCGCCACGTATGCAAGCAGTGCTCGTCGGTCGCCTGCTTCAACTCTCGGACTCTGCTCGCGCGTTTGTTGAACTTGCCGCGATCATTGGCCGCGAATTCACGCTCGACCTCTTGATCACCGCCAGCAACGCCGACGCCGAGAGCGCTGTACGTGCACTCGACGAACTCTGGCACAAACGGATCGTGCGCGAACACGGTGCGAACAGCTATGACTTCACCCACGATAAGCTGCGCGAGGTGGCGTATGGAGAGATTAGTGCGCCACAGCGCCGCATGCTGCACCACCGTGTCGCGCAAGCGTTAGAAACCTTGCCGACTACGGACCTCGACCTGGTCAGTGGCCAGATAGCATCCCATTACGAGCGAGCTGGCATGATCGAACACGCGCTCTCTTATTACCAGCATGCGGCAGCTGTGGCGCAGCGGGTGTATGCAAACGAAGATGCCATTAGCCTGCTTTCGCGGAGTCTGGAGTTGCTTGAGTTCCTGCCTGCAGGTGCGAAACGTGACAAACAGGAACTCAGCCTGCAACTTGCACTGGCACCATACTACCGGGTGACCAAAGGCTGGGCGACACCAGAACTAGAGCACGTCCTTGATCGGGCCCTCGCATTGTGCGACACGGTCGGTGACGACGCCCAGCGGGCACAAACGCTCTATGGATTGCAGTCTGTGTACGTCGTACAGGCAAAACTCGAACGGGTGCAAATGGTCTCCGATGAGCTGCACACCCTCTATCAGCGCTCTCTTGGCATAGCGCCACCGCCGTTTGCCGGCATGATGTTGGCTGGAGCGCAACTGCACCTGGGGAGGATCATTGAGGCTAACGCGCACTTTGCAGAGACCATCGCCGCGCACGATCCCGAACAACTCCTCCAACTGCAGGAGTCGCAGGGAGTGAATTATGCAGCTCATGCGAGGGCGTGGCAATCACACGCGCTCTGGTGTCTGGGCTATCCGCAGCTGGCACTTAGTCAGGTAATCGATGCGGTTAATCTAGTGCAGAATCCGGATCAACCTTTCAACCAGGCACTTGTGTCAGCTTATCTAGCTTTGCTGCAGCAGTTATGCGCCGATGAAGAAGTCGCTCGCGATCACGCCGAGCAAGCGTTTGCGCTCGCGAGCAAGTACCAGGCACCTTACTATCGTGCCTGGTCAGACATCTTGGTCAGCTATGCGCTGGCCCTGGAGAAACCCGATGAGGAGAGTATCGGGCGCCTGCGTGGCTCGATTGACGCATTCAAAGCATCGGGCGCCCGATTGCGTCTGCCATATTACTTCTCGCTGCTTGCGCATATCAGTGGGAAAGCCGCGCGCACCGAGGAGGGACTCGCATCCATCGACGAGGCGCTCTCTGAAGCGCGTACACACAACGAGCGCTGGTGGGACGCGGAGTTACATCGGCTGCGAGGCGAGTTCCTGCTCATGTACGGTGCGGACGCATCTGATGTCGAAGCGGCGATCCTCCGAGCGATTGAGATCGCACGCTCCCAACAGGCCAAATCGTTGGAACTCCGCGCGACGATGAGCCTGGCGCGGTTATGGATCACCCAGAATCGCGGAGACGACGCCAGACGTCGTCTCGGGGACGTGTACAGCTGGTTCACAGAAGGGTTTGAAACGCCAGACTTGCAGGCTGCTCGGCTGCTCCTCGCGCAAATGTAGCCTGTCTACGCGCACATCGAATCTGTAATTAACGTTTGGCTAACGGTGGAAATCCTCATCTCTCTGGAAATTGCCTCCGCATCTGGCGTGTACAAACGCTATCCTAACGCTGCCTATGCTATCCTTGAAATCGAACGGTGAAAACGCATGTGATGCGATGAACCTCGCATCGAGAAAACGTCTTGAGAGTGCAGAAAAGCAGGAGGCAGAAAATGTATTATCGTGTCGCGATCCAGGTGGACCCGTTGCCGACCTGGCAATGGAGATCAACCGTTCTCAGTTCGCTGGATACCCTGTTTCAATTCCTTCGGGTTTATCATGCCTTTCCGCAGAATCGCCTGCGCGTGTTCTCTTCCTCCTCCCGTGAGGATCTGAGCGAGCAACTGAGGCGCGAGAACACTGGTGGGGAGTCCACCTCGGTCACAGCAGCACAATTTCTGCAGCAGAGAAGGCTCTGCGTGCCAGAGAGGACAGGGGAAGTATCAGAAAGTAGGGAACAGGAGAGGGTCTTAATTGCGGTCGCTACCAACTCATTGTCAAACGAGAGCAGCAAGGGAGCATTCTATCAGGATACGGGAGACATGAGCCCATTGGAGAGACGACGACGAGAGATCGAAGATGGAGCAGGTGGCGATCATGACTGCCCTTACAGCTTCACCTTGCCAAACTCCGCACCACAAGTCCGCGCCTGGATGAAGCTCCTATCGGGCGTACAGGATGGGGTAATTCAGCCCTAAGTTGTCCCTGAGGGGCATTACGACAGTCACATAAAACTGACAAGGAGAAAAGAACAATGGAACAACAACACCCAGCCCTTGCATTGGAGGAAACGGCGATTCAGGATCTGGTCTCACGTCTGCGTGGGACATTGCTTCGTCCCGGCGATGCTGACTACAAGGAGGCTGTTCGGGTCTACAACGGCATGATCGAGAAGCGTCCTGCGCTGATCGCCCACTGCGTGGATGTGGCCGATGTGATGGCAGCTGTCACCTTTGCCCGTGAGCGCGAGCTGATCTTGGCTGTGCGAGGCGGAGGGCACAGCGGCCCTGGCCTGGGTACCTGCGATGACGGTCTGGTGATTGACCTGTCTGGTATGAAAGGTATTCGCGTCGATCCCACCGCGCGCACCGCTCGCGTCGAAGGAGGTTGCACCTGGGGCGAGGTAGACCATGCCACGCATGCCTTCGGGCTGGCCACTCCTAGTGGCTTCATTTCGTCGACCGGTGTCGGTGGGCTGACGTTGGGAGGAGGTATCGGCTACCTCTCGCGTACCCTTGGCCTGACAATTGACAACCTGCTCGGCGTTGACATGGTGCTGGCCGATGGCAGCTTTGTCACGGCCAGCGCCGACGAACATGCCGACCTGTTCTGGGCAGTCCGCGGTGGTGGCGGCAATTTCGGCGTTGTCACATCGTTCCTGTTCCAGCTGCACCCGATGAGCACGGTCTACGGTGGGCCGATGTTCTGGCCGATCGAACAGGCGGCTGATGTGATGAGGTTCTGGCGCGACTTCATCCTGAACGCTCCCGAGGAGATCAACGGCTGGTTCGCATTTGTCACGGTGCCACCTGCGCCGCCTTTCCCAGAACAGTTTCATCTGCAGAAGATGTGCGCGATCGTGTGGTGCTACACTGGTGCACTGGACAAAGCCGATGAGCAATTCAAACCAATTCGTGCCTTTCGCTCTCCTGCTATCGACCTTGCCGGGCCAATCCCCTGGCCGGTTCTGCAGAGCCTGTTCGATGCGTTGTACCCACCTGGCCTGCAATGGTACTGGAAGGCCGACTTCTTCAAAGATCTGAGTGAGAAGGCAATTGATTTGCATGTGAAGTACAGCGCGCAACTGCCGACAATGCACTCGACAATGCATCTCTATCCGATCAATGGCGCTGTGCATCGGGCCAGTAGGAGCGAGACCGCGTTCAGCTTCCGTGACGCCAACTTCGCCGAAGTGATCGTCGGGGTCGACCCCGACCCGGCCAACAACGAGCGCATGATCGGCTGGGCCAGGGACTACTGGATGGCCTTGCATCCCTATTCGGCTGGAGGCGGCTATGTCAACATGATGATGGATGAGGGGACGGACAATGTGAAGGCGGCATACCGCGACAACTATGCCCGGCTGGCACAGATCAAAGCCACGTATGATCCGAGCAATCTGTTCCACGTGAATCAGAATATCATGCCGACCAACGGAGGAAAAGAAAATGGCGAAAGTCAGCGTACATACTGATGAAGCACCGAAAACCCTGGCTGGGTATAGTCAAGCGGTGAAGTCTGGAGGATTTGTCTTTGTGGCTGGTCAGGGACCCTTTGATGCCAGGACGGGTGAGGTTGTGGGAACAACCATCCAGGAACAGACGGCTCAATGCTTGAAAAATATCGCCGCTATTCTTCAAGCAGCGCATAGTTCTCTTGAAAGAGCAGTGAGCGCGACCTTCATCTTAGGTGAGGAAAGTGACTTCACTGGGATGAACGAAGAGTGGGGAAAATGGTTTCCCGAGGATCCGCCAGCCCGGCAGGGTGCGAAGCTTCCCATCCAGCCAAAGGGAATGAAGATTTCTATCGCGCTCATCGCTGAAGCCTAGCCTTTAGGCGCCTCACAACTTGCCGAAGCCAACTCGATTCCTCAGCGATAGGGGGCGATCCTGGCTTCGACATTAGTTCACACTATCTCAATGAGCAGCGGCATTTGGCTGCCGCAGAAAGGGAAACCTGTAATGGACATTCCTGCCGATTATCGACTCCTTGAAGGGAGCGAACGCCAACTGGCTCCTGGCGCACGTTTTATAAGCCCGGCGGACCCGAACGAGCCTCTGTCCGTTACTATCGTTGTGCGCAGGCGACCCGATGCTCCTCCCCTGCCCGATCTGGAGAATATGCGGACAGTGCCCCAGGAGAGACGCACGCTTGTTTCGCCTGAAGAGTTCGCAGCCAGCTATGGCGCTGCTGACGAAGATCTCCAGCATATCGCTGACTTCGTGCAATCGAAAGGACTCACTGTTGAGGAGACGAGCATCGCCCGGCGCACTGCGGTGGTATCGGGCACCGTCGCGCAATTCAATGATGCCTTCGCGGTGGAGCTGGGCCGCTACGAGTCGCCCGATCAGACCTATCGAGGACGCGAGGGATCTATCTCTGTGCCAGCCGAACTGGTAGGCGTCATCGAGGGTGTATTCGGCCTGGATAATCGGCGGATCGGTGGTCACAATAGCGGCGCTCCGATCACCCAGAACCTCACACCACCGCAGGTTGCGGGATTCTATAACTTCCCCATCGGCGCAGCGACTGGCCAGACCATCGGCATCCTCACCATGACCGGGAATAGCGCTGGCTATAGATACGGCGACATTCAGAAGTTCTTCGCCTCTCTAGGAAGCGGTTTCACCGCACCAACCATCGTTGATGTCAACATCGATGGCTCATTAAATAGTCCTGGTGGAACACTCGAAGATGAGGGGGAGATCCTGCAAGATATCTGCATTTCCAGTTCAATCGCCCAGGGTGCAACGATCGCTGTCTACTTCGCGCCATATACCCAACAAGGCTGGGTGGATGCCATCGGAAGGGCGGTCTATCCCAACCCTGGAGATCCCAGGCCGTCGGTGCTCTCTACCAGTTGGTACATATCGGAAGGAGATGATGCGCCAACGCTCATGGTCAATGGCGTGACCACAGCATTCGTCAAGGCTGTCTCGGATGCCATTCAGACCACCGCATACGTCGGCAGCACTGTCTTCGCTGCCTGCGGAGACATAGGCTCGGACGGCACTGTCCTCGATGCGACGGGAGAGCACGTATTGTACCATGACGGAAAGGCTCACGTGCAGTATCCTGGCAGCGATCCCGGTGTAGTTTCGTGTGGTGGGACCATCGTAAATGTGAGCGGATCATCCTTCACCGAGGTGACCTGGAACGATGTCTCCAGTGCCACCGGCGGAGGCGTGAGCGATTTCTTCCCGTTGCCCTATTATCAAAGTGGCGTCGGCGTTCCCAATTCGGTCAACGATGGTCACCAGGGGCGTGGAGTACCCGATGTCGCCGGCAATGCCAGCCCAAGCAGCGGCTATGCGATGTCGGTGAATGGGGCCAGTTGGACTGCTGATGGCATCAGCGCGGTTGCTCCGTTGTACGCCGGGCTGATCGCGGTAATCAATGCCAGGCTGGGCTAGCCGGTCTGCTTCCTCAATGATAGGCTCTATACCTACGGCAGAATGCTCAGTAGAGAAGGCCATGTCTTCAATGACATCAAAGATGGCGTGAACAATTCCGTGAATGGTGTACCAGGCTATAGATCTGGCCCAGGCTAGGACGCCTGCACGGGCTGGGGGAGCATCAACGGGCAGGCGCTTCTGGAGGCTCTACAGGTGAATAGAGTGCGCGTACATATCGATCGCATCCTTGATCACGTGCCGGGCACTCCTGAGCAAGTGGCATTGGTCCAGGCTTATGCTATGGTGAAGATGATAGATCTGAATAACCCGGATGACACCTACCTCACTTTTGTCGATGATGCAGGCTTCGAGGGCTATGAAGAAGACTTCTTCTCCTTTGTGAGAACGATTGAGATCGTTCTCGAAATCTGGCGCAACACAAGTCAAGAGGTGGAACATGGCAAAGTGGAGACGATGAATGGTCAGAGATACATCGTTTTTGGTCCGAACGAAAAGTATCCTGTGCCTGCCAATTGGGATCAACTGCCTCCTGCCGCGCAAGAGAGCCTCATGAATTTGACAATCACACCCCCTTGTCTCTCCGGGTTTCGTGGAGCGCTTCAAGCTCACCTACGATCTAAGAACCCAGCGGTTCAGTGGCGATGCAACGGGTAACGCGGGGAAGTCAATCCATCTTCCAACTCCCCCGCCCATCAACAGAATCCCTCCTGTGTTTGAGTTCCATCCTGAAGTCTGGTTCACGATCAGTCAGATCTGAAACGGTACAAAGTATTGCATGGAGGAAAATCATGAGTAGCAAACAATCTGTGCAGGGTACGTGCGACAGGCACCACGCCATCGTCATCGGCGGAAGTATGGCCGGATTGCTGGCCGCTCGTGTCCTCTCGGATCATTTTGCACAGGTCACCATGATCGAGCGCGATACATTGATCGATGAGGACATGCCGCGCAAAGGGGTACCACAAGGAAGACACGTGCATGGGTTCCTGGCGCGTGGAGCGGTCATCATGGGAGAGTACTTTCCTGAGTAGTGGTTCACATGAGCATGATAGCCCGTTCACGGTTGTAGCGATGGAGAAAGAGATTCAAACAGGCATAGTGCATGAGCAGCGATTTGGAGAACGAGAGCGTCTTGCGCACGAAACGAGCCAAACGTTGTCGCAGGGTGTTATTCCAGCACCCTCGTGATTAGTGAGTAGCAGTTTGGGTCTGAACACCATCAGCCACAGATCATTCGAGGAAATTATATCGCTCTTATGCGCACGATGGGACGCGATGCAGAGGCGAGAGCGATTGAAACGAAGCGCATGCCACCATCATAACGGCGCTCTTCATCCTCATCGACCCAAGTTCCTGAACGAGAGGGGCATTCCGTCATGTGAATAGCAGAACTACCAACCAAAGACATCTCAACATGTATCATCTCTCTTTGCACAAGTACCTGAGAAAAATGGTGTGTTACTTTCTTTCCTACACCACATAATTTGAAAATCTGGGAACCACGAAGAAATTGCACAAAGAGGTTCGGAAATTGACACCAGCTTCGCTAAAAGTTCCTTATACTTTGTATTAACAAACGTCCGTTTGTTAGGACATTCAATTATCTGAAGTTGGCAACAATAACGGTGGTTTAATACGACCTGTTACCTCTTTCCCAAAAAGTGCGTTTTGGAAATACTTGTCATATGAGACTCAACAGATGCATTCTAGATATCTACCTTTTTTCCTGACGTTGCTCTGGGTGTGAAGCTTTTTGCGATTGAAACGATGAGAGTTGTATAGGTCCAGGTGGTACTTCCAATCAGAAGACGGTTGGCGCAGTATAGAAGCGCCACGCCAGGCCCCCACACAACCTCTCACACCGCCACGCCACACTCCTACCCAACCACTCACGGCACCGTATCAGGTACTGCCTGGACAGATGCAAACACCACCTGTCAACCCTAAGCCATCGAATAACGCACGCACAGGTGCCATTGTCGCTTTGTCACTGGTTATGCTCATCGTGCTGGGTGTTGGCTTATTTGCCGGCTGGCAATTCGGCAGAACCAGTTCTGGCAACAATGAACAAGCCGTCCGTGAGGCAGTGATCGCGAAAGTGCGACCGACCGTCGTCGAAGTCAATGTTACTACCCAGCAAGGCGGTGCCATTGGCTCGGGCGTCATTATCGATGGCCGTGGCTATATCGTCACCAACAATCATGTCGTCGACGGAGAACAGAGTATGACAGTCACGCTCTATGATGGCACCAATCTGCAAGCGCAGTTGGTTGGGACAGACCCCACCGATGACCTGGCGGTCGTCAAGGTTACGCCACCGTCCAAAGGCCTGAACGTAGCCAATCTCGGAAACTCGTCTCAGTTAGCGGTCGGTGAGGATGTGATGGCGATTGGAAACCCCCTTGGCATTACCCAGACGGTCACCCACGGCATTATCAGCGCCCTTGGCCGAAGCGTCTCCGAAGGTCAGGGTGGAGCAACCATTCCTAACGCTATTCAGACCGATGCGGCCATCAATCCTGGCAACAGTGGAGGGGCTTTAGTCGATATGCAGGGCAATCTAATCGGCATTCCAACACTGACAGCCATTGATCCGGAGTTTAATACCCCAGCCAATGGCGTGGGCTTCGCCATTCCGTCCAATCGCGTGGCAACAATCGTACCTCAGATCATCTCAAGTGGCAGTGTGACTCATACAGGTCGAGCAGCGCTAGGTGTGAGTGTTGCGGACGTGGATTCCAACCTGGCTGCACAAGACAACCTGTCTGTCGATTATGGCGCATATGTTGCCAGTGTCGTGCAAAATGGTGCGGCTGCTTCTGCTGGCATACAGACCGGTGATGTGATTGTGCAGGTCGACAACACCCCTGTGACCGATAGTCAAACGTTGAGCGAAGCGCTGGCAAACCATAATCCTGGTGATACCGTCGCAGTGCAAATCTATCGTGGCAACCAGCAAATGACGATCAACGTCACACTTGGTGAGCTTCCAGCTGGAAGCTAAGGTGAACAAACAAGCCTAAGCAATTCAGATTACAAAGAGGGAGCATCCCGATACATTCGAGATGCTCCCTCTTTCAGGAAAAATCGATACGAGGGAAGTTCAAGTAGCGATTCGAATAATATCCTTATAGAAAGCTTGATAAAAGGTGATTCATCGAGATCTTCCTGCACCTATAGAGCAAGAATGTGCAACCTGTACTCATGGTATGTACACTCTTATATGTCGGGGCGCTGCCAACCGCCTAATACAGTCTCAAGGTGCTGCGCAACTGCCAGAGCAACATCTTCGCGCCAGGGCCTTGCCACCACCTGGACTCCGATCGGCAAACCTTCTGGCGAAGTGCCACCACGTACAGCTACCCCAGGCCATCCCGTCAGATTGTAGGTAATAGAGTAACTGCCTGCAAAGAACTGCTCTTCAGTAATTTTAGAGCTATGAGGCCAAGCTGGTGTTGCACACACAGGGCAAATGATCACATCGTATCTCTCAAGGAAAGAGAGTAGAGTACTGCGGAACATGTCCCAGCGCACGAGAAGGCCACCGAATTCGGCGCTCGTCATTGCATAGGGGCGCAGAATCTCTCCTAACTGTTGCACAAAAGGGTGAATTTCTGTCGTTCCCGCCATCTGTAGGAGACGCTCTACGCCTGCCCCACCATCAGCAGCGAAGAGATCACGAAAGATCGCGTAGCTTTGTTCAATGCCTGGTAGACGCGCCTCTTCCACAAATGTTCCGGCATCGGACAGGGCATGTACAGCAGTTCGTACGATCCCGATGGTTTCGTGTGTTGGGGTCATAATACCATTATCGGTGTAAAACGCTACCCTCAGCCTATTAAGTTCTACATTTCCGGGATCATCAAGCAGCATGGGAACGGTTGCTGGATCGCGCCAATCTACTCCAGACAGGATCGAGAGCGTTAAAGCAAGATCTTCCACATACCTGGACATAGGACCAACATGGCGTAATCTAGCGGATGCGCCAAATGCAGAAGGCAGAAGGCCAGTGAATGGTATACGCCCTGCAGTTGGCTTAAGACCAGCGATGCCGCAGAAATGAGAGGGTATACGAATACTACCAAACCCATCAGTACCCAAACCCAGCGGTGATCCTCCTGCTGCGATGATTGCGGATTCCCCTCCACTACTACCTCCAGGCGTGCGTGAAAAATCATAGGGATTGTTTGTTCGTTCATAGATGAGATTGTTGGATTCATATGCGAGAGATAGTTCTGGAAGGTTTGTCTTCCCCAACAAGATTGCTCCCGCCGCACGCATACGTGCCACAGCGGTAGCATCCTGTTGCGGGACATAGGATGCGCGGCCTTTGGTGCCTGCTGTGGAGATTATACCTTCAGTATCGAACGAGTCTTTGATTGTGATTGGGACGCCGTGCAATGGGCCTTTGATCTCACCATGAGCAAGAGCAAGATCTGCCTGTTTAGCCTGTGTAAGGGCAGTGTCAGCAGTCAACTGCACAACTGCGTTCAGTTGGGGATTGACAGCTTCGATACGATGGATATAGGCTTCTACTACTTCTTGTGAAGAAACCCGCTTTTCACGAATAGCTTGCGCTAGTGATGTCGCAGAGGAATATATAAGTTCATCCATGTTTCTCTTCTTTCAACTGATTTTCACCTGTATTCTTAAAGTGCTCAATGTAAGCGCTTGAGTACGAAGAAACAGGTGAAAAATTTGGGTATGAGGGATGTCCATTCTTCCTAGCTACGGTTGTACAACAAGAACGGGGAATTGACAAGTTTTTGAACTGCTTTAGGGATTAGAGCATACCAACATAGCTCACCTTCTTGATTAAGATGCTTAAAGGGCAAACCAGCTTTATACATTCTAGATGAAAGAACTCAAAATGTAAACTCTACAGTTTCACTACTGGTTCAGATTGGTTTTTAATGCATTTTTTACATCGCACTTTATGTAGCAGATATTGTTCAGAAAGGACCTTTCTGATAAACAAAGGGCATGACACCAGAAGAAGAAATCGAGCAACTGAAAAAGCAGCTCAGCAAGCTCT
>Ga0116218_1001176_pt1 | contig 16950 bp, 16 predicted proteins | sample Sb_taG_2_FD_88966 | JGI IMG/M metagenome (GOLD analysis project Ga0116218, IMG submission 88966) | Peat soil microbial communities from Weissenstadt, Germany - Sb_50d_5_LS metaG | ecosystem: Environmental > Terrestrial > Soil > Wetlands > Peat | place: Germany: Weissenstadt | collected 2010-09-21 | reverse complement strand
GCCAGCGCGCGGGCCAGCTCGCGCCGCTCATCTCGTGTCATCCGGCGTAGTTCGGCCTCATTAATCACGTATTCATTCTGCGCCGCGCCGGTGCGGGGCTCCGGTTGCTGGGGCCCCTAAGCGTGGTGCTCGGCGGGGCGGTGCGCGCGGCCGCGCGGGAGCGCCTCGTCCAGGCCGTGGCCGGACAGGGGGGTGCGGCGCAGCGAGCAGGTCGGGTCGTCGGCCGGGCCGCGGGTGCCGGCCGGGACGGTTTCGAGCGCTCTGGCTGCCGCTGGGACCCGGAGGCTGGCCTCGACGGTAGCCCTGAGCAGGCGGCGCGCGCCGAAGAAGGCCAGCAAGGCCAGCGGCAGCTCGGCGAAGACGGCGGTCAGGAGGCTGATCCACAAGCCGCTGGTGGCCAGCGAGGTGCCGACGTCGAACCACGCGTCGCAGCACAGCATGGTGCCGATGCCCACCAGCAGCAGGATCAGCACCTGCCGTTCCCGCCAGATCGCCCAGGCCGTCGCCGCGAAGGCGGCGAGCAGGAACACGTCGAAGTTCACCCAGACCGCGCGCCAGTGGTGCGCGTCGAAGCGGTGCGGCAGGGTGGCGACGAGCACGACGATCCAGCAGGCCAGGATCACGCAGCAAGCCGCGGAGACGAGCAGCGCCAGCTGGCGCTGGCGGCGCAGCCTCGGGTCGGCCAGGTGCGGGTTGGCCAGGTACGGGTTGGCCAGCGTGTCCGGGTCCTCGAGGCCGTCATCGACGGGGCCGTCGAGTTCGGCGAGAACACGCGCTAGCCGCCGTCGTTCGTCCTGGCTCATCCGGCGTAGTTCGGCCTCGTTTATCACACCATTTATTGTGCTTCCGGTCCGGGAGTGACCGGACGGCCGGTCCCTTGCTTGGCGTTCCGCCGTGTGGCGGCCAGCCGCGTTTTCGCTGTATGGCGGCGAGCCGGGCTTTCGCCGGGGCGGCGCGCGTAAGCTGGGAAAAGTGAGCGAGCTCGTTTACCTGGCCTTCGGCCCGGCCCCGGTCGACTACATCGAGGGCTGGGATCTGCAGCGGCGCATCCATGCGCGGCGGGTGGCCGACGAGGTTCCGGACAGCTGCCTGCTGCTCGAGCATCAGCCCGTATATACGGCAGGCAAGCGGACGGCCGCGTCCGACCGGCCGTCCGGGTATCCAGGCGCGCCGGTCATCGACGTTGACCGCGGCGGCAAGATCACCTGGCATGGGCCTGGGCAGCTGACCGCCTACCCGATCGTCAAGCTCCGCGAGCCGCTCGACGTGGTCGCCTACGTACGGGCGCTCGAAGAGGCCATGATCCGGGCCTGCGCCGAGTTCGGTGTCACGGCGGTGCGGGTGGCAGGCCGCAGCGGCGCCTGGATCGCGGGGGACCCCGATCGCAAGGCGGGAGCGATCGGCGCGCGGGTCGCCCGGGGGGCGACCATGCACGGGCTCGCGCTGAACTGCGACTGTGACCTATCGTGGTACGATCGCATCGTCCCGTGCGGCATCCGCGACGCCGGGGTGACCACGCTGTCCGCCGAAGCTGGCCGCCGGATCACCGTGGCCGAGGTCACGCCGGTCCTGGAATACCATCTGGCCGGGGTGCTGGGCTACCAGACCTGGCGCCGCATCTCCGATCCCGGAGTCCTCGCCGGCCAGCCCGCCGGCCCGCGGGATCCGGCCTTCGCGGCCGTGGCGCGCTAGCGGCTTTCATGGTGCTCAAGATCATGCCGTTCCCCTTTATCGGCTTGGACCGGGAGCAACATACCCTGAAGGAGTGGTACTCGCACCCGAGGGTCGGCGCATGCTCCGCCTCGAGGCCCGCAACGCCGAGGTCCCGATCGAGCGTAAGCCGCCATGGATCAAGACCCGGCTACGCACCGGGCCGTCATACACCCAGCTGAAAAACCTGGTCCGCAGCGAGGGCCTGCACACGGTGTGCGAGGAGGCAGGCTGCCCGAACATCTTCGAGTGCTGGGAAGACCGCGAGGCCACCTTCCTCATCGGCGGTGACCAGTGCACCCGGCGGTGCGACTTCTGCCAGATCGACACCGGTAAGCCCCAGCCGCTCGACGAGGGCGAGCCCCGGCGCGTGGCGGAGTCGGTCGCCGCGATGGGCCTGAAATACGCGACCGTGACCGGCGTCGCGCGCGACGACCTGCCCGACGGCGGGGCCTGGCTGTACGCGCAGGTCTGCCGCGAGATCCACGCCGCCGTCCCCGGCTGCGGCGTGGAACTGCTCATCCCGGACTTCAACGCCGAGCCGACACGGCTGGCCGAGGTCTTCAGCGCCCGGCCGGAGGTTCTCGCGCACAACATCGAGACCGTGCCACGCATCTTCCGGCGGATCAGGCCGGGGTTCAGGTACTCACGGTCGCTGGACGTGCTGCGGGCGGCCCGCGATGCGCACCTGGTCACGAAGTCCAACCTGATCCTGGGGCTGGGCGAGGAACGGCACGAGATCACCGAGGCATTGCGCGACCTGCGGGCCGTCGGCTGTGAGCTGCTGACCATTACCCAGTACCTGCGGCCCACGGCGCGGCACCATCCGGTGGAGCGGTGGGTGAGGCCCGAGGAGTTCGTCGAACTGCGCTCCGAAGCGCTGGGGCTCGGGTTCACCGGGGTCATGTCCGGGCCGCTGGTGCGGTCCTCCTACCGGGCGGGGCGGCTGTACGCCCAGGCCCGCGAAGCGGGGAAGGGCCGGGAAACGGCTCAGCGCTGACCCGGGGCCCCTGCTTCGGACGGTGACCGCGGGGACGAGAGCCGGCCTGCCGTCTGCTCTCATTGATATGCCGAACGAACGGTGGTCTCACTTCCCCGCTTGGGTGGCACCGCGGTTTCTGTCCGGGGCGCCGGAACCGTATGCTGCGGAGCATGGCACGCATGTCGAGAAAGTCCGGCTCTGCTGACCAGGCCGCCTCCATGGAGTCCGCCGCCGAAATGGCCAACGCCGGGCGGCTGAGGCAGATACGCATGGTCGCTGGCCTGGTCCACCGCTCCAACCCGAGGGCGCTGCCCATCGTATTGGGGAGCGGGCTCGGCATCCTGGCGGTGCTGGTGATCGTCGGATTGCTCACCGGCCTGCCGGCGCTGCTGATTCCGCTGGGCGTACTGCTCGGCCTGCTGGTCGCGATGCTCCTGTTCGGCAGGTTCGCGCAGGCCGCCCAGTACTCGGCCATCGAGGGCCAGCCCGGCGCGGCGGCCGCGGTGCTGGAGAACATGCGCGGCAACTGGACGGTGACGCCCGCCATCGCGGCCAACCGGAACATGGACGTGGTGCACCGGGCGGTGGGCAGGCCGGGAGTAATCCTGGTCGGCGAGGGCTCCCCCACCCGGCTGGCCACCCTGCTGGCCGCCGAGAAGAAGCGGGTCGCCCGGGTGGCGTACGAGGTGCCCATCTTCGAGTTCCAGGTGGGGAACGAGGAAGGCCAGATCGCGCTCAGCAAGCTGCAGCGCAAGGTCATGCGCTTGCCGCGCAACCTCAAGCCGGCCGCGGTCAGCGACCTCAACCACCGGCTGAAGGCGCTGCAGCCGTCGCTGCAGGCACCCAAGGGACCGATCCCGAGGAACATCCGGCAGCCGAAGATGCCGAGGCCGAAGACCCGCTAGTCCCGTCGCTCGCCCGGTTAGATGCGGACCACGATCGTGTCGGAGGCGCGATCGTGCAGGCCCCGCAGGTCCCGGTCGGTCAGCAGCGGCGGGACCACGGTGAGCAGGATCGCGGTGCGGACCAGCGCCCAGCCGAAGCCCACCGGACCGCCGCCGATCTTGACCGTACGGATGCCGACCAGCCGCTTTCCCACCGTGCTCCCGCCCAGCGCGGTCAGCACGAAGACCTCGACCGCGAAGACGGCGATCGTCCAGAACTGCGAATGAGTCAGCCACAAGGCGATGACCATGCTGAGCAGCCAGTCGATGAACAGCGCCAGGAGGCGGCGGGGCATGCTGGACACCGACCCTGGGCCCCGCTCGGGCAGGCCGAGATGCTGGCCAGGGTAGCCTGCCTTCTTCGGGGTCTTCGAGGTGGCCACGTCCGCGTCGGCGGCCGCCGGGGCGGTCAGCTGCGCGGTGCCTGGGTTACGGGACTTACTAGCCACCTCACCACGGTATCCGTTTCGCGCCGATAGGCGAGCAGCGGCCCCGCGACACGACCTCAGGACCAGGCCACGGACCCCCGGGAAGGGCCATAATGGGTGGCCAGAGCCAGGCCGACGAGCCGTAACATCCGTGAAACACATCAGACACGGGGCGGAAATTGCCGGCGGCTACCGTCCGAATCGCGTGCTTCTGAGAACCGAAAGCGTGCCCTGGACCCTGGAGGGTTGATGTTCAGCAGTGCCGAGGAAGTCCTCCGCTTCATCGCGGAGGAGAACGTGGAGTTCATCGACGTCAGGTTCTGTGACCTGCCGGGAACGATGCAGCACTTCACCGTGCCCGCCGCGTCGTTCGGTGAGGGCGTCTTCACCGACGGCCTCATGTTCGACGGCTCGTCGATCCGTGGGTTCCAGCAGATCCACGAGTCCGACATGCAGCTGATGCCCGACCCGGCGACCGCGTACCTCGACCCCTTCCGCACGCACAAGACGCTGAATCTCACCTTCTTCGTGCACGACCCGCTGACCGGCGCGCCTTACAGCAGGGACCCACGCAACATCGCCCGCAAGGCGCAGGACTATCTTCGCGGCACCGGGATCGGCGATACGGCCTTCTTCGGTCCGGAGGCGGAGTTCTACATCTTCGACTCGGCGCGCTTCTCGACCTCGGCCAACGAGGGCTACTACCACATCGACTCCGAGGAAGGCGCCTGGAACACCGGCAAGGACGAGGACGGCGGAAACCTCGCCTACAAGCCGAGGTACAAGGGCGGGTACTTCCCGGTGCCGCCGATGGACCACTACACCGACCTGCGCTCGGAGATGGTCGCCAACCTGATCAAGTGCGGCATCGAGGTCGAGATGCAGCACCACGAGGTCGGCACGGCCGGCCAGGCCGAGATCGACATCCGGTTCAGCCCGCTGCTGGCGATGGCCGACAAGCTGATGACGTACAAGTACGTGATCAAGAACACCGCCCTGGCGGCGGGCCGGACCGTGACGTTCATGCCCAAGCCGCTGTTCGGCGACAACGGCAACGGCATGCACTGCCACCAGTCGCTCTGGAAGGACGGCGCGCCGCTGTTCTACGACGAGGTCGGCTACGCGGGCCTGTCGGACACCGGCCGCTACTACATCGGCGGCCTGCTCAAGCACGCGCCTGCGTTGCTGGCCTTCACCAACCCGACCGCGAACTCCTACCACCGGCTGGTGCCGGGCTTTGAGGCCCCGGTCAACCTGGTCTACTCGCAGCGGAACCGCTCGGCCTGCGCCCGGATCCCGATCACCGGCACGAACCCGAAGGCCAAGCGGGTCGAGTTCCGCGTCCCCGACCCGTCCTGCAACCCGTACCTCGCGTTCGCCGCGATGCTGATGGCGGGCCTGGACGGGATCAAGAACAAGATCGAGCCGCCGGAGCCGGTGGACAAGGACCTGTACGAGCTGGCGCCGGACGAGGCCGCCGCCATCCCGCAGGTCCCCGGTTCTCTCGACGCCGTGCTCGAGACCCTGGAGGCTGACCACTCCTTCCTCATCGAGGGCGGCGTGTTCACCGACGACCTCATCGAGACCTGGCTGGACTACAAGCGGACCGCTGAGCTCGACGAGCTCCGGCTGCGCCCGCACCCGCACGAGTTCGAGCTGTACTACGACTGCTGACCTGCTACTCCGGCCGTGACCCGCGCCGTTGCGTGGTGGCGTTACCGCTGTTCCGTTGCTGTTCCGCCCGGACGGTGATGACGGCATCGACGGCGGCGCGGGTGGACTCGTCGCCGCAATCGGGCAGCGCTCGTGCCGCTGATCCGAGGTGACCGAGGTCGAGTTGTGCATCGACGCCACTGATGGGCCTCCCATGGTCAGCAGCATCAAGATTCACCGTGGCGACGGCGGCTCGTTCACGCTGCCCGCGCCTGGAGTACAGGCGGAACAGCCTGCCTTGGTGCCCGTAGTTGGACTGGCCCTCGCCCGAGCCAGACGAACGGCGGGCAGCTGAGTTCTTTGCTGTGAACTAGCGACAGGGACGTCTTTAAAGTCATCGGGGTAGTACGATCTTCTGTAGATCTCATACGTCCGGAGGCGAGGATATGGTATCTTGCTCCTCCCCTGACGGCTTCGCTTCGCTGGGTGCAGCGCTGGAGCTTCGTTGATTACTATTGTGGCCCCGCTGTTTGAGTGGGTGCAGGGCGCCGATCACCCGAACCCGGACACCCTTAGGTCGCGGAACAACCGCGCGATGAGCTACCTGGCTGCGGGGCGGCCGGCCAAGGCGATCCCGCTGTATAGGCGGACGCTCGCGGACTGCGAGCGGATACTGGGCGTTTACCACCCGTACACCCTTAGGTCGCGGAACAACCTGGCGATGGGCTACCTGGCTGCGGGGCGGACGGCCGAGGCGATCCCGCTGCTTGAGCGGACGCTCGCGTACTGCGAGCGGATACTGGGCGCTGACCACCCAGACACCCTGACCTCGCGGAACAACCTCGCGATGAGCTACCGGGCTGCGGGGCGGACGGCCGAGGCGATCTCGCTGCTTGAGCGGACGCTCGCGGACTGCGAGCGAGTACTGGGCGTTGACCACCCGGACACGAGAGCGGCGCGAGAGGATCTGGCTGCCTTGACGGGCGAGCCGAAAAGGCTCAGGCACATATAGGCGCACGTCAACCTGCCCAAGGCGCGTGGCCAGCTATCGGCAAAGCTGCGCTTCCTCACCGACACCGCGATACTGCGGAAAGGAAGACAGGTCACTCGTTTTGCACATCATGTCCCATCGCTCAGGCCGGATACGGTAGTGCCGCCCCGGCCAGCCCGGTCATATCTGGTTGTACCGGTAGCTCGGCAGGCCGTACTCGTTCGCAATCGCCGTCCACAGCGCGGCGAAGGCCTTCTTGTACGTCGTAGCCTGGCCATCGGGCACCGTCGCGGCCTGGTAGCTGGCATCGGAGTGGTAGTTCGTGCTGCATCCTTGGGAGATCTCGTCCTGCGTCCAGTTGGCGAAGTCCTGGTCAGCCTGGCCGGATGCCTGCCAGGCCGTGGTGAGGTCCTGCAGCATCGGTGCGGGCAGAGCCGATCGGTCAACTAGGGCGGCGAGCTGGCCCAGCAGGGCCTGACGCGACGACGCGGCGTTGCTGAAGATCGTCTCGTCCTGGCTCAGGCCCGACGAGCAGGCCGCGACGGCGCTTACGGCCTGCGTGACGGCAACTCGGTCCGTACCGCTCTGGGCCAGCAATGCGGCCAGGGCCTGTGCCGCCTGCCGCTGCGGTGACAGTGCGGGCGAGGCCACGGCGGAGGCCGAGGAGGACACGGCGGAGGGCGCCGGCGCAGCGGCTGGGGACAACTGCTCGACCGTACCGCTCCACATCTGGCCGTCCCAGTGCAGGATTACGGTGTGGCCGCTGGCGGTTTCGCCCACGGCCCAGGCGTTGGTGGCGGAGATCGCAGTGACCCCGGCCAGTATGGCACCGGATCTTGCATGACTCAGCGTCCAATCGCGGCCGTTCCAATGCGTAGTCGCCGTGCCTTCCAAAGTGACGGGGCCGCCGCCGCCGACCGCCCATGCGCCTGTGGCGGAGGTGGCGGCCACGCCCAACAGGTTGTAGAGACCGTAGGGGGTAGCGGGGGCAGCCACCTGCTTCCAGGAGGTTCCGTTCCACCGCTCGATCAAGGGTGTACCGCCGAGAGGGCAGCCGTCGGTGCAGCCGACGGCCCAGGCGCTGGTGGCGGAGGTAGCGGCCACACCGCTGAGGGCATTGCCGTACTTTCCGTCGGACGGGCTCGGGCTGGGTACTGGCTGCCAGGTGGTGCCGGTCCAGTGCAGGATCAAGCTGGCCGCAGGCGAGGTGCCGCCGCTGACCATACCGACGGCCCAGGCGTTGCGCCCTGATGTGACGGCTACCGCGTTCAAGGAGACGCTGCCGCCGGGGCTCGGGCTGGGTACTTGCTCCCAGCTGGTGCCGTTCCAGTGCAGGATCAGCGGCTTGGGACTGCGGAAACCGGTGGAGCCGACGGCCCAGGCGTTGTCGGCGGAGGTGGCGGCCACTCCGACGAGGCTGCCTGCGGCGCCCGCGCTCGGTACTTGCTCCCAGCTGCTGCCGTTCCAGTGCACGATCAGGCTCTGGCCGCTGGTCGTGCGGCCGACCGCCCAGGCGTTGCTGGCGGAGGTGGCGGCCACGGCGCTGAGCTCCCCGCTGGGGAGGCCGGAGCTGGGCGCCTGCTTCCAACTGGTCCCGTTCCACTGCACGATCAGCGGCTTGGGGCTGTCGAAACTGCCAGTGGAGCCGACGGCCCAGGCATTGGTGGCGGAGGTGGCGGCCACTCCGGCAAGTCCGCCCGCGATGCTGAACGACGCGGTAACGAGCCCGCTGGACTGGTGCGAGTGGCCGGCGGCCAGGGCGATGCCCGCGGCCACGACCGCGACCACGACGCCGGCCGCGATGGCTCCGTTGGCCGGGCTGACGTGCCGGGGCCTGATGTGCCGGCGCAGGGAGATCCGGTGCACGGCGCGGCCTGGCCCGGCGGCGGCTGGCCCGCCCGCCGGCCACAGCGCGGCCAGCAGCAGCGCCGCCGCGGCCAGCGCGGACCGGCCGCGGTCCTCCCAGTCCGGCCCGTACGCGCCCCCGGCGACCGCCCGCAGCTCGGCGACCAGCGCGGTCCCGTCGGACGGACGGCCGCCGGGGTCTTTGGCCAGCCCGGCGGCCACCAGCGGCCGCAGCGGCTCGGGAACCGGTTCCAGCGGCACCGGCTGGGACATGTGCTGGTACAGCAGCCGCTCGGCGGTGTCCCCGGTGAACGGCGGCCGGCCGGTCAGGCACTCGTAGAAGGTCGCGGTGGCGGCGTAGACGTCGCTGGCCGGGGTGGCCGGGGACCCGCCGAACTGCTCGGGCGGCGCGTACACCAGCGTGCCGGCCGGGATCGGGCTGTCCCCGGCCCGCGCCGCGATGCCGAAGTCGGTCAGCTTGCTCTCGCCGGCCCCGTTGATCAGCACGTTCTCCGGCTTGTAGTCCCGGTGCACCACACCCCGCCGGTGCGCTGCGGCCAGCCCCAGCAGCGAGCCCTGGAGCACCACCAGCGCCGCCTCCGCCGTGGTAGCGCCCTGACGAACCAGGATGTCGCGCAGCGAGACCCCGTCGATCAGTTCCATCACGATCGCCGCGCCGGACGGCGACTCCACGTACTCGTACAGCCGCACCACGTTCGGGTCATCCAGCGAGGCCAGCACCGCCGCCTCAGCCCGGAACAACTCCGCGAACTCCGGATCAGCCAGCAGCTGAGGGCGCAGGTACTTGATCGCCACCGCAGCGCCCGAAGCATCATGCCGGGCCAGCACCACATCGCCGAACCCGCCCGAGCCCAGCGTCTTCACCTCGGTATAACCCGGGACATCCCACTCTCGCGCCATCAGGTCCCCACCCATCGCCCGCCGGCCTGCATCTGGCATCCGGCCGGAGGCAGTCCCCTCCCCGGGCTCCTGCCCGGCCCGCATCCGGGCCCGGCAACCCCCACCTGATGACCGGCTCAGCATGAAGCGGGCGCCACTGCCCTGTCAATCCCCGGATCACGGCACGGCGCCCGGGCGTGCCACGCCAATCCGCAGGTCCTCGATCTTCCCGCGGGCTTCGGCATTCGGGCTGGCCGGGCATGATTGGGTAAGTCCGCGTCGCAGAGATGGGAGTGCCGCTAATGCCGTCAACGTGTGCGCCAGCCCTCACCGGTGACCGATGATCAGCCCTGTCACGTGGTATGACGTGCTGGGGGTGCTGCCAGACGCGCCGCCGCGGGACATCCGCGAAGCCTGGCAGGCGAGGAAGGCCATGCTCCAGCCGGGCCTGCTGGCGGGGGCCTCGCCGGACGTGCTGTCGGCCGCCGAGCGCGCCCGGCAGGCAGTGGAGGAGGCCTGGGGCGTCCTGGCCGATCCCGCCGCCCGGGAGTCGTATGACCAGGACATCGGTTTCGCGAGGCCCGGGGAGGGCCTGGCGCCGCCCTGGCGGGGGCCATCGGGGCCTGATGTCAGCCTGGGCAGGGGCTGGTCCAGGGCGGATGAGGAGTCGCTGGAGCCGTATTCCGATCCGCCTTCCCGGGTCGTGGTGCCGGACGTCAGGGGGCTGTTCTACCGCGCGTGCATGGACGTAGCCGGCCGGGCCGGCCTGCACGTGGAACCGGTCCGGCTGACCTCGCACCCGATGCCGGTCGAGGGCCTCGTCGTCGGCCAGGCGCCGGCCGCGGGTGACCGGGTGCACCACGCCAGCAGGCTGACGGTCCAGCTGTGGCACCCCTCCGAGCCGGACGGTGCCGCTGGATCAGGCTGACCACTCCCGGGCGTAACCCGGCGCTCAGAGGAACTGGCCCGGCGTGCTGTCCGTCTCGCCGTTCCACCCGAGGGCCACAATCTCACCCGGATCGATCACGGCCCACCCGCTCTCGCGCTCCAGGCGGATCAGGCCGTCCGGCTGGATCTCCACGCCGGTCAGCTTCTTGTTCTCGGCCGTGGCGAACCCGATCGGGCCGATTTTGCTGACGACCATGAAAATGGACCCGGACTTGCCGATGAGCGGCTCGAGCAGGTCGCGGATCGTCTCAGCAGTCATCGTCCATCACCTCCACATCTCGCTACGGCCAGGTTGCCCGCTTCATATCAGAACGTAGTGGACGTCCAGGTTCATCTCGCTTGGGCCGCCATCGCGCTGGCCGCGGTGTCGGTCCGGCGGCCGGGCTGAGCAGCTGACTCGTCACGGCCGTCTGGCCTGCTGCACCAGGGCGGCGACTTCGGGGCTGGGCTGTTTGGGTTCATCGGGCGAGATCGTGATGCCCTCGGTGGAGGTACCGGCGTCGAGCAGGGCCCGGACGGCGGCGATCCAGTCGGGGCGACGGTTGGTACGTGGCCGTTCTCCGCTGCCTACGGCGGCCCAGTCCAGCGGGGGGCTGTCCCAGGTGGCGTCGCGGGCCTCGAGGTTCGCGCCGTGGTCGAGCAGCAGCCGGACGGCGCCGGCGCTGCCGCAGTAGGCGGCGGCGTGCAGGGCTGTGCCGCCGTGGTCGCCGCCGCGGGCGTCGACGGGAAAGCCGAGGTCGAGCATCAGGCGCAGGGCCTCCACGTGGCCGGTCTCGGCGGCGCGGATCAGCGCCGCGGCCTGCTGGGCTTCGCTGAGCCGGCCCGGCAGGCCAAGGTCGCCGTCCAGCCGCTCCTGGACGGTGGCCCGGTCGGCGCGCTGGCAGGCGGCCAGGAACAGGTCGGTATCGGCAATGTCGCCGGCGGCGCCGTACCGGCGCAGCAGTTCCGCCAGGTCGTCACGGCCCTGGATCCTGGCCAGGGTATAGGGCGAGCGCCCGCCCGGGCCAGGGCGATCGGGCGCGGCGCCGTGGGACAGCAGCAGGTCGAGCAGTTCGGCCGAACAGCCAGACTCGACGGCCTCCCAGGCCGCCGAGGCGGGCGCGCCGTCGTCGTCGGCGTAGCGGCGGGGATTGGCTCCGGCCTCCAGCAGCAGCCGCACCCCCTCGGTGTCGTCGAGGCTGATCGGCGCGGCGAGTGCCATCTCGGCCGTCCCGGCCACGTCGGTGGCGTGGTCCAGCATCAGCCGCAGGCTCTCGTGAGCGTCGCCGCCGAACCCGGCCAGGTACAGGTCGTGGTCGTCGGGCACGGCGCCGCGCTCCAGCAGCAGCGCGACGATCGGCGGGTTGGTCGCGCCGGCCACCGCGCAGCGCAGCGGGGTCCAGCCGCCGCGACCGCGCTGCCCGCCGCACCGGCCGATGGGATCGGCTCCGGCGTCCAGCAGCAGCCGGGCCACGCCCAGCAGGCCGTCGGCCCGGGCCGGGTCGAGCCGGTTCCACTGGGAGGCGCAGACCGCGTGCAGGGGCGTCCAGCCGGTCCGAGCGTCGACCCGGGTGGCCAGGCCGGGGTCCCGGGCGATCTCGGCCCGGACCCGTTCCGCATCGCCCAGGATCACCGCGGTGGCGAAGCTGTACCCGGCCAGTTCCGGAGTGGCGGCCAGCATCCGGGCCGCCCGTCCGGTCCAGTCGCGGATGCTGACCTCGCAGAACATCTCCGCCTGCCGGGCCAGGTCGGTGGTACGGGCCTGCACCGCGGTCTTGAGCCGGGCCCAGCTGGCGAAGCCGTACTCGCGGGCCACGGCCAGCTGCGCGCCGGCCAGGGTCGGCGCGGCGGAAACCGCCTGGAGGCGGCCGACGGCTGAGGGGTCGCCCGCCTGCACGGCGCGCAGCAGGTCGCGGGCCTCGTGGCGCACGTGATCAAGGCTGGGACGGGCCGGAAGCTCGGCCATGACGTCTCCTTCACCGGCCTGCGATCCGCGCGGCGGGCCGACAAGGGAGATCGCCGTGAGCTGCTTTCCTGACGAACAGAGGTGGACTACGTCCTGCCCGCGGATCCGGAGGCGCCCTCTCGCGCCTACTGTCACCGTAACCACTGCTTCCGGACCGTGTCGAGCCGTATCGCCAGGTCATGCCGCAACCCGACCGGAGCAACGCCCTCGATCACGTGGTCGTGATCATGTTCGAGAACCGCTCGGCGCCGGGGTCAGCGCAGCACGGTGACCGAGACGCTGAAGCGGCCCGGCGGCGGGCAGAACCCGAGCGGGTAGACCCGGGGCAGCGACGCGGACGCCTCGGCTTGGTTCTTGCCCATCATCGCGGCGGTGCACGGGCGCCGGATGGAGGTGATGAGCACCCGTCCGGGCCGGGCGGCGGCGAACGACTCGCCGGTGAGCCCCGCCGGCAGTGACATCGCGCCGTTCGGGACCGGCCTCAGCACGTCACTGCTGGCCAGCGGCACCAGCCACGGGCGGGAAAGGGTGCCTCGCAGGTACACGTCCAACCGCTCGCCGATCCGGACGCAGTAGCTCTTGCCGTTGCCGGCCAGCGTGATGGTGTCATCGGCCGGACGCTGGCAGCTGGACCCCGCGCCGGTACCCGCGGCCGGCGTGCCCGGCGCCTGGGCGTGCGTCACCGAGGCGGCCGGGTGCCCCCCGGCACCCGGCGCTGACGCCGTAACCGTCCCGCAGCCAGCGATCACGACGGCCAGGAGGCACGCCCCCAGCCCTGCCAACCGAACATTCATCTGAGCCTCCGGTGGGCATCCCGTGCGGAGCAGCTGAACATCAGCTGAGGATTAGCTCCGCAGGTTAGGCCGGAACTTGGACGTCCGCCGAGGCGGCCCGGTTCCATGACCCGGCAAACGGAAGGGTAAACCCGATCGCCTCGGGCCCCGACGGCACGCCCGGCGGCCAGAGCGTTCTCGCCTGCCGTACGATCGGTTCAATGGGTCGAGATGGGTGAGGAGTTCTCCGTCCGCGCGACGGTCCCGGCTGATCTCACGTCGGTCGCCGCGATCTGCGCGCATTACGTCACGACCACCGTGACGACCTTCGAGGAGGTGCCGCCCTCGGTCGCAGACTGGCAACGGCGGCTGGACGACCTGGCCGGCCGTAACCTGCCGTTCCTGGTGGCCGAGCAGGACGGCGCCGTTTGCGGGTACGCCTACGCCGGCCCGTGGCGGTCCAAGCCTGCCTACCGCTACACCGTCGAGGACACGGTGTACGTCTCCCCCGCCCGCACCGGCCGCGGCCTGGGCCGCGCCCTGCTCGGCGCGCTGCTCACCGGGTGCGAGCAGGCTGGCGCGCGGCAGGTCATCGCGGTCATCGCCGACACCGGCAGCGACGCCTCGGCCGCGCTGCACCGCCGCTTCGGTTTCGAGACCGCCGGCCGGCTGCGCCAGGTCGGCCGCAAGCACGGGCGGTGGATCGACACCCTCCTGATGCAGCGGGAACTATGAGCACGTCGTTCACCGGGCATGAGGGGCGCTGGCAGGCCCGGCTGGGGAAGCTGAGGGACGTGGTGCGCCAGGAACTCGTGGCGCGCCAGCTGGCCGGCGAGCTGGGAGCACCGCCCGTTCGGATCATCGATCTTGGCTGCGGCCAGGGGACGCAGGCCGTCGCTCTGGCCCGGCGCGGGTATGAGGTGACCGGGGTCGATGCCTCAGCGGAGCTGCTGGCCCGCTTCGAGCGGGACCTGGCCGCCGAGCCGGCCGACGTCCGCGCCCGGGTGCGGGTCGAGCGCGACTTGATCGAGAATTGGGCCGAACGGTCCGGGGTTTCACCCGCCGGGGCCGTGCTGTGCCACGGGGTGCTGATGTACGCGGCGGATCCCGATCCGCTCCTGCGTGCCGTCGCGAGGCTGACGGCGCCCGGCGGGATGGCCTCGCTCCTGGTCCGCAACGGCGACGCGCTGGCCATGCGGCCGGGGCTGCGGGGTGACTGGGCGGCGTGCGGGGACGCCTTCGGGTCGGTCACGTACGCGAACCGGATCGGGATCACCGCCCGGGCCGACCGGCTGGCCGACCTGACCGCCCGGCTGGAGGGCCACGGGCTGGACGTCACCGCGTGGTACGGCGTGCGGTTGTTCACCGACACGGCGCCCGGCGACGCCGAACCACCGCCTGACCTGGAGGACTTGCTGGCCTGCGAGGAACAGGCCGGACGCACCGACCCCTATCGCCGGGTGGCCGCCCTGCTGCACGTGATCGCGAGGCGCGGCGGGTGATGGCGGACGAGCCCTGGCGGCAGCCGCTGGACGAGACGTGGGCCGGGCTGGACCGGGAGGCCCCCGGGTCCCGCGTCTGGTCGGGCGCGCTCACGGTCACCGGTGACACCGGGCGGCTGCCGTCGCGCCTGCCGGTCGAAGACGTGGCCATAGCCTGCGCCGGGGCCGCGCTGCTCGCCGCCGCGGCGTTGCACGCCGGGCGTGGCGGCCCCATGCTGCGGACCCTCCGGCTGGACCGGGGACATGTCGCGGCGGCATTTCGGAGCGAGGCCTGGCTGCGGGTCAACGGCGAGCCTGCGGGGGCCGGGTTCGCGCCGCTGTCGCGGTTCTGGCGGGCGGCGGACGGCTGGGTACGCACCCACGGGAACTATCCCTGGCACCGGGACGCCCTGCTGCGCGCGCTGGGCACTCCGGAGGACCGCGTCGCGGCGGCCATCGCGGGCCGGGGCGCGCGCGAGGTCGAGGACCTGGTGACCGGCGCGGGCGGGGTCGCGGCCGCGGTCCGGACCGAGGCCGGCTGGTGGGCCGAGCCGGCGGGACAGGCGGTTGCCGCCGCGCCCCTGGTCGAGGGGTGCCTGCAGCGGGACGGAACGTGGGACGGGGTGTTCAGCTTCGAGGGCGCGCCGCCGCGGCGCCGGGCGGCCGGGGTGCGGCCCGCGTCGGGGATCAGGGTGCTCGACCTCACCCGGGTTATCGCCGGGCCGGTGGCCACCCGCTACCTGGCCGCGCTCGGGGCCGACGTGCTCCGGCTGGATCCGCCGCAGCGGCCGGAACTGCCGATTCACGCCCGAGACGGGCTGCTCGGCAAGCGCAGCGCGCTGCTCGACTTCGGTACCTCACCTGGGTCCGCCCGGCTGCACGAGTTGCTGTCCGGAGCCGACGTGGTGGTCCACGGCTATCGGCCGCATGCGCTCGACCGGTTCGGGCTGACGCCGGATGCCCTGGCGGAACGCCATCCCGGGCTGGTCGTGGTCAGCTTGTCGGCCTGGGGCAGCCGCGGCCCGTGGGGAGGCCGGCGCGGGTTCGACAGCATCGTCCAGGCGGCGTGCGGCATCGCGGTGGCCGAATCCCCGGACGGGGAGCGCCCGGGCGCGCTGCCCTGCCAGCTTCTCGATCACGGCACCGGTTACCTGTGCGCAGCGGCCGTCCTGCGCGCGCTGGCCGCGCAGGCTACCCGGGGCGGCACCCTGTTCCGAGAGCTCAGCCTGGCCCGGACCGGGCACTTGCTGCTCAGCCAGCCGCGAGGCGGATCGGTGACGGCGGCCGGTACCGATCCCGGGGCGTGGCTGACGACGATCGGCAGCGCCGAGGGCCCGGTCGCCGTGGTGCGGCCGCTCGGCCGGCTGGATGGGCTGGAGCCGGCCTGGCCGTCCCCGCTGACCCGGTACGGCAGCGATCCGGCGGTATGGCGCTGACGGCGGCCCCCCGGTCAGCCGACCGGGATCAGGGTAAGGTAGGCGAAGCCCAGCAGGCCGCGGTAGCCGCGCAGCCAGTACGAGCGGTGCTCGTCGACGCGCTGCCTGATGCCGGCGGCCTCAGGGTGATCGGGGCAGGCGGCGAGCCACTCCTCCTCATCGGCCTGATAGCCCGACTCGAACTCCTCCCACTCCTGTTCGCTCGCCGTCTCGATCCAGGCCGGGCGGAATCCGGCCTCGACGGCGAGGTCCGCGATCTGGGCCAGGTCGGTCACTTCCCCGGCGGTGGTGCCGGGCCACATGGCAGCCAGTTCGGCCGCGGTCGGCGGACGCTGCCAGAAACCCTCGCCGAGCAGGACCCGCCCGCCCGGCGTGACCAGCCGGCGGAGCACGGACAGGGCGGCCGCGGTGTGGGCGGGCGGCGGGGCGTCGCTGAGCGCGTGGCTGGCCCCGACGCACAGCACGAGGTCGGCGGGTCCGCGGGCGGTGCCGAGGCCGGATTCCCGGGCGAAGGTGACCCGGCCGGCCAGGTCGCGGGCCTCCGCGCCCGCACGGCCCCGGGCCAGGTCGTCCTCGTCCAGGTCGATACCGACCCCGGTCGCGGCCGGCGTGGCGGCCAGAATGCGGAGCATCAGCTCGCCCCACCCGCAGCCGATGTCGAGGACTGTGCCCGGGTTGTTGCGGGTCAGGCGTTCGGTTAGCCGGGCGGCGCGGGCCTCCGACAGCGGCCCGTGGAAGGGCACCTGACTGAGCTGGCCGGGGAGATCTGCATCGGTCATAGCGGGGCTACCGTAGCGTGGGCGCGGCCGCCTGTATACCGGTTTTCCGGCCGGTCCGAGGCTGGTCCGGGACCGGTTCAGGGCTGGTCCGGGGCGGGTCCGGGGCTGGTCCGGGGCGGGTCCGGGGCGGGTCCG
>Ga0116218_1001172_pt1 | contig 16963 bp, 10 predicted proteins | sample Sb_taG_2_FD_88966 | JGI IMG/M metagenome (GOLD analysis project Ga0116218, IMG submission 88966) | Peat soil microbial communities from Weissenstadt, Germany - Sb_50d_5_LS metaG | ecosystem: Environmental > Terrestrial > Soil > Wetlands > Peat | place: Germany: Weissenstadt | collected 2010-09-21 | reverse complement strand
GACTGGGCGATACTACTTAGATCGGACTGCTGTTGCTTGGTGAGTAAGATTTCGCTGCCAGTAGCCATGACAGCTTCGATGCTAACAGTCTAGTAATGGTTACTCTGCGACAGGCCACTAGTGCCTCTCCCGCTTTCCCAATCAGGGCCGGATCACAGGGTTCTTCTAGCTTCGACATAGGTGCAGTTTATCTCCCCGCCGTCTTGTCATCCTCTCCCAGAAGCAGAGACCTTTGGAGCGGATTTCCCGCCTATTATAAGCCGCACGTGCGATAATTCCCGCGTTCCCGTAGCAGAGGCTTGCAGCCTCTGGCCATCCACACCGCCAAAAACAAAACCCAGGCCCTTGTCAGCCCCGGGCGTAACCTGTCCAGATACAAAAATGATTCTCTGTAAAGGAAGATTGGAACTCAAGGTTAGTTGAGGAGCCTGCCTGCCCTCAGACTCCCCGTCAGCTCCCCTACCAAAACCAGGGAACGCCGTGGACCCGGGCGGGACGTGCGACCCGCACCCTGTAGCTGGACAGGCTGGTGTGCTCCCAACACACTACGGGCCCAATTCCAGCCTATGGCGCTCGGCCCGGCCTGAACAAGTGCGCCCGTCACATTCGCTGCGCGCCAGTCCCAATTCGGGAATCAATCTCGCCGCGACTGAGAGCTCGAACCTAAGCAATTTCTGACATAGTTTCTTCACTTAGATACTATCTGCTATACTAAATTAGCTCTTTGACAATTAGAGAATCCAGCGTGCTCCGTCGAGGGCCGTGCCCCAGTGGCCTACTTTTGGCCATCTAACTCCTTATTCCGGAATATTTTACGTATAGTCCTTATTCCTCAAAGATTTTGGTGGTAGTCTGGCCGTAACCCCATCATTCCAAAAGATCGGGGGGAGGGGGGAATACCCAAGATAACCAACCAGTAAACAGTCCCAACGAAGTGCTGGCTCCATCCCGAATCTGAGTTTTTCCCTCAGCCATAAGGACGCGCAGGCCCCTGAGCGAAGATATCGAAGACTGGGCGCAATTTGTTATTCACAATGGTACGTCAGGATCCGCTAACCGTTCGGATTCCTCAAAGTTTTGGTTAAAGAAATACTGAGTAGACGACGGTTTTCACAGAGGTTAGCTCCCGGCACTCCCAGCAATTGCAGTTTTAGCGAAAACATTTGCACCATTCCCAAGGCGCTGAATTTTACCTATAATCATCCCCGCATCACAGATGCCGCTCCCCCGCATCGCGAAGGGTACCAAAACAAAATGCATTGGCTCCAAGTATTCTTATTGGGATGGCTTTCATTTGGGCTCACAGCGGTAGTTTTCATGTTCTGGTTGTGCAAGCGAACTGCCGCAGCCATTAAAGATCCAGTCCAGAGCGGTTCGCTTTCCCCCCCCAAGCGAACTGAGTTTGGCGCAAACGAACTGTCCAGCGAACTGCGTTCTGCCTGATTTCGCTGGCTCGCACATTCTCGTCTTCCTTCGCGGTTGGCGCGGTGATCCCAGTCAGACTGGGTAATACTGTCTCTCCGTTCCAATATCTACAGGCTAAGATTCCGAGACCCATTTCGCTCACCAGTGCTAACATTGAGGATTCGCCATCGTCTTTGTGGTCATGAAATCTGCCAACCTGACGCAATACTTCCGCCATGCTTTCCGCTTATTGCGGAGGTCGCCTGTCTTCTCCGCGGTTGTGGTCCTCATGCTGGCGCTTGGAATCGGCGCCAACACGGCCGTCTTCAGTGTCGTGGATGGTGTTCTGCTCCGAAGACTCCCCTACCGCGATCCCGATCGCCTGGTCATGGTGTGGGAAAAGAATCCGGCGCTGGGAGCGTCGATTGGCGAGCGCATTCCCGCCTCATATACAAACTTCGCCGAATGGGTGCGCCAGTCCAACGCCTTCGAAGGCATCGCGGGAATGGAAGACGCGAACCTGAATCGCACCGGCGCTGGAGAACCGGAGCGGGTGAACGGCGCACGGATCTCGCCCAACTTCTTTCAGGTTCTGGGCGTGACGTCGGCCATCGATACTACCTTTGACTCCGGCGAACAGGGGCTTCGCGGCACTCAAGTAGCGATTCTGAGCGACGCGTACTGGGAAAGCCATTTCGGCGGAAACCGCAATGTCGTTGGCCAGAGCATCACACTCAATGACATTCCTTACACCATCGTGGGCGTGCTGCCCGCGCATTTCTACTTACCGTCCACTCGAGAAGGTACCGAGCAGCGCAAGCCCGATATCTGGATTCCCTATGAGCCCGCGGCGCAGCGTACCGCGCAAGAACTGAACCGGCTAAAGATCCAGGCCTACGCCCGACTGCGCCCGGGCATTTCCCTGGAGCAAGCCCGCGCGGAAATGGACGTGATTGGCAAGCGCCTCGAGGAGCAGAATCCCACATTAAACGCTGGCTTTGGCGTCAACATCTTCCCCGTATACGTCGAGGATGTAGGCAAGGATCTCCGCCGCGACCTTCTGGTGCTGCTATCGGCGGTGGGGCTGATTCTGCTGATCGCTTGCGCGAACCTGGCGAATCTTGTGCTGACGCGTGCCATGTCGCGGCAGAAGGAGCTGGCAATTCGCAAGGCTCTCGGCGCAAGCCGCGCTGAGCTGATCGCCCAAATGGTCATGGAAAGCTTGGTGCTGAGTTCGATTGGAGGCCTTCTCGGTTTGCTGGTTGCCCGCTGGGGCATCAAAGCCATTCTCGCGCTCAAGCCGGCAGAGATTCTCCGTCCCGAGCAAATCCACATCGGCCTGCCGGTTCTGCTCTTTACTACCGCCGCCAGCATTCTCGCGGGCATGCTCTTCGGAATTTTCCCCGCGCTGTATGTCTCGCGCACCGAGGTCATTACCGTCCTGAAGCAGGGGGCGCAGTTTACCCGGACTCCCCCGCGTACTATGCGCGCCGCTCTGATCGTGATCGAAGTCAGCCTGGCCTCGGTGCTGTTGATCGGTGCCGGCTTCATGATTCGCAGTCTGCTGTCCGTGCTGGAAGTTGATCCGGGCTTCCGCGCCGACCATCTGTTGACTATGCATTTCAGCATGCCGCCCGATCGCTACTCGACCAACGAGCAGACGGCTGCATTTTGCCGCCAAGCATTGGAGCGAATCGCCGCGCTGCCTGGCGTGAAGACCGCGAGCTTCGCCGATGGCTTGCCGCTGACCCGCATTCGTCTCATGCGATTCACCGTCGAGGGTCAGCCAACTCCCAAGCGCGGCAGTGAGCCAACCGCAGACATGCGCGGCATTAGTTCGCCATCCTACTTCGAGACGCTGGGCATTTCACTGGTTAGCGGAAGAAATTTTACGGCGGACGAAATCAATCAAAACCTCCCCGTGATCGTAATCAACCAGAGGCTAGCGAAAAAGCTGTGGCCAGATCAGGATGCGATTGGCAAGCACATCTGGAGCGTTCCCGCCCGAGCAGAAAAGGATCCGGTGCAGTTGACCGTGATCGGAGTAGTGCGCGATACGCGCCAAGTTTCGCTCGAGAGTGCGACCCGCCCAGAAATCACCCGTGCCATGCCCGATTACACGTACTTAACGCTTGCGGTTCGCAGCGCCTCGGATCCAACCTTGCTGACGGCGAGTATCAAGCGGCAGATCTGGACGCTCGACAAGGACCTGCCCGTATTCGACGTCCAGACCATGCAAGACGTTCTCGACGACAACCTCGGGCAGCGCCGCTTCGATTCGTATCTCATGAGCATTTTTGGAGGGCTCGCGGTTGTGCTCGCCTGCGTTGGTATTTATGGTGTGCTGGCAACCACAGTGGTGCAGCAGACTCGTGAAATCGGAGTGCGTATGGCTCTCGGTGCCAGCCGTGGCGACGTGCTCAAGATGATTATGGGCCAGGGTCTGCGATGGGTATCTATTGGCTTGCTAGTTGGTTTGACTGCGGGATTCCTAGTCACTCGAATGCTCGCGAGCCTCTTGTTTGGAGTCGGCCCTACGAACCCGATAACCTACATGGCGGTGAGCGCCGTCATGCTCGCAGTGGCAGCATTGGCCTGCTATTTGCCGGCCGTTCGCGCTATCAGGATCGATCCCATGCGTGCCCTGCGCTATGAATGAGCCGCGGTAACTGACGCGATCAAGTGCTTGCTATTCGTCTTTTGTTCGCTATAATGTCAACCGGCGATGGCACTGCGATGTGCGTTCCGCGACGTTATCCGACCGGCTGAATACGTGGCTCCGGTCATTGATAGCCATCCAGCCGAAAAGAACTCCCCATGAGCTTTGCTGCCGCCCTCCGCCATGACCTAGCCGAGCGTGCCCTGAAATACGCCCTGGCTGAAGCATTGCCTCACAGTCTTAGCTACGGCGAAACTCCGATCGCGTGCTTTGCACCTTATGAGCACGACACGCGGCATGGGAACTTCCTGCAGGGAAGCTACAAGGCGATACAGGCAAATCCGGCGTGGAGCAGACGCTTGGCGAAGGTTCACACTCAAGGCCGACGGGCCCTGCCTCGTACTGAGCGGGGATGCTGGATGGAGCTCGATGCCTGTACAAGTTCCGACGCGTTGCTGATGAACATCTTTTGCCATCCCAGCGTGTTGCGAGATGGCAGGGTTTCAGCGTTGCTGGCTGCTGAGCGTGGTGCGTCACCCAGTTTTGGGTACAGAGCCCGCGTTCCGCTGGCCAATGGCAGATTTGATCGCACGGAAGTTGATCTGCAACTTGGGGACCTATTGGTCGAGGCGAAACTCACTGAGAGTGATTTTCAGAGTGCCGAGAAAAGGTTGCTCCTGGCATATCGCGACTTCGCGGAGGTGTTCGATCTACAGCAACTGCCGCAGACGAAGGACCGGTTCCTCTCCTACCAACTTCTACGCAACGTGCTCGCGGCCTATGCTCTGCGATGTTCATTCTGCGTTCTAGTCGACGCCCGCAGACCGGATCTGGCTGCTGCCTGGTACGCAGTCATGAAGTGCGTGAAACCGGTCGAACTGCGAACCAAACTGAGAATCTCGACTTGGCAGGAAGTGGCACTGGCCGCGCCACCAAAGCTGCGAACCTTCCTGGCGGCGAAATACGGAATCGGATTGTGGACGAGTCACAGCCTGCTCGAAACCTAGTGGATTCGATCCATCTCAATTTTCGTGAGTTCCCAGAACTAGATCTTCTGCTTCTTCCATTTCCCCCGCTTGAACAGAATCGCACTGGCGACCGCCATCGCGCTCTCAGCAATCGCAATGGAAAAGAAAACCCCGTTGGAACGCATGTGCAGAGGAATGGCCAGGCAGTACGCCACCGGAATTTCGAACAGCCAGAAGCCAAAGAAATTCACGATGGTGGGAGTAATGGTGTCCCCCGCGCCATTGAAGGCTTGCATCATGACCATGAAGTAGGCATAGCCTAAGTTGCCATAGCTGACGATGCGCAGGCACGCCGCGCCCAGCGGCACTACGGCCGGATCGTGAGTGAACAAGCGGACCACTGGTTCCGCGAAAAATATGAAGAAGATTCCGACTACCCCGAGAAAGGCGACATTGTAGAGTCCGGTGCGCCACACGGCTTTCTCGGCGCGCTCGGGATGCCCGGCTCCCAGGTTCTGCCCGACCAGCGTGGCGGCTGCGTTGCTCAGTCCCCAGGAGGGCAGAATCACAAAAATGACCACCCGGATGGCGATCGTGTATCCGGCGAGTGCAGCCGCGCCGAAGATGCTGATGATACGCACCAGGCCGATCCAACTGGTGTGCGCAATGGCAAATTGCAGGATGCCAGTAACCGACACGCGCAGCAGGCGCAGCAACACATCGTAGTGCACTCGAATCTGGCTCTTCAAGATGCGGATGCGCTCGGTGCCGCGCAGCAGGCGATAGAACTGGTACAGAACGCCAATGCTGCGTCCGATGAAGGTGGCCAAAGCGGCGCCGGTGACGCCCATCCGGGGAAACGGCCCAATCCCAAAGATCAGGCAAGGATCGAGAATCAGGTTGATGATGTTTGAAACCCAAAGCAGGCGCATGGCGATGGCCGCATCTCCCGCGCCGCGGAAAATTGCGTTGTTGAGAAACAGCAAGAGCACGGCACAACTGCCGCCCAGACAGATCCTGGTGTACCCGCTGCCTACGGCGATGATCTCGGGCGAAGCGCCCATCAGGCGAAGCAAGTCGGGTGCAAACACAAGGCAGGGCGCTCCGACGGCAACCGAGACGATCAGACCCAGCGCGATGGCCTGAACCGCGGCCACGGCTGCGCCTTCGGGGTCTTTCTCTCCGATGCGGCGCGCGACCATGGCCGTGGTGGACAAGCTGAGTCCCATGCCCACGGCAAACACCAGGCTCAACAAGGACTCGGTCAGACCAACCGTAGCGACCGCGTTTGCGCCCAACCGTCCCACCCAAAAGACGTCGACCACCGCAAACAGCGATTCCAAAACCATCTCGAGCACCATAGGCACGGCCAGGAGCAGGATGGCGCGGTTGAGGCTGCCGGTGGTGTAGTCCTGGTGGGAGCCGCGGATCGCTTCCATCAGCGACGCCCACAACGTGGGCTGCGGCTGAGGTCCTGCGGTAGAGACAATAGCTTCCATAGAAACCTGCGAACTCTCCGCGCCTTCGCGAAAACACACGCGAATAACGCCCATCAGGTTACATGAGACGAAAGAAGACGTCCGGCTGCGCCGGACTCAACAGGATGGCGAACTAACGAGGGTTGAACATGGCTGTATCCTTGGAGCGATCCGTCGAACGCAAGTACAGGGACTCGGGTCAACGGACCGCGTACTCAACGGAGATTGTATCTTGAAGCCCACGGCTCCCGCAACAGATTCCGAGTTGTCGTGCTCGGGCCAGAGCGGCCGATGAATCATCTCCACTCGCCCTCGAAAATAAAGGGCGCCCAAAACGATGGATTCTTCCACTTGGTATTGTCGATCATCGAGAGCTGGGCCGCTCGCAAGGCGGCAACTGGACGTAGATGTTCATCCCCAAGCATGTTCCGATAGAAGCGGGTCATCAACTCGGCGGTGGCTGCGTCATCGACCGCCCACAGGCTAACCACCATGCTGGCTGCGCCGGCGTACATGAAACCTCGCGTCACTCCCACCAACCCCTCCCCGCCGATGAGTTTGCCTTGACCGGACTGGCAGGCACTTAGCACCACCAGTTCTACCGGAAGTTTCAGGTTGAAGACTTCGTTCAGCCTAAGGAAACCATCTACACTTTGCCCCTTCTGGTCGTAGAGTGAAAACACAACTCCCGACAATTCGGGATGGGCTTGGTCGAGAACCCCGTGAGTTGCGAAGTGCACGATCCGGTAATCGGCCAGCTCAGGACTCTCGGCGTTCGCCCTGCTGGCATCGAAGCCCAGCTTGGCCAGGGATAGAGCCGGCGTGGTGAGTCCGAGGATATTATCGGCCTCCTCGCGGCTCTTCGGCAGGCGATGCAGGGCGACCCCTCGGGTCCCGGATTCCAGCATCTGTGCCGCACGTGGGTTGCCGGGGCGAGTTGACACTCCCGCTAGCCGCTCATCATTCGGTTCGAAAACCGGATCGGCGAGGACGGCGACAACTTTTGGTGGCCGCTGGCGGCCCGAAATGTCGCGCCGCAATGCCGCGATCGCCGACGCGGATGGTTCGATGACGATCTCATGGTCCGCGATGAGCAGCGCTGAAGGTTTCTCCGCCGCAGCATTGAGAGCGGACGGCTCCGGAAGCGCAGAAAACGGCACCAGGGCTTGCACCAACTCATCGCCGACGATGATCAGCCGCCTTTTCTTCAGCTCGGAAGCGACCGGTCCCAGCAGCATATCGCTAAGCTTCGCTGGTGCCTTTTCCAGGCCTTCAGGGTTTACCAGCCAGTCTTGAAATTCCTGGGCCGCGACCTGGATGGCCTGCCGTTTCGGTAGTTCGTACGAGGACAAAGACGTGGGCGAAACTGCCCAGACGTAGCTCTGCTCCTGGCCCAGCGCGTATTCGAGGAGAAGAGTATCCGGGTCGAGTTCGCGCTGAATCTCTGGCAAGCCGAGCGGTTGCGGCTGAGTCAACGCCGCGTAGGCCGGACTCCTGGCCCGGATCTGGGCCTCCACTCCCTCGTGAGCTGAGGTTAGTTCTTCGATCTCACTATTCAGATTTTTCCAATCGTCGCTGTCCCGGTCGGATAGCTTGCGGAGTTGCAATGCCTTGGCATTGAGCGACCGCTCGATGGATTGCTCCTGGGCAAGCAGTTGCGGATCGACGCCCCGGCGGATGTTGGCGCGCGACTCGGTGAGCAGGTCCAGGAGGCTGCGGGCCCGCGCTCGCTCGCTGGTGGCGAGTGCCCGCGCCTCGTAACCCTGGCCCTTATGCAGTTGTGCCAGTTGCATCAGGATCGCGATGTCCAGCTCGTAAGCGTTGCCTGTGGTGGCCAGCAAGGAAGCCCGGAGATCCTCGCTGCCCAGACGGCTGCGCAACTTCTCGCCCAGGCGGATGGATTCTTCTACGTGATCCAAAGCTGCCTTCTGGTCACCCTGTTTGCGCTCAACTTTCGCCAGCATGTACAGGGTTAATGCTTCCCCCTCGACATTATTGATCTGAGGCCAAAGAGCGAGGGCCTGGTGGAAGCGATCGAGCGCTTGCGGCAGATCGCCAAGCTTTTCGTAGACTGTGCCGAGATTGTGCAGCGCCAAAGCCTGGCTGTCAATATCTCCTGTCTGGCGAGCAATCTCCAGCGAACGTTGCAGTTGCTCGAGCGCATGGCGCTGGTCACCCTGATCGCTATCGATTATCCCCAAGCCGGAGAGCAGACTGGCCTGCCGTATTCGGTTTCCGAGTTTTTCGGCCAGTTGCAGCGCCTGGCCGTAATACTGGCGCGCCTCCTCCAGGTTGCCGTTGGAATGCGCAACAACCGCCAGGTTGTTGAGCGTCACCGTGCGCCCGTCATCATCGTCGGTTTGCTGGCGGATCTGGAGCGCCTGCTGAAAATACATTTGGGCGCGGTCGTTCATGCCAAGGTGACGGTAAATTGAACCCAGGTTGTTGAGCGTGGTGCCCCGCTCGGGTGGATCATCGAAGTTCTTGGAAATTGACAGCGCTTGGTCATCAGCATCCAGCGCTTTCTGCGGTTCTCCTGTATCGCCATAAAAGAGGGCCAGGTTGCCGAGGGCTATCGCCTCGCCGTGGCGGTCGGCAAGGTCGCGGCGAATCGACAACCCCTGCTTCAGCGTATCCTCGGCCTTTTGCTCTTCTCCGAGCGCGTGATACACCATGCCGAGATTTGAAAGTGTGCCAGCCTCTTGATAGCGGTCTCCGACCTGACGGATTAAGGCCAGCGATTCAGCATAGAGCGCTTCGGCCTGTTTGCTATCGCCGAAATCTTGATGAGTTTGCGCCAGATTGTTCAGGGCCGCCGACTGCTGCTGCAAATCATTTCGCGCACGCGCAGTGGCAAGCGATGTCTCGAACATTTTTAGTGCTTGCGACTTATTACCCATCGCGGAATAAGTCAGGCCGAGGTCATTTAACACCTTGTTGGTTCCGGGCGGGTTATTGAGAGGGCGGAGAATATCCAGGGCCTGTTGCTCCAGCTCCAGCGCCTTTTTCTGGTTGCCCAGGCTGCTGTAGACTTCGCCCATGGAGGCGAGGACTCCGGCCTTGCCCGAGGAGTTGTCTGGCTGCAGCAAAAGGGACTGGTTCAAGTACTCAAGAGCTTTCTTGCTATCGTGGAGCGCGTTGCAACTGTCTCCCGCCACCACCAGAGCCGCAGCCATGCGCAGCGGCACCGGGTCGCCTTCCAACAGGGATATCGACTGCTGAGATAGTTCCAAGGCCTTCTTGTAATCGCCCAGGGTGGAGTAGACGCCGGCCATTCCGATGAGCGCCGAGGCCTGTCCCGATCGGTCCCCATTCCCTTCATGAAGCTTAAGGGCCGCGCCGTCCGCCGCGAGTGCGCCCTTCCAGTCGCTCTTCTCGAACAGGGCGGTGCCGAGCATTAGGTAAGCTGAGGCTTCGCTGGCGACGTCTCCCGCAGAATGCCACGCAGTGATCGCTGCCTTGAAAGTATCAATCGCCCGCGCGGAGTCTCCCAGGTTCTGGCGCGCCTTCCCCAGACGTGTGAGGGCCAAGCCATGGCTTTGCTCATCACCATGCGATGTCAGGAGTGGCAATGCCTGCTCATAGTAATCGACTGCCTTCTGCAAATTTCCCAGCGCATCTTCATCTTCACCGAGATCCAGTAAGAGCCGCCCCAGCACGCGGTCATCCTTCTTTTCGGTAAAAAACGGAAGCGCTTTAAGGTAAGCGTCCCGTGCCGGTTGTGTACGCCCGAGGCGGTCATTTGCGGTGCCCAGGCCCCACCAGCACATGGCCTCATTAAACCGGTCTGAGTCGGCCTGGAAAATCGCTACAGCCTGAGTATAGTAATCGATGGCTTTTTCGAAAGCCTCCGGCTGATTCAAGGTGCTGTCCAATTGCGCCAGATTGAGCAAGGCCAGGGCCTCGCCTTTGTGATTGTTAACCGCCCGGAGCAGCGGCAGCATTTGCTCGTAGCTGGCGATTGCGTTCGGCGTGTCCTTCAACTTCCTGTAGAGGTTGACTTGCATCACGAGAACTTGGGCTTCGCCGGCTTTATCACCCAGAGACTGGAAGATACTCCGGCTGCGCGCCGATTCATCCAGCGCCTTCTGCTCGTCGCCAAGACTGTCGCGGATGAAAGCCGAGTCATTGAGGACCATGGCCTCATCGCGGTGGTTGCCGGCAGCGTGGGCCACCTCTCCGGCTTGACTCACCAGAGCAAGCGCCTCGTCAGTCCGGTGAAGAAAGAACTGTGCCGTGGCTTGGGAGAGTAGCGCCTCCACTTGCTTTCCTGGATCCGCGAGTTTCTGCCAGAGGGACAACGCCTGCTGATAATCGCCCACGGCAGATTGCAGTGATTCCGGAGTCCGCTGCCCCAACAGCCGCGCTCCTTCGTCCATTAGGCTGGCCGCGTGCGCGCGTTCCTCGACAGCGCTAGCGGAGGTTCCGGCTTGGGGCTGCGCGGCCAATGCGGTCGCAAGCAGGCAGGCAGCCGCGAATCCGGCCATCTGGTTCTTGGTATTCATTGCTTGGCCGTGACGATCAGCGCGCCTAACGCCTTTTGCACCATGGGAAGGCCTTCCGCGGCGATTGCAATCGCCGTGCGCAGTTCGAGCGCCATGTTGCCAATCGTCTTCTTCTCCCAGACTCGTTGCTGCGTCGTCTGGCTCCGGAATTGATTCATCCACAGTGGAATGATGCTGACCGGCACAGTCGACAGGTCTTGCATAATGTAAAAGTCAGCATGGGTTTCCGGTCCCCGCAGCGGTTGAATCGAAGAGACAATGAAGGGCCCGTCCCCTTGTGCTTCTTGTTTGGGTAGGCTGCTCAGCAGGAAGCTAGCCGCGGCGTAGTCGTAGTTCGCGAGAACCCACTCTACGGCCAGCGGATTTTGAGACGACCTGGTAACCGGTACGTACGTGATGTTGAGTTCTGAAAGTTTGAAGGCTTTTTCCAAGTTGACGTCTTCCAGTTTGAGATAGGCCTTCAGCACCTCCTTAAGCCGATCGTTGCTCCCCGCATTCAGAGGTCTTCTTGCCAGAATGTAGCTGTACAGCCCGTAACCTTTCCGCTCCGTGCGCCCCTTGACGAGCAGTGCGCGCGCAGCTTCGCTGCCCAACTCACCGCCACCGGAAGCATCTCGATGTTCCTGTTCTTCGCTGACCTGCACGGCGACGGCACAAGACCCGGAGGCCCCCTGGGCATCCGTAACTTGTACCGACAGGGTGTACGCGCCCGGCGCCGCTCCATTTGGGTCCCACTGGACCGTAGCTTCGTCGCCCTCCTTACTGAGGGCGGCCGGCGAGCCCGGCTTCGCCACGAAACCGCCCGTGGTCGCCTTCCACAGGTAACGCACCGCCGACCCTTTCGGTGCGTCGACCAAAACCCCGGCCGTGACTTGACCGTGTGGCTCCACAACTGGCTGTTCGAGACTGCAAACAACCCGCAGTGTGCCGCCAGAACCTTGGTTGGCTTGGGCCCCACTCATGCCCTTAGGGGTAACCCACAGGATTAACAGCAGAGCGGATGTCTTCAGAATTTGACCATCGAAATTCCTCATTTCGTTTCTCCGCTCCCGGCTTTCCGGCTTCGTCGAATGCGTGACCAAAGCCGCTGCACCACCACTACGCAGACTGCCACCGCCAACGCCACAACCGCAGTCGCGGCTGGATCGAGTTGCATCTGCTCCACATAGAAGTAAATCCAAATCGCTAATGTGATCAGCAGAATCCATAGTCCTGTACTCCACGAAACCTTGAAGCTGCCCAAGGATAAACTCGGCTTGTCGTCATCGTCAGGCGTCACGGCCCATCCTTCTATGTTCAGGTTTTGCCGATCCCAAACCGCACATTATAGTCCCAAACATTTCTAGCACTAAGCAGCATCGGGAAACCGCCGCGCAGAACGTTGTTCACTGATTCCTCTTGCGTTGCTCTGTCTGCTTTCTCTATCGCACATATCTCTGGCCCAGACTCAAAAGCCCACTCAGGTTACAGTAGATCCATCCATGCTCACCGTTTCCTCGACTGATCGTATCTTCATTCTTACCGGAGCGGGAGTGAGTGCGGAAAGCGGCATTCCGACATTCCGTGGAGTAAAGGGCCTCTGGCGAAACTACCGGATCGAGGAGGTCGCCTCGCCGGAGGCTTGGAACCGCGATCCCCGGCTGGTGTGGGAGTTCTATTCCATGCGTAGGCGGGTTGCTTCGGCAGCCAAACCCAATCCAGCACACTTCACTCTTGCCAAACTTGAAGGCGCGCTGCAAGAACGCCTTTTCGTCTGCACCCAGAACGTGGACAACCTTCACGAGCAGGCGGGGTCGAGAAATGTCGTCCACATGCACGGGGAACTTTTCAAGAGCCGTTGCGACACTTGCAGCCGCCCTCCATTTCACGACTCGAATCTCTACGAGCCACCAGCCGAAGTCCCACAGTGCGGATGTGGCGGTCAGATTCGCCCCCACATCTGCTGGTTCGGCGAAGTGCCGTTCGAATTGGATCGAATCTATGAGGCGCTGGACGTCTGCACCCTGTTTGTAGCCGCAGGAACGTCAGGCGTGGTCGAGCCCGCTGCCGGCTTTGTTGTTCATGTCGCAGGTCGTGCGCGGACAATCTACGTGGGACCCGAGCAGCCTGCGAACGCATCTTCGTTCACGAATTGCTATTTGGGCAAAGCGGGAGAGATTCTGCCAAGTTTGTTTGGCTTTCCCTAGACGCACCCACAACAGCGGAGCATTTGACCCGAGATCTGATAAAATCCTGCGCGGTTTCTGATCCACCTTATCTGCGAAGAGGTTCGTTATGCGAACGCCGGGAATGTTGCAGCAGGTAACCTAAGTCCGTCGCGGGACTCTTCGTATTGGTGATGGTTAAAAGCATGGTTGAACAGCCATTATGCCTGAACGAGCCTACGACTCGGCCGCATCTCGGAGTGCCACCTGAATCCATGCATGAGGGTGATCGCTCGATTTATAATCGGCCCATGAAACTGCCCATCGGCGGGATTACTTCCGCATTGCTCGTCATTCTCGGTTCTCTGACCCCACTGTTTGCACAAGCGCCCGCCCAGCAGCAGCAACAGCCCGAGTTCGTCAAACAGGGACAACAGTTGATGCGGGATGGAAAGCCTGAGGAGGCGTTGGCGCTTTATCGCCAGACCCTCCAGGCCTCGCCGAATTCGGTCCCTGCCAACATCGCGGCTGGGAGCGTGCTCGACCTGATGGGGAAAGGGCAGGAGGCCCGGAAGCATTTCACGAAGGCGATCGATGTGGCGGACACGCCCGAGGGCAAAGCGTCAGCCAAGAGAGCGATGGCGATGTCCTACGCTTTCGAGGGGAATTGCAACAAGACAATAGAATACGAGCAGCAGGTTTTCGACTTCTATGGCAGCGCGAAGAACTTTTTTCAGCAAGGAGAGATTGCCGACGAGGCGGCTCGCGTTTGCCTCGATTCCGGTGACTTGGATGCCGCTTACAAGTGGTACAAGCTCGGCCACGATACTGGACTGAAGGAACCCGACATCAAGCCCGCCCGGCAAGACCTATGGAACTTCCGGTGGGAGCACGCCCAGGCTCGCATCGCCGCCCGCCGCGGCGACCAAGGGGACGCACAGAAGCATGTTACTGCGGCAAAGGCGATCCTCGACAAGAGCACCATTCCTGAGCAAGCGCCATTCTTCCCTTATCTGAAAGGCTACGTGACGTTCTACGCGGGAGATTACAAAGCGGCACTGGAGGAGCTAACCAAAGCGAACCAGAATGATCCATTTATCCAGTGCATGATCGGCCAGACCTACGAAAAACTGGGCGAGAAGAACAAAGCCCTGGAATACTATCGCAAAGCTTCGACGGCAGTTTCACACAACACAGCAGCCGCGTATGCGGTTCCCTTTGCCAAGAAGAAGCTGCCCTAATCACTGAGAGTCACCTGACCTCGTAAGGAATCGCCAATGAAAAACCGCAAATCGATCGCGTCCGCTTTAGGAATTATGCTGGCATCCATAGTCGCAGCAACTGCGGCCGACGCGCCACCACTAACCTTCAAGTTCACTACGACCAACGTGCCGGGAGCGATAGAAACCACTCCTGCCGCGATCAACAACGCGGGCGTGTCGGTCGGGCAGTACCAAGATAAGAGCAAGGTGTTCCACGGTTATATTCTCAACGGCAAAATGCTGACCACGCTTGATGACCCGAATGGCACCAACACCGTCTGCGTCAATCTCAATCCCAATGGCCCGATTGCGGTTGTCGGTGCCTACATCAATTCCGTGGGCAACTCAGTGGGATTTCTGTATAAGGACGGGAAGTTTGCGGACGTTCCCGGTCCTCAAGGCGCCACGGCCTCATCAGCCAATGGGATCAACGACAGAGGGGCAATTGTCGGCTACTACGCAGACTCCGGCGGGGTCACGCATGGATTTCTGTTAAAGGGTAACACGTACACGACTCTGGACGTGCCTGGCGCTTCTGGTACTGTGGCACTGGGGATCAACAACTGGGGCCACATCGTCCTGTATTGGGTGGATTCGACGGGCGCTTTTGAATCGTCGATTTACAATGGCAAAACCTTCAAGACAATTAACGTCCCCGGTGCGGCAGGCTCGTTCGCCGAGAACCTCAACAATAGGGGCGAGGTTGTTTATGGATGGTTGGATTCCAACAGCGTGAGCCACGGTGCACTGCTCCGTTGCGGGAAATATTACAAGTTTGATTTCCCCAAGAGCGCACAAACCTACGGCGGCGGAATCAACGACCATGATGTCATCGTCGGAGGGTACGAGGGCACGAGCAGCGGTCCGTTCTCGGGATTCAAAGCGACTTTCAAATGACGTTCGCGGCGCTGACCTGCCAGGTTCGCCGCTCAGTGATTATTGGGGAGTGGGTCTAGGCGGCGACAGAATGATCGTATTGCAACTGCGAATGGAATTTTAGACCGGGGCATCGCTTAGGAACTACTCATCGTCCTTCCCGGTTGATCGCTGCAAGCACAAGTTATAGCCATCGGGATAGGCGACCGACAACTGCTTATCAACCTCATCGACGGGCCTTACGGTGCCAATCACGTTCAATCGTCCTCAGGATTACATATGATGTGACAGAGCCAAGAACGGCGAAGCCCATGTTGCTCTTGTCCTTTGTATTCACGGCCACATCTATAACGACACCCGAGGCAAGGCCGACCCACGGGCGAGATACCGCACCCACAAAGCCTGTTGCAAAAACTCAGGTCGCGTACCATGCACCGGGGTCATGCTCAACGGCATGTTGTGGAGTGGGTGCGTCAGGGAGGGGCGCACAGCGCGCCGTTGCACACACGGCAAAGACGAGTAAGATGACGGCTAACAGATATGTCTGTACGAGTTTCATTGTCTAACCTTCTCCCAAGACGAGCGACGCAGCTTACGTGTGGGAGAAGTGCAGCTAACTGGCCAGCAGTACACTACGGAAACCGTGCGGTTGTATCGCAACTATGTAGTCGGAGGTCCTGGCAAGAGCAAATATTTTCCGATGATGGGAAGAGACATTCCTCTTGGTGCAGGGGCAGATTAAGGTTACGTTGGTTACACCCGAGTAACATTGCATTTGCGCTTGGCAGCCCGTGGCCCAAGTGAGATTCGTATCAGGGCATGCCTTCAGGCATGCCGTAAGTGTTGCCTTATGAGAGCGCCTTTAGTAGTGGATCGGACCGGAGAGTTTCTAGCCCCACTCGCGATCGCCGCGGCGGTATTGGTGGCTGGCGGTTTCTCGTGGGTGTTTGCGGTCGGCCGAGTCGAACAAGTTAGGTAGGAATCCAGTGAGCGCTGGAGCTACGACACCCGACAGGTTTGCGAAACCATTTTGCAATCCTGTCCATTTTCCGGTTGCATGTGCGCCTGCAAGCGTCTGGGAAAACGCGAATGTCCCCGAACGAGTAGTTCCGCAGTGTCAATCTATGCCTGAATTCCCTGTCATCCGCCAACCAACAGCTCCGCGTTGGGAAAAACGGAAATCAGCCGGATTCAACGTCGTACAAATCATGAAATTAAGGAATGGAGGACAACTTGAAAAAAGTACTTTCTTATTCGGACTACTTATGACGTTAGCAGTTCCGTCTGGGCTATGGGCCCAGCAGGCCGGCTATTCCCAGACCAACCTGGTCTCCAATACTGCCGGTGTAGGCAAGACTACAGACACTCAACTTTCCAATCCCTGGGGAATCTCTATTTTCCCGGACAAGATTTCTGGATCGCCAACAACAGCGGCGGTACTTCCACGCTCTATGACGCACAGGGCAACAAGAATACTCTGGTGGTGACCATACCTGGAGCGGCAAAAAATCCAAACGGTAATTGTAGCCCCGGCTGCCCTACGGGAAACGTGGCAAACACCAATGGCAGCTACTTCGGGGGAGGATCGTTCATTTTTGACACCGAAGATGGCATCATTGCCAACTGGAACGGCGGCACCAGCGCCGTAGTGGCCTTCGATAACTCGG
>Ga0116218_1001164_pt1 | contig 17029 bp, 11 predicted proteins | sample Sb_taG_2_FD_88966 | JGI IMG/M metagenome (GOLD analysis project Ga0116218, IMG submission 88966) | Peat soil microbial communities from Weissenstadt, Germany - Sb_50d_5_LS metaG | ecosystem: Environmental > Terrestrial > Soil > Wetlands > Peat | place: Germany: Weissenstadt | collected 2010-09-21 | reverse complement strand
TCTTCGGAGGAGGGAAACGCTTCTGGACAGACTGCCTCTCCTCGTCTCTCCCTACGGAAGACGAGCAAGCGGGCTGGATGAAGGAAGAACCCCCGTCCATTTATGGCGGGGAGTGTCAGAAGAGAGGACACGCCATGAGAACAGTCATTTCTAAAGATGGCACTCCCATCGCTTTCGATCAATCGGGCGAGGGACCTGCGATTATTCTGGTGGCAGGTGCGACCGCCACCCGCTTAGATCAGGCATCACTGGCCGCAACCCTTGCACCTCAATTTACTGTGTTCGCCTATGACCGTCGAGGTCGTGGCGATAGTGGTGACACAGTTCCGTATGCAGTCGATCGCGAGATCGAAGACATCGATGCTTTGATCACAGAAGCAGATGGATCAGCATTCGTTTTTGGTCATTCCTCCGGTGCGGTTCTTGGTCTGGAAGCAGCACGCCTGCTCGGAGATCGGATCGAGAAACTGGCGATGTATGAGCCACCCTTCATTATCGACAATAGTCGTCCTCCTGCGCCGCAGGACTACGTCCTGCATCTGAATAAGCTCATTGCGGAAGGTCGCCGAAGCGAAGCAGTTGAGTACTTTATGGCCGATGCGGTGCTTGTTCCTGCCGAAATAGTTGACCAGATGCGGTCCTCGCCTATGTGGCCGCGGTTAGAGGCTGTAGCGCATACGATCCCATACGATGGAGCTATTATGGGAGATACCATGAGCGGCAATCCAGCGACACTCAAGAAATGGGCATCTGTTACTGTTCCAACGCTCGTCATGGTCGGAGGAGCGAGTCCTGCGTTTTTTCACCACGGTGCTCAAACACTCGTAGATATTCTCCCCAATGCGAAGTCACGTATTCTGGCAGCTCAAGATCACGGCCCGGCTGACGAAGTCCTTTCTCCACCGCTCGTCGAGTTCTTCAAAGACTGAGACGCCATGTTCCTGACAAATGTCTGAGTATGCATAAGCTTCATTACGTACATAAAATGCAGTATCCCGCTCAAAGCAGGATACTGCATTTTATGTACGTAATGTTTGACCGTTACTCTTATTTCTACGCTTACTCAGCGCCTACTTCCACGTCACTTTCTCCACCAGGTAGCCCGGCAACTCATCAATAGCCAGGCGAATCTGTGTCATCCCATCTCGTTCACGCACTGTCACTGTCTGGTCTTCCAGTGTCTGGAAATCAACTGTTACACAGAATGGTGTCCCGATCTCATCTTGCCTGCGATAGCGTCGTCCAATGTTTGCCACATCGTCATATTGCGCAACCATCAAGCGCTTCAAACGGTTATGGATGCCCTTAGCCGTGGTAACCAGTTCTTCCTTATTTTTCTGCAAAGGAAGAACTGCCACCTTTATAGGTGCTAGCCATGGATGCAAATGCAATACCGTACGCCCTTCTTTATCCTTACCCGATGGTGGTTCTTCTTCGTACGCATCAAGCAGCAAATTCAAGAAGGTTCGATCCACACCACCCGAAGTTTCGACGATCCAGGGAATGTAGCGCTCCTTTGTTTCCGGATCGGTATAGCTCAAATCCTGCCCGCTATACTGGCTATGACGAGAAAGATCCCAATCCTGTCGCCAGTGGATGCCCTCCCACTCTTGCCAGCCAAGGATGCTCTTGTACTCAATGTCAAACGCCTGCTTTGCATAATGCGCAAGCTCGTCAGGTCCATGCGCTCGGAAGCGCAGCCGGTCCTTATGGTTGATGATGCTCTTGTACCATTCGAAGCGGTACTCTTTCCAATAATCAAACCATTTCTGCATCTCGCTTGGATGCACGAAGAACTGCAAGTCCCACTGCTCGAATTCGCGCTGGCGGAACAGGAAATTACCGGGCGTGACTTCGTTACGGAAGGCCTTTCCGATCTGGCAGATACCAAAGGGTATTTGAATGCGTGAAGACTTCAGCACATTGTCGTAGTCCAGGTAAATGTTCTGGCAGGCCTCACCACGCAGGTAGGTCTTCATGCGCTCGCCTTCAACCACACCGATATATGTCTCCATCATCAGATTAAAGACGCGTGGCTCTGTGAGTTCACCACCGCAAACCGGGCATTTATTCTGCTCCAGATTCTCTGCGGGTAAATGATCAACACGGAAGCGGCGTTTGCATTTCTTGCAATCGACCAGTCGATCTACAAAGTTCTCGACGTGACCGCTGGCCTCCCAGACACGCGGATGTGTAATGATGCTGCCTTCAATGCCCAGGACGTTGTCATTGAGCTGCACCATCGACCACCACCAGAAGCGGCGGATATTGTTACGCAATTCAACACCAAGAGGCCCGAAATCATAGATGCCCGAAACACCGCCATATATCTCGGAGTTGGGATAGACAAAGCCTCGCCTCTTAGACAAAGCAACGACTTTCTCAATTGGGACAAGCGGAGTGTCTTCTATCGACAGCATGGCTTTGTCCTCTGTCTGTGTCATGAGTGGATTCCTTTCCTCAATCAAAAAAATTCCCCAGGCGTTCAAGCAACAACGCCCAGGGACGAATACATGCCTGTGTAGGCCTGGGGCAACTACAAAAAGCGGCATGATGCGCGGTTCCACCCTGCTTCTTCACCCAAATGTGTGAAGCCACTCATTCAATCCAACTCCGAAGCGCCCTTCACCTGCTGTGGATTGCCGATCTCTCACCATCTATCGGCTCGCTGCTACCCCTGGCAAGTTACTCCTCTTCATCATCGCTGGAGGATATCTGAAATTTTTGTACTCTGCTAGTATAGCCGAGATGTCAATGAGACGCAAGCAGAGGAGCAATTTTTTAATCGTAATATGACCACTGGCTTCGCCGTCTTACCCACCGCATGATTGTCCTTATGAAGAAGATCGAAACTAAAAACCTGAAAAGCCGTTTCATGTGTATGTGTCCTTTCCTATTTTAGAAATATTACCTGACATATATACGGTAGTCACATGAAATAGTTTAATACAAGGCTGTGATTTAGCCAACCAGTTCAATGCAACTCTTGATTTGCGACACATGCCCACTTAAATGATTCGTTACAAACTCCTCAATTAACCAATCTAAAGGCTTCTCTCCATATCTGATATGTTTTCCGCTCAACTCCAAATCGCTATCTTTCAACCTGCCTAGCACCTCATCCAATCTAGCGTAACTTCCCGGTAAAGCTGCATTTATCCTGTCTAAACTATCTGTCTCATGCTCGCTAATGCCGTGCAAGCGCCCTAGATCATCAGGCGTGCGTCCAAATTCACAGCCTGGCTCTGCGATCAGTTTTTCAATCTCTCCTGCCCAATAAGGCATAAACTCCACAATATGTGACAGATTCTGCATGATTGTCCACTCATTTTCAGCAGGTGACTGATAAAGCTTGCCTGCGTCTAAATGTGCCAAAGGATCATCAATAAGCTGGTGTAAAGTAGCATCAGAATTCCGTACATGCTGGCGTATAGCTTGAACCTTTGGATTGGCTGGTATTGTAGTCATGCAATTGCCCCTTTACAATTTGGACGATTTCTTACATTATGCAATAGTCAAGAACCCCATGGCCGAATCCAGGGGCTTGTCCCTAACCCACGAGGGGTTGAGACGATAGGCTACTTGACACTAGCCCACTAGCCGAGGATGTACCAAGGCTAGCAAGGTATTTCTGCTGAATATTCACAGCAGCATTCAGGTCAGCATTTAAGCTGTACCCACACTTACGACACAGGAACAAGGATTGAGAACGACGATTGTTCCGAGCTTGATACCCACAGTGGCTGCAGGTCTGCGAGGTGTGCCGAGGGTCAATTTTGACCACGGTCAATCCTCGTTCTTGAGCCTTGTAGGACAGGAAACCATGGAACTGAGCAAAGCTCCAACTATGGAGCCGACGCTGATTCTCGGTATGCTTCTTCATGGTGGCCCGGTCTCGAATGTAGGTCAGGTTCTCAATGACAAGAATAGAGCCAGGGGGAGCGTTTTGGACGATGCGTTTGGAGAGAACATGGTCGTGATCTTTGCGTTGCCGAAACAGTTTCCCACTCAGCTTCTTGAGATGGCATTTTGCCGAACGGGTGCCTTTGGCTTGCAGCTTACGACGGAGACGGAAGATACGGCGTTCTTGTTCTTTCCACCGACGCTCGCCAAGAAACTGGTGTGTGGACGTGACAGCTGGTCTATTCAAGCCCAGGTCAACGCCTATCGCAGAGTCAGAGTGAGCAACAGCGGGTTCAGGAACGGAGACAACGATGTGCAGAAAGTAACGTCCCTTGCGGTAGCACAGGTCGGCAGAACACACCTTGCTGCCAACGTATCGTGTCGCGTGCCCAGGAACCGTAAAGGGCAACTCGACACGACCCTTGACAGTCGCAAGGCTTGTCGTAAGGGTCTCCCACTTGACCCAGTAGGAACGCGCATCATAGCGGATAGGACAGAGCTTCAGTTGTGGACATTTCACAGGCTTGAAGCCAGGCACAGGCTTGCCTTCTTTTTGAGCCTGAGCGACACGCTTCTGGTAATGCTGCTCATGCTTCTTCTGCCATGTCAGAGCCGATTTCACGGTCTCCGTGGCTTTGACACGAGCAGCACAAATCAATTGAGCAGGCAAATCAGGATAGGTAGCACGCAACTCATAGTAGGTCTGCTTATGCAGTTCCACGCCATTGCTACACTTGGACGCGAAGCCAAGACGGGCAACCGCATTGAAGCAAGCCGTGTGTTCTTGCATCGTTTGCTGCAAAGCGATGACTTGCTCTGGTGCAGGCTTGAGTTGTACGACCATCGTTCTATCCATGCAAAAGATATATCATATATACCGACTATTGTCAAACAATGGAAGAGAGGCATGGATGGGTGCTGACGCACGCGGCACTTCCTCCCCAGCGTGAACGGAGGGGTCTCCGTGTCGCTTTGTGATGAAGAGCAAACAACAATACACGTATCCCTGCTTTCTTTAAGGAGTAAACATGCATATACCAACCTTCCAGGACGTGCTACAAGCACGGCGTCAGATTCGTCCCTACTTGAAACCCACTCCCACCTACAGTTATCCAGCTATCGATGCCTTGATTGGAACTGAAGTATATATTAACGGCTACGCTTAAGCCCCGGTTTCGCACTACGTACAATCACATTACATTTACGGTATTGCTCATGCTCAGCGAGAAACCAGTATTCCGTAATCGTTGCGCAATTGTACTCACAACGTATCCGAAAATCGGCAGATAAGGGTGAAATCGAATGATATGAGTAGAAGAGGAATGAATGGCAAGAACCAAACCGTGGCAAGTGAGTGTTGAAGTGTGGGAGCAGGTGCGGCCCCTGATCCCAGCAGCACCGATACCTGCCAAAGGGGGAAGACGAAGCATGGATGATCGCAAGGCCTTTGAAGCCATCGTGTAGGTGCTACTCAGGTGTTTTTGACAAGCCAAAAGTGGCTCATGCACACTTTGTGTGGTTCCTGGATCAAGCTCTGCGTAGGACGCGCGAGCGAGGAGCCAGCTCAACTGAGTATGATCTCGATCTCCTGCATCTGGCCTGCGCTCAACTCATCTTTGTAAAGGGCGCGGTTTTGGTCTACGTTTTTAGAGTAGCTGTGCGAACGGACTCCGTTCTTGCAGGGCCTGTACATCTGGAATGGTTTCGCTGGGACGCCCCAGCAGATTTCCCTGCACACCCTGGATGCCAACGCGCCCTACCAGGCCCAACATTTCCAGATTCTCGATCCCTTCGGCAATGACGTACACGTTCGCCTCTCGTGCGATGGTTTGAATAGCAGTCAGGATGGCGTGTGCTGTCTTATCGGAGAGCGCGTTGGCAACCACAGCTCGATCGACCTTGACGAAATCGACCTGTAACTGGCTCAGCATCTCCAGGCCTGCATTCCCGGCTCCTGTGTCATCGAGCGCCAGGCGGAAGCCCAAACGCTGGAGTTGTTTTGCCTCCCAGATAATGTCGGCAAGCCGTACCATGGAACGCTCTGTCAGTTCTAGCACAATGCGGTCAATCGTCAGTCCAGCGGCCACGACTGACTCCACCAGGGCCGACCTCGTTAACAGGTCATGGTCGAGCGTTTGCGGGGAGAGGTTGACAAACAGCATCGTGTCAGGAGGCAAGTCCGCTGCGCGAGCCAAGATGGCTTGCAGGCACACGTCGTCCAATTCGTGTGCATGCCCCAATTGCTCTGCGATATCGAATGCCTCCTGTGGGTTTGCGAAACCATATTCTGCCGCTGGCCGCATCAGCGCCTCGAAGGCCACAATAACGCCACGCTCAACATCCCAGATCGGCTGAAAGGCCATAGTGACCTTTTGTTCTGACAACAAACGACGCACCGCCCGGGCTTTAGCAGACGACAGAATGGATGCACTCTTCCCAATGGCTTCGAAGGTCACTACTCTGTTGCGACCGCGTCGCTTCGCCTCACGAAGGGCCGCTTCGGCTTGCTCTCGCAGCGTCTCAGCATCACTCTCACCCGGCGGGCTCACGCTGAGACCGATACTGATCGTTGCGCCCGAGAGGCGTTGCTGTGCCTCCTGGCGCAGCAGTTCCATGGCTGTAACGCAGTCCAAGGGCGTCGTGTGTGGCAGAATCAATGCGAACTCGTCGCCTTCCACGCGGTAGGCGCCATCTGCTGCCTGCACGGCGACGAGTTCGCTGGCAAGTTCGATCAGCACATGGTCACCGTACGCGTGCCCATGCTCGTCGTTGATCATCCGTAGCTCGTCGATATCGATGAGTGCCAACCCTATCGTTTCTCCCGAGAGTCGAGCATGCTCCAAGGCATTCTGCATATGCTCCTGGTAGGCACGATGATTGCCCAAGTCCGTGAGGTAGTCGAGCAGCGCGGCCCGCTCGAGCCGTGTCAGTTCGGCCTGGGTGGCTTCGTTCATCTTCCTTCGGTAGGTCCATAACACAGCCCAGAGGAGGCCCAGGAGCAAGAGGCTGAGGACAAACAGGTCAGGAGTGGTGGTCACGTTCAAGCGCTGCATGTTGTTGAGGGCGGTCAGACGCTGGTTCGCCAACAGTTGGTGGTCATTCACAGCCGTATTCACCTGCTGTTGGATCTGGCCATACACCGGATTGACGTCCAGCTGAACAATTGTGAGCACGCGAGTTTTGGCGCCTGCGTCTACGGCTGCAAACAGCTTGTCTGTGGCGAGCAAATAGCGCTTGTGCTCGGCGAGGAGACGCTGAACAAGGGCTCGATCGTTACCATCTCCATCGGGGTACACGTTGAGCAGGACCTGGACAAACGTTGCGGCTGCCACATGGTGCTGTGTCCGTATGTCCGGACCTGGATTGAGGCGGTACTTGCGTTCCAATGACTTCTCAATACTAATTTCATAGCGGGCCTGCTCATACAGATCACTTACTTGGAACGCCACTCTGGCGTCGTTGGTTGCTTGCTGTGTATTCACCGCTGTCCAGAGCGCAAATCCACTCAGGATAAGAAGCACCATGACCAAGCCAAGGGAGGCAAAGCGACTGACCAAGTGCATCCGTTTCATGCCAGATGACTCCCATTCTCAGATGCCATCGTGATAGTTGTGTGTGGTGCGACCCATTTGGCCTAAACTGGCTCCAGAAAGCAGTGGCAGGTTGGCAGAAAGGAATATCTGGCACCGGAATATGCGGTTCTGAAGACGAGTAGAGGTGGTGACACCTTTGCGCTCGTATCACAAATGGTAATGATGCTACAAACCACGTTGCTGGGCTAAACCGACAGGCATAGCCCTTCCTTTTAAACTATCATTCAGTTACCCAAAAAGGAGGAACCTCTGCCTATTCAACGCCAGAAGAAGCATACCACAACGGACGTACCTGACTCAAGTAGAGAGAACTGCTACGTTGACCAGCCCATACACAAAACTGGCGCACGACCATATCACTTCCATACAGCCATTGGCCAGCCTGGTATGCAGAACACTCACCACTACCTGTACTCACACCTGCACGAGCTCATCCAAGCAAAGCAAATGCCTCTTCGATTTGTGATGACATCGTGAGGTGGTATCTTCCAGCGAGTGACCGGTGTGATACGGACATACTACAATTGAAATAGGAACAAGCTGCATACGAAGATGCGTATCACGAGATGGAGGAAGAAAAGAAGCGCGATATCATGATATCTCCAGAACACTTTGACGAGCTAAAGCCTGAAGACAAACAAGCGTCAGACCCTGTCGAGGAAAAACAGGTTTCGATAATGGGTGAGAAAAAACGCCCATGGCTAGAGCCTCTCTTGCGAAGCATAGCCATTGTCGTGTCACTGATGTGTGGCATTGCCTCTGTGTACCTCGTGGTCTCGAGTTACCTACCTTGGCTAGAATTGGGCTATGAAAACTCCTCGGCAGATCACCTTGCTTACCTGCGAACGATGGTGTTTCTGCTGGTGGGCTTTGTAGCGTTAGTCTGCGCGGTGCTCTTTCGGTCGTGGTGGGCAATACTGGTCATCCCTTTGGCACTCGGCTTAGGAGTGGTACTCACGAATTTCCTGAGTAATCTCTTCGTTTCTGACCTTTTAGGGTATGATGACGTGGGTTTCGGTGTTGGCTTTGATACAGCAATCTGCATCGTGAGTGCCGTCATCGGTGCTTCCCTCGGCAGCTTGATTGGCACGGCATGGAAGAAAAGGCAGCGGTCATGAGGATCAGCTTTTGAAGCTCTCCATTCTGAAAAGCTCCCCGCCTCATAACATCCTTGGCCAGATTGGCTCTTGACCTCTGACCCCCTTATAACGTATGACTCTCTAGAACAGTGTTGTATGCTCTGCACGAGAACTGAAAGTGAGGCTATTCCCATGTCCATCCCGAAGTTGCAGGATATCCTGCAGGCACAAAAACGAATCTGCCCCTATCTGGCGCGTACCCCTCTCCATAGCTACCCGGCCATCAATGAGTTAGTCGGGACAACGCTGTTTATAAAACATGAGAACTACCAGCCGGTTGGCGCGTTCAAAGTGCGCGGCGGTATCAACCTTGTTTCTCAGCTCAGTAAGGAGGAGCGCGAGCGCGGTGTTGTCGCCGCCTCCACCGGCAATCATGGGCAGTCCGTTGCCTACGCTGCCCGGCTTTTCGACGTCAAAGCCATCATCATTGTCCCGGAGAAGGCAAATCCGGGCAAGGTCGCCGCCATGGAGGGCATGGGTGCGCAGGTGATCAAACACGGCGCGACCTACGACGAGTCCAAGTTGCATTGCGAGAACCTTGCCCACGTGCATGGCTATCGCTACATCCATTCCGGCAACGAACCCCTGCTCATCGCTGGAGTTGGTACCGAGGCGCTTGAGATGCTGGAAGATCAGCCCGATCTCGATATCATCTTCGTCCCCATCGGCGGCGGAAGCGGTGCGGCCGGCGTCGGCATCACCGCGCACGCCATCAACCCGTTAATACAGGTCATCGGCGTGCAGGCGGAAGCCTCTCCGGCAGCCTATGAAACCTGGAAGCAGCACCGCCTCGTCACGGCGCCCAATCGCACCTTCGCCGAAGGACTGGCAACAGGCGTCGCTTTTGAACTCCCTCAGGCCATCATGCGCGAACACCTGCATGATTTCCTGTTGCTGAGCGATGAAGAGATCATGCGCGCCATGGTCTGGATGATTGAGCGCGCCCATACCCTTGCAGAGGGGGCGGGTGCGGCAGCCCTGGCAGGCGCCTATAGAATGCGCGACGAACTGCGCGGCAAAAAAGTAGGCGTCATCTGCTCAGGAGGAAATACCTCCCTGGAACACCTGCGCCTCGCCTTCGCTGTCGCCCGGTAGTCACATTACGCACAGCACGAGAAGTCATGAACGATAATACGCGTCTCTCCCTGCTGCGTTTCACCTCTGTCCAGCGAAAAGCGAAATCTGATAGGTGTACAATCGTGCAAGCATGAAAACTACGAACCAGTAGGAGCATTCAAAGTGCGCGGCGGCATCAATCTGGTTTCACAATTGAGCCTGGAAGAGCGTGAGAGAGGCGTGATTGCTGCTTCTACCGGTAATCATGGGCAGTCTGTCGCATACGCAGCCCGGCTCTTTGGTGTCAAAGCAATAATTGTCGTCCCTGAAAACGCCAATCCTGGCAAGGTTGCCGCGATGCAAGGCATGGGAGCAGAAGTCATCTTTCATGGCGCAAATTACGATCAATCCAAACTGCACTGTGAAATGCTGGCTCAAGAGCATGGTTATCGCTATATTCATTCTGGTAACGAGCCATTGCTTATTGCCGGTGTGGCCACAGAAGCGCTAGAGATGTTGGAAGAAGAACCAGAGCTTGAAGTCATCGTCGTTCCTATCGGTGGAGGAACTGGCGCGGCTGGCGTCTCTATCGTGGCTCAAGCTGTTAATCCCCACATTCAAGTCATTGGAGTCCAGTCTGAAGCATCGCGTGCTGCCTATGAATCCTGGCGTCAGAAACGGATAGTCGAAGCGCCTAATCGCACGTTTGCAGAGGGTCTGGCGACAGGCGTAGCCTTTGAGTTGCCACAAAAGATCATGCAGGCAATGGTCTGGATGATCGAACGAGCACATACTCTCGCAGAAGGTGCAGGAGCAGCCTCCCTGGCTGCAGCCTATCGCATGCGTGATCGGTTGAAAGGCAAGAAGGTTGGCTTAATCTGCTCCGGCGGCAATACTTCCCTGGATCATTTGAAGCGTGTTTTAGCTCTCTAGTCTGCTTGTCCACAAGCTCTATACATGCTACAATGTCACCGACGAAAATTGTGATCATTCTACAAAGAGAAAACATTTATGGACGAGCAGGTGGTGGCCGGTTTAGAAACTCAGGCGGATATTGCCGCATTTGTAGCACGTTACCCATTTCCTATCGATGACTTTCAACTGGAAGCAATAGCGCACCTGGCGGCAGATCGCTCGGTTATGGTTGCCGCGCCAACAGGCACAGGTAAAACACTGGTCGCCGAATACGCCATCTGGCGTGCGCAACAGCGCGGACAACGTGTCATATACACAACACCTCTCAAGGCGCTTTCCAACCAGAAATACCGGGATTTACGCACCATCTATGGCTTTGATGCTGTAGGGCTGGTAACGGGCGATATTGTAGAGCACAGCACTGCATCAATCGTTATTATGACCACCGAAGTCTATCGCAATATGTTGCTGGAAGAGGGTGGAGATCGCTTTGGGCGTGGCGAAAGCATCATTCCCTCATCGATGGCTGATGTCGGCTCTATCATTTTCGACGAATTGCACTACCTGAGTGATATTGGTCGTGGCCCTGTGTGGGAAGAAGCGATCATCTGTTCACCCCCCAATGTTCAGTTGGTCGGTCTCTCAGCAACTGTGAGTAATGCCGAGGATCTGGCCGATTGGATTAGTCGCGTTCATCGTCCTATCTCGCTGGTCGTACACGAAGAACGCGCAGTTCCCCTTGAACATTACTACTTTCTTGATAATACATTGCACCTCGTTCAGGATGCCGATGGCAACCGAATCGAACGCTTTCCCGACGTCGGTGGTGAGGCTCGTATTGCTTCCATGATGAAGCGAAATCGTACCTATACCTTCGACGATGGTGAAGAAAGTCGTGAGTGGGAAGAAGATCAATGGGCAAATAAAAACAAGAGCCACAGAGCTACAAACAAATCAGCAGCCGAAGAGCTTTCAGTCTCATCTTCAACTTCGGTACACGAACAAGAAAAGCAGTCTTCTAAGCCAACGCGTCTAGTGGAGCGTAGGGCACCAGAGCCTGGCGAAGTGCTCACAGCCCTGCGTGATGCTGATTTATTGCCCTGTCTCTATTTTCTGCCTGGACGTAAAGTAGTTGAAGAGGGAGCTGAAAGCGCGGCGCTGCATGTCTTTACAACACCTGAAGAAGAGGCGCTTATTAAAGAGGAGGTCGGCGTTTGGCTTGAGAATATGCCTAAGGAGGATCGCAATCTGCAGCAGGTACATGCGCTTGCTGAGATACTGCCCCGGGGACTGGCTTTCCATCATGCTGGCCTATTACCCGGGTTGAAGGTGCTGGTTGAGACACTTTTTGCTCGTGGTCACCTGCGTGCAGTTTTTGCTACCGATACCTTAGCGCTTGGAATCAATATGCCGGCCCGTGCAGTAGTCGTGGGCAGTCTCAGTAAATTTGATGGGCAAGAGATGCGCTTGCTTACCCCTAACGAATATCGCCAGCTTACGGGTAGGGCTGGTCGGAGAGGTATGGATGTACGTGGAGCTGCGGTTATTCCATATTCACCCTGGGAGCCGTTTGAAGACTCATTCCGCCGCATCACAGGTGAATTGTTGCCTGTTACCAGTTCCTTCGTCATTCGCTATAACTCGATACTCAATCTGTGGCGTCCAGGTGATGTCAAGCACCTGCGTCGTATTTGTGCTTCGAGTCTGCGTGAATACCAGCGCTATGTTCTGTGGGAACAACGCGAAATGATTCGCCTGGAGAAACTGGAAAAACGGGCTCAAAAGAGCAAGAAAGCTGGAAAAAAGAAAGGCATCGCCTCAGAAGGCGCTTCTCAAGCGTTGGAACAGCGACGCAAGAAGATTGGCGCATATCCACTCAGCCGTGCTGGCGCAGCTGAACTCGATGGCACAATTTTTGCGCTTCATGCACTTGGTTACATCGATGAAGGTGATGAACTGACGCTCCGAGGTCGTTTATTACGTGGTATCTTCCATCCTGCTGGAATCATGATTGTCGAATTAATGTTGGGAGGAGCGCTTGATGAGCTTGCGGCTTCTGAACTTGCCGAGGTCTGTAGCTGGTTTACGTTCGATAACGATCGACGACTCAATAACCACAATATTTTGAATAATCACCTCATGCATGTCCGCCGCGAGCTTTGGCGTATCGCACAGCATGTGCATAATATTGAACAACAGGCCAATATTGGGGTCTCTCCCTCCATAGTCCCAGATTTTCATGGTGTGGCGCTGTCCTGGTCGCGTGGAATGTCGCTCAGCGGACTCTTAAAACGTATTGACCTTGCCGAAGGTGACCTTTTGATGCTGCTCAATCAGACGATAGACCTCTTGCAGCAGGTTCAATCAGCAGTTGGCCAGGCTCTCGATGCAAGGGATATATGGATACAAGAAACTGATATAGACGAATCACGTTCCGCCGCTTACAAGAAACAAAACAAACGACGTGCCATCCAATTACAAACTTATCATGAACGTCTTGAGCGGTTGCGTCCCTTACTCGCACAAGCATCCGCATCATTGTTGCGCGGTATTATCATTCAAAGTCGTACTGTCCCCTCAATGGTTGCATACGTTGCTGGCGAAGAACTTCCCCTTGATGCTGAAGAAGACACCGATCCCCGGGATGTCATTGAAAGCATGTAGCCACATTTTCTAAAAACATCAAATCTTCATCCCCTCACCGTTTATTGCCATTAATGAAATAAGAGTGGAGAAAGACAACCAGCTACCATTACTTTGGTCATACTCATGAGGTTCACTCATTGCCAGAAGCAAGGAAATTGACTAACATGTACAAACAACGCATAGCACTAGTTGGAATGGCACAAGCGCACATGAAGGGGCGAGAACAGAACATTACAAAAGAAGAGGTAGAGATATTGATGAAGGCTGAAGCATTGGTAGGAACAGTCCTTGGAACCTGTACACTTCAACAACTTATTGGACAAGGAGGCATGGGAGCAGTCTACCTGGCTCAGCAATCTCGACCTCGCCGCCAGGTAGCAGTCAAAGTACTATTACCATCGACAACTCTCAAACCACAGCACCTCGCCGCCTTCCTGGAGCGTTTCAGGCGAGAAACTGATGCTGCTGCCTCATTAGAGCATCCTAATATCATGCCAGTCTACGAATATGGAGAGCGTGATGGCGTAGCATATCTTGTCATGCCCTATATCAGTGGCGGTACACTACGAGACGTTATGGAACGCGAGGGCACACTCCCGTTTCCCAAAATAGTGAACTATCTTGAACAAATGGGTGCAGCACTCGATTTTGCGCATGCTCGAGGAGTGATTCACCGCGACATCAAGCCTGCCAATATTTTGCTTACTCCCGAAGGTCGCTTGCTGCTAACCGATTTCGGGCTGGTCAAGATTCTTTCAGATGGGCAGGGTTCTCATGCCCGTCTTACGGGTGCTGGCGCTCCCGTAGGGACACCCGACTATATGTCTCCTGAACAGGTAATGGGAACCGAGGTAGATGGACGCGCAGATCAATATTCGCTCGGCATTATCCTTTATCAAATGGTCACGGGAACAACGCCATTCCAGGGAGAAACGCCTATGCAAATAGCAGCGCAGCAGTTGCATACGCAACCGACTCCTCCGCGTATGTTCCGACCAGAATTACCTGAAGCGGCTGAACAGGTTCTGCTGAAATCCATGGCGAAGCGACCAGGAGATCGTTATACAAATGCGCTAGAATTTGCCAGTGCGTTTCGTATGGCACTGCAAGGGCCTGGAGTGCAACAACAGCCTGCGCAATACAGTGAATTTGCAGAGAGCGGATTCTCAACATCTAGCGTATTTCCTGCACGCGGACTTTTTGACCCAAAGTGGCAAACAGGTGCTCTCCCATCAATGACAAATGAACAACAAACTGATCGGGGTACAGGCACACTTCCTTCGCCAAACATGCCAGCACGTACGACTGGTTTACTTTCACGAACTGGAATGTTTCCTACCGTAGGAAAAAGCACAGGTATGCTTCCTACCGCCATAGTTGACGAACGCAACCCGGCTACACCTGGTAATGTAGTGCCAACTTCTGCAGGGACACGGCCGTTACAAGATCAGCAGATGTTCAACCAGATGTCTCCTTCAATCAACACGATGACAGAGAGCGGCATGCAGCCAACGGTCATGCCACAAGGTTTGAACCAGATGTCACCATCTCTGAAACCGACAACCGGCGCCTTGAATGTGCCGAACGCGGAGCAAACAGGCACAGGAACGATCAAACTTACTGGTCCGGTGAAAGTTGTGCAGGTGCCAGTGGCTGGACAACCTGGACAGTTTATCACGGGTTTACTGCCTGTACCGGCAACCATACAAACCCCTTCTAAGCAAGACTCCCGCTCGAAAATGCCTCAGACAATTGGAATGGTAGTCGCGCTGTTTGTACTGCTAGTTGGCAGCACTACTGGAATCTGGTACATGCGTACTCATAATGGACAAACTTCGTCACATTCGACTTCAACTTCTCCTGGGGTGGCCTCGACACCTAATGTGGAAGCAACGGTGCATGCGCAAGCTACTGCGACGGCTCAATCACATATCATACTTTCCGATCCTCTGAGCACAAATATTCGTAATTTTCCTGTATCCACAAACGGTACAAAGATTTATCAATTTAAAGATGGCGCATATCATATGACGAATCTTGGAGATAGCGGTATTGCAGTCGTCTTGCAAGAATCTCTGCCCAATGGACCAATAGGGTACACATTAACGATGGAAGAGATTAAAGGCGATGATACCAGCACCGATAATTCTTTTGGTATGATCCTTCGCTACAGCCAGAAAACTAAAGGCAACCAGACCATTAACACCTTTTATAGCTTCGAAGTCTTTAATTATAATGGCGGGCAGTATAGATTCTACAAGTATGATAATAGCAAAGGACCATCAGTCAACCCCTGGACACAGGTCTGGTCACAGGTGTTTGGCCATGAATTCCGCCAGGGTCATGGTCCAGGTAATATCAACACTATTCGCGTCTTTACAAGTGGCAATACGTTTACCTTTACCATCAATGGGAAAACAGTCGGTAGCGTCAAAGATGGCTCTTTCTCAAGTGGTACTGTGGGCATGCTAGTCAATCTCAAAGGTACTGAGGTTGCATTCTCGAATATGTTGATTACCAACAATTGAGGACAGTACTTTTATCTTAGTAAGATGCTGGAAATTTTGTCATCGCTGCCTCTTTTGTCTAAGATACTCATATGGGATTTTCTCGTGGCAGGCTGAATTGTGCCTAAAAGCAACAATGAGAGGCAGGTTTGAATGAATGCTGAAGCTTTGGTTGGGAAAAAACTGGGTTCCTATACGCTCCGTCGCGTTATTGGTGTGGGAAGTATGGGGGCAGTATATCTGGCGAGACAATCACAGTCTCATCATGAATACGTTTTAAAAGTTTTTTTGCATGCATCTTCGCTAGAACCTCTCCAATATATTGACTTCCTCTTACGTTTTCGACAAGAAATGGAGTTGGTTTCTTCGCTCAAACATCCTCACATTCTCTCCATTCTTGAATATGAAGAGCGTGATGGCTTCGTGTTTCTGGTTATGCCGTATGTCAGTGTGCGCAATCTGGAGAGTGTGCTGAATTCCCAGAAACAACTGACTTTGCCAGAGATTGCGGATTATCTTGATCAACTAGCTGCTGCATTGGATTATGCGCACGAACAAGGTGTCCTCCATTTAGATATCAAGCCTGGCAATATACTCATTACTATTCATGATAAAGTGCTCCTCACTGATTTTGCATTGACAAAGACAATGACCGAGAGGCAAGCAGCAACGATTCGGCAATTTAAAGTGGGGATGTTAGATTATATGGCGCCTGAACAGGTATTGGGAAAAGAGCCTGGAGAAAAAGTCGATCTGTACTCGCTTGGTGCCGTCCTTTATCACATGGTCACCGGATCTGCACCATTCAAGGGAGAATCAATGGTCGAAGTAGCAAAAAAACATCTCCAGGAAGCTCCACCCTCACCCCGCTCAAAACGTGAGGATTTGCCACTTGCCGCTGAACAGGTTATCCTACGTGCTTTGTCCAAGCGCCCGGGGCATCGTTATGCCCATGCACAGGACCTTGCTATAGCATTTCGTCTCGCCCTGGAAACACCTTCTACTGAGTTAGAACAGGCGCAAAAAGATGTGCTGCTGCCCAGTGATATCACCTCTTCAGGTACCTATCCTTCTTATAGCCTTTTCGATCCGCAATGGAATGCAGAATTCAGTCCCGTAAAAGATAGCCAACCAGCATTGGATAAATCAACACCTGTGCTAGCCGGAGACGTATCTGATACGCCAACAGGTGCATTTGTAAGCATTAAGAATCTTCCACAACCAACAAAGCCTGAACCTGTAGCAGAAAAATCGTCACATCCTTTGCATA
>Ga0116218_1001157_pt1 | contig 17096 bp, 16 predicted proteins | sample Sb_taG_2_FD_88966 | JGI IMG/M metagenome (GOLD analysis project Ga0116218, IMG submission 88966) | Peat soil microbial communities from Weissenstadt, Germany - Sb_50d_5_LS metaG | ecosystem: Environmental > Terrestrial > Soil > Wetlands > Peat | place: Germany: Weissenstadt | collected 2010-09-21 | reverse complement strand
CGAGGAAGGCCTCTATGAGAAAGTTAGCGCCACCGCGATCAAACGGGTCGTTGCCCGCCAGGTTGCGGCTGCCATGCAGCAAAAAGGCCTGACCAAGGTCGAGATGGCGCGCCGGATGCATACCAGCCGAGCCGCGCTCGACCGGCTGCTTGATCCCGAGAACGATGCCGTGACCTTGGGCACTCTTCAAAAAGCTGCGGCCGTTGTCGGTCGTCAGGTTCGGCTAGAACTCGTCTAAGCGGGGGCTGGCCCGGCCTTGGTTCTTTAGCCATGATTACCAGCACACGGTCGCGGTTGCGCAACGGAGGTAGGGTCTGGCTGGATGACTCAACGATCATCATGTCTGCCAGGCCAGTATCCCGTATGCCTGGGAGCGAGGCAGATCGCAATGACCACGAGAACCGCGAATAGGGCTGCGTAGGCAAGAATGCCCTTGCCAGTCTTCGGCGTCCACATAAATAAGACAAATCCGAGAACGCCCCCGACCGCCGTGGTTATCCGCAGCAGTGCTTTCTTGGTTTCGTCGGTCATTCTCATAGAGCACCGGTTGCTACGCAGCATCTACGCTGCACGCGGCGTGCTGGCCCTCCGACTCCGGAAATAATAGCGCACGATCAAGCTGAGAATGAACCAAGCGGCGCCGACCGTGCCCTTCAGCGTACCGCTGATCTTGGATTTTCCGATGCGCGGGTGGTAGCTCACCGGGACTTCAACCACGCGGAATCCAGCCCGGGCGCCTTTGAGGATCATCTCAACCGCCCAGCCATAGGTGGTCTCTTCGAGGGCGAGCGCGCGTAGCACGTCGGCGCGGGCAGCGCGAAAGGGGCCGAGATCGGTGATTTGTACTCCATACAGAAGCCTGATCAGGCCGGCGGCGAGGCGGTTACCAAACACCTGATGCCAAGGCAAAGCCGCCGCAAAACGCAGGCGGGAACCGAGCGTGATGTCCGCACGCCCCTCAATGATTGGCGCTAAGAGAATCGGCAGTTCGGAGGGCCGATCGCTGTAGTCGCCATCGAGGAACACAACCACGTCAGGGGAATTTGCCGCGGCCAGACCGGTGAGGCACGCTCGCCCATAGCCGCGGCGCGGTTCCGGAACCACGCGGGCTCCCATTCTTGCGGCGATCTCGGGCGTCCCATCATTCGAGTTGCTGTCGACAACGATGACCTCCGTCGTGAGATCGGATGGGAGATCCGCTAAGACGCGGCCGATGGACTGCGCTTCGTTATGCGTGGGAATCACGACCGACACTCGCACTTGCTCTTGGCTCAACTCACCACCATGGGGAGGACGGCCAGCGTTGCGACAGCCACGCGTCAACGCCCCATCTCCGGCCGGCGCGTCCGATAGCGAGCCCGAGCGATGCGAGCACCGGAACCAGCAGCTCCCAGATCCACGAAGTGCCCCACTCCGAAATCCAAAGGCTGCCGAGATACAGAAAAGCCACAAATGCGGCCGGTCGCGTAAGCAGACCAATGACGAGCAGGATACCGAGAGAGATCTCGGTCATGGCCTGCATAGGAGCCGCCATCGCGGCGTGGCTTGCCGCCAGGCCCATCACCGCCTTCCAGGCAGCCGGGCAGTGGCTCGCCTTGATGTAGTAATTGATCAGACCCGCGTAACCCGCCGGTGTGTAGAGGCCTTTCCCCAGATTCTCGAAAAAGACCCACACGAGCATCGCGCCGACCGTCACTCGCACGATTGCCAGACCGTTTGCTGCTTGCGGTGGGCGGGCCACTGTGGTTGCTTCACTTCGCGGTGAGGTTGCGATCGTTGTCATGGTGAACCTCGTCAGTGGATGCTATACCAGATTGGAAATATTCGACAAATCTTGTCTTAGCGAAGCAGTTGAGTAATGCTCCCAGGTGACAGACCAGTGTTCATCGGGCCGAGCCGACCTGATGATCAGGCGCCCGTCTCCGGTGAACTGGTAAACGCGAGGAAGGTCCTTGCCGACGAGGAGTTCGCGCGTAAGCGATCCCTGCACATGATGGGTCAACGTGTGCGTCGCTTCATCAACGTCGTATCTCCCGAAGGAAGCCTCGTAGCCATCTTGGACGTACTCATTGGATTGAACACTTGCCGACTTGGGATACATGAGCTGCACTGACATATGGCCGTCACGCGTGTAGATCAGCATGCCTTGCGGCTGAGGGATGGGAATCGGCCTGCCATCCGGTCCTGGCGCATCTATGTGCAGCAGATGCCACGCTCCGATCAGCTTTTCCCTTGCTGAGCCGGGGCCTGCTACTTGCTTCTCTGCAGATTGAGCCTGAGTGAAACAAGCAATTGTCGCAAGAAAAGCTAACGCGCCACAGTACAGAGGTTTCATTCTCGGTTTCTCCTGCCGATTGCCGATCACCGGCCTACTAACTGTTCGTAGAACTTCGGATAACGAGCCCCTTCGAGCTTGATCTTTGACGATGCGTCTTCGAGGGCCCGCACATCATCCGGGGTTAGCTCAACGTTCAACGCTCCAAGATTCTCCTCCAGTCGAGCCAGCTTCGTTGTGCCCGGGATAGGAACAATCCATGGCTTCTTTGCAACTAGCCAGGCGAGTGCAATTTGCGCCAGGGTTGCCTTCTTTTTTTCCGCGAAGGAGCGGATCACATCGACCGATGGCAAGTTTGCTTTAAGATGCTCGGGACTGAACCTTGGCACGCTGCTGCGGAAGTCGGTACTGTCGAACTTCGTATCTGCGTCGATCTTGCCTGTGAGGAAGCCCTTGCCAAGTGGGCTAAATGGAACGAAGCCAATCCCAAGCTCCTCAAGGGTGGGCATCACCGTTTCTTCCGGCTCTCGCCAGAAAAGCGAGTACTCGCTCTGGAGCGCAGCGACGGGCTGAACTGCATGGGCGCGGCGAATGGTTTTCGCGGACGCTTCCGACAGTCCGAAGTGCTTTACCTTGCCTTCCTGAATCAGATCCTTCACAGCGCCCGCTACATCTTCGATCGCAACATTCAGGTCGACACGATGTTGGTAGTAAAGATCGATGGCATCGACCTTGAGCCGCTTGAGCGATCCCTCCGCCGCCTGTTTGATGTGCTCTGGCCGGCTGTTTAGAGAATTCCACTTGCCTCCGCCATGGGGATTGGCTTCCCACCCGAACTTCGTCGCGATCACGACCTTCCCGCGAAAAGGAGCGAGGGCCTCACCGACAAGTTCCTCGTTCTGCAGGGGGCCGTATACTTCGGCGGTATCGAAGAATGTCACACCGCGCTCCACGGCAGCATGAAGCAGAGAAATCCTCTCCTGCTTGTCCTTTGCAGGCCCGTAGGACCAATTCATTCCCATGCAGCCGAACCCGATGGCCGATACTTCCAGATTGCTGTTTCCAAGCTTCCGTCTCTGCCCGACTTTCCTCCTCTTGGCTATTGATGTTTGAGCAAAGCAGTTTGTTTGTTCGTTTCCTCGTCCCTCGCGTGTCTCTCAGCTTATCTCACTCGGGAATCCGAGCGACGGAATCCGGGGGCCGCTAGAGCGGAAGCGAGACAGGTCTCGCGGACGCTGATTGTTGTGGGCCTGGAGGTTCGGAATGGGTCTCAACCTTGGGTGAACCCTCTGCTTAAAGCCGTCACTCGTAGTCCTTCCATATCACGTCGGAATTTGCGACAATCGCAGCTTTATTGCCGAGTACGCGCCATTGGAGAGCACACTGTCGGTTCAAGGTGAGGAATGATGCCGGAGGGCGTTGATGCGACCAACTCGCACTGGCTGCGCGTCTTTCTTTGCCACTCGTCAGCCGATAATGCGGCGGTACGCGACCTCTTCCATCGATTGCGCCAAGATGGCTTTGATCCCTGGCTAGATGAAGAGGCGCTGTTGCCGGGCCAGGACTGGCAAGAGGAAATTCCCAAAGCGATTCGCGCCTGCGATGCCGTGGTGGTGTGCCTTTCCCGGAATTCCGTCAGCAAGGAGGGCTACTTACAGAAAGAAATTCGGGAGGCGCTCTCTGTGGCGGAGGAGAAGCCAGAGGGCAGGATCTTCATAATTCCGGTGAAGCTGGAAGAAGTCGAGGTTCCCAGGAGATTGAGCCAGTGGCAGTGGGCGGACTTATACCGCGAAGGCGGATATGCACGCCTCGCGAATGCGCTGAAGATCCGTGCGTCCCAAGTTGCGAGTCCGGCTGCTCGGCCAGTACTCGAAGCAGTGAGCCGTAGGATTGGGCTGGGAGAAGAGGCGCCGGTCAAAAAGGATGATCCGGCGAAGAGGCCTTTGGTGTCACGACAGGTCTGGCTGACTAGCGTTGCCCTGGTCTCGGCTATTGCCCTTTCCTTCGGCGTTTGGTCCCTCACGAATAGAGGCAACATCAGGCGAAATCCGAAGGACGGACTGAAGTATGTCCGGGTCCCAGCCGGCACATTCGTGATGGGCTGCTCGCCCGCTGACGGCGCGTGCAGCGCCAATGAGAAACCGCCGCATCGGGTCACAATCGGTGCGGGGTTCTGGCTCGGACAAACAGAAGTGACCGTGGGGGCGTACAAACGACACATCGGGACTTTGATGCCAACCGCCCCCTATTTCGATGCGGGATGGAGCAATCTTGAGATGCCCATGGTGAACGTAGACTGGGATGACGCATCGGCGTACTGCCAATGGGCCGGAGGGCGCCTGCCTACCGAAGCCGAGTGGGAGTACGCGGCGCGTGGCGGAAACCCGTCAGTCCGCTACGGCACGCTGGATGAGATCGCTTGGCATTCCGGGAATAGCTATGGAAGAGCGCATGAGGTTGGACAAAAGCGCCCAAACGCGTTCGGCCTGTACGACATGCTGGGGAACGCTTCCGAATGGGTGAGCGATTGGTATGGAGAGCACTACTTTTCGGAGAGCCCGGAGCAGGACCCCCAGGGGCCTGCAAACAGCCAGGAAAAGGGGCACGTTTTGCGGGGTGACTCGTGGTACTTCCCGTTTGTGCCCGGTGTCCCCCGCGTTTCCAGCCGCCACTTCTATTGGCCGGACTTCGGCCCGAGCGTCGGGTTTCGTTGCGTATTAAGCAAATAACATCTCTGTTAGCTCACGTAGCCAGCTTCAGGGCGCACAAGCAAATTCCATTCTACAATTTAGCTCACACATGGAACCGGGGCGTTGGTAGGATCGCCAGCAAAACACCATGGTTGTTGGCCGTTCAAGAGTTGCCATCAATTCAACTTCGCATACTCGGCTTTGGCTTGTTTGAGGACGGGAATATCGGGGTCGGCATCTTTCCAGAGTTCGAAGAAGTCCTGGAACGCTTTTTTCGCTCTCGCTGTGTCGCCCGCAAGCGCGTAACCGCGCGCCATTCCCAGATAGGAGAGCGAGTAGCGCTGTCCCCAATTCGGGTGGACCCAGGTCGCTCCCCAATTGGCGCCCTTGTGGTCCACGATTTTCTGAAACTCAGCCGCTGCTTCCGCGCCCCTATGCATTCTCAGGTAAGCCAGGCCACGCACATAAATCGCATCGGGGTAAGCGCGTTCGTATGGCGAGGCGGATGCCAGCAGTTCAACGCTCTTGGCAGGTTCATCGCGGTGGAGCGCGATCATGGCTTGAATCTCTGGTAGCTGTACGGCATTCCAGATTGTTCCGCTTGGAAGAGCTTTCGAAGTCTCCGCGGCGAGCTTCTCCGCTGCGGCCGCTTCGCCACACATCGCCATTGCCAACGCAGGACGCCCCAGCCGACGCACAGTCTGACAATTGCCCGACAACGCGTCAGCACGCGCATCGGCTTCCTCGTACTCGTCAGCGACGTACCGGAATCCCAGATGCCGCGCTGTGTCGGCGGCACGCTGATACAACTTATGCGACTCACGACGCTGCCCGTGCACATTCAGGTCGGCCGCTTGCAACACGAAGCTGAGGTACTCTTCCGGTTTGCCTGCGAACCATTGAATTTCCTTGGCAACGGCTGCTTTATCGTCCTCGACATAGGCCAATTCGAGGAAGCGCTGGTGGATTCTCGAACCGTCAATTCCAAGCGCCCGCACTTTCGCCGCTATCTGGTCCGCTTCCGGAAGGCGATCTAGGCAGATGTAGGCGTCCAACACTCGACGATAGGGAGGCTCGACATTGGGCTGCAGCCGAGCTGCCTCAAGACCCTCCTTCAGCCCCTCTTCAAATTGCCCCATGTCGATGTAGGTGAGGCTTATTTGGTTATGGAAGCTCCACCTTCGGGGATAGTTGTTCCGGACAGCCAATTGATATGCATCAATCTCTTTGTCCAGCTCGCCAGTAGCCCTGTAGTAGTAGGCAGTGATCTCGGTTCGCTCGGTCTCGGATACGCGATCCACCATACTGAGGGCCCGTTTCGCATATTCCGCGCTCCGTTCCGTATCCCCGGTCTGTTCATACGCGATGCCTAGAAGGTAGTAAGCCATCGTAAAATTCGGATCGATTGCGATGGCGCGCTCAAACAGCGGAACGGCGGCCAGAAAATGGCCTTGACCCATTACGGCAAGGCCCGCGGTGTAATTCTGAAGAGCGTCTAGCGAAGGGGTAGTCGCCTGCTCCAGCGGCCGATTCAGCTGCTGGATCGAATTGAGCGACTCTCCAAGCTTGCTGCGCATGGCGGTCGTCGCGCTTCCCAACGCGTTCAACACGTGCTCTTTATCTTCGGCCTGGATCTGCTCCCGGGCGAGCGTTGCCCCGTCCTGACACGTAATTGCCTGCAGGGTGATGACGTAGCTTTTTCCCAGGCTTGCGATGGCGCCGTCGATTGTGGCGGCGGCTCCTTCGCGGACACAGACGTCGTGCGCGATCTGATTGGTGATGCGGGTTCCGGGCTGAACATTCATCAGGCGCAGATCGCGCTGTAGCTGCGCATCATCCATGATTCTCAGGAAAGGCGACTGTTCCAGTTCCACCGCCAGGCCTTGGCGCAAAGTGCCATCAAATACTGGGTCGCCGGTGGAATTCGCGAAGTCGGCGAGCACACGCTGTCTTTTTCGGTGAGAGCAGGGGAGCGGTGGACAAAGAGCTTAAACGTGCCAACGGCCACCGCGACCAGCAGGACCGCCGCAACAGTGATCCATTCCCAAGGCCTGGTTTCTTTCACCTGTACCTGCACCCGGGAGTGGCTCGCGGCAACGATGTTCAGTTCCTTTTCCGGCACGAACTGAACTTCTTCCGCAAACCGGTAGCCACGCCCGGGTGCGGTGACGATGTACTGGTGGTCCTGCGGACTCTCCCCCAGTGCCTTACGCAGGAGGAAAATGTTCCGGCTAAGGTTGGTCTCTTCGACGAACGTATCCGGCCAGACGGCTTTCAACAGTTCATCTTTTGTGACGACCTCCTTCTTGCGGCGCATCAGCACAAGCAGGACCTGAAAGGCCTTAGGAGCAAGTGGGATGGCTTCGTTGTCGCGTAGCAGCAGTTCCTTTTCCGGGTCTACGCGAAAAGGGCCAAACTCGTAGAGTTGCCTGGTCTTCGGATCTGCGCTCGAGGCCATCGGTCACCCTGCTCCACGATCGAGCCGTGGAACTGCGGCAAAACCAGAGCGTGTGTGACCTGCTCAGTCGCTGGCGAGAGTGACTTGATGAGTCGTCCCTGCCTGATGGTCACGTCGCAGAACCAGCCATTGAAAAACCAGCCTGGTTTTGCATTAGGAATCGGATTCTAGCACGGTTTTACTCTGACTCAGACACCAGGCCCCGTCAATCGCTTCCGCAGGAAGTTGCTTTGTTTTCTGCTGTCTGGGCAAACGCGAAAAATAATCAGAAATAATCACGGCTTTTGAAAAGACTTCTGACCCGCCTTTCGGGCAAGCTTCCACCCTGTTCGACCACGAAAGCGCTGTTCAACAAGCGGTCTCACGGGGCAAGTAAGAGTGAGGGGTTATGGCAAAGCACACGAAGATCACGATTGAAACGGACTCGTTGCTGGTTTTACGAGGACGAAAAGCATTGCGTGCGTGGTGCCCGCAATGTGCCGCCGAGAGCGAAATGATCCCTTTCGGGGGCATTGAGGTGATCTCGAACCTGTCGTCAGCGGAGGTAGAAATCTGGCTTGAGTCCGAGGCAATCCACCGCTCGCAAGCGACTGATGGTACTTCGATGATTTGCCTTAATTCGCTGCTCAAACGGGTCCAGAAAGCGATGTCCGCCAGGGAATAAACGCAACTTAACACCAAAAGGAGGAAAAAATATGAAGTCCAGAGTCTTGTGGTGGTTCAACGGCGGGTCTCGAATGATCTCGCGAGCCCGGTGGAGTCATCGGTTACCATCGGCCGGCATCGCCTGCCTTGGCTTAGCGCTCGTCGGCTTCGGCGGGCTCTCACCCGCACAGTCGCAGGAGCGGGACCAAAATGGCGCCCAGAATGTGGGTTACACAATCCATGATCTCGGTGTTGTTGGAACCAATCCCAACCAGCCTGGCCAGCCGTTCGTGATCTCGAACGGCGGTTGGGTGAGCGGGGGCGCCGACGTCGGTGCGGCCCTGCATGCCGTTCTATGGCGTGGCGGAAAGATGATCGACATCGGAAACCCCGGCCTTGGCGGCAACAGCATCGCGTTTGGCGTAAACAAACGAGGACACGCAGTTGGAGAGGCAGAAGATACCTCAGCAGATCTTTCGACGACTGAAGACTTCTGCGGATTCCAAGCGATGGGCTATTCTTCCTCGCCCACGCCGTGCGTCCCGTTCATCTGGAAAAAAGGCAAGATGGTTCCGCTCACAACGCTGGGAGGCGTGAATGGGGTCGCCAATCAGATCAACAGCTGGGGCGCGATCGCCGGCTACGCTGAAAATACAACGAAGGATCCGGGTTGCGCTTCGCCACAGATCTATCAGTTCAAGCCTGCGGTCTGGTTCGGAAACTGGATTCAGCCGCTTCCGACGGGGAGCGACCCGGAAGGCGTGGCGTTTTCGATCAACGACCTGGGCCAGGTCGTCGGCACGTCTGGAAGCTGCGGCCCGTTCAATCCAATATGGCTGTTCAATCTATCACCTGTTCATGCTTTGCGTTGGCAAAGTGGAGTGGCCACCGACCTCGGAAGTCTGGGAGGGGTGACTAACAACATGGCTCACGACATCAACAATCTCGGTCAAGTGGTCGGTGGCTCCGATCTGCCCGGCGACCAGACGACTCACGCATTCTTGTGGACCCCGCAAACCAGGAAAATGAAAGACCTGGGTGTAGTCGGTGACGACTTCTGGAGTTTCGCGCTCGGCATCAACGATGAAGGTCAGATCGTCGGCGCTTCGGCAAACGCTGACTTTAGTGTCCTGCGCGCGTTCGTGCGCCGGAAGGGAGCGCTCGTCGATCTCAACAGTCTCGTAGCCGGAACCACCGCTCTGTTTTTGGAGACCGCCTGCTCGATCAATTCCAGAGGTGAAATCATCGGGTTCGCATTCGACCCGAACACTGGTTACATACACGCTTATCTGGCAATTCCAACCCGGCAGCCTAAGCCAGCAACTCGAAGTGTCCGCAAGCCTGTGGTGCTCCCAGATTGGGTGAGGGCAAAGCTCGGGTTTGCGACGCCCATTTAAGCCCGCTTGATACGGCCGGATCGCGGAGATCCGGCCTTCGCTTTCGCGAAGGTTTCCGCGCCCGTGGTAAGGCCTGTACCGGTATTTCCGATTGGGAAGAGCAAACCTGCGCCCCGCTGATTACTTATCTTGTGATTCCCTGCAGGTTTCTATGCATGGAGGCACTTTTGTTTCAAGGATAATTCGCGACTTGCACCCTGGAGTTGGTTCAGGGGCGATGGGTGAGAGCAAGCAATCGGTCATCGTCCACAGGACGATGCAAAAACATTCGGAGGACAAAATGAAAACAGATATCCGGCCAATCAGTAAGGGATCGCAGTTGTGGCGTTGGGCAGCGGGGACAACGTTTTTGTGCTGCCTGTTGGCGATGGCCTCAACTTTGGCCCATGCGCAAGGCGGAGTTGTGAACTCGACACAAAATCCTCAGTTGTTTTGCGCACCCTCTTAATTGCACTTGGCCATTTGGGGGGAATTGAAGTACGAGTTCGATCAGTTGTATGCCGAAGCTGCGACACGCCGCCGTATGATGTCTGTGAGTGCGCGCGACCGCATTACTGGTCGTCCGGCTCGAACCAAGGTCTTGGAAGAGTTCATTGTGTATGCCAAGAAACAGCCGGGCGTCGTATTTCTGCGCAAGGACGAGATTGCTCGATTCGCCCTTGAGAGTTCGGCCACGCCACGCGAAGGTTCATTGGCCAAACCGCTCGCAGCATAATCGGCGGAGCTCCGTGTCTACTGAACGGCCCGTCGGCACATTCTGAGGGACGGGCCCTAAGACTTCTCGGAACTACAGACTCGGTTTTCTGGTTTTCTTTGGATTACTTCCTGCTTGCCGACAAACCTTCCGGAGCCTTCGTTCCGTATTTCCCCAAGCCCGTTTATTGGGATCAATCCGAAAGATGCCCGGACGGCCTATGAATTGGACGCCATCTGTTCGCCAGAAATCGCTAAACCGGTATGGCGGCTTGTAAACGAAACCCGCCAGCTTGGACTGGCGGGCGTGAGGAGCCCATTCCCACCTCTTTGTCCACGTACCGCTAGACTACCGCTTTCGAGTCGTTGCCCAGAGCGTAAAAGTCTTCCACCAGGCGTGCCGCGCAGCTCGACTCGTCAGTCTCAGTCAAATTCAGTATGCACGCGCCCCACTCGCTATTGCCCAACTGCACAGGTGCATTCTCACTTAGCCTTTTGACAATTTGTTGACGACCGGTGACAACTGCTCGCCTCCGCCAAAGCTAGAGTGCTAATCGCTCGATGGTGGACCCAAGATCGAATCAGTATGGGGAGCGTCAAATGAAACGCTTGACCAAGCAGGTTTCGAGAAAAGCAATTGTCTCAGCAGCTACCGCGTCAGTCCTATTCAGTGCCATACCGCTAGCCGCGCCAACTAAGGCGTTTGGCTCCGGCGGCAGGGTACTGCCTTCATTCGGGCAAGCCACTGCCGGAATTATCGCGGCGACGCTCGATAGTGAGGGCAGGCTCGTGGCGGCGGGGAACGTAATTATCCGGGCAAATACCACGAGTCTGGCGGTAGCGCGGTATCTCACGCAATAGAGGTTCGCAATGATCAGATCGCTAGCCGTGCACAGCCTGCGGAGGCGAGGATTGTCTACGCGCCCACTCATCACGAGATTAAGCACCTCGGCGACACAGAGAGGAAAATTGAGATGGGACAAATCGGCAGAACACACACACGACAGGTAGGTCCGTTGCTCTCGCACCTCTGTATCACAGGGTTGTTGGCTATGGTTTGGGTAACAACCATCCCGGCCCAACAAGTCCAAACCGGCGCGCAGCTGGCCACCGGCAAGGAGGTCACGCGGCCCTCTTTGCCAACGTCGGTTTCATCGGCATTAGCAAAATGGATCCGGCCAAGCCCGAATGGTCGATCCACTCCGGCATGAGTCCGGGCAACAGCGGCAAAATAATTGCGTCTGGAAGGGCGAGCAGAGGAACGGCAAAGCCGACTGGACGCAAGGCAAAGTTGTTCGGTCAATATGAGTTGATCGAGTACACCGTGGCGGTGAAGCTGCCTAAGGCGGTCACGTTGCCGGGCGGGAAAATGTATTGGGAGTCTGTGGTACCCCCTTGCACCAACACCCACGACTCGGCCTGTCTGCAAACGATTCTTTACTATGAGACCGACACTTACGACAACACTCACACCAAGCAGGGCGCACACGCCTTCGGTCCGGTGCCGCCGCTGGGGTTGGCTCTCGACAATTATCCCTATATGAATTTCCATTTTTATCCGGTAGGCCCTGCTTTTTGCGAGTTGAACGGTTATCCGGGCTATGCCTGCTACTTCTGGTCGGCGGGCGTGATTGGCACGCAGAAGTGAGCAGTCTTCGGGTGGCGATGGTTGACTAATAATGCGAATTCAACTCGAAAGAGGTTTATAAGCAGAGGCTCACACGTCACTCGCCCCTTATTTGTTTCCGCACTCGCGCTTTGTCTGTTTTTCCTGACCGCCAGTTTCGCCTCAGCGCAGAGCACGTCGTCGGTGGGTCAAACGCTAGACAAACAATCTTCCACGTCGTTACTGACCGCAACTGGCGTCGCCGCTGATGATGTCGTGATTACCATAAACGGCTTTTGCGACGCGGGGCTCCTGGTCGAGGGCAGAACGGCCTCAACCCAACCGGACCGACCACCGTCGAACCCAGGGGGACTGCCGGCAACAGGCCAAAATCCGAGTGACACGCCAGCAGAGGTTCACCAGAATACAGATTGCAAAACCGAAGTCACACGCGCTCAGTTCGAGAAATTGATCGATTCGCTGTCCCCACAAATGGATGGCTCAAGCCGAATCAGGATTGCTGTGCTCTATCCGGAGATATTGCTTTTTGCCAGCAAGGCACGCGCGTTAGGCCTCGATCAAAGTCCGAAGTTCCAAGAAAAAGTGAAATACAACTACCTGCAGTTGCTGTGGAAAACCTATGAGGAATACTTGGCCCAGCAGTATAGTGCCATTTCTGACTCGGACGTCGATGAGTATTACAAGGAACATCCAGAGACATTTTTAGAACTGAACTTGCGGCGGATTTTTGTGCCCAAAAAGAGAAAGCATTCGCAATTTCCAGCCTCGCCCGCGGAAATCGAACCAATGCGCTCAGCGGACGAAGCCGTGATGAAGGCCGAGGCTGGGGAAGTCCGTCGCAAGGCGCTGGCGGGTGCCAACTTTGAAAAGCTGGAAGCGGATGCTTATAAGTTCGCCGCTTACGAAGCTGACGAGGCGCCAGACGTGAACTTGGGCCCGACCAATCGTGTGGAGATGCCGATGGAGTACGCGCAAGTAGTGTTCAAGCTGAAAGTGGGGCAAATCTCAGAACTCATTCCCGCGCTTGAGGGTTGGCACATTGTTAAGGTTCTCTCCGAGCGATCCATCCCCTTAAGCGAGGCGAAAGACCTCCTTGCCCAGATACGGCTGAAGGATTCTCACGAGCTGCTGAGGAGAACACTTAAGTCTAAGTTCAACGATGCGTACTTTAATACACCCCGAGGAATGGACCCGGCCCAGCCCAGTACTTTTGTAGGCAAGTGAAAGTCGCACCGCATTTCAATGGCCGGCTGGTGCTAAACTTCCATGGCATCGCAGAGGTCGTCGGTTCGAACCCGACCCGGTCCACCAAATCCTTCCCACAACTCGAAAGGAAGTAGGGCACAAGTCGTTGGCGCCGATTGTCAATGCGCAGGGTATCTCGAAAGCGTTCGGATCGACCCTGCTTTTCCAAGGTATCTCCTTCACCATTTCCGAGGGCGATCGCATCGGGCTCATCGGTCCAAACGGTTCGGGGAAATCCACCCTGCTTCGAATTCTCGCTGGCGACGAAGATCTGGACAGCGGCGAAATCGCAGTTCGCAAGCGTGTCCGGCTTACCTGCGTGCGGCAGGACTCGAAATTTGCGCCTGGGGAAACGGTTCGGTCGGTGGTCGAGAAGGCGCTGGACCGCGCCGCGGTGACTGCGACTGAGCGCGGAACCCGCTTCGCCGAAACCCTTGGTCGTGCCGGCTTCGACGAACTCGAAACACCGACGACCGCATTGTCGGGAGGCTGGCAAAAGCGCCTGGCCATCGTCGAAGCACTGGTTCAGGGGCCGGACATCCTGCTACTCGATGAACCCACCAATCATCTAGACCTGGCTGGAATTGAATGGCTCGAGGCACTCCTTCAAGACGCAGCCTTCGCCTGCGTGGTCGTGAGTCATGATCGCTACTTTCTTGAGAATGTTGCCACCGAGATGGCCGAACTCAATCGCACGTATCCGAATGGGCTGCTGCGCGTGCGCGGGAACTACGGTACCTTTCTGGAAAAGAAGGAAGAGTTTCTGCACTCGCAGGCGAAGCGGCAGGAAGCGCTGGAAAATCTCGTTCACAATGAAATCGCATGGCTGCGTCGCGGGGCCAAAGCCCGGACACGCAAATCCAAAGCCCGAATCGACAAGGCCAGCGACTTGATCAGCGAACTCGCGGACCTGAACCTCAGAACCCACACCGCAACCGCGAACATTGATTTTTTCCCCACCGACCGAAAAACCAAACGGCTGATCGAACTGGAAGAAGTCACCTGCGAGATTGCCGGCCGCACACTTTTCGACAACCTTAACTTCGTGGTCACCGCCGGGATGCGGGTCGGACTAGTCGGGCCGAATGGCAGCGGCAAGACAACGCTGCTACGTCTGTTGCGGGGAGAATTAGCGCCGACTGCTGGACAGATTCGTCGAGCCGACTGGCTGCGAATCGTGTACTTCGATCAAACTCGTGAACTCGATCCGGATGTAACTCTGCGTCGCGCGCTGGCTCCGGACGGCGATTCGGTCGTCTATCAGGACCGCGGGATTCACGTGGCATCGTGGGCAGCCAGATTCCTGTTCACCAGCGAGCAACTCAATCAACCTATCGGACGGCTCTCAGGAGGCGAACGGGCACGCGTGCTGATTGCGCAGCTCATGCTTCAACCTGCTGATGTGCTTCTGCTCGACGAACCCACCAACGATCTCGATATTCCAACCCTCGACATCTTGGAAGAAAGCTTGCTCGAATATCGCGGAGCGTTGGTGCTGGTCACCCACGACCGCTACATGCTTGATCGCGTCTCCACGAACGTGCTTGGGCTGGATGGGCAAGGCGGCGCAGAGAGCTTTGCGGATTACTTGCAATGGGAGTCGTGGCAAGCGGCAAGGAAGCAGTCAGCGAAGGCCACTCGCTCCTGCGCCAACCAACTTCGGCGTACAACCACTGCTGAGGCATCAGCAGCCAAGAGGCTCTCGTATCTGGAAGCGCGCGAATATGCAACCATCGAGCAGCGCATCGCCGAAGCTGAGCAAGTGCTGCAGGAGAAGCATGCCCAACTCGAGGATCCCGCGATCGCCAGCGATGGACCCCGTCTTTTACGTGCCCATGCCGAGATGGACGAAGCTCAAAAGACGGCGGATGAGCTTTACTCGCGCTGGGCGGAGCTCGAACAGAAAAAAGGATGAACCCCGACCAGGCGAGATAGCGGCTGGTTGAGGCGAGAGGCAATCCAGCCTCTGGTCGTGATATCCTAAATGGCAGCAGCTGCGTTCCCGCCTTTTGGGCAAATTTCCGCAGTTCCCTTGAGAAATCATGATTTCAGTTAGCAACGTTTCCATGCGCTACGGTGCCAAAGTTCTGTTTGAAGATGTGTCGACGGCCTTCACCCCGGGCAAGCGCTACGGCCTTACCGGGCCGAACGGCGCCGGCAAGACGACTTTCATGCGGCTTCTGACTGGCGAACTCGACCCGCAGAAGGGAACCGTAGTCCGCCCCAAGAAGTTCGGTGTGCTCAGCCAGGACCAGTTTGCCTTCGATGCTTATCGCGTGATCGACACCGTGATGATGGGCAACAAACGTCTGTGGGCGGCAATGGAGGAGCGCGACCGCATCCATTCCAAGCCGGAACTCACGGATGAAGACGGAATGAAGCTCGGCGAACTGGAAGGCATCGTCGGCGAAGAAGACGGGTACACTGCCGAAACCGACGCTGCGATCCTGCTGCAAGGGCTCGATATTCCCGACGAACTCCATGAGCGAAAAATGGGCGAACTGCAAGGTGGACAAAAAGTTCGCGTGCTGCTGGCGCAAGCCTTGTTCGGACATCCACTCGCGTTGTTGCTCGACGAGCCTACCAACAACCTCGACCTCGACTCGATTCACTGGCTGCAAGGGTTCCTGAATAACTATGACGGCGTACTGATTGTGATCTCGCACGACCGCCATTTTCTCAACAGTATTTGTACCCACATCGCCGACATCGACTACCAAACCATCATTACTTATACCGGCACTTATGACGACATGGTGGTGGCGAAGACGCAGATCCGTTCGCAGATCGAGGGGCAAAATGCCCAACGGGAAAAGAAGATCGCGCAACTCAACGAATTCATCGCGCGTTTCTCGGCTGGAACCCGCTCCAGCCAGGTGCAGTCGCGTCGCAAAGAAGTCGAGCGCCTGCAGGTAACGGAACTCGCCAAGTCGAACATCCAGCGGCCATTTTTGAAGTTCGAGCAGAAGCGTCCTTCGGGAAAACACATTCTTGAAGTGGAAGGCGTTGCGAAATCCTACGGCGAAACTGAAGTGATCCGAGGCTTCACCGCCAGCGTAATGCGGGGAGAGAAAATCGCATTGATGGGCCGTAACGGCGCGGGCAAGACCACTTTGCTCAATGCGCTACTGGCAAACTCACCCACGATTCCGGATGCCGAACTGCGCAAAACCAGCGGCTACGATGGACCATTCCTCACCAGCGGAAAAGTGATTTGGGGACACGAGGCTGCGGTTGGATATTTTGCCCAGGACCACCGGGCTTTGATTCAGGGAAAAATGACTGCATTCGAATGGCTGCATCAATGGGATCCCTCCGCTGCGCACGAAGAGATTCGCGGCCTGCTCGGTCAAATGCTGTTTCCGCGCGAGGACGCTCTGAAGCGTACGGACGTTCTATCCGGCGGCGAAGCGGCCCGGCTGCTGTTTTGCAAGCTGATGCTGCAAAAGCCGAATGTTCTAGTGTTCGATGAGCCCACCAACCACTTGGATCTGGAGTCGATCAACGCTCTGAACATTGCTCTCCAGCGCTATCACGGAACGGTGCTGCTAGTGACGCATGACCACGATCTGATTGATGAAGTCGCCACCAGAATCTGGCACTTCGAGGCGGACCACAAGCTTACTGACTTCAAGGGTGCGTACGAGGAGTACCAAGCGGTCTTGGCCTAAGGATCTCTAGTCACAACGCACCGGCGCGGACGTCCACGCCTGCATTGACTCACAACGCCCGGCCAGCGGAGGCGCCCGACGCCCATGCCCATTGAAAATTGAACCCGCCCAGGTGTCCGGTAACATCGACCACCTCGCCGATGAAAAACAAGCCGGGCACTTTTCGGCTCTCCATGGTTTTCGCTGATAGCTCGTCCGTGTCCACGCCTCCCCCAGTTACTTCCGCCTTGGCATAGCCCTCGGTGCCGGCTGGAATCACAACCCACTCGTGCACCAGGCGCTCCAGTTCCGCGAGCCCGGAGTTTGTCCATGCAGCGGGCGCGTGGAGGTCCAGCCATCGGTTGGCGAAACGATTCGACAGAAAGTTGTGTAACGCTGACCGCATCGCCGTAATG
>Ga0116218_1001150_pt1 | contig 17247 bp, 14 predicted proteins | sample Sb_taG_2_FD_88966 | JGI IMG/M metagenome (GOLD analysis project Ga0116218, IMG submission 88966) | Peat soil microbial communities from Weissenstadt, Germany - Sb_50d_5_LS metaG | ecosystem: Environmental > Terrestrial > Soil > Wetlands > Peat | place: Germany: Weissenstadt | collected 2010-09-21 | reverse complement strand
TTATCCGGAAAATGGGTCTGGCGAGGACGAAATGGGCAGGAACTCTATGGGTACAACATCGGTTGGAGATGCACATTTACTTGCTTCGCTTTTGAGTAGCATAAGCGTCACATTTGGAAGTGATGATGCCCGGCACGAGGTTGTTGAGAGATTCCTCCGGAAAATGGAACGCGGTGAGCAACGCAGGCGAATACTCAATGCGTTAGAATTTTTACGTGCCCTTCATGCTATATCAGGTTCACCTCCAGAGGTTTTTGGAGCACTTCGTGATCTTTTAGAACGCTATGAGCTTGATCCCAAACCGCTAGCAGAGTTGGAACAATTGGTAGGCGTCATCGAGCAGAGTGCTGTTACAAGTCAACAAATTGTACTCAATCTGGCTCTTGGACGAGGCGTTAGCTACTATACAGGACTTGTCTTTGAGATTCATGCCCTGGATGAAGATGGTTTTGACACGCAAATTTGTGGAGGTGGCCGTTATGATAGCCTGTTACGTGCTGTTGGAGGTACACGCGATATAAATGCATGCGGGTTTGCATTCGGCGTCGAGCGCCTGCTCCCATTGATACCTGAAAGCAATCTCCCAGTCGTAGAGAAAACACAGGCTCTCATTATACCTGTGAGTATGCAAAATATGCCTTACGCTCTAAGAGTAGCAAAGATTGCTCGTGAAGTCGGATTACGCGTAGAGGTCGATGTGACCGAGCATGGTGTGGGTGCAGGATTAAAACTGGCGACAAAGAAAGAAATCCCCTGGGCACTGATTGTAGGGGAGGAAGAACAGCAGACGAATAGGGTTACACTACATCATCTCGGAACGGGAGAAGAACTCGTTGTAGACATTCATTCGTTTGCTCATCAGATCTCAGGTGAGGAACAACCTGTATGAATTCAACATCTGTTATACGCCTAGCTCTCCCTGGAAAAGGGACGCTGGAATCAGCAACCCTGGCATTTCTCGCAGAGTGCGGAATGAAAGTGAACCGCAATAATCCGCGCCAGTATCTTGCAAGTGTCAGCAGTATGCCGGATTTGGAGGTAGTCTTTCAGCGTGCCACAGATATACCATTGCTTGTACAAGATGGTGATGCAACATTCGGCATTACTGGTTATGATATCCTGGCAGAGTATAGAGGAACTGCTGAAACAGAGGGTGAAGAAGATGATCATGATGATGATATCATGATACTTGAGCAAGACCTGGGATATGGGAATTGCCGCCTTGTTGTAGCTGTCCCAGAAAATTGGATCGATGTAAGTACCTGTGCTGATCTCTGGCACCTGTCGGGCTATTACTTAGCCCAGAAGAAGCGAGGACTGCGCATTGCTACGAAGTATCCAGTCCTGACAGGACAATTTCTTCGCCAGCATGGTATTTCACACTGCAAAATCATTTCTCCTCATGGAGCTTTAGAGGCTGCACCATTAACTGACACAGCGGATCTGATAGTTGATCTCACAGAGACAGGAACCACACTGCGTGAAAACCACCTGAAGTTATTAGAAGATGGTATTGTGTTGCGTTCGCAGGCTTGCTTGATAGGTAATACACGACTTCTTAAGGAGAATAATCAAGCGCTAAATCTGGCATTGATAATGCTAGAGCTTATCGAGGCTCGTAAACAGGCTCGAAATCGATCCATACTCACTGCTCATTTACAAACAAAGACCCTGGAGGAAATGCAAGATAACTTCACACGCCTGAACCAACGTTTGCATCATTTGGTTTCAGGTTTAGAATTTCATGCTTCACATACAGTAAGTGACAATATAACCAATCCATGCCGGTATACAATTTCTGGTGTGACAAATGTAGGAGGTTCTGCTGCTGATTTCTTAGAAATTGTTGCAGTCTTGCGTAGCGCGGGAGCGCTACATATCAACACCACACCGTTGACTTATCGCTTTGAGAATGAGTCTTCAAGTGTACGTACATTGAATAAACGACTAAAGAGAAAATGACTGTTCACAAAAAGAGTGGAGAACGTAGGCAGTCATAGGCACCATGAGTACTTTTTTCCTTCTTGCATGTGAAGAAGAAATGTTCTAAAATAGGCGTGGAGCATTGAGTAGACTGTAAGTGTATGAGGGACCGTTCATGATTCGCGCCCACAAGATTCGCCTGAATCCCACGCCTGAGCAAGTCAACTACTTTGCGAAAGCCGCAGGCACCAGCCGCTTCGTGTGGAACTGGGCACTGGCCGAGTGGAATCGACAGTGTGAAGCAGGCGAGAGACCCACGGCGTTCAAGCTCAAGAAGCAGTTCAACGAGATCAGGCGGCAGCAGTACCCCTGGACGTGGGAAGTCACCAAGAATGCTTCAGATCAACCGTTTCGTGACCTGGGCAAAGCCTTTACCGCATTCTTTGAGGGCAAGGCTCATCGTCCGCGCTTCAAGAGCAAGAAGCGAAACAAACCGAGCTTCTACCTTGCGAACGATCAATTCGAGTTGAAAGACCATCAGGTGTGGATTCCCAAGCTCGGATGGGTCAATATGGCAGAGAATCTCCGTTTCACAGGCAAGGTAACGGGCGCGCGCATCACCCGAACGGCTGAGTGGTGGTTCATCTCCATTACGGTTGAAGTGCCAAATGAAGTCCCACAGAAACGACCGGCTGCGGTCGGTGTTGATGTGGGCTTGAACAGGCTCGCCACCTTGAGCACCTCTGAGGGATACGAGAACCAAGCATTTCTCAAAACGGCGCTCGTGAAATTGCGTCGAGCCAATAAGCGACTGCATCGCAGAAAACTGGGATCAAAGAACCGGGCGAAAGCGCGTCGACAGGTGGCACGGCTCCATTACCGTATTACCTGCATGCGCGATGATGTGCTCCACAAACTAACGACGAGACTGGCCAACTGTTATGGGATCATCGGCATCGAAGATCTCAACCTGAAAGGGCTGCTCAAGAATAGGCGTTTGTCTCGCTCGTTTGCTGATGCCGCGCTGGGCAAACTGCTCTGCATGCTGAGCGCGAAGGTGGAGCAGCGCGGGGGACAGGTGATCAAGGTGGGACGCTTCTTCCCCTCGAGTAAGACCTGCCACTGTTGCGGCTGGAAGTGGGAAGAGATGCAATTGTCTGATCGGGTGTTTCTCTGCCAAAATCCGCACTGTGCGTATTATCACGTCGGACAGGAGAGAGATTATAACGCGTCGCTGAACATTTTGCACGAAGCCCTGCGCTTGATCGGGCTCATTGATCAGGCCGTCTCCGGTACTGGCTTGGACGAAGACGTTAACTTGGCTGTGGACGCGGGGTAAGACCAAAAATGCCCCTGGTATTGAGGCACCTACGGATGAAGCAGCAACAACGACATTCTGTGTGCGTGCGTGCCAGGCATACATGTGCATACGAAAATCGGAGCAGAAAACATTGAATGATCTAATCATTTTCGATCTTGATGGAGTTATAACCAGCGAAGAAGCCTACTGGGATGCAGCAGGATTGACATTGCATGAATTACTGTATAGTCCACGTTATTGGGGTTTAGACAGAAGTAAGAAAGGTGTGGATGGACAGTATCATCCAGTTAAAACTGCACAGGAAAGCCGCCTCATCAGTCGTGCTGTCTTTCCAGAATCTGAAATCCTGGCCCTAAAAGGTCGTTCTATCAATTCAAACTGGGATACGTGTTATGTTACTGTTTGCTTGCATCTCATTGCAATGCTTAAATTGTTACCGAATTTCTCTTCTGTGCTTCCTTTAGAACCCTGGGACGAGGTCTGGTTAGCTGAATTCAGGGAGTCGATGGGAAGTATTACAAGGCTTGGAAATATTTCTGTGGATATTGCCATGGTGCGACCTGAGGGTCCCAGCCTACCCATAATGGATTTAGAAGAAGTTTTTGATGATCCTATTTTTCATGGTTACATTGGACTTGAACTTATTAACTGCCTTGATGCTTTTGCGAGCGAAGTATTGCATATGCCCATTAGCAATGTATTTTCACGTCATAGTCCATTCTGGGCATTTTGCCGGAATATTTTTCAAGAGTGGTATCTTGGGGATGCTCTTTACACTGATACGTATGGGCATGCTCCAATTCAATCCGGTAAACCAGGTTGTATCACTTACGAGAAGCCGCTTTTACCTTTACAGCAAATACGAAACTCGCTAGAGATACTTCGTGCTCAAGGATATATGCTTGGTTTCGCTACAGGTCGGGTACTCAAGGAAGCAACCTACCCGCTTAAAATGTATGGTCTACTCGAGTACTTTCATGAAAAACACATCTCTACATACGATGATGTTGAACGCGCCGAAGCTGAACTGCGTAAGCTAGGCGATCGAACGCTTTTAAGTAAGCCACACCCATTCCCATTTTTGGTAGCGAAAGATAGTAATTACACGGATAACGATAACAAGTCTCAGGGTTTTGTAGTTGTTGGGGACTCCACGAGTGACATTCTCGGAGGATGTGCAGCGGGAGCGATAACTGTAGCAGTAATGACTGGAGCACGCACACCTGAAGCACGTACAATGCTAGCACAGAGTAATCCAGATTTTGTCATTGAAGATATGACGAAGCTTCCAGAATTGTTAGAACATCTCGATAGTCTGGCTACCATCCAGCATATGCAATTTCAAGAGCGTGAGAAGGCAGAGTTGCTTCTGCAACGCTGGTTAGCACGGCATATGAATGTGTTGGCTGAAAGTGTTACTTTGGCACCAAAGGCGGTTTCATTGAATTCATTTAATGGGTTTTATCGTAGTGACGGTGAAGAATATTTCTTTAAAACACATATTGAAGAGCAAGGTATATTGGAAGAATACTATAATGCAGAGCAGTTATACCAGGCAGGATACAACATTGTAAGGCCATTGCGAACGATACACGAAGGCGGCCAACAAATGGTCATTTATCCGGTAGTACACTGGCCCGTCATGTTTGATCTCATTAGAGCAGTAGAAGTGGGCAATGCAGAAGAGTATTCATGCGATCTACTAGTTTCTGCTGAGAAACAAGAATGTGCTCGATTGCTCGATATTTATCAAGCAACATTTACCCAAAGCGCGGCAGCTGAACATGCGCTCGCTCCAATTCATCAACTGTACTGGCACCGTCTGGTGGGAGGACGCTTCAAAAGTTTTTACGAGGGGAAAGTCATTCAATACCCTCACAGTATGTATGCAGTTGAGGATAGCATTTCTTTCAATGAATTGCTTTCGTTGCGTTGGGTTATCAACGGAGCATCACAGCAAAAAACGTTAGGAGAATTAGTCGAGCGCGCTAAAGTTGTACTCGATCCTGCGCAGGATGCTTTGACGGTTATCGGACACGGTGATGCCCATTTTGGGAATGTTTTCCTGGAAAATGCATTGCTTCAAGGAGGGCGACCGCAAGGGTCGCCCCTACATTTCAATAAGGAGGACCTGGAGGAAACAAAACCTCGCTATTTGTATTTCGACCCGGCGTTCGCTGGGCGGCATTCGCCTTTATTGGATATAATCAAGCCTTTGTTTCACAATGTATTTGCAACATGGATGTATTTTCCACAGACCATTGCAAAGGATATGCAAGCGACTGTCTCAAGGCGTGATATGACCATTACTGTTGAGCAAAACTACACATTGACTCCAGTACGTCAGGCGATTTTGCAAACAAAAGTTGATCATTTACTCAGGCCTCTGATTGCAAAATTGCGGGAGCGAGAGATGTTACCCATTCATTGGAAGGAGATCATACAACTGGCAATGATGTGTTGCCCACTACTGACCATCAATTTGCTCGATGGCGAACGTTTCCCCCTATCCATTAGCTGGTTGGGGCTTTCACTGGCAGTACAAACTGGCAATAGCGGTATACAATCCTGGGGGTACGAATTATGATCGCAATCATCGATTACGGAGCAGGCAACATTCGTAGCATAGAAAAGGCCCTGGAGCATGTTGGAGCGAGTGTGCAGATCACGGATGAACCTGAAACAGTCAATAAAGCACAGGCAATAGTTCTGCCCGGTGTTGGCTCAGGAGGAGCCGCAATGTCAAGAATGACGGAACGCGGCTTAGATGATGCAATACGCCATGCGACACAGCAAGGCAAACCTTTCCTGGGTATTTGCCTGGGCATGCAATTGCTGGCAGATCATCATGCAGAAGGTGAAGTGAACGGATTGGGTCTCTTTTCAGGCGAAGTACGGCGTATTCCACATGGACCGAAGATACCACACATGGGCTGGAACCAGGTAAAGCCACAACACGCAGCGTTAGCCATTTTTGAAGATATTCCTCAGGATGCTTATTTCTATTTCGCGCATTCATATTATGTAGAACCACAGGATTCACAGGGTGTAGCGGCAGTCACGGATTACGGTTCGCCATTTTGCAGCGTTATCGTTACGGAAAGAGTCTGGGGAACACAATTCCATCCTGAGAAAAGCGGATCTGTAGGTTTACAATTGCTCAACAATTTCTTAAAGTGGATACAAGAATGATCATTCTGCCAGCAATTGATATTAAAGATGGTCAATGTGTTCGATTATATCAGGGCGATTATGACCAGGTCACTACATATGACGTAGACCCTGCAAATATTGCTCAACGCTGGCAGCGTTTGGGAGCAAGCTGGCTGCATATCGTCGACCTGGATGGTGCTGCAGCGGGTCACCCGATTAACGTCGACTCGATCAAGCGCATTCGTGCAAATACTAGTTTGTATACCGAACTAGGAGGGGGCTTACGTACACTGGCAGATATTGAACTCATGCTAGACCTTGGAATAGATCGAGTTGTCCTTGGCACTGTGGCACTTACTGATCGCACATTGCTCATGGAAGCTCTAGCACATTGGGGCGAGCATATTGTTGTGGGACTTGATGCACGTAGCGGTTCCATAGCTATTTCTGGATGGCGTGAGACCTCTCAAGTACAGGCAAAATCACTTGCATCCGAATTAAGTGCTCTTGGCGTACAACGATTTATTTATACTGATATTGCTCGGGATGGAGCGTTGAAAGGTCCAAATATCGAAGAGCTAAAAGAGATACAACGAAGGATATCGTGTTCACTTATTGCTTCGGGTGGTGTGAGTTCTATAGCTGATTTACTTTCTTTGGCAAGATTGGACATCGAAGGTACAATTGTTGGAAAAGCTCTCTATACAGGTGCTATAGATCTCGCGGCCGCAATAAAGGAATTTGAGAGGTAGCGTTGTGTTGACAAAGCGTATCATCCCTTGTCTTGATGTTGCAGAGGGACGAGTGGTCAAAGGGGTCAATTTCGTAAATCTACGAGATGCAGGTGATCCTGTGGAACTCGCCGAATTCTATAACACAGAAGGGGCAGATGAACTTGTCTTCCTGGATATTACAGCCTCGCATGAACAACGAGCCACTATGCTGGAAGTCGTCATGCGTACTGCTGAGCAAGTTTTTATTCCTGTAACGGTTGGAGGCGGTATTCGCAGTGTTGAAGATATCCGTGCTACGCTTGGGGCTGGCGCAGACAAAACCTCATTGAATACCGCAGCTGTACAAAATCCTGATGTCTTGAGAGCAGGTGCAGAACAATTTGGTGCTCAGTGTATTGTTCTTGCTATTGACGCACGCGCAAACCCGATCATGCCAAGCGGATATGAAGTATTTATCCATGGCGGCCGTACTTCGACTGGCAAAGATGTGTTGGAGTGGGCGCAACAAGGGGTTTCTCTTGGTGCAGGGGAGATTCTCCTCACAAGTATGGATCGAGATGGTACGCAGCTAGGATATGATCTAGCTCTCAATTCCATGGTTTCGAATACAGTATCAGTTCCAGTAATTGCATCAGGGGGAGTTGGTACATTATTGCACTTCTACGAAGGATTGACGATTGGAGGCGCAGATGCGGTTTTGGCAGCTTCGACTTTTCATTTTGGAAAATTTCGGGTTCGCGAGGTGAAGGAGTATTTGAAAGAAAAAGGTGTAGAGGTGAGGCCAAATTAGTGAATAACACTATCAGACGTTCTCACTAGATCCATCCATCCGCCTTCAGTCTCTCTATCGCGACCGCTACCCCATCCCGATTATTCGTGTCCGTCACCCAGTCTGCTTGTGCCTGTACATTAGCTGGAGCATTACCCATAGCAATACCAAACGCGGCCATTTGTATCATTGCTATGTCATTATCCATATCACCAATAGCAATCATTTCAGATGGAGCGATGCCAAGTTGCTGTCCCAAAGCCAACAGCGCCGTCGCTTTATCTACACCACGAGGGATAATCTCAAGATACGTCTCGTACGAAAACTGAGCTACACAATCGCTTGGTATAGAATTCGCCAAAGCAGTGAGACGTGGTAAAAGTGCAGTTTCTCCAACGATTGCTTGTAACTTGTGAGGTGCACCTTTAAAGTGCATGAGATCAGGGTGTACTATGGGAGTAACACCAGTAATCATACTTTCATGATGTATAGCTTCATCTAACCTTTGGATATACCAATGTTCGCCAGTAAACCAACCGATGCTGATCCCTAACTCCAGAGCATTGCTCAATACCAGACGCGCTGACGAGAGACTCACGCGCTGTTCATTCACAACCTCTAGTGAGACATGCTGATCTGGATTAAGTCTACAAGTCAAAGCCCCTGTATAGCAAATGGCCAATCCGCTGATCTCCAGTTCTGCCATAATCGAGTAAAGGGCATTTGGGCCTCGGGCTGAAGCCAGAACCACATGCACACCTTGAGTTATCACTTGCCGCACAGCCTCACGAGTCGCAGCCGTAATCTGGAGTTCATCAGTCAAAAGTGTTCCATCCACGTCCAAAGCCAGTAAGCGAGCTTGTCGAGTATTTTTCATATGAAAATTTGTACGTCCTTAACCAGATAATTTTTAGGTTTTTGAAGAACCGTCCTTCAGAAACTTCTCAGCAGATTTGTCTAATAATGACGCTTCTTCATCACATAAGAAGAAACAGAGTCTTCTTGCTCTTTATATTGCACCACCTGCTTCATTGTCAAAGATTGATCGAAAATAATGTAAGCCGATTCTGCCTTTATTACTTTGATGGGATTGATATTCCTTACAACGTAACGTATAGTGATTGAAGCAACCACCCTCTACTTGAACCAGAGCCAATAGATCCAAAAGAGAATGAGGACACGAAAGATGCTAAAATTTGACCGCCAGGGTCTGATACCCACCGTCATCCAGGATGAAGCTACCGGTGAAGTGCTTATGGTAGCTTTCATGAACGAAGAAGCCCTAAAACTGACTCGGAATTTGGGCTATACCCATTTTTTCAGTCGTTCGCGAAATGCGATCTGGCGCAAGGGGGAACAATCGGGTAATGTTCAGGAAGTGCGGGATATTTTCGTGAATTGTGAGGAGAATAGTTTGCTCATTCGGGTCATTCAACACGGTGAAGCAGCATGTCATGAGGGATATCGAAGTTGCTATTACCGCCGTCTCCTGCAAGATGATTCTTATGAAACAGTTGCAAAGAGTATCTTTGATCCTGATCGTGTCTATCATCATTCCCAGACTAAAGAAGCAAAAGCTCAAAATAGTGTAGAGTTAGAAAAAAAGTTGCGCCAGTTGTATGGTGTCTATCTCTATTTACGAGATCATGATTTAAGTGAGGAATCGAATACATCACGCTTGCTACAAGAGCATAGTCAGAGTTACCTTGTTTCAAGGTTAGGAGATGAATTACAAGAGTTGGCTAATGTCCAAAGCGGTGAACATTTCCATGTTGACCGTCAATCCGATACTATACTTGAAGGGAGCCAGGTGGGATACTGGTTGTTACTGTTGGCAGCAGTCAAGAAAATACGATACGATGAATTCAGAGCACACGAGGCAGTTTTAGATGGATACTATGATCAGCACGACTCAGGATGGTCCTTGGAACAACGTCAAATTTGTTTGGATCTACTTATTACAAACGAACCTACCTTGATTGCACAGGGATTGAGGATTGGTTTTGCTTTGATAGGCTGGGCATGCGCTGAGGCTCAAGTGAATCCTCTGGATCCAGCCGAATTTGACCTGGCACAAATGCGTCGGAAAGGTCTGATCGGAGAATAAAGACACGCTGTAACTTCTTGAAAGACATTCTGTTTCGCTACTGCAATGCCACCGCTACGCAGGCTGTAGAATGAGAGGAATATATGATCCACTTTTATGAATTATCGACCATGAATGCTTCTCAACGATTACGTCTATTACGTCGCGCAGAATTACAGATTGACGAACTTATTGAGCGAGTACGACCCATCATCCAGGCTGTACGCGAGCGAGGCGATGAGGCACTCATTGAATTTACAGCACGCTTTGACCATGTACAACTTTCACCTGATAGGTTACGAGTTGAGCAGGATGAAATTGATAAGGCTCATAAATTACTCGATCCTTCAGTGCGTGAAGCAATTGAGCATGCTATACGAAATGTTCGCACGTTCCATGAAAGACAATTGCCACATGAGCAATGGTTCACTGAAGTCGAACCAGGCGTTATAGCTGGTGAGAAGATCACGCCGATAAGTTCTGCAGGTCTTTATGTACCAAGAGGGAAAGGTGCCTTTCCCTCGGTAATGTATATGCTAGGTACTCCTGCCAGTATTGCAGGAGTACCTCGTATCGTTGTCTGTACACCTCCTGGACCAGACGGAACAGTCGATCCTGCTTCACTCGTGGCTGCTGATCTATGCGGCGTGCACGAGATATATCGCATCGGCGGAGCGCAGGCCATTGCGGCGCTAGCTTACGGTACAAATTCTATTAGACGAGTCCATAAGTTAACAGGTCCAGGAAGTGGCTACGTAGCTGCTGCCAAAAGGTTGTTATATGGAACGGTAGATGTAGGTTTACCTGCCGGCCCAAGCGAATCTATTACACTAGCTGATGAAAGCGCCGATCCTGAACTACTTGCAAGAGATTTGTTGATCGAGGGTGAACATGGTCCAGATTCATCTAGCTTGTTGGTGACCGATAGTCGTCCACTCGCTGATGCAGTGATGAGCGCGCTACCCGAAAAAATGGCTGCGCTACCTGATTGGCGGCAGGATTTTGTCCGCACGGTATTTGAGGCGTCAGAAGGAACAGGTGGCATAGTTTTGGCCGCAAGCATGGATGAAGCTCTTGAGTTTGTCAATGAATATGCCCCCGAACATCTCGAGGTACAGGTGCGCGAGCCATTCGCACTCCTACCCAAATTGAAGAACGCAGGCGAAATATTGATTGGCCAATATACACCATACTGTACAGGGAACTATTGTGTAGGGACAAATGCCTGCCTGCCAACAGGTGGCTTTGCACACACTTTCTCCTGCACCACTGTATTTGATTTCCTTAAGAGAACAGGCATTGCTTACGTGACAAAAGAGGGTTACGCTTCGTTAAGCGAGACAACACGTCTTCTTGCAGAATTCGAAGGCTTTCCCGCGCATGCTAATGCGGTCACAAACAGGTTTCGCTAAAATGAAACCGAAACCAGGGATAATAGTCGTTTCAGTAAGAACTGTTAACGAAGCCTAACTCTGTTGTCAGAGTAAATTACCTTTCGAAACCGAAATCCTCCTGTCAATCTACAGTGTGTGACCTTTCTGTGATTTGCCGCCAATATTTTCTGAGCGGATTGTGATGTACATCCCGTACATTTTCAGTAATAAATAAGGGAGTTGGATGAGATATGACTACAGGCAAAGCAGAACAAGGATCTCAGGAGATGATGCGTATCCAAAACCTTCAGGGTCTCACAGCAAGCGAGGTCGAAGTTCGTCGTAAACAAGGTCATGGTAATGTTGCTCCGCTTAATACGAGCCGAACATACTTCCAAATTATACGTGAGAATGTTTTCATTCCTGTCAATAATTTTATGTTTATACTTGGTATTGCTCTTTTATTGCTCGGACAATACACTGATGCTCTTCTATCTGTCGGTGTTGTTTCTTTTAATATATTAGTTAGTGTAGTGCAAGAGATACGAGCAAAGCGTACACTCGACCGCATCGCGCTACTGACTCGTCCCAAGGCATCCGTCATTCGGGATGGACAGGAGCATCTTGTTGATCCAGGTGAGCTTGTTATTGATGATATCCTCGTTGTACGACCAGGTGATCAAATCGTAGTTGATGGTGCAGTGGTAGGAAATGGTCGCATGGAGGTCGACGAATCGCTCCTTACAGGTGAATCCGACCTGATTTCCAAGCGTACAGGAGATGCAGTCTATTCAGGCAGTTTCTGCGTAACAGGCAGCGCCAGCTATAAGGCAGTTCAGGTCGGCGTAAAGACCGTTGCAAACCAACTCACGCTAGGCGCTCGCGCATTTCGACGTGTATACACACCGTTGCAGCACGATATTAACGTGTTCATTCAGGCGATCCTACTGGTAGCACTTTTTCTCGAGTTGCTACTCGTGATTGATGCGTTATTCAGTAATTTTATTCTCGTGCAAAGCGTCAAAATGGCTGTGGTAATCTTCGGCATCGTGCCAAAGGGACTTATTCTAGCAATCAGCGTAGCTTATGCGCTGGGATCAGTGCGAATCATCGGGAAAGGCGCGCTGGTGCAGCAGGCCAATGCAGTTGAGTCACTGAGCAATGTAGACACTCTTTGCCTGGATAAGACGGGCACGCTGACAACAAATAACATGGTGCTCGATAAAATACATGCTCTTTACATCGATAAGTCCGAACTGCAGCGTTTGTTGGGGAACTATATTGCCAGTTTAACTACCAGCAACGTTACAAGTGAGGCAATCGGCGCGGCGTGTAACGGTCAAGCGCTGAAAGTCATCGAGGAAGCACCATTCTCTTCGGCTCGCAAGTGGAGTGCGCTATCTTTTGATGATGATGCATTACAAGGAGTTTACTTACTTGGAGCACCTGAAGTGCTCATGGCATCAGCGCATCCTGGCACTAACCTGGCAACGCTCGTTGATGAGGAGACTGCGCTAGGAAGTCGAGTGCTACTCTTCGCCCAATCATCCACACATGCGCCCTTACTCGATAGCTCGGGTGATCCACGCTTGCCGGAAGATTTGACGCCTCTTGGATTAGTAAGCTTGCGAGACGAATTGAGACCGCAGGCACTAGAGACCTTGACAAGTTTCGCTGAGGCAGGTATCCAACTCAAGATCATCTCTGGCGACCATCCCAAGACGGTCGCGGTGCTTGCAAAGCAAGTGGGGCTTGACTCCAACGACATAAAGGTGGTCTCAGGAGAAGATCTGTCTGAGATGGATATGGCACAACTGGCTCTGGTCGCTGAAGAGACCACTATTTTCGGGCGTATCAAACCACAGCAGAAGGAGCGCCTGGTGCAGGCATTACGCAGTCGTGATCACTATGTGGCGATGATTGGCGATGGCGTAAATGATGTGCTCGCCCTGAAGCAGGCAGATCTGAGTATCGCTATGAATAGTGGTAGTCAGGCGACACGCAGCGTAGCCGATATTGTACTACTGCGTGACTCATTCGAATCCCTTCCCCAAGTTTTTCATGAAGGGCAACGTATTCGCAACGGTATGCAAAATATCTTAAAACTATTCTTGACGCGCGTGTTATATATGACAATACTACTAGTGGGAACGACTATAGCAGACGGATTCCCTCTCGTGCCCAAGCAGAATGCAATTCTGACGCTCTTTACAGAGGGAATCCCAACGCTTGGATTGGCGACCTGGACACATCCAGGTCCCTCACCACGAAGACACCTGTACCACTCATTCCTGCATTTCATCATTCCAGCAGCTACGACGCTGAGCCTGGCGGGTCTGGGAGTGTTTTTTGCAGTGATGTTTTTGACTTCCCAATTAACGGCTGCTCAGAGTGCGCTAACTACCTTCGCCGTTGTCTGTGGATTGCTTCTGATCCCTTTTGTCGTGCCTCCAACAAAGGCCTGGGTGGGAGGAAATGCTTTTAGTGGCGATTGGCGACCAACGTTAATGGCTCTCGGGTTGCTCGTGGGTTATGTAGTATTGCTAGCCATACCTCCCCTGGGTGCAATCTTCGAAATAAGGCTGCTACCAATCGGTGTGTATGTGCTGATTGGGGCTGCTGTTGTAATTTGGGGTCTGACCTTACGCTGGATATGGCGTAAACGCCTGCTTGAACGATACCTGCAAGTAGATTGGAGCACATAGTTTCTAAGAAATGGAGAAACAAAGATGTTAGCACAATTTCATGATCGAAAAGAAGCAGGGAAACTACTTGCGGCAAAGCTTACTGTATATGCAAATAAGCAGGATGTGATTGTGCTTGCTTTGCCTCGTGGCGGTGTGCCTGTTGGATTTGAAATTGCTCAAGCACTACACGTTCCACTTGATGTCATCGTCGTCCGCAAACTTGGTGTACCGGGGCAAGAAGAACTGGCGCTGGGAGCTATTGCGACTGGGGGTGTGCGCATTCTAAATAACGATGTGGTGCAATTCCTCAATATCCACAACGAGTTGATCGATAAGATTGCAACGCACGAGCAACATGAGTTGGAGAGACGTGAACGCCTCTATCGCGGAGACCGCCCTGCATATGATATAGGCGGTCGCACAGTCATACTTGTGGATGATGGTATTGCGACCGGTGCAACAATGCATGCTGCAATCGAGGCCATTAAACAGAGACAGCCCAGCCGCATCATTATTGCTGTTCCAACCGCAGCACCTTCAACTTGCGATGAGTTTGCTGTGGAAGTAGATGAGCTAGTATGTATGATACAACCAGAACCGTTCATCGCCGTTAGCTATTGGTACAGACAATTTTCACAAACGTCCGATGATGAGGTACGTCGCTTGCTCGAACGGGCAAATCATGGAACATCGACAATGCCAAGCAGACAACAAAATAAACCTACAACATGGAACGAAGAGAAGAAATCCGGCAAAGATACATCGAAAACTGAAGTTGGGAGATAATAAAATGGAAACAAATCATCTTGAACAGTTTGTACAAATCCCAATCGATTCCATAAAACTGGAAGGATCACTTGCCCTACCCGTACAGGCAAGAGGACTTGTTGTCTTTGCTCATGGAAGTGGAAGCAGCCGTTTCAGCCCCAGGAACAATTTTGTTGCCCGTGTTCTGTATGAAGCAGGGATCGGAACCCTACTCATGGACTTGCTTACAGAGGAGGAAGACGCAATATACCAGACCCGGTTTAATATCGACCTACTGACCGAACGCCTGATCCTGGCTACGAGGTGGTTACACAAAAAGCCACGCACAAAAGATCTGGTTATTGGGTATTTTGGAGCGAGTACTGGAGCAGCCGCTGCACTCAAAGCCGCAGTTGCAGAAGGTTCTAAAATCGGGGCTGTTGTTTCTCGTGGTGGACGGCCGGATCTAGCTAAAGATGCGCTCATGCTGGTTCAATCCCCTACCCTTTTAATAGTCGGTGGCAACGATGACATAGTTATTGAATTGAATCGCGAAGCGTATGCAATGTTAAAAGGGAAAAAGCAGTTAGTGATTGTTCCAGGGGCAACGCATCTGTTTGAAGAGCCTGGCACGCTGGAGGAAGTAGCCCAACTAGCAACAGATTGGTTCAAACAATACCTGATATAGGCATTTTTCACTTCCCAATACGCAAGAATTATCTCTGTATATGAAACATTAGCTGTATAAACACAACGAACAACAAATGTGATAAGATTTTGGGAAACGCTGCTGACATAGATTGCCAAGGGGAAGAATATGGCCGTTTCTCTCATAGCTGTAGATTATAGTCGTCCCATCCAACCAATATTTTTACAAGAATCTCGGGTTGGCACCGTCCACAGCATATATAACAAGGCTACAAACATTGCTTTCGATGAAACGCTGCTTGCTTTACTCTCTGATGAATTGCCTCGCATGCCAAACAGCGTGCGGCTACGTTCAGATGTATCTCATAAGTTATTTTTAAACTTGAAACCTGGTTTGAAAGTCTGTGTCGGTTACAATACATTAGCAATACCTACCTTAAACTTCTCATTTCATCTAACTCATACACCATTATGGGAACCAAGACCAGAAGTAAATTTGTACTCGTGGAACCGTGAAACTGTAGCGCAGCACACTCGCTTGCTTACACAATTTCTTGCCAAAAAGCAACATAAAGGAGGACTAGCTCCCCTGGTTGGAGCGTTATTTCTGGCTCAACCGCTTCAAGAGACGCCTCTTTCACGGATGGCTATGCCCAATCTGCGATTACTCGCCCAGGCAAGTTGGCAGCAGAATATTGAAGGTATCGAAAAAGCCACACACGGACTTGCTGGTTTAGGACCCGGCCTGACACCCTCTGGAGATGATGTACTTGGGGGGTTTGCAGCTATTATGGGGTTGCTAAGTGCACAACTTAGCGCAGACGGTATATCCCGCAAACACATTGCTTCAAAAATTGCCTCTGTTGCAAAGCCTCGTACAACAAAATTAAGTGGCGTTTTGCTAGAATTTGCGTCACTTGGTGAAGTATCAGAACAATTTGGCATGTTACTGCTGACCTTGATGCTTCCAGCTGAAGAATTTGGGACTGTGCTCAAAGCTGCTGATGATGTCCTGGCTTTTGGTGCAAGCTCTGGCGGTGATACCTTGTTGGGTATGTTACTAGGCTTGCGGGCATTAGAAAGTGAAATCGATTAAATTGGAGGTAATCCATGGTCATCCGAGCACTGCTCAAGCCTAATACGTACTATGATTCGATCACTTTGATGTCTTTAGCCCAGGCAGCTAAAGATCTGCCCGGGATAGAAGACATAGGAGCAGTCATGGCAACAGAAGTGAACCTTGAGTTGCTGCTCAACGCCAACTTGATGCCTGCTGCATTTCTTGCCGAACAGCAGGCGCCACCGGGATCCGAGGATCTACTGATCGTGGTGCGAGCAATCGATGATGCACATGCTGAAGCAGCATTGGCCGTTGCAGAAGAACGACTGACTTCACGAGGCGATCGTGGCACCCTGAGCAGAGATGAAACGCCGCCAGCACGTTCTTTGGAGATGGCGCTAAAACGCGATAAAGAAGCGAATCTGGCAGTGATTTCCGTTGCTGGGGAGCATGCCTGGCTGGAAGCAGAACAGGCACTAAGATACGAATTGCATGTCTTCCTCTTCAGTGATAATGTGCCTGTTGAACAGGAGAAGCGGCTGAAAGCAATGGCTATTAGTAAGGGTCTCCTACTGATGGGTCCAGATTGTGGTACAGCAATCATCAATGGCATTGGGCTTGGCTTTAGTAACGTCGTATCACGCGGCTCTATAGGCATCGTTGGAGCATCGGGTACTGGCATGCAGCAGCTTATCTGCCTGATAGCCGCTGCAGGGATGGGTGTTTCCCAGGCCATTGGCACCGGA
>Ga0116218_1001147_pt1 | contig 17273 bp, 14 predicted proteins | sample Sb_taG_2_FD_88966 | JGI IMG/M metagenome (GOLD analysis project Ga0116218, IMG submission 88966) | Peat soil microbial communities from Weissenstadt, Germany - Sb_50d_5_LS metaG | ecosystem: Environmental > Terrestrial > Soil > Wetlands > Peat | place: Germany: Weissenstadt | collected 2010-09-21 | reverse complement strand
CCGGGGTAAAGACAGGCACTCTGACGCTCAGCCCAGCCACAAATACGCTCACAGTTGGTCAATCGGTCACCGAGACGGCGACCCTGCTAGATGGCGGCGGCGATGGCCTGTCCAACGCAACTGTCAACTTCACTGTATCGAGCGGACCCGATGCCGGGCAGACCGGCAGTGCCATCACTGACAACACGGGACAGGCGTCCTTCACCTATACTGATACTGCGCCCGGCACGGACTTAATCGTTGCCTGGGTCACAACAGCTTACACAGTTGGTCCATTGCTGTCCAATCAGTCGAGCGTGTTCTGGGCAAAAAACAACACGGTAAACTGGAGCGGTGCAGACATCGGTAGCCCGGCGTTGGCAGGGAGCGATTCGCTGAGTAACGGTATCTGGACGGTCTCTGGCTCAGGGAGGGATATCGGGGGAACAGCGGATCAATTCCACTTTGTGTGGCTGCCTTTGATCTCCGACGGCGGTATCAGCGCACAAGTCCTGACCCAGACCAACACGAACAGTCGTGCAAGAGCTGGGGTCATGTTGCGGCAGAGTACCGATCCGGGTGCGCCCTTCTACGCGGTTGTAGTGACACCACAGAGGGGCATCTTCGTCCTCGACCGTACGTTACAGGGTGGTCAGGTCAGTACGGTTGCCAGCATTGCTGGTATAGTACCAGTCTACCTGCAGGTGCAGCGTACAGGTACTACCTATACTGCCTATACCTCGAGCGATGGGGTTATCTGGACACCCATACCTGGATCGAGCGTGACCCTGGGTCCCCCAGGGACCTGGTTGGCAGGTATGGCAGTGACGTCACACTCCACATCTGAGGTAAGCACGGCCACCTTCGGGGCGGTGAACACTCCTTAAAACAGTTTCAAGTGGCCTTTTGTGTAACGCAGATAAAACGTGACTAGGGGGGTATAAAAGTCCTCTCTCTTCTTCTAATGGTCAGCGTACCTATCACAAAAAGCACATGTGCCTTGCACGTGCTGGCTCAGGCGTATCGGAAAACAGACTCGATGAAGCATCAGGTGAGTATCGAGACTATCCTCAGAGCAGTCTGAATGCTCTGCTTGAGTTGGCAGGGCGTCTGGTGCTTGATAACGGGTTCTAAAGGCGATTGTCCTGACGCCGTTGCGCGGGTCCCACACCACTCGGCAGGGTTCATGCCCTCAAGCGAGACGCGCACTCAAAAATCAACTCATGCATGGCTTCGAAAAATTGTTATGCATAGTCAAGTCTCGCAGGTGTACATGAAAGAGACCTATAACCTCCCAACAAAATCCTCGATAGCCCTGGCTACATCATCAGGCGCATCAAAAAGTATCAGATGCCCGGCATCGGGAACGATAACAAGACGAGATTCTGGAATATCGCGGTGCAGGCGTTGAGCAATTTTTAATGGCATCTGCTCATCATGTTCTCCCCAGACAATCAACGCCGGTTTTCCCATCACCTTCAAGTCAGAAGCGACCGAATTGGAATAGTTTGGATGCAACAGTCGGATTTGCTGGAAAAGGAGTTCCTTGCCCAGTTCGCTATCCCAGGGTGAAATCCATTCATCCATAAATCGCTTGAAGCGATCGGGGTATTGCGTACCGTTTGGCAGCGTTTCTTGCAATGCACGGATCATATCTTCCAGTTTCGTTTCCTTTGGACGATCGGGATCTTGCTGCTCTTTCATATCCGGCAAAGGCCAGTCTGGAGCAAATGTGTATAAGTAAGCTGTGGAGTCAATCAACACCAGTGCGGCAACCCGTTCCCGGCTCAAGCGCGTTGCCAATACCTGTGCTACGCCTCCTCCAATGCCATGTCCCACCAGCACCATATTGGTAAGATCGAGCTGCTCGAACAAAAAGGACAGGCAATCAGCATGTCCCCAGATAGAAGTGTCTGATTGCCAGGGATGATCGGATTCGCCATACCCGAGCATATCAATAACATACACAGCCCGCTTTGCAGGCGCTAACTGTGTCAAAATGTCTCTCCACGTAAACGCTGCACCCATTATATCGTGTAGCAAAACAATTGCCCCGTCAGTTCCCCATTCAGCGCCCTGCACAATATAGCTGATATTATAGTGGATTACACACGCTGTGTGCCGTTCTTGCGTACCCGTCTCATTTTCAAAAGTTTGATTCAACATACAACCTCTCTTAGTCCAGCCCAATTGCTGAACCTATTGCAAAATAACCCTTACTGCTTTCTAAAAAGCGCAGGCACATTATAAAAAGCGCTGAAACCAGCATAGCGAGCTGTTTTTTCGCCAAGCTCTTCTTCGATAGCGAGTAAACGATTGTATTTGGCAACGCGTTCGGTGCGTGCAGGTGCGCCCGTCTTGATCTGTCCTGCATTGGTAGCAACCACCAGGTCAGCAATAGTTGTATCCTCGGTCTCGCCTGAACGGTGGGAAACAACAGCGGTGAAAGAGGCACGTTTGGCCATCTCGATAGCTTCCAGCGTCTCCGTTAGCGTGCCAATCTGATTGAGTTTGATCAGGATGGAATTGGCTGACTGCTCCTCGATACCACGTTTGAGACGTTCTGTGTTCGTGACGAACAGATCATCCCCCACAAGCTGTATACGGTTACCCAGGCGCTGGCGTAAAAGTTTCCAACCGTCCCAGTCATCTTCCGCCAGGCCGTCCTCGATACTGATAATGGGATACTCGTTTATCCACTGCTCATAGAGATCAACCATCTCGCTTGAAGTGAGGGTGCGCCCTTCGCGTGCCAGCACATATTTGCCATTTTCGTAGAACTCGCTGGAAGCAGGATCCATAGCAAGGAAAATATCCACTCCAGGTTTATAACCTGCTGACTCGATGGCAGCTACGATGATCTCTAGCGCCTCACGATTGGAACTCAGTGAGGGAGCGAAGCCGCCTTCATCGCCGACGTTCGTGTTCAGCTTTTTACCGTGCAGTACTTTCTTGAGACTCTGGTATACTTCGGCGCCCATGCGCAGGGCTTCGCGAAAAGTGGGAGCACCAACAGGCAGAATCATGTATTCTTGCATATCGGTCGAGTTATCAGCATGCTTGCCCCCATTCAAAATATTCATCATTGGAACTGGTAGCGTGCGGGCGGAAACACCTCCAAGATAGCGGTAGAGTGGTTGCTCCAATGCATGAGCCGCTGCTTTAGCTATGGCAAGAGAGACACCGAGTATGGCATTTGCACCAAGTACACCTTTATTTGCAGTGCCATCCAGTTCGATCATTAATTCGTCCAGGGTGATTTGCTCCGTTGCTTCGATGCCAACTACGGCTTCGCGGATGGTTTCACTGACATTTTCAACAGCCTGTAGAACTCCCTTTCCGCCGTAGCGACTCTTGTCTCCGTCCCTCAGTTCCACTGCTTCGTGAACACCAGTTGAGGCGCCGGAGGGAACTGCTGCTACCCCCGTTTTGCCGCCCATGAGTAACACTTCGACTTCAATAGTGGGATTGCCGCGAGAGTCGAGTATCTCGCGAGCTACAATGTCTTCGATTGCAGTTAACTCGTTAAGATTTTCCAGCATGAAATAACCTCCAAAATAGAGGGATATTCGATCCCTATGTACATACAATGTGTGTGTAATACTCAAGTTTGCCATACAAATTGTACCCCTAATGAAGAGTATGAGCAAGAAAGGGTATGCACTCGAGGGCTGTTGGTACTGCCTATCTCCAACATGAAATGAAGGCGCTGCCCTTGTTGACATTAACTCCAACATATTCGTTCAAGGGTTTTGCAAGGGTCAGTCAGAGTGCGGATGGAATTGAGAATGCTCGCTTGTCATCCTGAGCGGCAGCGAAGGATGACACTCGGTGGCCTATTCATCTCTCCTCGCCAGATTATCTGATGGCACACTGATTTATAATCAATGACCTGGCGGTAGGCCGGAAAACCTATGAGCGAACAGTATCCAGAACCTATGACACATCTGCCATAGCCCTATAGTTTAGACGGCAAGCCGCCTGGGCCGAACTGCGGTGGCCTCTATCCCTGGGCCAAAGGCTGTCGGGAATACTTTTCGTCCGATGTTAAAGGACCCATTCACGTCGGAATGGATGGGAGCGCGACCTTTGACGCGATACCAACGGCCATCGCGACGACCAGAGAAACGAGGTTTGTCCTCTTGCTCGGCTCCCCGCGTTGGATCATAGGTGGGAAGTGGGTCGAGGTCCAGGAAGCTGGCTTTGCTCGTGTAGCTCTCTTCGGTCACGATCACCCGGATGCCTTGTGCCTCCGCTTTATACGTAAGCATCGCTAGAAACTTCGCGTGCGGAATGTGTACAAACTCCTGGTTGTGCTTCTTTCCTAACTCCACGCTTGTTTTCCAGAACAAATTTTTGCCCAACACCAGGACTCCGATCCCTTCCTCCACCAGGAGTTCGACAATCCGACGGCTGGCGGTGTGCAGGTAATGCATCACCCGCCGGTTGCGCTTCGTCGTGATCCGATCTAAGCGGTGGGATGTGTATTGGGGGTCTTTGCATTTGGCAAGCTGTTTCTGCTCATGCTCTCGTTGTTTGTTATACAGTTGATTGACAGACTTCACGGGTTTACCAGAGACCAGCTGCGGGACAAAGTTGGGCTTATTCGAGGTGAGCGCTGCCAGGACACTCACGCCTGGGTCAAGCGCCACAAACAGATCTGGATCAAGTCCCTGGGCGAGTTGTTCCTTGACGTCATAGATCACTTCGAGCACAAAATGATCAGCTTTCGGAACGATGCGAACCTGTTGGACTGAGGCTGGCTGCTGCTTCGTTTCCCCGATACGCCCAAGCTGGGTGACGGCAAGCTCTCGCCCGCGCAGTTCGGCCTTCCAGATGCACCCGAGTTCAAAGACGAGCAGATTGCGCCCCTGCGTTTTAGGCAGGTAGTTGGGCAGCTTCGGTCGCCCAAGAAACTTCTTCGGGTGCTCGCGATAGACCTCCATGGCCTCAAAGAAGGCTGTCCAAGCCCGATGCAGTTGCAGGAGGACTTGATTGGCGACCTTGGAGGGAAGCGCCTTGTAGGCATCCGTCTCTTTGAGCAGATGAAACGTCGCCGTGTTATTGAGGTAGTGCTTCTGGAAAATGAATGACTGCCGCACATGGTAATTCGCAAGGTTCCAGAGGTTCTTTGACGCGAATGCCATCTCGTCTATCGCCCGAAACTGAGGATGACTCTTTTCGATCATATGCTGTTCTACACGCCTCATGGCTCTTCTCCCTGCTCCTCTTCCCCATTTGCCAGGATCTTCCCAATCAGCACTTGTTTTCGTTTTGCCCGTCTTTGCCCGTAGAGTCTGGCACACATCGAATACACGATGCTGGAGAGATCCTGTAGAAGATCCTCTCGGTCATTCTCGGCCAAATTGGCCACTTCAATGGTGCGTCCAACTTGCTTCAAGAGCACTTCCAGGTAGCGAAATCCAAACCGGGTGGCTCGATCCTGGTGTTCGACCACAATGGTATCAGCCTTCGGGTCAGCGAGGAGCGCGAGGAATTTCCGGCGGCTGTCATTGACGCCGGAACCGATCTCTTTGACAATGCGGCCTACCTGATAGCCACGAGCGGCACAATAGTCCTCTAACCGTGCCACCTGCCTATCCAGATCTGCTTGTTGCTTTGGGGATGACACCCGCGCATAAATCACGACAGGCGTGATGACCTTTTTCGCCACCGGGATCTCTTCTTCGCCTTCTGTCACAATGATCGTTCCCGAAGGCTTCTGAAAGCCTTTGATCTGGCCGTTTTGCCACCAGCGGAATGCCGTCCGGTAGGTGATCCCATATTTCTTTGCGTATTCGCTCAACTTCATGCCGTCAGTGTAACATCACTTATCGCCGTATGTCAATATTTTTCATCATTCCGAGCGAAGGTTCGCTACACTCGCTAATGCCTGGGCCAGTTTATCGGTGTGTTCGGGTAGGCCCACTGTTACGCGTAGGAAGTTATGCATAGACGGTTTTTGGAAGTAGCGCAACAGGATGCCATATTCCTCAACGGCAGCACGTACCTGCTCGATTTTCACATCTACGTCTTCCAAACGCGCGAGGATGAAGTTACCTTGCGAAGGAAATGGTGTGAGATATGATTGGCGTTCCAATATATCAAAGAGCCGATCGCGTTCTTGCTTAATACGTTGCACATTGGCAAGCGCCTGATTCAGGTGTGTCAGCGTCTCGATTGCGGCAATGTGGCCAGCAACATTCACTTCGAATGGACACTGTGCTTGCAGCATGTAGTTTGCAATCCAGATGGGGAATAAACCATACCCAATGCGCAGCCCTGCCAGGCCGGCCCATTTGCTAAATGAGCGTAAAACAACCAGGTTTCGATAGTATGGCACAAGGTGGGCAAACCCTCCAGGTCTCTGGGAAAATTCTACATAGGCTTCATCTATCACGACTATACGGCCAGATTCCAACAATGCCAGTACATCTGATTCGGCGATAGGATTGCCAGTTGGATTATTAGGCGAGCAGATTACGATCAGCTTTGTGGAAGGTGTAAGCGCTGCAAGAACATCGTCGACATCAACCTCAAATTCGCTTGTCCGTGGTGCTTCTATCACTGAAGCTCCGCAAAATGAGGTGATGGTCGTATAGAGTGAAAAGGTTGGAGGGCAACAGATAATGGTATCACCAACTGAGAGAAATATATGCCACAACAAGTTGATCAATTCATTGCTTCCATGACTTAAGATAATATGCGATCCTTCAAGTCCTGTATAGTCTGAGAGGGCAGCACGTAGATCTGTCGCATCGCTATCGGGATAGTTATTGTAATATGTGCTTTCGCCCAGGGCACGGGTGACTGAAAGCACCGGTCCATAAGGGCTTTCATTGCTGTTTAACTTGATAAGACGGTGGACAGGGATACCGGTACGTGTACTGAACGCAACGAGAGACTCTCCAGGCACATATGCGGTCATACTCTCCAGTTCAGGGCGCACGCTGACATCTTGCTGTGAAATTGTATACATAAATGACATTTCTTACTTTTGAGCGTCAGCATCAACGTAGATCGGTGATGGGTGGCGAATGAGCGAACTGCGAGAAGGGGAAACGTTGCTCAAACCACCGCGCATGGCATTAGGATTATTCGTGTATGGCGTTTGCATTGGTTGAACCGCGGGCTGCACAGAAGGAGTCTCGGGTGTATTCCCCAGCGGATTATCTACTATTTCCAGCCCTTGACGCAGTGTCATCATATCGCGCAAGAAACAGGCAACGGCTGAGGCAGCAGAACCCTTCTCTTTTGAGAAATCGAAACGCCTGGTAGTTGCTTCACCAGCCGCTTGCGCGGCTTTTGCCAGGGGATCGGAAGTTTTCGCAGCAAAGGCATCCTGGAAAATGTCGTCCCAATTTCCCCATCGTCCCCGCAGGGGTTTCCAGCCAAGCTGGCTATCACTGATTGTACGCCATTTCTCCTCAGTAAATTGCATCCAGTCGTCCATCAGACGTGTAAGAGAAGCTATCTGTTGGCGCAGGCGGTCTTCTTCCTGGGAAGAACGCTGGGGGAAGCCTTGAGGGAAATCAGTGTATGTTTGCTGTCCAACATAACCATTACCACCAGCTTGAGCGAAACCCATCGTATTTTGATTTGCGACGCCAGGAAGTACATCGGAATTTGCACCTTGATAGAAACCAGAACTACCTGCAAGCGCTGCCAGGTTGGGAGCCATCTGTCCGTTTGGCATGTTCAACATAGGTATTTCGGTCCCCGCAGGTAACTCGCCAATCACATGAATACCGCTTGCTCCTAGAACAGGGCTCATACTCCAAATATTGGACCCGTCCGGCAATAGCATGCCCTCGGAAAGAGAGGAGAAGCCACCGATCACGATTTCTTCATGCCCAACAGCATCCATGATGCGCCAGGCCAGGCGGGGGTGTCGAATGGCCCACCAGACGCGTCTCCACAAGAAGACACAGGCGAAGGAGAAATTGACAACCAACCATACTACTCCCCGCACAGCCGCCCAATTGACGAGCGCAATAACAATAATCCAGTACCATGGGTCGTGTTGTCCGGCCTCTACAATAAAGGTCAGCACGATAGCCACCGTGAGGCTAGGATCACGTAGTGGGTTGATAAAATCGATTATGCGCCAGAACCAATCTCGGTCTGTCTTCACTTTCAATTTGCGCTCCTCTCGACTCTGCTGTTGATCCTGGCAGGTCGTTTTTTTTCGCATCTCCGGGAGGATTCTAACAGAAGTCCCGGCTACTGACAAAGTTAGTAGGCCATTCAGGTAGTTTCATGATGCCTGTGCATTTCAACTATTTAAAACGTATGGAATTGCCTGCCTGGAGTGGTAGAGGTACTTTGGTACCTCCAAGAGTTAGATAAATTTCTTCTGAATTTCCAGAAGTTCGTTGATGCCCTGCTCAGCGAGATTTACAAGTGAATCCATGGTCATGCGGCTAAAAACACTACCCTCGCCCGTTCCTTGCACTTCAATGAAATCATGTTCGGCGGTCATCACCACATTAAAGTCGACATCCGCACGCGAATCTTCTTGATAGCATAAGTCGAGCATGATCTCTCCACCGACAACACCAACGCTTACAGCAGCTACGGCTGTTCGTACTGGATGTACAATCAACGCTCCTCTTTTCATGAGCAGCGAACATGCCCGATGAAGAGCTACATATGCACCAGTAATAGATGCTGTGCGAGTCCCTCCATCGGCCTGTAATACATCGCAGTCAAGTGTGATAGTGCGAGGCCCCAGTGCATCCATATCAACAACTGCTCGCAATGAACGACCTATTAAGCGCTGGATTTCTTGCGTGCGTCCGCTCACACGGCCATCGCGTTCGCGTGAATTACGTGTATTGGTTGCTCGAGGTAACATATTATACTCCGCTGTTACCCATCCCTTGCCTTTACCTTCCAGAAATGGAGGCACTTTCTCTTCAACGCTAGCGGCGCACAATACCCGTGTGCTTCCTGCCTCGATCAATACCGAGCCTTCGGCGTAATCGAGGTAATCGACAGTCAGGCGTATGGGACGTAGTTGAGTCTGAGAACGGTTGTCTATACGTGTCATGAGTAAGACCCTTTCATTGGTATATACATTACTATATAGGGGACAAACAATAGATGAAATGACCTATTAGTCATATTTAGCCAGGACACTTAGCCCATAGATGCCCAAAAATGTGGTACCATACCCTGGGAAGTTTAATTGTGTATCATAATGTGCTGATGTGTTTGTTCTTGTTTCAAAACGTTGAATCAGCATATTCCTGGCCACGAAAGCCTGAAAGGAATTTTTGATTGGTCTCGATACGGCCTCAAAGATGAGGATGGGGAGTGACTGTAGAAAGGATCGATCCATGCCCACATCACTAACTTTACATACATTGCCTCAAACGCAATTCATACATGCTAACCGACTCATTATTGCTTCGAATCGCGGCCCCGTAGAGTATCATATCAGCCATAATAAGACATTGAAGCACCGAAGAGGTTCGGGTGGAATGATTACAGCGCTGATTGGCGCTGCAAGTCGTCTGGATGTAACATGGGTCGCTATGGCTATGACGGAAGGCGACAGAGTAGCAATTAGAGAAGTTCAACAAAATAATGATGGATTACTCCAGCCGCCGTTGCGTGGTCAAAAGTTGCAACTTCACTATGTAGCGATCCCGAAGCCCGCTTATCGCAAGCACTACGAACAAATCTGTAACACGTTACTCTGGTTTTTGCAGCATTATCTCTACGATCCTACCAATGATTCTACATCAGCAAATAAGCTACAGGATGCCTGGGAAAATGGCTATTACGTTGCTAACCGCGCAATTGCTGATGCTGTAAATGTTGAAATCGATCGTCAGGATACAACGCCTATTGTCATGTTGCATGATTATCATCTTTACCTGGCTCCAGCGATGATTCGCCAACGCCATCCAAGCATTATCATGCAACAGTTTATACACATCCCATGGCCTGATATCCGGTGTTGGCAGTTTTTGCCAAGCAACATTACTCAAGCCATTTATAGCGGACTCACAGGCAATGACATCATTGGTTTCCAAACAGGGCGCGATGCACATAACTTCCTTGAGGGAGCACGCACGCTGCTAGACGGCGCTGTCGTTGATTTCGAGGAGGGAGCAGTCTGGTGGCAGGGGCATCGCACGCAGGCTCGCGCTTACCCCATTTCCATTTCAGTTACCGAGGAACGTCGTATCGTTGAAAGTCGAGCCGGAAAACGTGCAGCGGAACAGATTCTACCATTTTTAGGTGAAAAGACGATAATGCGCGTGGATCGTATTGAACCGACAAAAAATATCGTGCGAGGCTTTCAGGCGTATGCTCAAATGCTCGATGAGCATCCAGAACTTCTAGGTCGGGTTAGATTTTTGGCGTACCTTGTTCCCTCCCGCCAGAGCATGCCCGAGTATAAAAGATACAATGCAGATGTCATGAAAATCATCGAAGAAATTAACCAGCGTTACGGTACAGATGAGTGGATACCCATACAGGCCTTCTCTGGAAACGACCGTTCACAAGCGCTCGTCGCGATGCAGTATTATGACGTGCTTTTAGTAAATCCAATTATCGATGGTATGAATCTGGTTGCAAAAGAGGGGCCGATTGTGAATCTCCAGGATGGCGTCGTCGTTCTCTCTCGAACTGCTGGAGCGTTTCAGCAGATGGGAAAAGCCTCCATACCCACCTCTCCTACGGATGTTCGTGAGACTGCACAGGCTCTTTATAAAGCCCTGACATTGCCATCTGATGAGAGAAGAATAAAAGCAGCACTGGCACGTCAGATAGTGGAACGTCAGGATCTCAATAAGTGGCTTCAACGTCAGATATCCGATATCAATGAATTACTTGATAGGCTGCCCACGAGAGTACCCATGCAAGAATCAGTGGCAGAGATGTCGGTGGCGGGTATTGGGTGAGGGAACTATTGTTACTGAACTAGTTACGTAGCATCAGCCGAAACATCGGATTATAACTCTTATCGCAACTACTGCATGAGACGGATTGGGAGTAACGGCGCGCGCGGGGATACTCCTTGCCGCAATGGGGACATTCGTAGTAATAGCGAATGGGTCGTCTTTCACGCCTTAAGTGCTCGCGCCGCGTGCTCTCCTCATGGAGCAACTGACGAAGCTCATCTAACGGGTAACCTGTCACTGCGGCTTCATCGACGGCAATAGAATCGTAACCATGGTGTCGATGGCGTCGTGGAGTTCCATTCACCCGGTCAGCGAGATGAATGAGCTCGTGTGCCACCGTAACCTCAATTGATTTCGGCTGCATATCAGGCTCTATAAATATGAGATGACGGTGATCAGATATGTTTGTGTGCAAGACACTGGTAGTATCTGAAATGGATCGTATCTGTGCAGATTTATGCTTTTGGGAGTGTATGCGGGATATTGTTGGTGCGGGTAGATAGCAATAGCAGCCAAGTACCATGATATTGAGTCGCTTCCCTGACCAGCGCATGTATTCACGACGATCCTGGGTAATAGCGAGCCGGTTCAATTCCTGAGTTGGAAGTTGTAATTTTTGCCAGTAATGCAGGAACCAATGCTGAATGAGTGGGCTGCCGTTGATAATTGGTTCCACCTGTCTCGGAGGGGGCGAGGGCCGTGAGGATTTGTGTGCGGCGACCATGACCGCTCTATGTCTCCTGACTAATATACTCGATTTCTATTTTACTCTTCCCCCAGTTGTCCATTTCGAACTTCCGCGAGAGTCGCAATGCCAGTATATCAGGCAGAAGTTGTAGATGCAAGTTTAAAATAGAAGTTACGCAGGTCTTCTCACAACTCACTGTGTGAATGCCTTCTGTACACTCGCAGGGCGCACGATAATCTTCACGAGATAGGTTTGCAAACAAGCCAAGGCATGTCGAAAAGTGACATGTTAAGAAGCCTGAAACGTTGCTTGACACCCATTCCTCACGCGGCGTAAGATGAAGTTAGATTCAACGAGAGGGGTTAAACAACCTTCGCATCTCCAGAAGGAGTCCTGTATGTCGTTTCAAATCTGTATTAAGACAGACAAATCTCTGCAACAACTTGCAAGTGAAATTTGCAACCTCTTCTCACTGCCTCCTTTTCGACAAATTTCTTTTTCCGATGAACCCTACTGTCAATTTGAGATGCTAGGCATGCTCATCCTTCTACATCGAGCAGACGAAGAGGACCGCGACCCCGAAGTGAGGGATTTCAATTACTGCTTTGATCTACAAATGTCCTTCGCCGATCATGAACTGGATACAGATACAATTGAGTACAACTTGCAGCCATACTATGCGCAACTACTCAGTTTTCAACTTGGTCTTGATACTGCATATCATGAGAAACAAAAGGCTGATCGCGCTTGGAAGATACGTTACCACTACTGCCATAAGAATCCAAAGTGGAATAATTCAATTTTATTTGGTGAACCAGGCTGGGAACCAGCCGTAATCCAGATGCAGCCAAGTTCGTGGCGATCAATGCATCCTGTATTCTAATCCTGGAGATACATCATGAGCATTGTGGACACTGCAATTGACGAGCAACTCAGCCCACTAGTCAAACCCCCAATTACGCAAGAACAACTCCGACGTTATGCTGAAGCATCAGGTGATTACAATCCGATTCATCTCGATGAGCAGGCCGCACAACAAGTTGGGCTAAATGGAGTCATTGCTCATGGAATGCTCAGCATGGCTTTTCTGGGGCAGTTTGTTAACCAGCAGATTGCTGGTATTCCTGGCGCACGTATAGAGAATCTCAAAGTACGCTTTCACAATATGGTTCATCTGGGCGATATACTTACCTGCCAGGGGAAAGTCATTACCCGAACGACACAGGAAGATGTGAGTCAATCTATAACTATTGAATGTTGGGCACAGAACCAGAAAGGGGACAAAGTGACCATTGGAGACGCAGTTGTAATTATTCCGATTACATCAAAAAATGAGGCGAAGGTATGACAGACAAGACACAAATATTTGACATTGAAGACCTGCGTTTCCTTTACGAACTTTCTATTTACAATTGCCAGAGATATGGCACCTTTACGTCGCTCATCTACGAAGATGGAGAAGAAGTGCGTGAATATACAAATGTAGAGATTGCGAAGGAAGCGACTCAACTGGCGGTAGGGTTGAGAAGTTTAGGCATAGAGAAAGGCGATCGTGTCATTGTTATGATGCTCAACTGCCCTGAAGTTGTGATCTCTTACCAGGCAATCGCACGTGCTGGCGCAATCATAATTCCTGTACTCCCTTTGTTGAAAGGCCCAGAGGTCCGTTATATCGCTGAGAACTCGGCTGCAAAAGCGGTGATAACAAGTCCTGTTCTCCTGCCATTGTTACGTAACGCACTGGCGGAAGTAATCACTATGAAGCATATTATTTCAACAGGTATAGACGGCGAAGAGCGTGATGAGTTGCGACCGTATACCGTTCATGCGTACCAAGATGTTGTGACCAGCGGAGCGGCATTTGCGGATCATTACCTTGAAGGTTTAGAAGAAGTCTCGCTCTCACCGGATGATCCTGCTGTGATTCTTTATACTTCTGGTACGACTGGTCATCCAAAGGGCGTATTGCTGACTCATCGCAACGTTGTCTCGAATGCAGTCTCGAGCCAGGGTAGTGGAACTCTTGAAGAGGGGACGCCATCAGTTCATGAAGTGCACCTGGCAATACTTCCTTTAGCGCATGCTTATGGGCTGACCGCCTCCAATGTCGGCTACCTGACTGGCACAAAGATCGTGATGCATCCACGTTTTGATATATCGGCGGTTCTCTCTGCCATTGAGCGGCATCGCATCAACGCCTTTGCGGGTGTCCCGGCTATGTTTGTTGCGCTATTGTATACACCTGATACAGAGAAGTTCGATACAAGCAGTTTGAGCTACTGCGTAAGTGGTTCGGCCCCATTACCTCTTGCTGTCCTCGAGGGATTTGAGCAGAAATTTGGTTGCCAGATACTTGAGGGCTACGGACTCTCGGAAGCAACCACCGTCCTCACAGCGCATGGTCAGAATATGCAGCGCAAGCCAGGTTCGGTTGGAAAACCCATCACAGGTGTCGAGGTGCTGGTCGTTGACGCGAAAGATAATCCCTTGCCAGTTGGTGAGATCGGCGAAATCATCGCACGCGGGCCTAATATCATGCAAGGCTATTATAATATGCCTGAAGAGACGCAGGCAGCTCTACGTAACGGTTGGTTATATACAGGCGATATGGGTCGCTTTGATGAAGATGGTTACCTTTATATTGTTGAGCGTAAGAAGGATTTGATTATACGTGGCGGATTTAATATCTACCCACGCGACATTGAAGAAGTGCTGAACAGGCATCCTGCAGTAATCGAATCGGCAGTGATTGGCATACCGTCGGAACGTATGGGAGAGGAAGTCAAAGCCTTCGTTGTGACTCGTGCTGATGTGGATGCAGAAACTCTCCAGGCATATTGTCGAGAATCGCTGGCGAATTACAAAACACCAAGTGAAATTGTGTTTGTACATTCCTTGCCACGCAATGCTGTGGGTAAAATTGATAAGAAAGAGTTAAGGAAACATTGAAATCCACTCACTCTACGCCGCTAGCGCTTCTGGCCTACGGCCCAAAGTGAGTGCAACGAGAGATCTCATGTCCATTGATACCTCAATTGAAAGCGCCACGTTGAAGCAGCTACAACAAACGCCTATCGACAATGTATTGCAGATCATCGACGAGGGATTGGTTCGCCTACAGACCTATCGTGAGCTCTATTATCGTTGGGAGCGCCAGCAATGGCGGGCGCAGGATATAGATTTTAGTGGAGACCGCAAGCAGTGGGAAGGAATGTCGCAAGACGAACGCGACATGCGCATGTATGGTCTATCGGCTTTTTTCCAGGGTGAGGCGTGTGTAACCGATACGCTTGGACCGTATGTAATAGCTATGCCTGATGAGGAGATGCGCATCTTTGCCACAACGCAACTGGTTGACGAGGCACGTCACACAGTTTTCTTCGCTCGCTTCTTCAATGAGGTACTGGACGTCGACAAAGAGAAATTGGAAGATGCTCTGGCCGTTGCTCGTGAGTATATGAACCACCATTTGAAGTATATCCTGATCGATGCTCTGTCTGAAGTTGCAGGACGGATCCAGCGGGAACCAGGCAACATGGCACATCTCGTTGAGGGCGTTACGCTCTACCATGTAATTGTTGAGGGCACAATGGCGCTTGCAGGTCAACGTAGTATCCTGGATTTCTATCGTATGAACGATCTTTTCCCAGCATTTCGTGGAGGCTTCACTGCAGTGGCGCGAGACGAATCACGGCATGTTGTCTTTGGTGTAAAGTTCTTGCGTGAAATGATTCAGCAAGATGCAAAGCATGCTGTGATTGTGCACAATGCCGTGGAGAAATATGTGCCTACCGCCCTGGAAGGTATATCTCCTGGACCAGAGCAGGTACAGATGATGCTGGCTAATGGCGAAGATCCATGGGAAACACCTCGCTATGCACAGGAATCGCTCGCGAAAAAACTGAAAGTAATTGGGCTAAGTATGAAGATACCGCAGATTCCCGGCATGTCCACATAAAAATGTAATCACAATTTAAGATTTTCATGAGATTACGAGCAGAGAGAGATAGGAGTTCCCCATGGGCATGATCCACGGCGGCTGGATTGTCGCTAAAATTCTGAAAAAAGAAGGTGTCGAGGTAGTCTTCACCCTTAGCGGAGGACATATTGCCGCAATCTACGATGGTTGTAAACGTGAAGGCATTAGAGTTGTGGATACTCGCCACGAACAGGCAGCAGTTCATGCGGCCGAAGGTTGGGCCAAATGCACGCGCACTCCCGGGGTGGCTATTTTAACTGCAGGTCCAGGCGTCACTGATGGCGTTACAGGAGTAGCAAACGCATACCTTGCGGGAAGCCCCGTGCTTGTCATTGGTGGAGCAGCTCCTTTGAGCCTTTGGGAGAGGGGCGCGCTTCAGGAGATGAACCAGATCGACCTGCTTCGTCCAATAACCAAGTGGGCACGCACTGTGCATGAAACAACTCGTCTTGGTGAATATACTGCTTCGGCCTTTCGACAGATGTTGAATGGCAAACCAGGTCCCACATTCTTAGAAATGCCTATGGATGTTCTGAACAATCTTGTGGATACCGATGCGCTCATTGATCCAGGCGAGCCTGCATCCTATCGTTATGGCGGGCGTACCGCTCCCGATCCCGATATGATCGAGAAGGCGGCTGCTATATTGGAGAAAGCGGAGCACCCAGTCATTATGGCGGGTACTGCCGTCTGGTGGTGTGATGCTTCTGAACCATTACGCCAGCTTGCTGAACGCATCAATGCCCCTGTCTTTCTCAATGGCGCAGGACGTGGTTGCCTGCCACCGACACATCCGCTCTTCTTCACTTCGGCCCGTCGAAAAGCGCTGGAAGGGGCTGATACAATCCTGGCCGTTGGGACACGCATGGACTTTCGTCTCAGTCATGGACAGCCTCCACTCATTCCATCACAAGCTAACATTATCTGGTTCGATCTTGCAGGTGAGGATGTTGGTGTCAATCGTGGCGCTGCGGTTGGGTTAGTAGGTGACGTTGGGCTGAGCATGCGTTATCTAGCTGAGGAAACAAAGCAGTTACGTGCAGGTGATTGGCTTGACTATATTCGAGTAGAAGAACGAAATTCATTGTCACGTGATGAGGCTGCAATGAACTCCGATGCTGAGCCTGTGCATCCTATGCGTTTATGTCGCGAGATACGCGATTTCATCGACGAGGATACAACAGTTGTTGGCGATGGGGGGGATATTGTCAGCTACGGCGGTAGAATAATCAATGTTTATAAACCAGGCTACTGGCTCGATCCTGGACCAATGGGTTGCCTGGGGACAGGCACAGGTTTCGCAATGGCTGCTCAGATAGCGCGCCATGGTAAGAAAGTGCTAATCTTGCATGGAGACGGCGCTTTTGGCCTCAACGGCATGGAGTTTGAGAGCATGGTACGCCAGCAGTTACCAATTGTCTCGATTATAGGTAACGACGGAGCATGGGGGCAAATCAAGCATCCACAAAAGGCGATCCTTGGCCATGCTACAGCAGCAGAACTCTCACCCGGCATTCGCTACGATAAAATGGTTGCAGCACTTGGAGGGTATGGTGAACTTGTAGAGAGACCGGAAGATATTCGCCCAGCCCTTGAGAGGGCTTTTGCGTCTGGATTACCTGCTTGCATCAATGTGCTGATTGATCCGAACAAGCCTTATAGCCGATCTACGAGTGTGGCTGTGTGAGAACCTTAACTTAGCCTACCT
>Ga0116218_1001144_pt1 | contig 17309 bp, 16 predicted proteins | sample Sb_taG_2_FD_88966 | JGI IMG/M metagenome (GOLD analysis project Ga0116218, IMG submission 88966) | Peat soil microbial communities from Weissenstadt, Germany - Sb_50d_5_LS metaG | ecosystem: Environmental > Terrestrial > Soil > Wetlands > Peat | place: Germany: Weissenstadt | collected 2010-09-21 | reverse complement strand
ATCCACTTTCGGTGGGGTTATTTCTTCGCGATCAGGCCAGGAGAAGTCGCTTCCAGGGAAACAGCACCGCAGTCACGGTGGTCTCGTGCGCCTCCTTCGATGATCGCTTCGAGGCTTTTTGGGCGGATCTGAGGAAGAAGAAATCCAATCTGCTGCTCGGAGTTCGCAGCCGCGAAGCGCTGGAGTGGCACTTCAAGTTTGCCCTGCAGCAAAACGCGGCGTGGATCTACATAGTAGAAGGCAACTCCGGGTTGGCAGCGTACTCAGTGTTTTTGCGTCAGGATAGTTTGGAAACCGGGCTCACGCGCGTACGTCTGGCCGATTTTCAATGTCTGGAGCAGGAAAGGGTGCCCGACCTGCTTACGGCCATGCTGCAGGCGGCCCTGCATCGTTGCCGGCGAGAGTCCATCCACATGCTCGAACTGATTGGCCTTACCCCGGCGTTGGAAAGAAAACTGGAAGGTCTTTCTCCTCACCGGCGTCAGTTGCCCACGTGGACGTCCTATTACAAACCGAATAATGCTTCGCTGGCCGGGAGTCTCAAGAACGCAGCCGTCTGGGAGACCTCGCTGTTTGATGGGGATTCCAGCTTGTGCTCGCTCACGGTGAGCTAATTTCAAGATTCTAACTGGGACAAAGCCTGGAGCCCTGGGCCATCGACGGCAACCTTTACGCCTTCGGCCTTAAGTGAAAGACGGTCGTGGATTCTCTCCACTCTTGGGGGCTTGGGCCTCCGCACCGACGCATAGAACAGAGGCAAGCGCAACTGTTACCGGGACGATGTTCCGGTTGCGTCTCCCAGGCTGCTGATGCGCTGTGCCGGGTCAGCTATGACCTTTTGCAGCAGCAGGCGGAGATCTTCCAAGGTCTGAGTGATTGCGGTGGTGGTAAAGAGGTCAGGGTTGTACTGGGCACGGCCAATCATTCCGCCCATGCGATCGTTCAACTCGAGATACAGATCCCATCGGGCTCCGCCACTTTCGACATCCATATAGGTCATGCTCCATCCGGGCGGCAGTTGAGGAACGTCGGGCGCGACCGATAGCGCTACAGTAAAGAGAAGACTGCGGCTGGGATCGGGCCTTACCTGAAGTCTCTCCGCAATCAACTGGAGCGGCACGTCGTCGTTCGAGATGGCACCCAGGGTAACGTCGCGCATCTGGCCGAGTAACGAGGAAAACGAAGGATTTCCGGATAGATTCGCACGCAATGCGACGGGGTTGAGGAAGTATCCCATGGATCGTTGGAACTCAATCTGTTTGCGGCCAGAGGGTGCCAAGGTGCCCACGATGATGTCTTCCTGACGGGTGTAGCGGTGCAGCAACGCTGCCAATCCGGCAAGCAAAATCATGAAGAGGGTTGCACCTTCTCGCCGGCCCAGATCTCTGAGAGATTCGGTTAACTCTTGAGTCAGTTTGAACGGGTGCAGCGCACCACGAAAAGTTTGGTGAGGGGGCCGCGCACCGTTATTGGGCCACCGCAAAATCGGCAACTCGCCAGTCAGTTGCGCTTGCCAGTAGGCCAATTGTTTCTCCATCGCCTCGCCAGTGATGCTTCGACGCTGCCAATCGGAGAAGTCTGCGTACTGACTCTCTAACGGGGGCAAGGGTGAAGGCTTGCCCGCCGCAAAACTTTCATAGAGAGCCGTCAGCTCGGATGGAAAAATATCGAAAACCGTGATCCCATCAACAATGCTCTGGTGGGCGGTCAAATACAGGCGGTGCTCGGTATCGTCCAGGGTAACGAGCCGGACCCGGAATAGTGGGCCATGCTTCAGATCCAAAGGCTGGCTCGCGTCCTGGGTCGCAAACTCAAGCGATTTCTTTTCTCGTTCGCCTTCCGACAGAGTTCTAAGATCGGTTACCGGTAATTTGAAAGTTGCAGGCGCATCGTGAACAATCTGCACGGGCTGTCCCGCAATCGCTTCAAAGGTGGTCCGCCAAATCTCGTGTCGCCTGCCGATTTCCGCCAGGCTGGCTTCGAGTGCTGCAATGTCGCAAACGCCGTGGCGATGAATAGTAATGGATTCGTTGTGAAGTGGCGCCAGGCTGCCCGCAGTTTGGTCGAGACGCCAAACTTGCTCTTGTGCAAACGACAAGGGCGTCGGAATTTCTCGCGCACGGCGCTTCGGTTCAGATACAGCAGCAGCGGATGCAAGGCCACCCCGCCTCTGTATCTCGAGCAGCCTCTGCTTCGCCTCGGAGAGGCGCGCGTTTTTTAAATCCAAGATTCCGATCCTGCTTTCAACTCGCGGCGCGAGACGCTTCAAACTTTACCGGCAAAGCGGCGAGACCCCGAAGCCCCAGATTATTTCGCCAGACCAGCGGGCCCGGCTGCAACTCGAGACCCGGCAAACGGCGAACCATGGCCTCAAATGCTTCCTGCCCTTCCACGCGCGCCAGCGCCGCACCGAAGCAGAAATGAGCAGCGTATCCAAAGGCGAGGTGGCGGTTATCGGCACGGGTAACATCAAAACGGTCGGGATCAGGGAAGCGGTCGGGGTCGCGGTTCGCCGCCGCCATCACCGCCATGACCGCTTGTCCCTTGCGGATCACTTTGCCTTCCCACTCGACGTCTTGCGGAGCCAGACGTCCGGTGTGCTGGCTGGGACTTTCGTAGCGCAACATTTCCTCCACGGCCGTCGGGATCAACGATCGATCTTCCAGTCTTTTCATTTGATCGGGATTGCGCAACAGGGTGAGCACACCGTTGCCAATCAAATTCGTCGTCGTCTCTTGGCCCCCGACCATGGTCACAATACTGTTCGCGACAACTTCTTCCTCAGTCAACCGGTCGCCATCTATTTCCGCAGTCATGAGGGAGTGGACCAATCCTTCGCGTGGAATGTCTTTCAGCTCTCGAACGCGATCGCGAAAATAAGCGGTCATGTCTTGCACAGTGCGCAGCATGCGCGGAGCGTGCTCGGGATTGTGCTGAAAGTTTCCCAGCATCTCCGCGAAGTCAGCGGACCAGGCTTTGAGCTGATGGCGGTCGCTGGTCGGGACGCCCAGCATCTCCGCAGTGACAATCCCTGGGAGAGGCTCGGCCAGATCGCCAATGATATCCATCTGGCCTTTAGCCTGCACCGCATCCAGGAGCCGGTTTACGATCTCACGAATGTGTGCTCGCAGTACCTCGACGCGAGCCGGACTGAAGGCCTGCGATGCCAGGCTTCGCAAGCGCGTATGCGCTGGCGGATCCATGAAAAGCATTTGCTTGACCATCAACTGGGCGAGAGGGCCCATCTGCGCCAGGCCCATGGCCTTCAGTTTTTCCGGTGTGTGCGTGCGCTCCGCCGAGAAGCTATGCAGCACGTTCTGTACGTCTACGTAGCGTGTTACGACCCAGGTGTGTAGGAAGGCGTCCCAGTGGACCGGGTCCTCAGTGCGCAGACGACGAAACAAGGGATAGGGATTGGCCAGCACTTCCGGGTCCAGAAGATGGTAGAGACTTAGAGCACTGGCTCCTGTGCTTCTTGCAATAGCGGTGTCGGGGGATGGGCTCATAGCTCGGGTTGCTGGGTGTTTAGGGCGAGGAGGCGCTGGGCCTCCTCTTCGCTCATGGCGTCGAGGTTGGCCAGCATCAGGCGTTCCACGGCGGCTGCCAGATCGACTACCGTGGGGTGATCGAACAGGGTCAACAGGGGAAGTTCCACGTGGAACGCATCGCGCAAGCGGGCGATCACCTGGGTTCCGAATAACGAATTGCCGCCCAGATAGAAGAAGTTGTCGTTCAGACCGACCTGCGGCAATCCTAAAAGTGAGGCGACGATCGCGGCCACGCGCTGCTCGGTGGGCGTGCGCGGACTGAGGAAGGTTTCCTCGCGCAAGATGTTTTCCTCGGTCGGCTCGGGTAATGCCGAACGGTTCACTTTTCCGCTGGCTGCGACCGGAAGGGCCTGCAGACTGACAAAGGTTGCCGGCAGCATATAGTCGGGCAATTGCTTGCCCAGGAAATCCCGCAGTTCGCTGAGCGGCGGCAAAGCCGCCCGCGGGACCAGGTAGGCCACCAGCCGTTTCTCGCCCGTGCCGTTCTCGCTGCTCACCACCACGCTCTCGCGCACCGCCGGATGCTGATTGAGCGCGCTGACCACTTCATTCAGTTCGATGCGATAGCCGCGAATCTTGACTTGGTCGTCCCCCCGGCCATGAAAGGCAATCTGGCCATCGGGAAGCGAGCACCCCAGATCGCCGGTGCGATACAACCGGGCGGCGGCATGGGTGCTGAAGGGATCTGGGACGAAACGTTCCGCAGTCAAGGCCGGGTCGTTCAGATAGCCCCGCGCCAGGCCCGCGCCCCCCACGTAAATCTCGCCAATCGTTCCCGCAGGCACGGGCTTCCTCTGGTTATCCAGAATGTAGATCTGGATGTGGTCGATGGCCCGGCCAATGGCCGGCAGCCGCTCTGCCGACTTTTGCGGCAACACGGGCGCCGAGGTCGCGACTACCGTACATTCCGTCGGCCCATAATTGTTGACCAGGGTAAAGGGCAGGTTCGCGGGCGGATAATGGTGCAGCGTATCGGCGCCGGTCAGCAGGAAGCGCAGCGCGGTTTCTTTTGGCCAGGCCAGTTGCAGCATCTGCTCGGCCAGCGGAGTGGGAACAAAACTGATGCTAATCTTTTCCCGCACCAGCCAATCGCGCAGGAGTTCGGGTTGGGTGCGGGTGGCTTCGTCCACCAGATGCACGCTGGCTCCGGCCACCAGGTGTGGCCACAGTTCCCACACCGCGGCGTCGAAGCCAATCGAGGCCAGCTGCGTGGCGCGATCTTGGGGGGTCACGGCGAAGGCGCGGTTGTGCCACTGGCACAAATTCAACAAGCTGTCATGGCCAACGGCCACGGCTTTTGGGGTTCCGGTCGAGCCCGAAGTGTAAATCACATACGCCAGTTGCTCGAGAGTGACAGAAGCCGGGAGTGGTTCTGAAGAGCAGCGGCGTATCTCGGCGGCGCAGTGATCCAACGCAACCAGCTTTCTGTCGTTTCCCGACAGCGATCCCATTACGCTGGAATGGGTCACAACCACGGCGACTTGGGCGGAGGCCAACATCATCTGCAAGCGCGCACTTGGGGTCTTGGTTTCGAGCGGCAGATACGCGCCCCCCGCTTTGAAAATCGCCAAGGCGGAGAGGGGAAAGTCGGTGGAGGCGGGCAGGCACAAACCCACCACGCTGCCTGGTTTGACGCCCACACCGCGCAGGTAATGCGCCAGTTGGTTGGAGCGCTGCTCCAAGTGCTGATAGCTAAGACGCTGGGAACCGGCGGCCACAGCCAACGCGTCGGGGGCGATGGCGGCCTGGCGCTGTACTAAATCCGGCACACAAAGAGTAGATGAGGGTCGAGACCCCTGTGCGGCTGAAACCTGCTGATCTGCTGTTTTCATACTAATTAACCGTTTAAGGCCTAGTAGTTCGGAGGTACAAGAGTATTGCCTGGAGGCATAGGGCTGCGGCGCATAGCTTTCCAGCTGCTGCGACATTATAAACCAGTTCACGATGAAGCAATCTGAAAAATTCTTATGTGCAGCGCTTTGCATATCAAGGAAACCGAGTTCCTCATCATCACCTGTAATCAGTGATTGGATAACTGAGTCGCCATCTTTCGGGGAATCTTGCTCGCTTTAGGTAGCGGGGACCCGGTTGTTTTCAAAAGCTCGACAAACTGTAGCCGGAAAGAGCTTGACAAAAAGGCCAATCCCGCTAGAATACCGGATCAGATGTTCCGGCCGCTGTGGCGCCCGGGGTGGCGTTTTCCTCCGTATGTAACCTCGGTCTCCCCCCAGACTTCGCATTTCTACAAGAGCTTGTGCTTTGAAGTGAATCCATGGAGGATGTTCATGTACTACGGCGGTGGCATTTTCAAGACCGGCCGCTCGAACCATATGGTATAGAATACGCAGACGTGGCGAATGCTCCGCGCACAAATGCCTCCTGTGGTCGATCAGCGGTTGGAGTGCGGCGAGTTCATGGCGAACAGCGGCCAGGTGCAGCGCGGCCCAGGGCGGCGCATCAAACCGATGCAGGGAGAGGAACGAACCTCGCGCTTGCGGTGACATCGTCGGGCGACAAGGCGGCCAGAGCCCCCAAGTCCACCGATGCCTTATAATCGTTCCGCCCGCCGACGGCAGCTTCGCCGCTTCCTAATGATCTCAAGAATAAATTGATGAACGTGGGACAAAGAATTAACGAGGGAACGTGCATCATGGAAGAATTGTTAACGAAAGTGCAGACCGCCTTTAAGTCCGCCTTCGACGTTGAGCCGGGAACCATCACGCTGGACACATCACCGGACGACGTCCCTGCCTGGGATTCCATGGGGCACGTGAATCTGGCAAGTAGCCTCGAGCGCACCTTTGGATTGACCTTTGACGTGGATGACTTGATGGCAATGGAGAACGTGAGGGAGATCTGCAGGGTGGTGCAATCCAAACTCGGTAAGGTCGAAGGTGCGCATCTCCAGTGATTGGAATTTCGCAGGCCGGTTGGTCGCGCGGCTGGGAAAAAGTTCTGACCTTATTGACGCGGCGACCGGAGAAAGCTTTCCCGCTAAAGATGTTCCCGGCCTCATTGTCGGCATCGCAGCAAAGTTTCTGTCGATTGGGCTGAAATCAGGCGACCGGGTGCTGATCAGTTGTGATGTAAGTCCAGCGAGCTCCCTGGCGTACTTAGGTGCCGTGTATGCGGGATGCGTGCCTGTGCTATTGGATGAGCGCACGCTCGTCGCTTCTGGAGACCTGGCATTCGCGAAGGCGCAGGCGAAGGCGGCGTGGACGGCCCGGAGAGTTCGCTGGGACTGGGCAAGAAAGAATGGTTTTCCCCTCATCGAGGGGACATTCAACCCTCGTCCTGTTCATTCACTCCGACCGTCACCCTGTGGGGAAAACGATCTGGCGGCCTTGATGCCCACCTCGGGCTCCAGCGGCATACCGCGACTGGTGATGGTGAGCCATGGCAACCTGATCGCCAACACCGAGGCCATCATCCGCAGCCAGCATCTCCGGACCGATGAAAAGGCCATGCTGATCATGCCGGTGAGCTACTGCTTCGGCGCTAGCATTATGCACACCCACTTGTATCAGGGGGGCGGAGTTGTTTTTGACTCGAGGTTCATGTTCCCTGATAAGGTACTGCAAGCCATTAACCAGTATGGCTGTACCACGTTCGCGGGCGTGCCAACCGTTTACAACATTCTACTCCGACGCTCACACGTAAGCTCCATCACGATGCCTAGCCTGCGGCGCCTCCTGCAGGCGGGCGGGCCGCTTGCGCCCGAAAGTATCCAGGAGTTGCGCAGGATCTTGACAACAGCGGATTTCTTTGTGATGTACGGTCAAACCGAGGCCACTTCCCGCATTTCCTGTCTGCCCGCGGATCGTTTGGCCGAAAAGCTGGCCAGTGCCGGGATACCCTTGGACAATCTGATGGTCCGCATCGTGGATGACACGGGGCACGAACTTCCGGATGGACAGACTGGCGAGATCCAGGTGCGCGGTCCGTCGGTCTGTAGTGGATACCTCGATGACCCGGAAGCGACGCAGCAGAAGTTTGATCATGGCTGGCTCAACACCGGCGACTTGGGCTCTCGTGATGGAGAGGGATACCTGTGGATCAGCGGGCGGGCGAGTGAGTTCGTGAAGATTCGCGGTGTCCGCGTGAGCTTCGCGGAGGTCGAGGCGAAAGTGGCGGCCATTCCCGGTGTTCACGAATGCGCTGCCGCGGGAGTCCACCATCCCGAAGCTGGCGAGGCGCTCGCCCTCTTCGTGGTTGGGGACAACGGAGCGCAGGCTCTCGTGGAAAGCGTTCGGCATGCGCTTCCTCCCCAATGGACCTGTAATTCGGTGAAGGTCGTCGCTGAATTACCAAAGACTCCCAACGGCAAGATCGCCCGGTCTCAGTTGCACAGCATGGCCGTAGAGACGTAGCTAGCTACGTCTCTACAGGAGTTTGTATGAGCACACTGGCAGAAATCGAGCAGGCGATTGAAAGCCTGTTGCTGCAGCCACCTTATGGTGTCGATCCGCAGCATCGGCACAGTGCGTTGCTCGCATTGTTCAAGAAGGAGCTGGCTTACGCCTGCGAACAAAATCCCCGTTTTCGAAATTACGTGGAGCAATGGCCCATCGATTTTTGTCTGGCGGACAAAATTTCTGATCTGCCCTACCTCCCAGTGGGCGTCTTTAAGACAAGTCCACCGCTCGCTTTGGTTGGCGCTGACGATGTCAAGCGTACGCTGAGCTCGAGTGCGACAACCGGACAGGTGCCCAGCCGCGTAGTTCTGGATGCCGCGACGGCCCGAAGAATGGCAAAAGGCGTCATCACGATCATCCGGGATTTTATCGGACCGGCGCGTAGGCCCTACTTAGTCATCGACACGCCGGAGAATCTGGCAGCACGGGCTGAGATGGGAGCGCGTGGCGCCGCCATCCAGGCGCTAGGCTCGTTTGCAACGGAAGTTGTTTCTTGCCTGCGTCCCGGCCACGAGGGAGATTCGAGTGTTGATCTGGAGAAACTTCTTGCCTGTGCTGCAAAGTGGAAAGACTCCGATGTGTTGGTCTATGGATTCACCTATGTAATTTGGACTAATCTCGTCCAGCCTCTGCAGCGTCAAGGCATCACCCTCGATGTTCCCAATGTCCGCGTGCTGCACAGCGGCGGATGGAAGCGCTTGCACGAGCAAGCGGTCACTCGGGAGGTGTTCACTCGCGGAGTAGCATCGATATTCGGCTGTTCGCCAGATCGCGTAATTGATTATTACGGTATGGTCGAGAACGTCGGTGTTATCTATCCGGATTGTGATCACGGTAACAAGCATGTGCCCGCTTTCGCGGACGTCATCGTGAGGGATCCGCTCACGCTTGCGCCGGTTAAGGCCGGACAGCGAGGTCTGATCCAGGTGTGCAGTGTGCTGCCGACGAGTTTCCCTGGCTTTCTGCTTCTGACCGAAGATATGGCTGAAGTCATCGACTACGACGAGTGCCCCTGCGGAAGACGCGGCATCAGTTTCCGTTTTGCGGGAAGAGCGCCCAAAGCAGAGGTTCGGGGCTGCGGTAATCTGGAAAATACGCGCTACCAGCAATCCCAAGGCGTGGGCGTTGCATGACGGTCCTCATCCAGCCAATTGAGTCTCCGCAAAAGATCGCCGGCGCGGCGCGGCACCTTCGGGAGGTTGCCCGGCAAAAGCAGATTGCACCTCATGCGGTCCTCGAGGTTTTCGACCGCTGGGCCGCCGCACTGGGTGACCGCGAGTTGCACGACGTACCCGGAGTGACGTTTCTCCGCCTTTGGCTTCGCCGCGGCAATTTGGAGCCGGTTCTGCTCCGCGAGCTAGGCCCGAGTCCGGTGAATGGAGCGTGGCGAGAAGACGGACGCGCAAGGCTGCGCGCATTTCCGTTAGGAGTGGTCGGCCATTGGCCAGCCGGAAATGTCGAGATCCAGCCGGTCTTGTCTTTGACGTGTGCGTTGCTCGGTGGCAACGGCTGCCTGGTGCGTGTTCCCAGTCGCTTAGTTCAGATAACCGCGCAGGTGATGGAGAAGTTGCAAGAGGTCGATCGAACCGGGTTGTTGACCGAGAGAATTTTCATGGCCAGTTTTGATCATTCGCGTATGGATTTGCAAGAGGCGATGGCGCAATCCGTGGATGGCGCCATGATCTGGGGAGGCGCAGAAGCAGTCTCGCAAGTGCGTGGGTTGCCATTTCCGCACTGGGCGCGGGTGGTAGTCTTTGGTCCACGGCTCTCGGCTGCGGCCATGGATGCCGAGACCTGGGGGAACAAGACCGACCGGTCTTCATGGTGCCGACGCATTGCGCGTGACGTATGGCAGTTTGATCAACAAGCCTGCTCATCGCCGCAAACACTTTTCCTCGAGCGTGGCGCTGGATGTGACCCGGCTGAATTTGTGGAAGATCTGAAGCAGGCTTTTCAAGAGGAAAACCGGCAACATCCGCGCCAGCAAATCGAACCGGCGTTGACTTCGGCAATCTCTCTTGCCCGCGCGTCCTGGCTGCTTGGTAATGACAAGAACCGCGCACTCTTTCCAGCCTCACCGGACTGGACCATTCTTCTGGGGACGGGCACGGAAATGCCCAATCCGACGCAGGGTCGAACGCTGAGCGTGTTGCTAGTAGATGATCTCCTGGAAGTGGTCTCGAAGTTTGATGGAACACTGCAGACGCTCGGATTGGGTATAAAGGATGCCAGGAAAGAAGAGATGCTGGCCCTGACGGCAGGACGAAGCGGCGTGGACCGGATCGTAAAGCTGGGTAGAATGCACGTTTTCGGTTCTCCGTGGGACGGAACGGAGTTGATTCGTCCGATGGTGCGGCTGGTGCGTCATGTGCCGTCTGAGGATTGAGGAAATGAGGTAATCACGGTGGAACCCGCAGAGTTGTTTCTGGAAGCCATGGATCGCAAGGCGAAGATGTTTGCGCGCTCGGCGCGCGCAACCTTCAATGCGAACCGGGAGCTGTGCACGTGGTTGATGAACCCGCTGGCGCGTTGGGCTGAGGCAGCCTATGGCAGCGCTGTGTTCGACGCGGCAGCGCGTGGCTACGCCGAGTACTGCGTCGGTGTTGCCAAGGCGCAGAAGATTTATGAGAGCGCCGGGAAGTACACGCCTGAAAGCATGCCGGAAATCATATCGGGCGTGTATGAGGACGAAGGCTACATGGTGCCGTATATGTGGGCCGCCATTCTTATTTATCCTTTCTGGCCATCGATGATCAGTCACATCGCCATGTTTCGCGATGAATTCGTGAGGCGGCTGCCGCCAAACGCGACGGTCCGCGAGTTGGCAGCGGGCCACGGTGTTCTGAGTCTTCTGGCCGCCGAAGAACGACCTGACCTCCAGATCGAAGGCACGGACATCAGCCCTCCGGCAGTCGCCGTCGCCAAGCGTTTGCTCGCGGTCTCAGGGCACGCGGGCCAGGTTCGTTTCGCGGTGAAGGACGCCTTGAACAGCGACGGCGGAGTTGGGGAGGGAAAATGCCACGGCATTATTTCGGCTATGTTGGCCGAACACTTGTCCGATCCGAAACCGCTTTTCAAGACAATTTCTCACCAAGTGCTGCCCGACGGACTCGTTTTCTTCAGCACTGCCCTCGAGTCGCCGCAACGCGATCACGTTTTTGAATACAACGAGGAAAGCCAGCCGTTGCAAATGGCCGAGCGCGCCGGCCTGCGCGTATCCCGGCTAGCGTCCGATGCCAGCGCCACGCCCCCTGGCTTCCGGTTCAAGCCACGCGCTACCGCCATGATTCTGAGGTCGCGGTGAAGTCCGCGCGTCCTACTCGTGGGCAAAGGATACTTCAGAGATGACCACGCCTTTGATGTCGTTTGAGGAAGTGCGAGCGGCTCTCAAGCAACGGTTCCCGATGATCATGGTCGACACTGTAATCTCGCTGGAACCGGGCAAGAGCATCCGCACCACGAAGAATGTGACGGGAAACGAAATCCATTTCCTGGGTCACTTCCCCGAGCACGCCGTGATGCCGGGAACGCTGATCGTGGAGGCCATCGGCCAATCGGCTTCCATTCTGTTCTCAAAGACAACTGGAACAGGAACACAGCCGGGAGAGTTCCTGGTACTGGGCTCGATCCACGAAATGCGGTTTCTGGTGCCCGTAATCCCGGGAAACAGGTTGGAAATCGAGATAAAGGTGCTCAAATTCATCGAAGATCTGGCACTGGTGGAAGCCGTGGCAACCGTCGACGCCACCGTCGTGGCGAAGGGTAAACTGGGCTTCGCCAGGCGGCGTTTGCAGAGCCAGCCTCCGGAAAACGCGCGCTAGGCGCGGGCTCGATCGCCGCTTTGCGGGTCCCAGACTCGATAGGTTGGCTCGTCCTGAACCCCAATCCCCCGATTCCGTTGCACACATTCTGGTGCATAATTTAAGTCAAAAAAACTCTCGTTTCGGCCAAAATCTAGAAAACAAAGGACCGAACTTTTTCTTGCCTCCTAGATCTATGGTTCTTAAGGTAGTTAGAGGCAAAATCTTGGAAACAAGGGAGTTACTTCGGCGCCGTCGCCAAGCCTTCCATTTTGGAACTGCTCCGTACTGGATAGGTTGTCAAAGATCGAGATTATCTTATAGATAATCTATGTACTGATATCTTATCGTAAGTGCAGGATAAGAGCAAGAGAAAAGCAGCGGGGCGGCCGATCTGGTTCCATTTTGGGAATCCGGGAATGCTCGGGTTCGCGCTGTGCATTCTCGCCACCCACCCTTTTTGCAAGTCCCTGATTAGAAAATGGAATATTTAATCCTCCGGTTGTGGCATGCTGCCCTCCCTGGGCTGCCTTTTTTTCTCCTGGAGGGCCCGTGGGACAACAATCTGGCTCGTGGCGTACATCCCGTGTAGCCAGAAATACATCGTAGAATAACTCCTGGTGCCGTACTTGGAATCGTGTCAGCGCGGCATGCATTCATCTTAAGTAGTTGGCTTGCGAGTGAAATTGCGGGAACCAGGGTTTATACAACAGCGCCAATTACAATTTAGGAAAACTATGATGCGAAGGTTGTTAGATCGACGCCGAATGATATTGCTCAGTGGGCTGCTTCTTTGCACGATTGGCCTGTTGGCCATGCTGGGCGGTTGCGGAGGGGGATCTTCGTTGTCGAACAATCCGCCTCCGCCTCCGCCGCCACCGCCAAAGATCCAGCATGTGGTTGTGATTTTTCAAGAAAATCGGAGTACCGACAATCTCTTTCAGGATCCCGTCCTGCTCTCGCGGGGCGCCGATATCCAGAATTATGGTATCGATTCCAAAGGCAACAAGATTATGCTGTGGGCCAGCCCTATGAAGGTTGACTATGACCCGGGCCACGGCCACGGGTCGTTTCTGGACTTGTATGACAACGGCAAGATGGACGGGGAGGATTTAAATAGCGTAAATTGCCTTAAAGGTGCGCCTCCAACCTGCCCTCCACCCAACCCGTTGTTCCAATATGTGCAAGCCAGCGATGCAGCGCCTTATTTCCAAATGGCAGAAACCTACACTTTCGGCGACCGCATGTTCCAGACTAACCAGGGACCAAGCTACCCGGCGCATCAGTTCATTATTTCCGGCACTTCTGCCCCGAGTGCCGGCAGCAACTTGTTTGCATCCGAGAATCCAGTTGGTAGTGCAAACCCTTTTGATGTTGCCGGTTGTATAGCCCCACCGAACGAATTGGTGAAATTGATCACTCCCACTGGCGATGAGTCGCAAGAAATATACCCCTGTTTTGATCATCCGACCTTGACCGACATCTTGAATACGGCCAAAATCAGTTGGCGGTATTATTCGCCGCTACCAGGAATTATCTGGAACGGCCCCACCGGGATCGAGCATATGTGTGTGCCGAACGCTCCGCCGCCGAATGGGACCGCCTGTACGGGCCCCGATTGGGTCAACAACGTAATCATTCCGAACACAAAAGTGTTGACCGATATTTCGAACGGCCAGCTCGCCAGCGTGAACTGGGTCATTCCCACCGGGCAAGCATCGGATCATCCCGGAATCACCGACGGCTCAGGGCCATCGTGGGTGGCGTCGGTGGTGAACGCCATCGGCAACAGCCAGTACTGGTCGAACACAGCGATCGTCATTACCTGGGATGATTGGGGAGGCTGGTATGACCACGTGAGCCCCACGATCACAGGTGGTCCGGGTATCATCAACTCATATGAATATGGTATCCGCGTGCCCCTGATCGTGGTTTCACCCTACGCGAAGCCAGCCTACATTTCCCACCAGGTCAACGATTTCGGCAGCATTCTGAAATTCATCGAGGCAACCTTCGGTGTGGGCAATGTTGCGCCCGGAGCTTCGCCGGCCTACGCTGACGCCACCACCAACACCGGCGATCTTTCGGATTGCTTCGACTTCAACCAGACTCCATTGACATTTCAGAAAATCCAGGCGCCCTTGGATGCCAAGCATTTTCTGGAAGATAAAACTCCGCCCACAGATCCTGACGACGATTGATCTCCATCGTCGATGTTAGAACTCGATAGTATCGTGGGGGTGGCCCACTCAAGCCGTCTTTTGGCTTGAGTGGGGCCGCGATACGGATGGACAACGTCTGCCGGACACTTTTTTCCGCTCTCTCGCGGCCCATTCGCATTCAATCTCCACCGTCCCTGCGCAACCCGTCGCGCACTGGCGAAAGCTGCTCCACTCCCAGTCCTCCGCCCGCACGCACAGCTCGCGCTTCACCGAGTTGCGATGAATGTATCGCAGCTTTTCGACAAACTAATGCTCATTGCGGACATTGAAATCGTAGTAACGTTTTTTCCAAAAGTGCTCCCCCTCGCCAATCAATGGCCGCGGCGTCCCTTGCTTCAATGACTGCAGCGCGGCGCTCAACTCTGCGCCGCTCGCCCAGGAGCGTGCGACGAACCAATGATCCGGAACAACTCCGACGCGAACTCGCTGATCTTGTGAATGACCAAGCCGACACGGCGGAGACAGAGACGTTGACGGACGAAAGAACGTCGCGGATACGAGGAGAGGAAAGAGCTGATTAAAGGACTGTCGTAGAACTCGTGGTATCTGTAGACAACTTTCCGTCTCGTTACACCGTCCAAGTAGGGTGCGTTATGGACCGCGATCCGACACAACTCCGGAGCGAAATCAGTCAGCTCATCAAAAAGCAGATCGACTGGCTAGGAAAGGAAACTTTCGGTGGGTCGACTGATGCTGAACATCGCGAGTATCTGCAGAGGCAGACGCGCATTGATGAGTTGTACGGCGAACTCCAGCGCTTAAAGTCTGCCGCATAGCACTGTGGAAGCTCGCCATGATGAGAAGAGGGCAGCCTCGCCTGGGAACCGCCCTCCCTCAGTGTGGCAACTCGCCGCGTGCCTCCTCGGAGGTTCAACTAAACATAGGCTCGGCTAGTGGCGGTCGTGAGGGTCCGACTGGCGTGGAGAAAAAAAACGCCCCCGATGAGTCGAGGGCGTGAGACCGATCAACTTGAGCCAGCTTAGCTTTAGTGCGCCTGCCGCTTGCCGTTGTGCTTATCCTTGTAAATCTCCTTGGAGATGTGGTTCTGCTGGCGATTCACCTGGGCCTTCTCCTGCTGCGTCAGCTTGCCGCCATTGAGCTGCTTCTCGGCAGCCATTTCCTTGTTGACAGCCGATTCCTGCTTCTCCAAGTTGGCGGATTCACCGGCAGTTAACTGGCCGCTCTGGATACCTTGACCAATGCGGTCCTGCTGGTTTTCTACTCGCCGGCCAATTTTGCTCGTGGGGGCCGTGCCCTGTGGGTTCTCCTTCTGTACAGCAGCATTGTGCTTGTCCTTGTAAATCTGGTTGGAAAGCTGGTTCTGCTGCTGACGCAGAGCAGCGCGATCGGCGTTAGTGAGATGGCCGTTGTCCTGGGCCTTCATGTCACGCTCTTCCTGGTTCAGTTGCGATTCCTTCTTCTCCAGGTTCGTGGTTTCACCGGCGGTCAACTGTCCGTCGGACACACCGTTGGCGATGCGGTCTTGCTGGTTCTCTTTGCGCTGCTGAATCGTCGGCGGACCGGACTGCGCTGGCGTTGTGGTCTGCGCCGGAGTTGAACCCTGTGTCGGAACTCCGCCTTGCGACGGAACTGAGGTTTGCGACGGCGTGGTGGCATTCTGCGCCACGGCTGGCAAAAGCATCGCCATCAGGGTCGCGCCCATCAACATGATTTTCGTGCGCTCTGTCATCTCTGTAGTTCTCCTTATAGTTGGTTTGTGTCCCTTGCACCAAGTGTCGCGCTGGAAGAAGAAACACAAGTCACAGGGAAATGTTGCGTGTTCAACTTAAGTCACTGATTACAAAAGGCCACGGCTGAAGACATAATAGGCAATTATCTCCGATCATCTACCCCGGTTCGGCGCGGAAAATTTAGCTGGGGCCGAGGATGCAGAGGTGCCGCAAGCAAGCAGCAATCGTCGATGGAAGGTATTGACTATTGACCCCAACCAACGGATAATAAAGCGCCTTCGGAGGACTACCGAATGCGACGCTTGCTCCGAAGCCACGATGTTGAATGCCCTTCCTGGATGGCTTTATTGATTCCGTTGCCTTTGTGGTCGGCCTCGTCTAAGTCTCTGAGCAGGCAGGGAGTTCTCATTGGTTCCTCTGTAAGCATGAGGTTGGATTTCACGCTTGTCTTAACTGTTTCTTAGCGTTTGGGTGCACCAAAAGGAGATTTTCTGTGAAATGGGCTACACATCGGCTGATTATGACGTCGCTGGCTTTGTGCGGAGCGGCGCTGAGCAATGCTCAAACCTCGACAAACACATCCGGTCCAACCTCCGCGGTAAACACCCCCATTAAACATTTGATCATGATCATCCAGGAGAATCGCTCGACCGACAACATGTTCGGGGCGGATACGACGCTGGCCCAGAACGGTGGCCACTTAGCTACCAGTGGTAGTTGCCACGGTACGACAATTCCCTTAGTTCCAATAGAGTTGGACTCCTGCTTTGACTTACTTCACTCCCACGTCGCCTGGACGGCGATGTACGACCAGGGCAAAATGGACGGAGCTTGTGACGTTCAGGTGCTCAGGAAGCAAACAACAAAGTGCATCCCAAAGTGTACTGATACGAAGCGTAATACCTGTCCGCAGTATAGCTATGTACCGAACACCAAGTACGACGGGGTCCATGGCATCCTCGACCCGTACTTCGAACTCGCCGCGCAATACGGCTTTGCGAACTACATGTTCCAGACCAACCAGGGACCGAGCTATCCCGCGCATCATTTCCTCATCTCCGGGACCTCGGCGCCCATCAACTACCCAACCGAGTATTACGATTGGTTCGTCGAGGAGTCGACGACTAACATTTATCGCTACGGGTGCATTGCATACCTTGGCACCCAGGTGCTCGATATTTCCCCTTCTGGGAGTGAGTCCTTCGCCTACACGCCCCCGGATCCCCCAAACGCAAATCTAGGATTCCCGTGCTACGAACATCCAACGCTGCAGGACATCCTTAATCCACATCACGTCAGTTGGCGGTACTATGGTTGGCAGTTAACTTCGCGTTGGACTGCACCGAACTCTATCGAGCACATATGCCAACCCAGCGCCACTGGTGGTGTGTGCCAAGGGCCCGCGTTCAAAAATGGTGCCGTGACTGGGACTCCAGCAAAGGTGCTGAACGATCTCGGAGTGAGCGGAGCCTGCAATCTGCAGCAGGTAAGTTGGGTGATTCCTGACGGGAGTTGGTCAGACCATCCGGGAGGGGTGAGTACGGATGCCGGGCCGTCATGGGTGGCAGCCATCGTGAATGCTGTGGGCGGGTACGACAACTCCGGCAACAAGCTCCCCGTACAATGTAACTAT
>Ga0116218_1001142_pt1 | contig 17334 bp, 10 predicted proteins | sample Sb_taG_2_FD_88966 | JGI IMG/M metagenome (GOLD analysis project Ga0116218, IMG submission 88966) | Peat soil microbial communities from Weissenstadt, Germany - Sb_50d_5_LS metaG | ecosystem: Environmental > Terrestrial > Soil > Wetlands > Peat | place: Germany: Weissenstadt | collected 2010-09-21 | reverse complement strand
TCAAAAACTTCATTAGATATACTCCTAAACTACCTATTGTTCAATTTGGGGATGCTAGTAATTACATTTCGCATCACCCCACCCCATAGAGTGTAGAACAAAAAAGCCTATCGCATTGAGGCTTTTTTGAAGGCGAATCCGTCAATACTCCTGGCTTCATTATAGTCGAAGTTATGTGAGAAAGCTATTCCCCAAAAATATACCATTTCTATATCCTGGAGAGAATAGCTATTTTAAGCAATATCGATTACAATGCTAATAACAGCATATGATATCCAGGTTTTCTTATGAAGCAATAGGCCTATCCCACTGGTATACCGAATTATTTATGATCAAGTTGATTGAGGTAGTAACGACATTGAGCGCCATACGCAATTATTGTTCGGCTGCCTTTCTGCCTATTAAGCACACCTGGTCCGGTAACTTATCACCTTGTTACCGAAGTCTATAAGCGGCTTCGTGAAAAACTGGTTGAAAGGAGGAGAAAGGAAACGCCCTGATTTTTATCATTCTTGCTATTTGACAAATGTAGAAGTACACAGTAGGTGCTGTCTCGCATGACAGCTTGAAACGAAAGGCATCATCATGGAAAGACGAATGACCCTGATCGTTCAGATTTCGCTCATAGCTACTCCAGGCATTGATAGCCTGTTACAAAGGAAGGGTGTATGAGCAGTCAGAAAGTATCTGGTGAGAAGCAAGAGCCATCGGTTTTCAGCTCACTCGAGTCAGGATTAGAGTTTACCCGCAAGAACTTCGACAATCCCGCCTTAGAGTGGCGGCGACTGTTCTCGGAGATTCTGGGCACGTTCTTGCTTGTGATCGTGGCAGCAGGCGGGGGTACTATCAACGCGGTGAGCAACGGACAAATCAGTCGATCTGCAGCAGTGACTGCGCCAGGCTTGATGGTGTTGGCCATCATCCTCTTCATGGGCGCGGTCTCTGGGGCCCACCTCAATCCCGCGGTCAGCATCGCGTTTGCTACCCGTGGAGATTTCCCGTGGCGGCGCGTGCCCGGCTATATCGTTGCACAGTTGATCGGAGCCGCCCTCGCCTGCCTGCTCCTGAAGGCATTGTTCGGCAACGCGGGCATGCTCGGTGCCACTGAGCCGGGTCCAGGGAGTAATGCCTGGCAGGCGGTGATTATGGAGTTTGTCTTGACTGCTGGCCTGGTGAGTACGATCCTTGGCACGTCCTCCAGGGCGCAGAACCTCGGGCCAATCTCGGCGTTCGGTGTGGGTGCGTACATCATCCTGGCCGGACTTTGGGCAAGTCCGATCAGTGGGGCGTCCATGAATCCCGCGCGTTCGTTCGGCCCAGACCTGGTGCTCTGGAACTTTTCCAACTACTGGATCTACATCGTGGGGCCGATTGCGGGTGCGCTGCTCGCCGTGGGCATCGCCTACATCCTCCGGGGTCGTGGGTCCGGCATTCTGGCAGCACAGGGGAGATTGGAGGAGATTGTGGCTGAAAACACGGAACGGCCTGACGGAAGTACACAGAATACATAGCGTTGGCGAGGGCCGAGTACCAGCCAACCGGCCCTCTGCCCAGAGCACTCCCAATGGAGAGACGACTGTTTCTATGCACTGAGCACTGCTCCCCAGTGATCAGTGCTCAGTGCATAAGTCAAGCTGGTAAGCTGTATGCACAAGGAGATGTCACATGGCACCCATGGCATTTGTTCAACCCATGCCCAATACAGCCACACGAGCCGAGCGCACTGTCGCAGGCAAAACCTTGCGTGCGAAAGCACCCCGTACCAGTCACGGAGAGTGGGCCTCCGCTTCGGATCGTCCTGACCCAATTAGCCTGCTCGAAGATTCGAATCGCACTCGTGTGCCTGAACTGGTGCCCATCCGCTATGGACGCATGCCCATCTCCCCGTTCACCTTCTTACGCGGCTCAGCGATCGTCATGGCGTCTGACCTGGCCAGGACGCCAATCTCTGGCATCAGGGTACAGATCTGCGGGGATGCACACATCAGCAACTTCGGCGTCTTCGCTATACCTGATCTGTTTGCACAGGCGATTGCCCTCTTCGCCGAGGCTTATGCGGATCAGACTGAACGCGATCATGCAGCCTTGCTCACTGCTATCAAAGAAGGTCGGATTAAGGCTGAGGACGATGTGTAACTTCGAAAGGAACGTCCATTGCTACAACTGAATAATTCACAGGCTCTGATAGGGTATCAATGCCACTGAGCCATTGGAGCCTGATCTGGAGCAAGAAAACCGAGCGCTTTAGCAAGGGTGACGGCTGCGCGCCGATTATTCACACTGAGCTTGCGATAAACATTGTTTGTATGTACCTTGACGGTTCCCGGCGTCACCACCAATTCTCGTGCAATCTCCTTGTTTGTCAGGTCCTTATCCAGCAAATGCAGTATTTGCATCTCGCGATCAGTCAACGGCTCCAAACCCTCTTGCTGCAGCAGACCTTCCTTTGACATTGTTATTGCAGCTGACGGATTCATGGCCGCCAGAATGCGTTGGAGATAGTCATCCAGCTTTTCATCTACTTCCTGACGCACTTTTCTGCGCTTGCGTAGTTCGTGCAGCAATCTGGCAAGTGATGGTAATTCGGCAAACGTACGTATGAACCCTCCAGGACGTGCCATAGCAAGTGCGCTCTCCAACATATCTAACGCTTCAGTCATGCGACCTTGCAGATCATTGGCCCATGCTTGCAAAGTCAACACTTTGATCATTTTGCGCGTATTGTGCCAGGCCTGGACATGCTGCAAGAGTTGCGTGAGGAGCAATTGCCCTTGCGCCACACTTTCAATATCCCCTTTGGCAAGCAGTAAATTCGCTCTGGTAATAGACTGATCCTCAAAAAACATCATTGGCCCCTGCACCACTTGATCCCCCGCCAGTTCAAACCACTGTTCTGCCGACTCCACGTCGTTCTGTAACAGCGCCAGCCGTCCGCAAAAGGCATACGTAGTCATAAGCTCGCGTATATTGTTCTGCCCCTGTACTAATTCCAGCAGAGCACGAGCGATCTCTTGCGCCTGTATGCTCATCTCCTGAGCCTGGTAGGTTAAGGCCAGGCCATACATAGCATCCTGCACCGCCCAAAAGTGTGCCTGATGCTGATTAGCGATCACGGCCGAGAAGTGATAGGTCGCCATATCCAGGTCGTTCCGTTCGTAATACACCACACCCAGCAACCAGTGGGCAAACTGTTGGCTCAATACCAGATTGTTTTCCTGAGCGATCTGTAGTAAATGGCGCGCGGTGTGTTCCACCTGGTGCAGTTTACCTTCAGCCAAATAGACCCATCCCTGGGCAAAGAGCAAGCGAACAGCGGTGTTTACGTGCAACGAATGATCTGTGAGCGCCTGTTGCAGCGCAACAAGCGCTACATCTTCGTTCCCGATTGCCTGGTTTGACCAGGCCAGGAACATCAGGGGCAAGTTCGCTATATGCTCCTCGCCTGGCGAGATGAATTCCAGCGCAGAGCGGGCGCTCTCTAGACTGGCCTGTGTTTGCCCGGTAAAGTACTGAAAATGGCTCCACCAGGTCGCTATGAGCGCAGGCAGGCTTCTGGACTGCAAGTTGCCTTGATCACGTACATCGCTGTCACTGATTGCTAAGAGTTGCTCTGCGGCCGTTAACCAGCGCGGCATATCTTTGAGTTGCCCCTGGGCTTGTATAATCCATACCCTCGCGACAAGCAGTATTGGGCTGTCTTGGATGTGTTCTTCCGGTAACAGGTGCATCAAATGTTCCATCCACACTAACTGCTCCTGCTCGAATGCCCGGAAAAATTGCGCTTCCACCAGTTGCCTCGCGCTCGACTCATCTCCTCCTGCAAGCGTATGCTTGATGGCTTCCTCAAGCAGTCCTTGATCTGCATACCATGCACTCGCTCGCCTATGCAGCATAGCAATTTCATCTTTACTCATCCGTTCTTGCAATTGCTGATGCAATAACTGCTGGAACAGATGATGATAGCGATACCAACCCTGGCGATCATCGAGTGCGACAAGAAAGATATTCGAGCGCTCTAACCAGTCCAGGGTAGCTTGCATCTGACTCTGAGAAGCATCATTATCAAGGATTGCAGCACACAACTCGGCACTGAACTGATCCAGAAAAGATGTCCGTTCGAGAAACGCCTGTACGTCTGGAGTCTGCTGGTTCAGTATTTCCTCCACCAGGTAACTACTCACCGAACGGTCGGAATAGTGGCCAAGACGTTTTATGAATACCGTACGGTCAGAGGTATTACGCAGCGAGAGTGCAGCAAGGCGCAATACCGCAATCCATCCCTCCGTCCTTTCCTGAAGTATACCCGCGGCCTCGTGTGCCGCAGCACTTCCAATTACGCCTGCGAGAAAGGCTTCTGTTTCTTCAAGCGTAAATCGCAAGTCGGCATGTCGAAGCTCATTCAGATTTCCCCTGGCACGCCACTTCGTAAGTGGTAGCAACGGATCAGTTCGCGTGGCCAGCACCAGGTGTAGTTGGAGAGGCAAATGTTCGATCAGCAGGTCGAGCAAGGTGTGTATGTCGCTATTGTGGATGAGGTGATAATCATCCAGCACCAACACAACGTCTTCAGGAAGATCGGCCAGATCATTGATGAGTATCGTCGCTACTTGATCAGGGGGCAGGATCCTCTGTGCATTAAGCAGGCTGGCCGTAGCCTGAAATGCATCAGAAAAGATACTTTGCAGGGAGGCAGCGAGCGACTGTACGAAGGTGCGCAGTTCATCGTCTCTTTCATCGAGGGAAAGCCAGACTGTAGTGCGATCGATGGTATGTAGCCATTCGGTCAGCAAGGTTGTCTTACCAAAACCAGCAGGAGCGCACACCAGAGTGACATTACCACTCAATCCTACGTTCAAGCGCTTGATCAGGTGGGTACGCGAGATCATATCGCTGCGGCTGCGTGGTGGATAGAGTTTTGTCTGCATCAGGGTCATATACTTGTCGGCATTGATTACAATTCGGGGCGATGATAGACTTGTAGCAACTGGCTGCGTCAAAGATTCGTCATTCGGCTCAACTGGAATTTGCTTTCCTGAGAATGCCCTTGCAGCGGCTTGCAATCGCTCCAGTGTCAGCGTATTCGAATGCCCAAGGTGGATTCGGTAGAGCTTGCCCTGACGCTTTCGGTACGCTTTCCAGTAGGTCTCTCTGGTTTTGAGCATGCTCTTGCGCGCCGTAAAGATACCAGTACGATCATCGAAGGCAAAAGAGTCATGGTGTTCCAGCCAGGCATACCATTCTGGAGTACCAACTCCTATTGAATCACTATTTGACTCCGACTGGTATAACCACCCGCCTTTAACAGTCGGCTTTGTGCGCTGCATACATAGAATCCAATCTAATTCACACGCTAATTGTCATGAGTGCTGAGTGAAAGACATGCTAAGCAACTCCTTCAGCTTTTTACTGAAGGAGGCAGAACAATTAATCATCTTTGGTAAGAGTTCATCTGGCACTTTACAATTGTATCACAACAATTTACAAATTTAAGGAAGACGAATTTTTGAATTCGGGTCTTCTGCCAGGAGGCCGAGCGCTTTAGCGAGGGTGACGGCAGCGCGCCGATTATTCACATTGAGCTTGCGATAAACATTGTTCGTATGCACCTTGACGGTTCCAGGCGTGACGACTAGTTCGCGCGCAATCTCTTTATTCGTGAGGTTCTTGTCGAGCAAGGCCAGGATTTGCAGTTCACGATCGGTCAAAGATTCAATGCCTTCTTGCTGCAGCAGATCTTTCATTGACATGGATGGTGCAGTCATCGGACCCATCGCTGCCAGGATGCCTTGCAGATATATGTCAAGCTTTCCATCGACTTCGTGACGCGCTTTTCTACGCTTGCGTAGTTCGTGAAGCACTTTGACCAACGCAGGAAAATCGGCAAACGTGCGAATGAACCCTCCGGGACGAGCCAGAACGAGTGCGCTTTCCAACACATCTAGTGCTTCGGTCGCACGTTCTTGCAGATCATATGCCCAGGCTTGCAGAGCCAACACTTTGATCGTCTTGCGCGTGTTGTGAGTGACCTGGAAGTGCTGTAAAAGGTCCTTAAGTTGAGCATGGCCTTGTTCAATGCTCATATCATCGCCTTTGGCAAGCAGCAAGCGTGCTTTTGTTATGGCCGGAACCTCAAATGATGCCATCGGACCCACCAGCAATACCTGATCCCCCGCCATCTCGAGCCACTGCTCTGCTGTCTCCACATCATTCTGTAGGAGCGCCAACCGTCCACAGAAAGCATAGGCCGTCATGAGGTGGCGCATATTGTGTTCTTCCTGCACTAATTCGATCAGAGCACGAGCAATCTTTTGCGCCTTGATGCCTGACCCCTGTGCTTGATACGCTAAGGCTAATCCACACAAAGCGTCCTGCATCGCCCAAAAATGTGCATGGTGCTGGTTGGCGATCACGACCGAGAAATGAAATACCGCTGCATCCAGATTGTTCCGTTCGTAATGCACCACACCTAGATACCAGTGAGCCCAATATTGGCTCGTCGCAAGACCGGCCTCCTGGGCGATGTGCAACAAATGGCGAGCAGTGTGTTCTAATTGAGAGAGTTTGCCTGCCGCTAGATAGATGAGTGCCTGAGCTAGGAGCAGTCGTGCAATGCTGTTTGGATGCGCCGATTGTTCATGCAGGGCTTTTTGTAGTTCAACAATTGCAACGAGTTCCTGTCCAGAAGCCTGACTTGACCAGGCGAGATACTGTTGGGCGAAGCTTGCCAGATATTCTTCACCCGGCGGGATCCATTCCAGTGCCGAACGGGCACTCTCCAGACTTTCCTGTACTTTCCCTGTAAAGTAATGGACGTAACTCCAGGTGTTTGCAATCATTGCATGTAGAATCCTGGACTGCCGATCGTCCGCATTATTTGCACTATTGCCGTCTGCACATAAAAGCTGCTCAGCGGTAGTTAATAATTGTGGAAGGCCTATGAGCTGCCCATGCGCCTGTAAAATCCACGCTCTCGCAACAAGCAAGCCTGGACTGCCCTGGATGAGTTCCTCTGGTAAAGGACCAAGCCAGCGTTCCAATTGCACCCACTGCTCATGTTCGAATGCCCATACTAATTGTGCTTCCACAAGATGCTTCGCGCTCGACTCATCTCCGCCAGCCAGCGCATACCTGATTGCCTCCTCGTTTAGCCCCTGCTCTTCATACCACGCGCTTGCTCGCTGGTAGAGTATTGCAATTTCATCTTTATGCATGCGTTCCCGCAATTGCTCCTGTAACAACTGCTGGAACAGGTGATGAAAGCGATACCACACCTGGCGATCATCGAGGATGATGACTATATTCGTGCGCTCCAACCAATTCAGGGTAGCTTGTATTTGTTCGTACGAGAAATCGCTACCAAGAGTCGCTGAACACAACTCCACATTGATCTGCTCCAGAATAGAGATCTGCATGAGAAAATTCTGAACGATTGGAACTTGCTGACTAAGAATTTCTTCCACCAGGTAACTGCTTATCGAGTGATCAGGATAGTGACGAAGACGTTCTATGAACGCCGTACGGTCAAAGGTGTTACGTAGCGAGAGAGCAGCCAGGCGCAAAATCGCAATCCAGCCCTCTGTCAGTTCTTCAAGCACAAAAGCGATTTCGCGAGTAGCCTCGTTGCCCAATATACCCGCGAGAAAGGCTTCCGTCTCCTCGAGTGTAAAACGCAAGTCGATGTGACGCAGTTCATTCAAATGTCCCCTGGCACGCCATCTGGCAAGTGGCAGCGGCGGATCAGATCTCGTAGATAGCACCAGGTGTAATTGGGGAGGGAGATATCCGATCAGCTGTTCGAGCAACGTATGCACCTCACTCGCACTAATGAGCTGATAATTATCCAGAACCAACACAACGTCTTCAGGAAGATCAGCCAGATCATTGATGAGCAAGGTAGCGATTTGAGCAGGTGGTGGGATCCGAGGTGCCATGAGCAGGCTGGCAGAGGCCTGGAACGCATCGGGAAAGATGGTTTGCAGGGAGGTAGTGAGCGAGTGTACGAAAGTGCGCAGTTCGTTGTCGTTCTCATCGAGGGAGAGCCAGGCTGCCTGGCGATCAATCGTCTGCAACCACTGGGTCAACAGTGTTGTCTTTCCAAAGCCAGCAGGAGCAGACAACAGTGTGACGATACCACTCAATCCATCGTCCAAATGCTTGATGAGGTGGGCACGTGAGATCAGATCGCTTAGTCTGCGCGGAGGATAAAGTTTTGTGCGCATCAAGGAACCAGGAGAACCGAGATTGCCAGCGGTCCTGGGTATAGAGTGCATGCTAACAACAGATTCTGCTGGGAACACCTTAACCGACTCTATCTGAGAAGGCTCGCCTGCAAGCATCCTGGCAGCGACCAGCATCCTCCCGAGTACGAGTGCGTCAGACTGCCCCAGATGAACACAGTAGAGTTTACCTGAAAGCGTGCAATACGCTTTCCATTTTAAATCATCGACACCATTTCCTTGCTTACGAGCATGAAAGGTGCCAACACTATCGACAAAAGTAAAAGCAGTATGATGTTCTAGCCAATCGTACCACGCAGGAGTTCCAACGAGAATTGGATCACCATCTGTCTCAGATTGGTATAATCGCCCACCTTTCACAGTCGGCATTCTTTGCTGCATGAATAGAATCCTGTTTACTTAGAAACTGTTAATTTCCAGCATTGTGAGGGAGTAATAACATGCAATCCTCATTGGAAAGATTGCACCTGGCACATCACAATTGTATCACAACAATTTACAAGTGCCTTACAAAGAGGTCTCAATATCGCAGCTATTTTGCAGCCGGTTACCCAGGAGGATCAACAGGCAATGGCTTCAGCCGAAGCCACTGATCCAGAATAAGCGCCGAAAGCTAGTCTACGACCTAAGATGGTTCATCAGTAGGATAGCACTGTCTTTCTGAGCGCAGCGAAGCATCTCGACGCCAAATGCGACAGACCCTTCGCTGCGGCTCAGGGTGACAACCAATGAAGGAGATCAGGTCGAGCTGGCTTCACCTGTACCAGTAGCAGTTGGCGCCGCAGGTACTTTTGCTTCATCACTATCAGTCGACTGTGCAGCATTTCGTTTAGGAAGCAGAGGTGTGAGCGCCTTCGATACCAGGAAGCCCGTCACAGCCCCGATAACTATCACTGGCAACAGGTCAAGTTGCCCCCCCAGCAGCCCGAGTAGAAGGGCAATCGTCAAAGGAATGGGGAAGCCAGCACACGCGACACCCGCCATAGCCGCTGTCACGGCCACACCCTGTGGAATGAACGTCAAGACCTGAGAAATCGCCAGGCCCAGTGTGCCACCGATGAAGAGTAACGGGAAGACAGGACCACCATCGAAGCCAGTGGCAAACGACGTGCTAGTGAGTAAGGCTTTGACGACTACCAACAGCAGCAGAAAGCCCACGGTGTAGGCAGCCGGGTTGGCCTCCGCATTATGGAGGATTTGTGTCACCTGAGTCTGGCCGGAGTAGAGCGTGAGCGGCAGGAATGAGCCGATTAAGCCGATGACCACGCCGCCCACGATGGCAAGGACAACCGGACGTTTTTTGAGTGGTGTGAATACGATGTGTATCACGCCGAAGACCACTTTAAACAGGATCCCGATGACCCCGGCGATGATCCCAACCAACACCGCCGAGCCCAGGTCATAGAGGTGGGGAGAGGCATAGTTCGGGAAGCTGAAGATGCCTAAAAACTGCGTGTGCAAGAGTGCGAAATAGACGCTATAACCAAAGGCAGCAGCGACAAGTCCGGGAATCACGTGGCGATAGAAATCCAATTCTTTGATGAACATATACTCATAAGCGCCGATCGCCCCAACGACCGGAGACCCGAAGAACCCGCCGAAAGCCCCGGCGATAGCACTATAGACGAGCAAGGGGGCGTCGTCTTTCTCGATCCTGAGTCGATTAGCTATGAAGGTTCCAACCCCGCCGCTCAGAAACACGAGCGGACCTTCGGGACCGACTGCAGCGCCACTCCACAGTGCTATAAATGCTTCAAGCAAGATGCTCGGAACATAGCGGGGGATAATGCGACCCGTCTTAGCATATTGGCCCTGGGCCACTCCCAATCCCGCGTGCTGTCCAAAGAACTTGATCGCGATACCAAGCAGCACTCCGGCTATGGTCAGCAAGATCAGCGGCCAGAATGAAATACCACCTATTTTGAAGGAGCTGCTTGTGCTTGGCTGTTGAAAGAACTTGACGCCCCAGTTGTAAAGCGTGATGTACCCGGCTGTGAGTAGCGCGAAGAAGGAGCCGAACAGGGCCGCGTAGAGCAACAATAGGTAATAACTGGTCTTAAGCGGTGTCTCTGGTTCGCCGCTCGTCGAGATTGGCACTTTCGCCTGCTCGTCCGCTGTATCCTTGATGGAAGGATCTGTATGAGAGATCATGGGTTTCCTGAACTGATTTGACATATGTTCCTACTCCTAACGATATCCAAACCTCATTATGACGAAACTTTGGCCGTATGCTTTTGCTGAAAGTGTGCAGCAATAAATCATAATCACATCATGCAAAAAATCACCTTATTTTAACATACTTATCCTGACGCAAAAACACAACCTCAAAATGTACTGTTTTGTGCGCAATCAGAGCAAGAAGGCTCAAGAGGATATATTCCGAAAAAATTAGTCAATCACCACAAATTGATATCATAGTGTAAATACACTACATTCCTTGAATTTCATTAGATGAATCAAAAATAGTATGTTTATATGTTGCATTTTAAGGCTCATGCATATAAACTGAGCACAGTGTTGCAGCTTCTTGTTACCGTCTTTAACGATACTGGCCATGTTGGTCAGTTGAAAGAGTTGCTCACATTGATACTGTCATCGTATACTTTTCACGTTGAAAGGAAACAACACATGAGAGAACGCCCATTTGGTGTTACAATCCTCGCTATTCTGGCTGCTGTCGCGGCAGTCCTGGCAGCCATACATGCGCTCCAATTCTTGGGAATCATCCCATTTTTCATTGGCGGTACTGTTCCCGTCCGGTATGTCAGCATCTTTACTGCTTTGATGTATGGGATACTTGTCTGGATTTACATCTGGCTGGTGCAGATGCTCTGGCGAGTTGAACCACAAGCCTGGATGTTCCTGGTATTCGTCACCGTCTTCGAACTCATCATCGACTTCTTTTCGTTGCTCGGTGCATCTACCTGGGACGATGTAGCCGTATCATTTATCGTTTGTCTCGTCATCCTCCTCTATTGCATGCTGCCTGGCGTAAGAAGAGCTTTTAGCACAGCGCAATGAGCAGGTCAACACCAACATCAAATGATGTTGATCGCGCGCGAGACAACAAATGAAAGAAGAAGCAATGCGAGGATTGCCTCTACCATCATGAGAAATTTCGCGCGTTGTGACAAAGGCATTGTATCGGTTGGACTAAAAGCAGTTGAACCGGTAAAAGCCACATACAGATAATCAAAAAAATGTGGCACCCAATTCTCATCAAGTCCGCCCATCTGCTGTGGAAACAGGAAGTCAGACAGTTGATGGGCGGAGTGTCGGCGTTTTTCCGGACCTCCCCCATCGATTTCCCAGTACCATAACGCGAACATGAGGATGTTGCAACCATACAACAGCAGTCCAGTGAACAGCAAGTCAAACCCATTGAGATCTGTTTTCAAGGACGAGATCATATGCACAATACCTACTGCTAATACGATGGTGACGATCCCGAGCAAGATCAGGGAACCAACACGGAGCGTGACTGGCGAAACGCTTCGTTTGGTTAATACAGCAATTACGAATGGGATAATAAATACTCCCTCAATTGCCAGTAAGAACCATCTCGGGCCAATACTAACTTTTTGCGGAAGCAGTGCATAGAGCACACCTATTGCTACCAAACCTCCGATTGCATTCCAATGTGGAGTCACTTGTACTTGTTGAGTCGCAGCACCAGGTTCTTGCTCGTGTTCATCAGAGACACCCGCTTCGTTCTGATTAGTCGTTCCCATTTTTATCTCTGCTCCAATTTCCAACAATTTCAAGATTACTCATCGATATTTTTGTGGGCGAGAGTGGTTGTGGGAGAAAGATGGACCTTCATGATCACCAACGCACTTCACCCACGAGCAACTATCATGTTCGCATATAGATGGGGCACCTGGGTGGAGCATGCTGCCTTTTATCTTTCTCGCATCAGGTGACACCTTACCCCGCGAGCGACCACCAACGTCGCCCCTACTGATTATACGACCTCCTGCGCACTGCCGCCAATCGAAAGCGTTCCACTTGCTTCCTATTTACTGCAAAAGTCCATCCACAGCAGGCTCGGTGGCCATCTTTGGAGCAGATTCCTCTTGTGGGTTGGCTTTCTGTTCCAATTGCTGTAGGGGAACGAGAAAATAAGTACCTTCAAAAAATTGCTCTCAGTATAACTTATTTTGCCAGGAAATACATCAGTTTAAAGAACAATTACGCCAGGTGATGTTCCAGAGCATAACGAGTGGCAGCGCTGCGGGAATTGAGTGTCAGTTTGCCGAAGATTGATTGGATATGGCCGCTTACCGTATGGGGACTTAAAACCAGAAGTTCTGCAATCTGTTTGTTGCTGAGACCCCTCGCCAGCAGCCGTAGCACTTCGATTTCACGTGTCGTCAGTTCTCCATTGATGGAAGACGAAAGTGGTTCTGTAGATCCACCAACGCTATTACGGCGATGAGGTGTATTATTGTCCGCGAAGTTCAAGTTGATTATGACTTCTTGTTGGTCGCGATGTTGCGTATTCAGGCGTTTGTTTTCTTCAAAGAAAACTTCTGCAAAGTCAATGTCGAACGGGTTGAATGCCTGGTAGTTGGCCACCTCTGGTATGCTTGCTTTCATCTGGTCTGAGATGAACACATTATCCTCTTGAGGTACCTTCGATGTTTTTTGAATAGCAGCTAAGACTGGCCAGGCCTTCTCACTCTGACCACCCTCCAGCAGCCACTCAATTGCCGTTTGTATATTGCGACACTCGCACTCCAATAGCGCTTGCCAGGCGGCTTGATTTGAATTGAATAATGTATGTTCGGCAAGTGCCATGAAATAAACAGCAAAAGCGTCTCGTGTTTTTTCAAGTTCCCCACAGGCATCCAGTCGTTCCAAACCATATTCGCGTAATATCTCAAATAAATAGAAACGTGGTTCTTCCTTGCCATACGCAGTTTGTTGTACAATACTTTTATTAATGAGGGCTGTAATACCATCCAGAACTGTAATACTCATGTCTCCAAATACACTTAGGATGGCTTCCGCCGCTTGTAGTGAAAACCCTCCATCGAAAATAGCGAGCCTTCGAAAGAGTATTTGTTCATCAGTAGAGAGAAAATCATCATTCCAACTCAGCAAATTGCGCAATGTCTGATGGCGTGAAGGAGCGTCCCGCCTCCCGCCAGTCAACATCGCAATGGGATGCTCTAAACGTGATAATAGTGCGTAAGGAGATAGTACATTACAATGCGCGGCGGTCAGTTCAAGTGTCAATGGTACACCCTCCAGCCTGGCACAAATTTTGGCAACATCGCGCGCATTCTTATCAGTGAGTTGGAATCCGGGTAGAATGGCTTCAGCACGTTGAACAAAAAGCGCTATAGATGCAATCTGGGACAGGTTCTCAAGGTTTGGTAACTGGTGCAGGTCTGGTACCTCCAGCGGTGGGACCCGTAATGTATATTCACCCCAAACATGCAGCAATGCGCGGCTGGTCACCAGTAACTTGAGTTGAGGACATGATGACAGCAGATCAGAGAGGTGTGGTGCTGCCGGGAGAACCTGTTCGAAATTATCAAGCACAATTAAGAGTTGCTTGTCACGAATGAATGTTTTGAGCAGTTGCATTGGACTGTGATCTCTTAACTCTCTCAGTCCAAGTGCATTCACGATACTCGGTATAACGAGTTCGGAATCGTAGGTTGTAGCCAGCGAGACAAAAGAAACTCCATCGGCAAAAGTTTCTTGTAATTCATTCGCAAGTGCTAGAGCCAGGTGGGTCTTACCAATGCCACCCGTGCCAGTTATCGTCACAAGTCGTACCTCTTGACGTAGGAGCAGATCTTGTGCTGCTTGTAATTCCGGCTCCCGTCCAATCAAAGTTGTGAGTGGCAGAGGGATCGTGTTATAGTATTCAGGCAAATCTTGCGAGTTTATTTTTTCCTCGGAGAGAGTTGCTGTGCGTAAAGCTGGCAGCGGATAGTGAGATGAGAAAGCTGAGCCTGCTTCTTCTAAAGCCATTGCAAAGCTCAACACATCAACGAAGCGCTGCGCGGGCTCCTTGGACAATGCTTTGAAGACAATCTGCTCCACCGCACGCGGAATCTCAGCATGTAAATCGCAAAGTGGAGGAGGGGAAGCATACAGGTGCTGATTGGAAATGTGAGCAGTCAAGCCTCTAAAAGGGAGATGACCACTGAGAAACTCGTAGACCATCACCGCAAGCATATATTGATCACTCGCAGGAACTGGCTGGCCGAGGATCAGTTCAGGCGCCATGTAAGACAATGTGCCAAAGCGTTCCTTGACCTGCAATGGCTTTTGATCAGAGGACAGCAAGGCCAGGCCGAAATCGCTTAGCAACACTTCGTGCTTTGCTCCCATCAGTACGTTCTCCGGTTTAACATCTCGATGAACAAGGTGTTGATCATGAGCGCATTGCAATGCAGAAGCAAGAGACATAACAACGGAGACGATGGTGGAGAACGGAACTACTGTCCCAGGAGGATACAACTGGCGCAGACTGCCATAGGGAGCATAATCCATCACCAGATAGGGCGCATCCTCTTCCAAACCGAAGTCGAACACTCGAATGATATGTGGATGCACCAGGTGACTGATGTGGCGAGCCTCGCTCAGAAAGTCTGCCACGATGGCCGAGTCCAGTCGCGTATGCAAGACTTTGATTGCGACCGGAGTGTTCAGATATAGATGCTCACCTAAATAAACGTCTGCAAAAGCGCCTTTTCCTAGAAGCTGTAACAAACGATAGTTTCCAATCTTTTGTTCTACTTGTTCCACCATGTGCCTGACTTTCTTAGAAATAGCTTAGAAACATCATAACTAAGCATAATTATAGTCAATTATGGTTGAGAAAACCATTTCCCACAGGGTATAGAAAAGGTATAGTTATTGAAGCCATCCTGGCATAACTCGTTGCATAGTGGAGAGATTTGTATCAAGGCAAGTTATACAATCCCTTTCTTAGGATACTCAGTATAGGTTGCATTTTCAATGCAAAAATCTGTCTGGTGAAAGTACGGCACTATCGTAAGATAATCAGTTATCATGTGTTAAAAACAGTGCGTTTTAAGCATATCTTTTCACCCTTTTGATACTATACTGTTAACAGCAGATTCCAAAGGCCAGTTGGGTCTTAATGGAACGCAGATATCCCTTTTGAAGCAGGGGAGCAGAACGGATAAGAATCAACATTGACGAGATAGGCGCCACTTCCATGCAGTTATGATTCAACCAATACTGATCTTGAATTTCTTTTGCAACAAAACAAGTAGGAGAGAATGACTTGTCTCGAAAACGGCATAGCGGTACAGAGGAACCAGATCAACAAGGAAAACCAGGGCAACAGGATGCTAGTGAACGTTATCGCATGCGACAAAAGCTGGTCTCAATAGGTGATGATTACTGGATAGAGAATGATCAGGGCCAGCGCGTATTTTTTGTAGATGGTAAAGCATTTCGATTACGTGAACATCTGGGCTTTAAAGATATGCAGGGCAACGAGCTGGTGTCCATCCAGGAAAGGGTCATGCACATCAAAGATACCTATAGTATTTACCGCAATGGCAATGTGTTTGCTACGGTCAAGAAAGCATTGGTTACGCCGCTTCGCCAGCGTTTCGATGTTCATGTTGCTGGTGCCGAGAATATGGAAGTTGAAGGCAATATCGTTGATCATGAATATGAGATCCACGAGGGACGCAAGCGCATGGCCGAGGTTTCGAAAAAGTGGTTCCACGTGGCCGATACATATGGTGTTGAGATTGTCCCCGGGACCAATGACATTTTAATTCTAGCCATAACTGTCGTCATCGATATGATGATCGATTCAGGACGATAGACGCACATAATCGATCCGCGTATAAGTGCATACTAACGAGAGAATCCGATGGGCAGACTTTGTTTAGAGGTCACCCATCGGATTCTCTCGTTACACTTGACTACATTCCGCGTCAGTTGCAGGCGTCCGTCGTCGCGACCGACATAGGAGACAAAGGTCTGCCAATCTGATCAATGAACAGCGAGTACGGTCCCGCTTTTGACGGGAGTTTTCCGTCAAGCATATTCACCTTATTGGTGAGGGTATCCCCTTCAAGCTGTGGATTCACAATAGTTATCGTAACTTCTTCAGGAATAACGTCTCCATTCTCTATGTAGGCAATCAGAAATTCCTCAAGTGTATTGAAACTATATAAGTTAGGGCCAAATATGGCTATCTCGCGTTCATTAAGAGAGAGATAGTATCTTTGTATGCTATCATGACGGAAAAGAAATCAAAATAACAGGACATTCAAAAGGGAAGAGAAACACATAAAGCATGCAAACAATTTCGAGCCAACATCCAAACAACATAAATCAGCAAACACGCAAAATTGCTGTTGTCGCTATTCTTCTCTTTGCCTTCTCAGGACTGATCAGCGGCTTTGCCGTGGGAGCTTTTGTGCACCCAAAGGCACAATCAGGAACAGGGAAAGGCAATGCAGGTTCTAAGACAACACCAATTGCTCATGCAACTTCTACGCAAGGTACAAAGATTGTCACGGAAAATGTAAATCTGGCTGAACCCGTAATAAGTCAAGGAGATTATCCTTACTATCAAATTGCAAACGGTAGCATGAGCTATACATTATCCGCTCTAATAAGAAATAAAAATAAAACTCCTATACAAGCATCAGATGTTACCTGCAGACTCTGGTTAACCAAAGATGGAGACGTAAATTCCATCTTAGGGGCAAACGATTATGCCATTCCGCGATCAATTGGAACTTTCCAACAGCCATTTCCAAATGAGACTACAGGAGCTCTCAGTTTTATTGCTCCATCCCAACAGGTACAATTTTGTGCGCCGAATGGTAAAACAACGTGGACGTACACAATTTCACCATCGGTTGATTCGGGAACATATTTTCTCGTTACCCTTGCAAGTTGGAAAGGGGAAAGTTTCAATTGGTATTGGGTAGCAATCGTGATCAAAAAGGGCTAATTAGCCTTCTATTTTCCCAAGAATCCCTCGTACCAGCGCAGCAAACTTCGGCCTCGCGGCATCTGCTGCAGTCAAAACCTCGGTGTGGTTCACTTCTTCTTTGTCATCTCCGGTTGCCGTATTCGT
>Ga0116218_1001126_pt1 | contig 17429 bp, 17 predicted proteins | sample Sb_taG_2_FD_88966 | JGI IMG/M metagenome (GOLD analysis project Ga0116218, IMG submission 88966) | Peat soil microbial communities from Weissenstadt, Germany - Sb_50d_5_LS metaG | ecosystem: Environmental > Terrestrial > Soil > Wetlands > Peat | place: Germany: Weissenstadt | collected 2010-09-21 | reverse complement strand
TCCTTCAGGTCCGATAATACAACGTCGACGAACAACGGCATCACGTTGCAACGCACCATCTAGCATAAATTCATCTTTTCCCTCTAACGCAATATCAATCAACGAGCCTGGTTTCATTTCATCGATTTCATCCTGCCCCTTCATGATTTTGAAAAGCGCGCGTGGTCTGGTCCAATCGGGTGTTCCTCTTTTTACAACAGCCAAGTATCGTTTTACAATAGTATGCTCATGAAACTGGCGAACGAGGTGACGTCTTGTGTTTTCAGTTCGCGCCAACGCTACAACCCCTGAAGTATCTTTATCTAAACGGTGCAACAAACACGGTCTGGATAGCAATCCATCCTCTTTCCACATTTTCTCTAGTCGTTGTTTGCGCAACATGATTCGTACTTGCTCCGGAGCGCCTAACCACTCCGGATTATCTGCCATTTCAGGTGGCTGCCAATCATCACTGTCTTGCTTCTCAAGAAAGTCCAAAATGGCATCCCACATCGTCCCAGCAGCATGTTTATACGTCGGATGAACAACGAGACCAGCTGGCTTATTTACAATCAACAAGTTGTGGTCTTGATAAATTACAGGTATTGTCTTCTGTTCCATAGTTATGAGTATAGGGATCAATCTGTTCGTGGTCAATAGACTATGGCTATAAGAAATATTTACTCTTCTGATTAGTTTATTAAAAAGTATACAGGCGAGCAACTTAATGCATGAAAGCATTTTTCCTCTTTTCAGGCATGGTACAATATTCACAATATAAACAGTTCAATATATCTTGCTGTTTTTTATTTTCAGGTACGTGTAGAGGAGGTACGATGGCTTTCGTACATTATCTAAAAAAACCAGAGCTGCGAAATCCCGTTGTTGTAGCTGCTTTTGCAGGCTGGAACGATGCTGCGGATGCTGCCACGACTGCTGTGAAATTTTTGATCGATCGATGGAAGCCTTCAAAGTTCGCAGAAATCGAGGCAGAAGAATTTTTCGTTTTTACTGAAACCAGACCCACAATTTCCGCTAAAAAGGGGGTGTTGCGAGCAATTTCGTGGCCTTCTAATCACTTTTTATCTCTGATCACTCCACAATTTGAACGTGATATTATCCTTTACCTGGGTGTTGAGCCTCAACTCAAATGGAAGACTTTTACTTCCAGCTACCTTGATGTCTGTAAACGCTTCAACGTCTCAGAAGTCCTGCTGCTTGGTGCATTTCTCGCCAACATACCCCATTCAATGGATGTACCCATCTCAGGATTTTCATCTAATACAGAGACACTAAGTCGTCTCCTCGAAATTGATGTACAGACTTCACGCTATGAGGGCCCTACCGGGATGGTCGGCGTTTTGCAAGATACGTTGCGCCGTGCAAACGTTCCTGTGTCAAGTTTATGGGCTGCTGCGCCTCATTACCTTGCTGCTACACCAAATATCAAGGTCACTGCTGCCCTGCTTTCATATCTGAACACCTTCCTCTCCTTTAATCTCGATCTAAGTGATATCCAGGCAGACGCTCAACGTTTCGAAGAGCAAATTACTATGCTTGTTGAACGCGACCCTGAAGCAAGTGCTTATGTCCGCAAATTAGAAGAGCAGGCTGGTGAGATATCGGATGATGACAGCGAACACGAAGATGACGTAGATGAAGTGCTTTTAAACCCCGATAAACCTGTAGGCACTGGCCCTTTGCCTAGCGCAGACTCCTTAATTCGTAGTGTTGAAGAATTGCTCCGTAAAGAACGTGAGAATAATCAGCAGAGATCCGATTTTGAAGAGGAAGATGAATGAGCCGAGAACCTTATACTCTCGAAGAAATCTTGTGTCCTCATTCTGTAGCTATTCTGGGAGTGTCGCGCTCTTCTCACAAATGGGGTCACGTAGCAGCCAAACAACTGATTACTGGCGGTTTCCCTGGCGACATTTACCTGATTAACCCTACTCTGCCTGAGGTGCTTGGTAGGGCCACCTACGCAAGTTTGCTTGATGTACCTTCAAAGGTCGATTTGGCAATTGTTGCTACTTCATGCAACCAGGTATACCAATCAGTGGAAGATTGTATTGCTCACGGTGTCAAAGGTATTGTAATCATCACAGCTGGATTTAGTGAAACTGGCCACGAGGGCCGAATATTAGAGCAAATGTTGAAATCACGTTGTCGCGAGCACGGAATTCGCATCATTGGCAGTAACTGTATGGGAATCTACATTCGCCGTTCACACCTCAATGCACTTGGTATGGTTTTCCCTCTCCCTGATGGCCCTATTGGTCTGGTTTCTCAAAGCGGCAACCTTGGTATGTACTTTTACTCCCAGGCTAACCTGGATTGCCTCGGATTCACCACCTTTATAAGTGTCGGTAACGCTGTAGATGTTACTTTTCCTGAATGTATGCAGTACCTTGCCGATGACCCGAATACGAGTGTGATCGCTGGATACGTTGAAGCGATACAGGAACATACACTGCGCCAGGTTACGCACAGCATGCACTTAAAAGGAAACTATAAGCCCGTTGTTATTCTGCTAAGTGGAGCTACTGAAGTAGGGGTTCGCGCTTCTTTAGCTCATACCGGAACTGTCTCAACAATACGCCCGGATCATGATACAAGCCTTATCGGAAGTGGTGTAGTTCGAGTTCTGCGTTCAGACGAACTCTTTCCCGTAGCCCAGGCATTGGCAATGCAACCTCCAACTCCAGGAGGTGGGCGTCGCATCGCAATCATAGGTGATGGTGGGGGTAGCGTAGTTGCCACTGGCGATGCTGCTATTCGGGCTGGATTAGAAGTACCAATACTCAAGAGAACCACCCAAGAGAACCTTCGCAATCTTATGCCAGCACGTGCAACAGCAACTAATCCTATTGACGTAGCAGGTGCGGCCGACGAAGACCCTCATTCGTTTGCCTGGCTGACAGAAGTCTGTCTTAAAGATCCCGAAGTCGATGGCATAATCATTACCGGTTTGTTTGGTGGATATCGCTGGTTGCTTTCAGAGGATTTTGGTCCGAGAGAGGAGGCCGCAGCGTATGAACTTGGTAAACTTGTGAGGCAGTATAAAAAGCCGGTACTCTTGCAGTCTGTTTATGCCAGACATGACATCCCTGCTTTGCGAATTTTGCGTGAAGAAGGCATTCCATTTTATGAGTCAATAGAGATTACCTGCAGGGCTATGGCAGCGTTGAGTGAAATCGGCATGTTTTTGGCGAAAGATTCATCAAATTAAAATTACTTCATGTTTCATCGTATTTCTTTTGAGTACAGAACCGTGTTTGCCTTTCGTATTGACCTGGACCTGCATTATTGCTCACTGTTCTCAAACCGCCCCTGCATATTCCGAGTAATCTCCCATGTTTGTCGAACAATTCTCTCTATTAGTTCCTGCACCGAAGGCACATCATTGATCAGACCAACCACCTGACCTGCCCAGACATAACCTTCTTCCAATACCCCTTCGAGTGCAGCCCTTGTATTTACCTTTCCCAAAATGAATGGTAACAATCTTCTAAATCTCTCATCGGCGCCAGCATGCTCTAGATCGAGCATTTCCTCCACCTCCAAAATCTGTTCTGACACACGGCTTTTCAACACACGAGCAGGTCGTCCAATACTACGTTCAATAACAACAGTATCGGTCTCCTGAGCCTCAACAATGGCTCGCTGATAATTGTGATGCGCATTGCTTTCTTTCACGGCTACAAATCGCGTTCCTAATTCGATACCCTCTGCCCCTAACGCCAGTGCCGCAGCCATGCCTCGTCCATCAGCAATACCACCACTCGCCAGTACTGGAATTTTCACCGACTCTACGATGCGTGGTGTTAAAACCATCGACCCGATGTCGTCTCGTCCCAGGTGCCCACCTCCTTCGTATCCTACTGCAATCACTGCATCAGCGCCCAGTGATTCAGCCTTGCGAGCAGCTCTTACGCCTGCTACTAACACCATCGTATGAACTGCTACCCCACTGTGTTGAATTCGCCGTATCAACGACTCAGGATTGCCCCCTGTAATAGTAATTACCGCTGGCTCCTCTGCTAACGCGGCATCTAAAAATGCCTCCATGGGTATATGCCCGATCGGAAAATTTACACCGAAAGGGTGTTTTGTGAGACGTTTCGCTTTTTGAATATCTGCTTGCAGCGCCTCTGGTGTAGAAAAGCACGCACAACCTATTTGGCCCAACCCTCCAGCGTTAGAGACGGCAGCTGCGAGCTCAGCAAAAGAAAGATGTGACAATCCACCTTGAACTATGGGAAATCGAACATTCATAAGTTCAGTAAACCGTGTATGTATTCGTTCGGGTAATGAAGGACTCAAAATAAACCCTCCTCATTATTCTCTAAAAAGTGATCGACCTGGCTGGATATCGTTATTAATCCGAGCCAGGCCGATCAGTCAGGGCTATCGGCGTCAGAGTATTTTGCCTTTTTCTGCCAATCAATGTATTGAGGCACTCAAGGCTGAAATTACTGCAACGACACACAACAGCAAAACTATTGCTGCGATCAGGATACTTCCACGAGCATATTTTGTACCTGGATCAGTTGACAACCCAAGATTTATGTCAGACTGTCCGGCGCCAAGAGTAACCTGAAAAGGTACAGATCTTGCAGTCAAAGCGCGTAATCTGTTTACTCCTCTGAAGTGAGTAAGTCCAAGTGCGCCATGTGTGTAAAAGTACATAGTAACCATCATACCTACAAAAACCAACCCGGCAAGCCCACCTACAAAAACAAGAGCGACGAGAATAGTGTTCATGGCTTTTTCCCTGTTGAGCTATTCAGCTCAGATATGTGATACATCCCTTTATACTGATATGACGCATCACATTCGGGAAACTAAAATTCAGTCCCCAGATGCTTTTGCTGCATACATGCATCTGATTCCTGAATTTAATGAAAACTATAGCACCAGTGTCACCTTACGCTGTTTACCTTCCCTCAAAAAGCTAACTGACACTTTCTCACCGGCTTTGTGCCTTCGTACTATGCGCTGCAAATCTCTTGGCTCCGTAATCGATTCATTTGCAGCAGAGATGATCACATCTAGCCGCTTAAGTTCTGCGCGATCCGCAGGCCCGCCACGGCGAATCTCTAAGAGCTCCATACCATATTGTTGTGTAAGCTTGAGAGCTTGACGTAATTTTGCGTCAATTCTTATCCGCATTCCACCTACACCCATTGAAACATCTGAAGATGTTGCTTCGTGCTTCTTGTTAATACGCGCAATGGCCGACTTTACTGTATCCAGGGGAATGGAAAATCCAAGGCCCTGGGCGAGTGGCATCATAGCAGTTGTAATTCCAATTACACGACCCATACTGTCAACAAGAGGCCCACCTGAATTTCCGGGATTAATAGATGTATCTGTCTGTATTAAATTGGTCATTTTGCGTATGCCTGGAGCTTCCAGGGTGCGTCCCAAAGCACTAATGACTCCAGCTGTAACTGTCCAGTTTAAACCATAAGGATTCCCAACGGCAATTACCAACTGTCCCACTTTTAAAGGCACACGGCCAAGTTCAGCAACCGGTAATCGATCAGCACCAATCCGCAGTACTGCAACATCTACTTCAGAATCTCTACCGACAAGACCCGCATCAAATGTACGCCCATCAGCCAGGGTCACTCGTATACGGCGTGCACTGGCAACAACATGGCCATTAGTGAGAATTTGACCATCAGAGGCAAAAATGAAACCGGAACCTAAACCTCCTCCAAACACTGTCCTGGCCAGACGCCCACCCTCACGCTCTATATCAATTCGAACAACAGCAGGACCTACCCGTTCCGCAGCACCAGTTACAGCATTCGAATAAGCATCTAATGCTTGAGAATCTCTCTCATTTGTACTCATATATTGGATAGTACTTTCTTATGGAACCCATCCGAGAACACAAGTGTGCAAGGCAATTGCTCAATGAGCTTGATCTTTATTCTATCACATACACATTTTTAGCGGAGCTCATCTATAGATTCTCTGTCCAGGGATTAGATCTCAAGATGACTAACTACTCCAATTACCTCCCGGAGAAACCTGCCAGGCATGCCATAGTGCTTCATCTGAGCCACCTGCAAAAGCCTCCAGCCGTCCATCACTATTCTCTACCACAATAGGACCAGTAGAAAGGATTACCGAGTCAGATGGCATTCCAAGCGAGTCCCAACTACTCCACGCGCCTCCAGACGTAATTTGCCAGATATGCCAGAGCGCACCATCAGAGCAAATATTGAACGCTTCGAGCCGTCCATCTTTATTTTTTCTAACAGAGGGTGCAGATTGAACGTTTGCCGTGGGCGGATTCCCCAATGAGGCCCAGTTACTCCAGGTTCCATTCGGTGCAGCTTGCCACAAATGCCACAATGCGCCATCCGTCCCAACAGTGAAGACCTCGAGACGTCCGTCGTCATTCTTCCTCACGAACGGTATAAAAAAAGCGTTTGCTGAAGGGGGGTTGCCTAATGAAGACCATCCACCCCAGGCTCCACCTGGCGTTGCTTGCCATTTATGCCAGAGCGCCTTGTCAGAACCAATAACGAATGCCTCCAAGCGTCCATCAGCATTCTCGCCTGCTACAGGATAACTAACAGAGTTCGATCCAGGTGGCGTTCCCAGGAAACCCCATGAGCTCCAGTTTCCATTCGGTGCAATCTGCCAGATATTCCAGATCATGTTGTCAGAACCTGCCATAAAGACTTCTAGTCGTCCATCAGAATTTTGATGTACATTGATATTAAGCACTAAATCTACCCCGGTTGGTTTGCCTAATGAGGTCCAGGCACTCCAGTTCGCATTCGGTGCGGTCTGCCAGATATGCCAGAGCGCGCCATCAATGCCAGTACAGAATACCTCTAAACGACCATCTTTATTCGCTGCTACAGCAGTATAACCGTTGAGGCCTGCTAATGGCTGACCCAGGGAAGCCCAATTACCCCAATCCATCCCGAGGGTAGTTTGTTTACGATGCCAGAGTGCTTTGTCAGAAGCAACAGTGAAAATCTCAAGCAAGCCACTCGCGTTCTTTCCTACTTCAATATCTGTTTGAGTGTTCCAACCGACAGGTGAGTCTAGCGAGGTCCAATTGGCCGTTACCATAACTATTTCCTTTCTCAAAACAGGTATCGACCTTATAAAACTTGTAATGCCTCAGTTATCGCGGAGATAAGAGTTTGTAGCTTAAATGGTTTCCACACCACCCACGCGCGAGGAGCAATGCTTAGCGCTTGATCTACTTCATTTTCAGTAGCCGCTGTACAAAAGATCAAAGGTAAGTTACGCGTATTGGGGTGTGTTTGTAGGTGATGTAATAACTCAAAACCATTCATGTCTGGTAGGTGTAAATCAAGAATAAGGACTTCTATCGGTAAATTCGCCCGTGATGGTTTCATCGGTTCGTTGAAATATTGGGCACCATTACTTTTATACGACGTTGGTACTGCAAAAAGAGCATCCAAACACTCCTCAGCATCTTCATAAAGTATTACTTCGTGGCCAGCAAGATTTAACATAGTTACACAGAGTTTTGCTATGCGGGAATTATCCTCAAGCAAGCCTATACAAGCCATAAAAGTATACTTCTCTTTCCAATTGCAATTTCTAACATCATTTTCTGAATTGTAAGGTTTAGTTCTGTATCCTGTCAAGGTCACAGTTACATCTACTTATCTCTCGACGCAAAGACACAATTGCTGTACAATCTGATACATGCAGAATTTAGAACATTTACCTGAACTTTGAGAAAATGAATGAGTGAAAACGCAGATCCTATACAATCTCCTATCTCCACTGTACGCTTTGGAATAGGAAAAGAACTTCGTCTTTACAATGACGAATTGGTGGCTACAGGTTCTGAAGAAGAAAAAGAATTACATGTTCAACTTCAGGCAATCAAGCGATTGACTTTGATGCCTGGGGACCCCAACCCGTCTAAACTGATCTTGATGGCAGATTTGGACGATGATACAACCCTCATTCTTGCTGAGGGCATGTCAAACGCGCGTGACTTTCGTAAGATGCTCCCGCATATCATTGAACTCAATCCTGACCTTCAACTTGATCCCCCCGATATGTCCGAGCAATTACGTCAAGCTCTCAATACCCGCCGTGCTTGGACGCTCACCTGCTATGGTACCTTTATTTTAATATGCGTAATGCTCTTTGTGCTTTATCTTGTCGTTGCTTTTATTGGATCACACCATTAAAAGTTAGGATTGAAAGGTGCTCAATGCCTTTACCTGATGAGATTATTCGCGACTTTGAGATAAGTACTGACGAGCGAGTACGCGTATTTCGACGGACTTTCCATGGACTGAAAGAATTCGAAGGCATGGAAGTTGATGCTTATATTGTTATAACAGATCGTCATGTCATTGTCCTCGACACATTGCTATGTCCAGAAGATGTCTCGATCATGATGCAATCAGTCAACAACGAACTGCGCGGACGATCCTTGCTCTGTATCGATAGTCACGCTGACTGGGATCATGCCTGGGGTAATTGTTACTTTACTGGAGAAAATATTGCTCCAATCATTGCTCATGACCATTGTTTAATACGCATGCAATCAACTGAGGCATACCGTGAGTTGCTTGACTTTCAACAACTTAGTTCAACTTTTAAGAATGTTTTTTTGTTGCCGCCTACAATTACCTTCAATCAGCACTTCACTATTCACGCCAGTAATTTAACCATCAATTTACTGCATGCCCCGGGCCACCATCTTGACCAGATTGTGGCTTGGATACCCGAACTACGCCTTCTTCTTGCTTTTGATGCTGTTGAATATCCTTTGCCTCTTATTGAAGGTGTCGATTGCGTTCCGCATATGTTCACTACCCTTGAACATCTCATTGCACTGCAACCGCTGCGAGTTCTCTGTTCGCATGGGAAGACTACAAGTCCTGACCAGCTAAAACAAAATCTCGCATACATACGCGAGATCGAAAGGCGTTGTAAATCTGTGCTACCAAAACGTCACTTTGAGCCTGAAGAGCTTACTCAAATCTCTGAACTCATCAACTATTCATTTGATGAAGTAGTAGGCAAAACAACGGGAAGTATTGATCGGACATTTTATACCCAGGCACACGAAAACAATTGTCAGGTCATCATGAAATGGTTGATGAACATACCCTAGATTTCCTTTTCTTTACCATCTGCATTATCACTTTCAGGCAATCTTTCGGGTTCTTTCACTTCAGGTAATCTGCCGTCAGTTTGTGCCTTGTCACCTATAATTGTTTGAGAAATGTCGTGAAGAAAAGGCTGTTTAGACTCGACTATCCTTTCAGGTTTGAGCATCGACTGTGAGCGTCTACGACCTCGTGTGGAAATTTGATAGAGTGCAAAAAAGAAGGCAAGAATCAATAATAAAGGTAAAATCTGTGATGGATCGAACGCACTGCTATTTCCAGGGTAGAGATAGATGCCATTCATTGCTGCATAGAGTTGGTTATAACCGTTAGCACCAATGGCCAGTGCCTGTACAGTCTGATTGCTGGGTAAACCGCTAGCAATACCGTCCCAGTTTTCTCCATTATCTTCGCTCCGCAATACACCTATGCTAGTTCCTGCATACACTGTTGTCACTGTATGGTAGTCAATTAATATCGCATTGACACTTATCCCAACGAGCGATTCTTGACTTTGCGACCAATTCACTCCATTACTGTGTGAAAGAAATAAGCCGTGATTTGTCCCTGCAAATACTAGTCCCTTATCACCACCACTGCTGGCTGCAGGAAGGATAGTATTCACAACTATATTTGAAGGCAGACCGTCATTCAGAACCTGCCACAGCACTCCTCCATTGTCGGATCGATAAATACCCTGGTTAGTAGCCGCCCACAATATATGTTCAACAGAATCAAAAGCTAAACTATGAATAATAATTCCCGATGGCAGACCCTTATTTAATGCAACCCAGGAAGAACCATCGTTCGTACTCACATAAACCCCGTGATGCTCAGATGCTACATAGATTACATGAGGTGCATTCAAATCAAATACTACAGACGTATAGCTATCTGTGGGCAGTCCTCTTAAATTTATCCAATGTATTGCCGGATCAGCACTAACGAAAACCCCAGAATTTGTTGCAGCATAAAGTTTTTTTCCTGGATCATTGAATGCAATTGCAAAGATACTAATTGGCAAAGTTAATCCACTGTTTTGCTGGCTCCAACTCATTCCGGCATTAGTACTCGCAAATATTCCATCCTGAGCATCACCCGCGTAAATAACCTGTGGATTATTTGGATCAACCGCGAGCGAAAGAAGTTGCTGATGTTGTAATCCACCTGATTGCCATTTACCTCCAGCAAAGACGCCAGCAGTAGACGCACATGATGTAAGACAGGCCACCAGAAAAAGTAACATACTAGCGTTGCGATACAAATGACCGCCTACACCCGACGTATTCATATGAAAACCTTCTGAGCTTGCATACTTTACTGCAACAAAGTAATCTCTTCACCAACACCGCGTTCTCGTGCTAAGGTATAAACATGGGCCGCCGTAGCGACATCCTCAAGCGCAATACCTACACCTTTATACAGAGTTATATCATCCGCAAACTCGCGTTTTGGCCCTTGTCCCGCAACCACATCTGCCAAATCAGACACTTTGTCCCAATCAAATAGCCTCTCATTTGCTGGAATTACAAAATCACCCGCTTCTGCATGTGCTTGTTCTTTTGAATCGGTTACAATTACTCTACTACGTTGCAAAGTCGCTAGATCGAGTTCACGTCTATTTGCCCAGTTAGAACCAATTGCATTGATATGGCTTCCGCTTTTCAACCAGTCGCCAGGGAGCACAGGTTCAGGCGATGTTGTAGCTGTTATGACAATATCTGCATCTTCTATGGCTTGTCTTGCACTTGGTGCAGGCCTAACTTCAATAGGAAGCCTATGCATTAATTCCTCACAAAATTTCTCGCATTCAGGCAAACGACGACTATAGACATAAATAACTCTCACCTGTCGTACAGCACACACCCCTAATACTTGTGTGTAAGCCTGTTTACCTGCTCCTATGAGACCTACTACTGATGCATCTGGACGTGCAAGATATTTAGTAGCAAGTCCGCTTGTCGCACCTGTTCGCATGCGGCCAAGGAAATCTGCCTCTATGATCGAAAGCAATCGCCCGTCCTGCGTGCTAAACAGCATCACAGCATGCCTCATTCCTGAACGAAAGACCGTGTACGTTTTGAAACCTACGATGCCTAACGATGGCACTGCCGCTGCCAGTAAATGCATTACACCATTATCCTGCACAATACGAGTCCTGGAAAGATTTACCGCGTTTCCTTGTGACCATGCGCCAAAAGCCTGTTCCAGCACCATAATGTTGCCATGCATCTCTAAAAGTGAAAGTACATCACCTTCACGCAGTAATAAAGCCATATGTGTTGTTCTCCGCTTTAAACTTCCCGACGTATCACTCTTTTGAAATATACCGCTGTTTCGTGTATTTCATATCCCTTCGGCAATTTCAATGGCTGGTTCCCCTGAGTTGTGAAAATCTCCCGCATTGCATCAACCGTTGGCGCAGATATGTAATTTGAGGCAGAACGTGGCAGACGCGTTATACGAGCTATGAGACGCCGTCGTAGCAACTCTAAACCCACACCTAATGCAAGAGCCCCAACACTGGCTGCCAGACGAGGCAATTGCGAATTTTGTAATAGTGTTGGAAGATGGGTCTGAGTCGGCACAAGACTTTTTGAAGTCAATGTCAGATCAGTTCCGCAGCGATGACAATAGATATCCTCTTCCATACATCCTGCGCGGCAATTTGGACATAGCATAGAATTTATCCTCCAAACATATTCTCCAATTTTTCTTTTCTATTTTACAGTTTTCTTCGCAGAGAATCTATAGTTGCTACAGCTATGGACATCTCTGCCACATTTGTAGCGTTGACCTACGCCTGTTGACGAACGAACTAGGCGGGTGGTTGGACTACGGCCAACCTTGAACCTTTCTCCATGCCGCATGCCGTTGCATGAGCACCGCTTTGATCGCGTGCCGGTCCCTGCACGCCCGCAATTCTTCATCTGCCACGCGGCGCCCGATATTTATAGCCGCGTTGAGGTCGGCATGTGCCTGGTACCCACAGACCAAGCAACAAAACGTATGCTGGTCGGGCCGGTTCTGCTTGTCCACATAATAGCACACGCTACAAGCCTGGGAAGTATAGGCGCTCTTGACTTTTGTTGCCTGCACCCCTCCCTTGGCAGCGTTCCATTCGATCTGCTCAGGGATGTGCGCCAGGTTGGAGGCCCGCAGGTAGGCATTCATGGCGCGCGCTTTGTACTTCATCGTGGCAACCGAGAGGTGTTCATAGGCGAACTGTGCGTCAGGATGCTCGGTAAAGCACTCCTTCACCGCGCGGTTGATTTCTTGCTTCACGTGCCGGATCAAGCGTTGCCCACTTCTACTGCTGGTGGAGGGCAGCTTTTCGACGCCTTTCTTTTGCAGGCACGCGCGCAGCTTGGCCTTGCGGCGGCGCTTCACCCGGTCGCGTTTCTGTCGCTGGCGCAACCTACCATGAAAGGTGCCGTAGTGCTTGCCATCTGACGTGGTGACAAAGTTGGCGATGCCGACATCAATGCCGATCACCGGGGCATCGGGTTCCGTGTGGACCTTGACGACCTCGTCGTAGGAGAGCGTCAACCACCAGCCGTCAGCGCGCTGGTTGAGCTGCACACTGCTATTGAGCGTTTTGCCTGCGAGAGTCTGCCGGTGATAGGGAGCGAGCCTGACCGGGAGCAGGAGGGGCCGGTAGCGTTCGAGCGTGCTGATCTTGAGCCAGTAGTCAAAGGAGGAGTCCTGGGAGGGTTCGAGTTTGACGACATTCGCGTTGGCCTGGATGCAGACCTGATGGAGCGTGGGAACGTCCCACTCACGCCACGCGGGTGCTTTGGCCTGTTCATCTAAGGTGCCTACGGCTTCTTGCTCGTGGTAGCCCAGCAGATCGTCAAGGTAGCCCTGGCACGCCTGCTCTCGATTGGTGCGCCAGGAGTGAGCAATGCCTGCCGCTTGCTGGATAGCCACGCGGTGCCAGCGTTCGGAGAGCGGGGTTGCAAAGACGGGTGTATGAAATTTATCAGGCAGTTCCTCGGTACAGAAGAGCGTCACGTACTGCTGGCAGAGCGAGAGGTAGGCCTGAGCGAGCTCGTCCAGGGCAGTCAGCTTGCCTGCGTTCGCTGCTTCCAGCCGGATATGCGTCACGGCTTTGGTGATCTGTTGTGGCGTGCCTGGTACCGACGGGGGCTTTATCCGCTGTTTCATCTGGCGGTCCTCTTTCCTGTTGGGCTTCTCATGCCAGCTCTGTGAGCTTCTTCGCTCCTCTTCTCTCCTGCTGCCTATGATACTATTCTCACTCACCGGAGCAAAATAGGAATTCCTCCTTTATTGCTACCATGGGCTATGCTGTTCCCAGGGGTTACCCGAGCCCCTTCCTGTCGGAGGTCGGTGCTTGTCCAAGCTGGTAACGGCACTCGACGACCTATGGAATAAGCGCACAGGTTGATCTACATCTGGCTCTATTTCCGAAGACATGTTTCTATACTTTTAGCAAGCAGTCTTGCAGCTTTCTCTATTTCTTCTTCTGTCGACCATCTCCCTAGTGTCAATCGCATAGCTCCAAGCGCGCGTTCTCTGGATAAACCCATTGCAATTAAGACGGGTGAAGGGTCAGTACTACCTTCATGACACGCCGACCCTGTAGAACTTGCAATTTCCGGCGTGACAGCCAGAACGTCTTCGCCAATAACTCCATCCACGCTAATATTTAGCGTATTTGGCAAGCGTTCAGTTATATGTCCATTTAGTTGGACATCCTCATGTATTAATTCCTCTATCAGCTTCTGAAGCTCGTCACGCATTGAGCGTAGTCGAACCTGGCTCTCTGAGAGGTACTCCTGAGCCAACAGACTAGCAGTACCTAACGCCACTATATTTGCAACACTTTCTGTTCCAGCTCTATGACCTGATTCCTGACCACCACCATATATTACTGATTCCAGATTCAAATCATGCCTGCTATACAGCACTCCAATTCCTTTGGGTGCATAAAGCTTATGACCAGCAACCGTCAATAAATCGACACCCAACTCTTCAACTAGTACACGAATTTTGCCTACAGTCTGAGCAGCATCCGTGTGAAACAACACTCCGTGCTTTCGAGCTATCTTCGCTATCTCTGCAATGGGTTGCAATGTTCCTGTCTCATTATTCGCATGCATAATAGAAATAAGTACAGTCTTATCGTCAATTGCCGCTTCTAATTCCCCAGTATTAACACGTCCACTTCCATCAACTGGTAGATACGTAACACGGTACCCATGCAGGCGCTCAAGCGCTTGACACGTTTTTAGCACTCCGGGATGTTCTGTAATCTGCGTGATGATATGGTCACCTTTATATTGATATGCAAGAGCAATACCACGAATTGCCAGGTTATCGCTCTCAGATCCACCACCTGTAAAAGTAATTTCATTCGCTGAACAACCAAGCAATTGTGCAACCTGTGCTCTCGCCAAATCTACTGCCTGGCACGCTTTATACCCGTAGCTGTGAGAACTCGAAGGATTACCGAAGTGTTCTGTTACATACGGTAGCATAGCTTCAACTACCAGGGGATCTATGGGAGTGGTCGCATTGTAATCAAGGTATATCGAACCTTGCTCGAGGCCGGGATGAATTCTCAATCTTACTCTCCTCTCCTTAGAATAAAGCTTCTTCAAACGAATGAGCGATTTTTCCAGGTGCTTGATTAAGTATTCTCCTACGAATGTATTACAGACATGTCTGAAAGACATGTCTGTAATACATTCCACAAATCTCTAATATCCGTTTCTGTGGTACGTAAATTACCTATGGCAACACGTATGGTATATTTACCATTCAGCTTTGTATGCGAAAGAAAGAACCGGCCTTGCTCATTAATAGAGTTCATGATGCCTACATTCAATGCTTCCAACTTTGATTCATCGTCCATCCCATTTGGATGAGCTCGGAAACATATCGTGCTAAACGGCGTAGGAGCCAATCGCTCAAATGTTGACGCTTCATCAACCCATCCTGCAAAGAGTCCTGCCAGGCGAATATGTTCCCGAATCCTTGCAGCAAGTCCTTCTTGCCCAAAATAGCGCATAATCATCCAGAGCTTTAGTGAACGGAAGCGACGCCCAAGTGAAGTACCATAATCCATTAAATTAGGTACATCTTCGCCAGAACTTTCAGTATTACGTAAGTATTCTGGAACAAGGCTGAAGGCAGCCTTGACTACATCTGGTTTGCTAGTATAGAGTATGCTGCAATCGATTGGCGTAAATAGCCACTTGTGTGGATTGATGATGATCGTATCTGCAAGATCCCAACCTGCTACCACCCAGCGCATTGCAGGATCAACGGCTGCGGAGCCGCCGTATGCGCCATCAATATGTAACCATAGATTATATCGTTCACATATTTCCGCAATGTGTGGAATTGGATCTACACTAGTAGTGGATGTGGTGCCAACGGTGGCTACGACTGCAAAAGGTAGCCAGCCAGCCGCGATATCCTCTTGAATTGCTTGCTCAAGTTGCTCGACATCCATACGAAATTCGTTATCAACCCCTATTTTACGCAACCCCTCCTGACCAACACCAAGTACAATACCTGCCTTTTCTACCGAGGAATGAGCTTCCTGTGAAGCATAATAACGCAAACGAGGAACGTCTGCCCTGCCAGCAATCCCTTTCTGGCGAATATATAAAGGCAGAGCTTCACGTGCTGCTGCCAGAGCATACAATACTCCCGAGGACGCTGTATCGTTGATAACACCAAACAAGGGAGACGGCAAACCGAGCATCTGGCGAAGCCAATCGAGCGTCACCTGCTCAAGTTCCGTAGCTGCGGGAGACGTGCGCCACAGCATTGCATTAACGTTAAGAGCACCTGAAAGCATTTCACCCAGAATACCAGGACCCGATCCAGTAATACCAAAATATGCCAGAAAACCAGGTGAGTTCCAATGCGTAATTCCTGGAACGATAATTCGTTCAAAATCAGCTAGAATCGCCTCCATCGGTTCAGGTTCAACTGGTGGCTTGTCAGGTAACGCGTGTCGAATATCACCAGGAGCAGTTTGAGCTAACACAGGATACTCACCAACTTGTCCTAAATAATCCGCGATCCAGTCCACGACTTGATGCCCATACATTCGAAATGATTCTGGATCCATATCACCTGTTGCAGTTGGTTGTTGAGCAGAATCAAGATATTTCCTATCTTCCATGAAATGTCGTTTCTCCTAAAAATCAAAGTTGTTTCCTGATGAAGCATATCTCTTTGAGAGAGAAGCTGCAAGGAGTATGACATTCTTCAATTGAGATACACAAACTCATTTCCGATAAAAAAACAGATCATTGTGCAGGAAGAGGAACCTGGCTTGAAGCAGCAACTCACGCAGCCGCTGAGCGTAGCAGCGCTCGCTCAATCAGAGAAGTCACTTGTTCGAGGTACGTCCAGAAGAAGCTAACGCGAGAACCCGGTCGAGATCGATCTTTCTCCATATGTTCCACATCTGCAAACCAGGATACTGGATGCTGGATACGTAGGCACAATACGCCAAATACATGCTGATCTGTCTGCAAAGGAATGAAACGCAGAATAGTGACCGGCCCAATGTTAGTATAGTAATTTACGTGATGCTCAGAGTCTCGTATATCGGGAGGTGGAGCAGAACGCTTCTCCTGTATATGGCCCTGTGTCATTGTAGTATTTACCAGGACAAGCTCGTCTGAGGATAAGGTGAACGGTTCGTGCGACGACAAAGTATCAGCCATCATAGATAAGGTTCCCTGTTCATCGGGCAAGAGTATGGCACACGCGCCGACCCCCCATGGCTCGAAGACATGCACTGTTGAGAATACTACCACATTGAGCGGTTCTTCTAGTCGCTCATGTGTGTTGGCATATCGTAGCAATTCATAGAGAATCCTGGTCTCGCGTTCCTGGCGCCGTGCTTGCGCAGTGCGCTGGCGCATGACTTCTGTGAGTTGACTTGTCAGGAGTGCAGTCACCAGGAAGACGAACAGAGCAATCCATTCCTCCCAACGTGCAATCGTAAAGGTGTACAGGGGTGGCACGAGGAAGTAATCAAAGGCGAGAAAAGAGGTAATTGACGCAAGTACTGCAGCATAACGTCCAAAAGTACTTGCCAGCAAGAGAATCAACAGCAGGTAGACAAGTGAAATGTTTGGAATTTGTGGGTAGAGGTGGAAGAGGCTAATAAGTCCTGTTACCGCCAAAGCACCACCAATGGCTAAAAAACTCTCTATTAAGAAGCGTGGCCAACTAAATATATTCCTCTGTTCAAGCGAGGGAATACGTTCTACATTCCGCAAATCTATAGTATCCTGCATATCAACCTCCTAAAAAATC
>Ga0116218_1001125_pt1 | contig 17430 bp, 10 predicted proteins | sample Sb_taG_2_FD_88966 | JGI IMG/M metagenome (GOLD analysis project Ga0116218, IMG submission 88966) | Peat soil microbial communities from Weissenstadt, Germany - Sb_50d_5_LS metaG | ecosystem: Environmental > Terrestrial > Soil > Wetlands > Peat | place: Germany: Weissenstadt | collected 2010-09-21 | reverse complement strand
GCAGCAGTTCCTGATTGACTTCAACCACTTCGCCTTCGATGGGTGAAGTCATGGCTGCTTTCTCGCCCTTACGGAACAGATTCCAGGCCGTTTGCCCCTGGCGAATCCATTGGCCGGGTTTGGGCAGATCGAGCTTCTCGATATGTCCAGCCAATCTAGCCGCGAACTCGTCGACGCCGACGCGCGCCAAGTGCGGCCGTTCGCGAACCAGCCAGGTGTGGCCGGGATGGTACCGAAGCCCGTCGGGTACTACAAAGCCGTCAACGAAATTCGGGGCGGGTGTGGGCTGAGTGGCGAGCTTGACCACTGGCACTTTGTGGCGGTTTAGAGCCCAGTCGAATAATGCGAAAACCAGAAACATCGCGAGAACCAGTAGGACAGTCATGGCAAAGCCTCCACTGGAGAAGAGACACGCCAAGGCCCACAAATAAGCCGATTATTTTCAATTGTTTGCGGAATTTCTGTAGAGCCCTGCTGTAGAGATTGTCAACAGAGAATCAGGGAAGCCGAATGGTATCAAGTACCTACGGATGCAGAGAATCGCAACAGGGGGTGTTGCTTTCTACGATATGGGCATTTGCCACATCAGATCGGGGCATTATCCGCATCGTCACGGATCACAAAGGGTTGGCCGAGTTTGCCGTCGTGCTCGGTTTGAATGCGGGCGGCGAGCGAGCCGGCGTCATCGACAGTCGTGGCACGACCGACCAGGACGCGCCAGAGCGGCGGGTCGCCGGGGCGAAGCACGATGTGCGCGGCGCCGTAGCGTGATTCCATTTCAGCGCGCAGGCGCTCGGCATTAGCGCGCACCTGGAAAGCGCCCACTTGCACGGCGAAATAGCCCGGAGCAGGCGCGGCCGGCATCTGCGCGATCTCGACACGCACGCGAGCGGTTCCAGGACCGATCATGTCGATCGCGCGCGCCGCCGCGTGGGAAAGGTCGATAATGCGGTCACCAACGAACGGACCGCGGTCGTTGATGCGGACGTCCACGGATTTGTCGTTGTCGAGATTCACCACGCGAACCAGAGTGCCGAAGGGCAGGGTGCGGTGGGCGGCGGTGAACTGCTCCATGTCGTAGATTTCGCCATTCGCGGCGGGGCGTCCGTGGTATGGATGCCCATACCAGCTCGCAATTCCGATTTCCGCTCCCATAACCGGAGGCGGCACGGCTGCCCGCACCGTTCGCTTCTCTCCGCATGAGGAGAGAGCCAAACAACCGGCAATGGCCAGGAATTTCCGCATCTGTGGTCCTAGTATGTGTCAGCTCCTGTTACTGTGAGGCAGCGGCCGCAGAATGGTTTTGGGCAGCGGCAACGGCATTCTTCGGATTGATTAAGTGCCGGCGCCCGTCCGCGGTGGCATCCGATGTGTCCCGGATGATGCGGATCACCTCGGGTGGATGGAGGTTGGGATTCACGGCCAGGATCTTCGCCGCCAGATTCACCACGTTGGGCGATGCCATGGAGGTGCCGGAAAACTTCATGCGCTTGCCGCCGGGCACGTAGCTGTCAACTTCGTAGCCGTTGGAGTGAACCACGACGGTCGGTCCATAACTGGTGAACGGGGCCTCATCGCCAGACTTATCGACGGCGCCCGCGGTGATCAGGTTCGGCAACTGGATGCTGGAGGGGATGAATTCGTTGAACGTAGCGTCATTGTTGGCGTTGCCGCCAGCCGCGACAAACAGAATCTCGGGTGCGGACGCGAACGCTTTTTCCAGGCCGTGCTTTTCGATATCGAACATCTCGCGCGCCATCTGCCTGCGCTCATCAACGGATTTACCCATGCCGCAACGTTCGAGGCCTTGTTCGTTGTCCTTCATCGAACCGCCCCAGCTCATATTGACGATGCGAACGTGGTTGGCTTTGAAAAAGCTCACGTAATCCATGGCCGCGGCCGCATCTCGTTCGGAAAGTTCGCGGGAGGGACAGGGATCGGGGATCAGCTTGTAGTCGAACGTAATGCGAGCCACCCCCAGACGCGCATAGGGATTGCCGTCCATCGCGATGCCGGCGACGTGGGTGCCGTGCATGTAGCTGGCGACTTCACTGATCTGCTCGATGAAGGGGCGGACCTGGTCGGGCTTGAGCGCAGCCATTTGCTTCTTGATGACGCTGGCCTCGGGGCTGTCGACATTCGCCTGCAAATCGAGCAGGCCCTTAACCCGCCCGGTGACTTCCGGGATCTTGGCCGCGCGCTCCGCCGGAAAAGGATAAAGGTCGCCGGTGGTTTTTTGGGCGTTGATGTCGTAGGCGATGACCGCGGGCTTGCCGTCTTTATCGAGGATCAGTTGGCTTTTGAAAACGGTGGTATCGACGCCGCTGTCCCACACGGCAATATTGACGGGCGTGTAGTTCCTGCCGGGCTCGAGCCGCACCGCGCGCGCCGCCCAGATATCGGGCTTCTCTTTCTGATTGGCGGAAAGGTACGAGCCGAAGGCCTCCACCAGTGAATCTTTGAGCGGGACGACTTCGACCAGCGTCAGCTTGATAGCAGGCACCTGGTCGGCCAGCACATCGCTCAAGGCTCCCGTCTTTTCGACCACGGGATCAAATACCGACTGAATCTGGCCAATGATCACGCCTTCGTTCAGCAGCTCGTATCCAGCCTTGGCGCTCTTGATTTCGTTCTGGACGACCTCGAAGGGCATGGCGTCCAGGCTTTGATGCACGAGCTTGTAGACTTCGCGGCGATACTCGGGCGAGTTGCGATCCTTATATTCGGCGCGTGCCTGGAGCATGGCGCGCAGCACCAAACCGCTGGTCAGTTTCTGTGCGGGCTTGTCTTCGAGCTCGCGGACTTCACCGAGGCGGTGCAGCGCGTCCTGATCCTTGCCTTCAAGCATGTCCAAGCGGGCGAGGGTACCGATGAGCCGGCGCTTGGTAGCTCCTTCTTCGATATCGTAGTTCGCCAGGACACTTTCGATGTCCTTGCGGATCTGGGCGATCAACTTGCCGAGGGCCTCATCTGAGTGCAAGAGATCCTCGACCTTCCCGCTGATGGGATAGTTGAACTGCGGAACGTCAGCGGCGCGGGTGATCTTCTTCTTGGGTGCTTGCCCCAAAATAAAGGGGGCGGCAACCAGGCCCAGCAAAGCGAAAATGCATCCACGTTTCATGGAGTACGGCCTCCAGATCGGGCCCAATATCGTGGTCCCGGCGTCAGCGTGCTTCTCTCCACAAAAAAAGAGGGCCGGTCCCGCGAAAGCTATTGGGTATCTTGAGTGATACTAGCGTGCGGCGGGGATGGAGGCAACCGGAACTCGATTAATGACGGACGGCCACGCACACAGTCATGCCCGCTGTGCTTTGCTGGGGGGTTTCGGAATGGCCCGAAATCCGTGATGGTTCCCGCGATTATTGAAGGAGATTTTTTTGACTTCACTAAGCTCGTACCTGGTAATCCTGGGGATTATTCCACGGAGCGCCCATTGGTTCAAACACCAGGTCTACGCTCCCGGCGCCTACATGGGTTACGGGGCCAAGCCGATCGCAGCCGTTCGGGAATATCAGGCTCTGGGGCCGGGGAAGTAGGAGCGGGAGCGATCCCACCAGATCTCATTCTTGTCTAAAAAACGGCCCACGCCTGCCGATAACACTGATGGGTATGAAGCTCTTCGTTCTTATTGCGGTGATGGGGGGCGCCGAGGGGCTCATGGCTCAACAGATTCTTACCGACACCGACGTCGTAAAGATGGTGCAGGCCGGTGTGGCTCAGGACATCATATTGAAATTGATCGGGCAATCACCGGTTCTATTTGGACTCCAGGCAGATCACGTCATTGCATGGAAAAGGGCCGGCGTCCCGGACGACCTCGCGCGCGCGATGATGGCGCGCCAGAGCGATGCTCCCCGGATTCAGTACGTACATTTCTCATCAGAAGTCCGCGTGATTCCCGCGAAGCGCAGCCGAAAACCGTGGGCGCGGCTCAAGATCTGGTGACGATAATTCGGTAGCGTGCGCAGAGTGCGAAAGATCACAAATTAGCCCGTTGCGCGATTTTCGTCTAGTGGAATTCTAATAATTACGCAATATTAATCGTGAATTACTAGGGATTTTCCTAGTAATTAGGAGTTGGCTGTGATATAGCTAATGAAAACCTGGTTCCCGGCGATAGGCTGGTGAACGAGAAATGGAGGCACGGAGCGCCACCCGTGACGACAATTCTAATTCTCGAAGACAATCCCATAGTACGGCAGATGCTGGGATTTGTATTGCGCGGCAAGGGCGGCTACCGTGCCCTGGAAGCGTCAACGCATGAAGAAGCTGTTTCTCAAATGGAGCGGCATCTAGACGAGATCGACATGCTGATCGCCGATGTTTGCATAGACGACCAGCCGGGCCGAGCCGCTGCCGACCGGCTCACCAACCTTTGCCCTCGCCTTCGCGTGCTGTTCATTTCGGGGTACCCGAAGGATCATCTGGTGGAGAGCGGATGGTTGCTGCCTGAGGATGCGTTCCTGGCTAAGCCATTTGCGCCGGAGCGGCTGATGCGCAGTGTAAGAGAGGTTTTGGGGGATTCCTGCCAACCGCACGTGCTGAGCCGAGGGGCCGTTCGGACTGCGTGTGCCGGGGGCGCGGCGTAGGGCTCACGCGGCGCCAAGGTCGATAAACTCCACCTGCCACGGTGTGAGTTCCACATCCAGCCGCGCAACCGTTATGGGCAATTGAAAACGCCGCGGTCCGGCGCTGCCGGGGTTGATGTAAAGAACGCCATTCCGTTCCGAGCGCGCCGGTTTGTGCGAATGGCCGCTCACGACGACGTGGAAGCCTACCGCGGCGGGATCGAGATCGAGCGCGTGGACGTCATGGAGCACGTAGATCATGGCCGAACCGGCCTCGGCGACGGCGGTTTCCGGCCACGCCGACGCCCACGATCCCTTATCCACGTTGCCTCGGACAAACACGATCGGGGCTAACGCTTTCAGCGCATCAATGATTTCGGGCTTGCCGACATCACCGGCGTGGATGATGAGATCCGAACCTTGGAGCGCGCGTACGGCCGACTCTCGCAGCAGGCCATGCGTGTCCGAGATCAGACCGATGCGCATGACCTCAATTGTAATTTCACCGCCGGGATTGAGATGGGAAGGCCGGACCTTGGCGGGATGCTGTTACGGACGGATCCGGCTACACGTGTTGCCGGGTCAGTTCTTGGCTTTTACGGGTCTCGTGCAGCGCGGCGAGGCGGCGCTTGAGATCCGCTGCAATTACTTGAACGTTGGGCGGCTGAATGAGACTTGTGTGAGTGCCGGGGACGCGCACCACTTCCACGTTGGGCGCGATGCCATGCCAAGCGCGGTCCACTTCGAATAGGTGGGTCAAGGGTTCGGTTCGCGATTGGTACAACAGCACCCGGCCGTGATACGGCTTGGCCACATAGGTTTTGAAAGTCGTGTAGAGCGTCCGCATGAATTCGGCCCGCTTATCAGAAAACGTGACCAGGTCCATGAAGCCTTCCAACTCATAGACGGCGCCGTTGTCGCGGCCCAGCAGCGCGGACAGAGCCCTCTTGGCGGTCGCAGTCGCTCTCCGCCACAGGCGGGGGCCAAAAGCCTTCCAAGAGAAGTGATCCAGCAGATCGTCGGTCACCCACAGCGGCACGTTGCGAAGCTGCTTCCAGTAGTAACGGGGGTTCCAGCGCGACGTCTCGTAGCCGGTATTTTGCGGCGAGCCATCGATGGAGATGAGCAGATCCACTTTGTGCCCCGCCGCCTCGAGTTGCTGGGCCATTTCCAGAGCGACGGCGGCACCGAGCGACGCACCGGCGAGAATATACGGCCCTTCGGGCTGGAAGGCCAGAAGCTCGCCCACATAGTAGGCGGCGATCCGCTCGATCGACCGAGCTAACTCCGCCGGAACTTTCTCGAGCGGCGCCTGAATGCCGTAGAAGTTGATCTCCGGCCCCAAAGCTCGGACCAGATGCCGGAAGCCAGCGAGGTCGCCACCGATGGTGTGCAGGCAGTAAATAGCAGGGCCGCTTCCCTTGTCATTTAGCGGGGTGACGGTGGGGACCTGATTGGGCGTGGCGCGCCGCACATATTCCGCAAGAGCGGCAATGGTTCCGTTCTCGAAAAATGCATGCAGCGGGACGCTTTGCTGGAATTCCTTCTCGATTCGAGTGAGCAGCCGCACGGCGATAAGCGAATGGCCGCCGAGCTCGAAGAAGTCCTGGTGGATGGAGACGTGATCGACGCCCAGCAGCTCCTGCCACCACTGAGCCAGGGTTTGCTCCACCTCGTCGCGCGGTGCGCCGTTGGAGGATACCGGGGGCGAAGACGGCCTTGCGGACGGCGCGGCGGGTGATGGCGCATTCAAACGCAGGCCGGAGGGAACCGCCAGTATGCGCGAGACCAGTGGGCCCGCCAAAATCGCGGCGAACGCCGCGACTCCCGCGGCCGAGGCGATGGTGGCATCGGCGGGCGGCAGTGCGCGCGCGGTTGCATCGCCCGACAGCATCGCCGTGCCAGCCAGGCGCCGCAGCGCAAATTCCTGGATTTCGGCGACCACCAGACCGCGTTCATCGGCGATTGTGAAATCGAACGTGGCGACTTCCTTTTCGGCGTGGTTGCTCTGGGGCCAGCGGATATGACACCACAAGCGGCGCGGCAGATCCCCGAACACCCGGATGCTCCGGTAGGAAACCGGCACGTACAAATCGTCGCTCTGGTCGTAACCGGGGATGGTGAACATCGCCGATCCGGTGGCGGCATCGAGCAGGGCCGGATGCAGGCGGTAGGTTTCGAGGTCCGCCGCGTACTCCTCGGCTAGCTCCAGCGAGCTGAGGGCTTCGTTGGCGCCGAGGTGCATCTGGCGCAGGCAGCGCCACCGCCGGCCGAACTCGATATGCCGCGCCTGTTTTTCGTTCTGCTCATTGGGGCCGAAGGTGAGCTGGCGCTCGGTGGCGCGTTCCATCAGAGCGGCCAAGTCGATGGTCCGGGGCGCGACCGCACCGAGAGAGCGCACCGATCCCGCGCCGTAGGGCGCCGCCGACGTGCCCGCAGCCGCGACCGTGTAGTGATAAGCCTCGCCCTCGCGCGTCATGCGGATTTCGATAGCGCGGGTCCTGCCCCGGCCCACGCGCAGCGGCGCGGTGAACGACAACCGTTCGAACTCCATCGCGCCTGTTCCCAAACGCTCGACCAGAGCCGCGCGCGCCAGCTCGATGTAGCCGGTTCCGGGGAACAGCGCATCCCCGCCGCGCAGGCAATGCTCGTTGAGCAGCCAGTGATCCTGGAAATTCAGCTCGGTGTGGTACACCAACGTGTCGGGCGTATTGGTGGAGCGAACGCCGAGCAACGGATGACCGCCCGCGGCCACGCTCGGCGCGGCGGCCATGCCAGTTTCGCCCCAACGGCCCCAGTTGATGGCCACGGTCCAGGGCCGGCCCGGGGCGTTGCGCGAGGCCGCATAGGCATCCAGAAAAGCGTTCGCGGCCACGTAATCCACTTGCCCCACTGGAGCCGTGTAGCAACTGACCGAAGAGAACAGAACCAGAAAGTCGAACGCCACCCCGGCCAGCGCTTCCTCCAGCACCAACGTGCCCGTGACCTTCGGCGCGAGCACGCGATCGGCGGCGTCTTGTTGCTTGAGCTGGATCAGGCCGTCGTCGAGCACACCGGCCGCATGGATGACGCCATCGATGCGGCCGAACTTCTCGATCGCGTGGGAGACGACGCCACGCATCGCCGCCAGATCGGTCACGTCGGCTGTCGCGATCTCAACTTCCGCACCGAGTTCGCGCAGCCGCGCGATGGTATCCGCTCGCCGCGGCCGGCCGGTGCGGCTCACCAGCACAAGTTTCGCTTGGAGGGTGCGCGCCAGATGTTCTGCGATCTCGATGCCGATGCCGCCCGTGCCCCCGGTGATCAGGTACACACCGTGCTGGCGCAGGCGCGGCGCCGCGCGTTCGACACGCGACGGCTCGATGCTCTCGACCCAGCGATCCTCGCCGCGATAGGCAACCAACTGCGTCTCGTGGAAATCCTGACTGGCCTCGGCCAGGATCTGTCGTGCCACGCGATCCGGCTCCCCAGTTTCCGTGAGAGCCACGTCGATCGACCGCGTGCGGGTGCTCGTAAATTCTTTTGGAATGAGTTTGCATGGGCCCAGCAGCACCGCCCGCTCGGGATGATGCACCGCCTCGCCCGCGACCGATTGCAGACCGTTCGATACAATCGCCAGCGACATCGGTTGCGCAATATCCCGCGCGCCGATGGCCTGCACCAGATACAGCAGGCTATAGAAGTTCAGGGCCTTCGCGGTGTCGAGATTTTCCCCGGCCGCAGGCACATTGCCGGGCGCCACGAGCGGCCACAAATGCAGGATGCGCTCGGGCATGGTCCCGGAGCCCAGCAGTGCGTCGAGCAGGCGGTCGTAATCGGCGCGGCTGGCGGGTTCGAGAGTGTAACTGTGCTTGCCGGTTTTCGCGAACCGCTCGCCCGGCGTGAGTGTGACTACAGTATGGCCGGCAAGCTCCAGATCTTTCGCGATCTTCAGGCCTACGCCCATCGAATCCAGAAAGATCAGCCATGTGGCACGGTCGCCCGTCGCGGCAGGGAGATCCGCGCGCGTCCACACCGGCTGGTAATAGGAAATCGCAAGCGGGTCGTCGATCACCGCGCTGGTTTCCGGCGCCTGCGGCTTAGGCGCATCGATCCAGTAGCGCTGGCGCTCGAACGGATACGTGGGTAGTTCCACGCGTTGCCGCCGCTCTCCAGCGTGGAAAGTGGTCCATTCCACTTTCGCGCCAACCACCCAGAACTGCGCCAGTGCCGCAATCAGAAACTGCGCGTCTTCGGCAGGACCCTGCGCACTCCGCAGTGATGAAACAATCCTGACGCTTTCTGTTTTTGCCGGATGGCGCGCGGCCAGACCGGCGAGCACACGTCCCGGCCCTACCTCGAGCATCGCGGCGGGCTGTTCGCGAAACAGCGTGGCCACTCCATCGGCGAAACGCACCGGCTGGCGCACGTGGCGCGCCCAGTACGCCGGATCTGTGGCTTCGCCGGCCTCGATCCAGGTTCCCGTGACGTTCGAGACATATGGAATCCGCGGGGCCTGTAATCTACAGCCGCGCATAACCGCGATGAACTCCGGGAGAATGGCGTCCATCGATGCCGAGTGAAACGCATGGGACGTCTGCAAGCGCTGCGCCATCACGCCATCGGCGGCCAGCTTCCTTTCCAGCGAATCGATGGCTGCAGCCGGCCCCGACAGCACACACTGCTTGGCTCCATTGACCGCCGCAAGCGAGATCTCACCCGACGCGAGCGCGCGCGCTTCCGGTTCGGCGAGCTGTACCGCGAGCATGGCACCCGGAGCCGCGGACTGCATCAAGCGCCCGCGCGCCGCTACCGCCATGAGCGCATCTTCGAGCGACAGCACGCCCGCAAGATGGGCCGCCACGAACTCGCCCAGGCTGTGCCCGATCATGGCCGCCGGCCGGATGCCCCACGACATCCACAACTTCGCCAGTGCGTACTCGATGGTGAACAGCGCCGGCTGCGCGATGCGGGTTTCGGTTAACAGCGCCGTGGCCTGGGCCAGGTTCGCGCCCTCGGCGGGAAACAGCAGCGTGCGCAGATCGAGTCCCAGGTGCGCCTCGAGCAGTTCGGCGCAGCGGTCCACTTCCGCGCGGAAAACCGGTTCACTCTCGTAAATCCCAAGCGCCATGCCGGCGTATTGCGCGCCCTGGCCGGGAAACAGAAACGCGACGCCCGTGCGCGCCGTTTCCTGGCCGCCAAAAACCTGCTTGGCACCGGCAGTGCGCAGCGCCTCGATAGCTTCCTCGCGTGTGCGGCACACCACCGCGCGCCGGTGGGCGAATGCCTTCCGGCCCAAATGGCAGGTGAACGCGGCGTCCGCCAGGTTCAGCTCTGGGTGCTCGGCCAGGTGCTCCGCCAGATTGCCGGCAGCGGAATCGAGCGCTGATGCGGTCTTCGCCGACAGCGTCAGCACCTGCCAAGGCCGCGACGGGCCCGTGGGCTCAGTCTCCGGCGCTTCCTGCAAAATCACGTGCGCGTTGGTGCCGCCGATGCCCAGCGAGGTCACCCCGGCGCGCCGTGGCGCCGCCACGCTTTTCCACTCCGCCAGCCGGCTGTTCACATAAAACGGGCTGTTGGCAAAATCGATGCGCGGATTCGGCTTGGCGAAATGGAGGCTGGGCGGCAGTTGCTGGTGCTCGAGGGCCAGCACGGTCTTGATCAGCCCGGCCACGCCCGCGGCCGCGTCCAGATGCCCGATGTTGGTTTTGAGAGACCCGATGCCACAGAAGCCGCGCGCTTGGGTGCTCTCGCGAAATGCCTGTGTCAGCGCCGCGATCTCGATGGGATCGCCCACCGGCGTGCCGGTACCGTGCGTTTCAACGTAGGAAATCGATTCCGCCGGCACATCCGCCACCGCCAGCGCTTCCGCCACCACCTCGGCCTGCCCGTTGACGCTCGGCGCCAGATATCCGACCTTGCGCGCGCCGTCGTTATTGATGGCGCTGCCGCGGATCACCGCATGGATGCGGTCGCCATCGGCCAGCGCATCCACGAGCCGGCGCAGCACCACCACACCCGCGCCGCTGCCGAATACCGTGCCGCTCGACTCCGCATCGAATGCGCGGCAGTGCCCGTCGCGCGACAGGATCTCGCCTTCGCGATACACGTACCCCTGCTTGTGCGGGATCTCGATAGTCACTCCACCGGCCAGCGCCATGTCGCACTCGCGATTCAACAGGCTTTGACAGGCCACGTGCACGGCGACAAGCGACGTCGAGCACGCCGTCTGCACGGTCATGCTCGGCCCCGTCAGGTTCAACTGATACGACACCCGCGTGGCCAGCACATCCTTATCGTTGCCGGTCTGCTTGAGGAGAAACAGTCCCGCGCTGGACATGAGCTTTTGATTCGGCACCAGGTGAAACATCAGATACGCGTTCATGCCTGAGCCGGCAAAGACGCCGATCGAACCGGGAAACTCGTCCGCGCTCCAGCCCGCGTTCTCCAGCGCTTCCCAGGCGCATTCCAGAAACACGCGGTGCTGCGGATCCATGATGGCCGCGTCTTTCGGACTGAATCCGAAAAACGGCGCGTCGAATAGCTCAATGCCGTCCAGTACTGACGCCGACTTTACGTAATTGGCTGCGCGCAAAACCTCTGGGTCCACACCCGCGGCCAGAAGTTCCTGGTCACTCAGGCTACGGATCGATTCGACGCCACCCCGCAGATTCTCCCAGAACTCGGCCAGGTTCTTCGCGCCGGGAAACCGCGCACCCATCCCCACTATTGCTATGGCCGTGGAGGCATAAGGAGGCGGCGCCATGTGTCGCTCGAATTATAGCGGTGACAGCATATGGAAGGCCACCGGCGTTGCGTTTGTTGATTTTGCGAGCAGTTCTTTTCGTTTTAGGTAGTAAACCCATGCAATCTTAGCCACCTAGTCGACTCAGATGAAAAGAACTTCCGGGTCTCAACCCCTCCTGCCCGGATCTTCACGAATCGTTAACCTAAGTCCGCTGGACCTGGGTCCCAGGTCCAAGATTTTTGCCAAGAATTCGGAAATTTAACGAATTCTTAGTCAATATGAAAAATCGGACCCCAACGCTCGGACCAGCCATTGTGCGCAACGCGGGACTGAGCGCGCAACGTCGGGCCTCCGGGTGCTATATATTTGAAGACTGCGGCCTAGTAGCCTGCCGGTGGGCCGAGAAAGAGATTCTGAAGCGATGAATGGAATGAGCTTGAGGGGATGCATCCAAGGTGGATTCGCCGCGCGTTTGGCAGCGTTGTGGCTGGCGCTATTGGCCTGTCCCGTCTGGGCCGCCACCGCCGCCCAGGCGGAAGCGAACCAGGCAGCCCCGGCGGCCAGCCCGGCGCACCCGCCCCAGCAGGATACGGCGTACCGCATCGGCGCGAGCGACGTGTTGGAGATCAACGTGTGGAACGAGCCGCAAGCATCCGTCGCGGGCGTTGTGGTGCGGCCTGACGGCAAGATTTCCCTGCCGTTGCTCAAAGACATCAGCGTAGTGGGCCTGACTCCGATGGAGTTGCAGCAGGTGCTTACGGGCAAGCTGGATAAGCTGATTCACGGGGCCGATATTACGGTGGTGGTTAAGGAAATTCGCAGCAAGAAGATATATCTTGTCGGCCAGATAGGCAAACCTGGCCCCATGCTGCTGACCTCCGACAATACGACAGTGTTACAGGCGATGACCGAGGCCGGCGGTCCGACTCCCTTCGCGAAAAAGTCGAAAATTTATATACTGCGTATTGAGAACGGAAAGAAGGTCAAGCTTCCGTTCAACTACAGCGCCGTTCTGAAGGGCGAACACCTGGACCAGAACATCGCATTGCGTCCGGACGATACCATCGTGGTTCCATAGGCTGCAGGCCGGCTGTGAACGCTTCCAAAAATCGAGAACTAGTGCGAAATTTTGGCAAGAGGCCGCGCCAAACCGGCGGAAACGCCGCTAAGCGCATGTAACGGTTGGGGTAAGCTGATATCCATATGTGGCAGCAGGCGTGCTTCAACTCAGGTGCACAATAAGTTGTTGACTGGGCGGAAACTCACCAAGTTGATGGGGATAGACATTATGTTGCGACTCGAAGCGATGCGAGGCAAACGGCTGCCTCTGTTGGTGTGCCTGATCCTGGCTTTGATGGTATGCGGCGGCTGCCGGCGCTCGCCGGAGGCCAAGAAGGCGAAGTTCATGGAGAGCGGCAAGGCCTACATGCAAGCCAAGGATTACCCGCGAGCCATCCTGCAGTTTCGGAACGCGGCACAATTCGCGGGGAAGGATCCGGAGCCGTACTACCAAATGGCCCTGGCGTTTCTGGCCGACGGCCAATTGCAGAACGGCGTGGACGCGTTGCAGCAGTGCCTCAAACTGAACCCGAAGTACACGGCAGCGAAGTTGAAGATTGCGGAACTAGAGACCATGACCAACCGGCCGGCGTATTGGAAGGACGCTGAGAGTAAGCTGCAGACCATGGTCGGCGCAGCGCCCAACGACGCGGAAGCGCTGAGTGCGCTGGCGTGGGCGGAGATCCGGCTGGGCAACGAACAGGATGCGGTGAAGAACCTGGAGACCGCCCTGGAAAAGTCTCCCGAGAACTTGAGAGCTTCAGTAACCATGGCTAATGTCAAGGCTCGCAAAGGCGACCTGAAGGGCGCGGAGCAAGTGCTCAAAACGGCGGTGCAGAAGGCACCCAAGTCGGCCGATCCATTGGTCGCGTTAGCCAGCTTTTATGCCCGCACGCAAAAATGGCCGGACGCGGAACACACCCTCCAGCAGGCGCTGCAGATGGATCCAAAGAACGATGCGGCGCTGTTCGGCCTGGCGGCTGTACAAGTGCGAACGGGACAGAAGGACAAGGCGGAACAGACCTACGCGAAGTTATCGGCGCTGCCCGTAGCCCGGTATAAGCCGATGCATGCGCAGTTTCTATTTCAGGAAGGCAAGCGCGACGCCGCCATCGTGGAGTTTGCCAAGCTTGCCAAAGACAGCCCCGAAGACCGCACGGCGCGGGCGCGCCTGGTGCTTGCCTATTGGGCGGCGAACCGCAAGGCGGAAGCGGAAAAGGTACTGACGGAAGCGTTGCAGCACAACCCCAAGGACGTGGATGCCTTGATGCAACGCGCCCAAATGGAGATTGTTACGAGCCGACCCGCGGAAGCACAAACGGACGCGGACCAGGTTTTGCGTTATCGTCCGCAGTCTGCGCCGGCGCACTTCGTGAAGGCCCGAGTCTACGCGATGCGGGGCGAGGGTGGGCTCGAGCGGCACGAACTGGGCGAGGCCTTGCGTCTCGATAAGAACCTGCTGGCGGCCCGCCTCGAACTGGCCCAGTCGCTGCTGCAACAACACGACGGAAAAGCGGCATTAGCCGTGCTCGAAAGCAAAGATATCAACGACGCCCAAAAAGGGACGCTCCCCGTATTTGTGCTGCATAATTATGCGCTGTTGGAGACAGGCGACTTCGATACGGCCAGAAAGTATGTGGACGGCGCGTTGGCTCGGGTGAAGACGCCCGACCTGCTCTTGCAGGACGCCATGCTGAAGGCCAACAAGAAAGATTACACAGGGGCGCGAACGTCGCTCGAAGCGGTATTGAAGACGAATCCGGAAGATCTCCGCGCGCTCGAGCTACTGGGGAGGATCTACCTTGTGCAGAATCAGGTGGCGGTGGGAACGGCGAAGATCCGGGAACTGACGGCCAGCCAACCCAAGTCCGCGCGGCTTCAGAAGTTCCTCGGAGATTGGCTGGCTGCCACAGGCGATCACGCGGGCGCGCTGCAGGCTTATGCGGCCGCCAAGCAGCTGGACCCGCAGGCCACCAGCATCGACATGGCCATGGCGCGGTTAGACCTAGCCGATAGCAAGAATGACACGGCGCGCCAGATTCTTACGCGTATCATCCAAGCAGACAGCAACAATGCGGAAGCATACATGTGGATGGGAACGCTGGAAGAGCGGGCTGGAAGCTTTGACGCCGCTATCTCCGATTACCGCAAGGTGCTCAGCATCGACTCAAACAACGTGATGGCACTCAACAATCTGGCGTTTCTGCTGGCCGAGCACGGACAGGCGCAGCAGCTCGATGAAGCCCTTAAACTGGCCCAGCAAGTGCGGGCGCTCGTTCCGAAGAGCGGCAACATCGACGACACGATGGGCTGGGTTTATTACAAAAAAGGAATATATCCGTCGGCCATCCAGCAACTCGAAGACGCGGTGTCGCAGGATAGAGCGGCCAACGCGCCGTCGGCGCTGCACCGTTACCACTTAGCCATGGCTTACCTAAAGAAGGGCGATCAAAAACGCGGCAACGACGAGTTGAACGCGGCGCTGAAACTCAATCCGAATCTGCCAGAAGCCAAGCAGGCAATGACGCTGCTGGCGCAGACCAAGACGGCATCGAACTGAGTTCCACACGGCGTTCGCCCGCGAAAAGCCGACTGGAAAAGCGCTCAGAGATATGGAGGCGCCGGAGCTTCCCAACCCAACCCAAAAAACCGGAGGTGGTCAAAATTTCTCGGGGATTCGTTCGATCACTGCACGAAACAAATCAACAGCGTCACTGACGCGCGGATGAACTCGATTCACAGCACGCCGGACGGCAATCTCAACGGCCGGGAGCTTTTACTGGCTCTCTGCGTGCACATGGCTCATCATCGGGGGCAGGCCGAAATTTATCTCCGCATCAAGGGTATTAAACCTCCGGGGTACGTTTTCTGAACGAGAAGAAGGTATGAAGAAATCGGGTCGGGCGTGCCCGACCCCTGCATGCGCTTTCGTAAATTGTTATAGGGGGCGAGCACGGCTCGGCCCGAAGTGCGAGCTTATTCGTCGCGCAGAGCCACCATGGGGTCGACGTTCGTAGCGCGCCGCGCCGGTATTGCACACGCCGCGAGTCCGACGCCTGTCAATATCGCGGCCACGCTGGCGAAGGCCGCCAGGTCCCGGACAGCGAGGCCGAAGACCAGACTGGAGAGGGCGCGGCCCATGGCAAGGCCACCGAGCCGACCGTTGGATCGATCAATCCCAGATCCGGAAGGGCGAATCGGAGAAGGTGGCGGAGCTCGACCGGGCGAACCAGCGCGTCACCTCCGAGCCGATTAAACCGCAGGAGCCAGTCACAAGAACGGTTCGTCCTCTTCTCATCGCTGCACCCTTTCCGCGTTCATCGTTCTGCGATGTAAAGTGAACTGCCAGCATCCTTCGAGAGTAGACTCAGGTGATATCTCCTCTCGACAAGATACTGAGTGAACCAATCGTAAGCGCCGTTCGCCGAGCGCAATATGAACTTCTGGTGTGCAACTTGAAACGCTGCAAGATCTTCGACCTGCAAAGGAATGAACTGGGCTAGGAGGCGATTCGTCTTATCGGGCGTATCCGCTCCGACCAAGCGCGTAGCGTTATCCGCATCGACAACCTCAACGAGCCGACCCCGCAGTTCCGGAGGCGAGTACTCGGCCGCCTCTAAGTATGCGAATGGACTGCCAATCACGACAGGGATATTTGGTTCACTGTGGCTGAGTTCCGCCAGACTAGTCCAACGTTTATCCACTCTGCTTGAACCCGCCTCGTGTAGGCTCCGGACATCTCTACCGCCTTGATAGGCGAAGGCAATCAGTAAGGCCACCAGGAGGTAGGTGGAAGAGGACTTGAGCCAAATACTTCGGACTAAATACACTGATCCCAAAACTAGGCCGAGGATTGCCGGCCATCCGTATCTGGGGGTGTAGCCGGAGTGCAGAAACTTTGTCAGCACAACCAGTATGGCGGGAAAATACAGAAAGCCGCCGACAAGAATGATCTCGGGTGAGCCGAAATCGCGCTCGTCAAGTGATCCTTCCCCGCCGGGTGTCCGGCACATCCGTAGGAGCGATTCGCCGACCACTATCCCGAAGAAAGCGATTAGGACAAGAGCAAGTGTGGAGTCAAGCCCCAGGTCCAGGTAGGATCCATAAGTCCAAATGACCGCGGCCCAACTCGGTCGCGACCAGAAGTTCTTACCGAAAATGTCCCGGTAATGCAGAAGGATTGGAAGACTCATGAAAAACGGAAACGTCGCCAACACGCAGGCAGCCCACACCCCCCACCGGATTCGGCGCGACAGGAGGGTCCAGGTGAGTTCAGCGGCGCCGAAGGCTGAAATTACTACCACGGCAAGATGGTGAAAGGAAACAGCCAAAGTTAGGAACAAAGCAAACAGTGGCGTCATAAACCGCTTCTCGCCGATCCTCTGCCATAAGACCGCGGATATTGCGAGGAAACCGACCAGCAAAGAGTAAGATCGCGCCTCCAGGGCATACCCGCGGAACGGAGAAAGCGTTATCAAAAAAACAGCCGCCAGACCGGCAAACGCTGGCAGTCTTTTCCGCACAAACCAGTAGACTCCCAACAAAGTCATCAGGTACCCAAGAATGGAAGGCAACCGGAGCGTTACGTGTGGATCACCAGGGAGTATCCTCGCTACCCGAACGAGTAAATAGTAGCCGAGAGGCATTCCGTCCACACCCGCCTTGAGTGCACTCCAAAAAAGGGAAAATGGCTGAAGACTTGAAACATGAAAGGTAAGCAGCTCATCATACGAAAAAAGCTTTCTACTCGCCTCGAAAAACAGGACGCCGAACTCCCATACGAGGACGGCTACAAGTAGGGTCGAGGCGAATTGGGGAGACTTCATCACTCGGGCGCAGACATCTCCCGCCCAACCCGCTAGGCCGGAGATCTTCGACTTTGCTTTCACATCTTCCATTTGTTATTAGATAATGCCACCAAAGCGAAGCGGAAGGAACTGACGGGCTTGCTTTTAAGCACGATAAAACACGTTGAACTAAGCCGCAAGCGGCAGCCTGACGGGGCTTCGTTTTGAACGGGCGCGCGGTGGTGCGCGGCGGTTTCGTTCTTTCCTCGGTGATCTTCTTTCCTCGGTG
>Ga0116218_1001124_pt1 | contig 17432 bp, 14 predicted proteins | sample Sb_taG_2_FD_88966 | JGI IMG/M metagenome (GOLD analysis project Ga0116218, IMG submission 88966) | Peat soil microbial communities from Weissenstadt, Germany - Sb_50d_5_LS metaG | ecosystem: Environmental > Terrestrial > Soil > Wetlands > Peat | place: Germany: Weissenstadt | collected 2010-09-21 | reverse complement strand
CAATGGCTCTTCACCTGCCACCGAAAAACCGGCAAGGTCGAGCTACGTGGCGGCGACATCGACTGGAACACGGTCCACAAGGTCGAGAACGGCACGGTCGAAGGCCTGATTCTCAACGCGGAGGAGCGTGCCTGGCTCCAGGCCTGCTGGCGTGCCGCGGTCTCCTGGTGATGACTTAGACTCCGCAGGGTCAGACCCCGAAGCGCCAAGGGAAGACTATCAGCAGCAGGAATGCCGATCAAGAATTACGTATGGTGTCCTTGGAACTTGTCCCGTCCCGCCACGGTCTGACCCTAAAGCGCCGTGGTGGTCCTCCTGTTGACCGGAAAGCTGAAAAAGCCGGGTAAGCTTAGCAAGGTTCCCGCCATCTTGGGACCTCAACTAGGAAATGCCGGACTAGGCTACGTATGGTTTGCGTGCGAAGGCGCCGATCATTAATGGTCCCATCATTACGCCGCGTTTCTCGAGGGCTTCCTGGCGGAGACGCTGCGCGAGAGTATCGATGTCCACCTCAGCCGCGGTCGTCATTCCAAGCGCTTCCAAACGCGGCAGCAAACTGCGAACGGTTTCGGCGATCCATTCGTAGGCCACGCTGTGCGGGCCGCCTTCCATCACACTCTCGGCGCGGCACTCGGGCGGCGGCAATCCGGCCTCTTGCATGAGATGGAACAACTGCAGTCCCATATTGGGTTTGGGCACGGCGCGCCGGAAAAATTCAAAAATCAACTCTTCCGCCCAGAACATCAGCGGGAGTTCCGGATAACCGCGGGGGTAAACGGACGTATCGAATTCCTGAAATGCGATGACGCCGCCCGCGTGCACGATCCCAACGGCTTTCTTCAACACCGCCAGAGCGTCCTCTGTATGAATCAGGATGTGGCGCCCGATGACGGCATCGTAGGGGCGCGTCGGCACGTGATCAATCACATTTAGCTGCTCGAACGTAACATGTTCATGGCCAGCCGAACGGACCCTCCCGCGTGCAATTTCCAGTGACGCCGCGTCAATATCGATGGAGTGTACCCGGCCGTGGGGGCCGACCAGTCGCGCCGCGATGAGTGAAACCTCGCCGATGCCGCAGCCCAATTCGAGCACGTGCATGCCCGCAGAAATGCCCGCACGACGCAGAAATCCGTCGGTGAGAGGATTAAGAACCGTAGCCTGCAAGGCTAGCCGGCGTCTTTCATGATCCGTATGACCCAAAACATAGCTAGTTGGCTCATCGGCCACAGGAGCCCTCCGAAGTGTCGTGAGATTCCGGGGACACCATACCGAACCCCGGAGATGAGTATGGCCTCCCCGGAACTCCGTAGGGGAATGACGAACTGTCACCGATTGCCCGCCCACATCGTCATTGCGATAGGGTTCGCGCATAGGGTCGCGCGAGGGTGGATAAGGCTTCTTCCGAAGCGGATACGGGTTTGGTGATTTCGCCATTTCCAGTTTTCAATGCGACCTGAACGTCTCCGGCCATGACATTCAGCGAACGGCTATCATTGTAGGTGATGATCGTTCGTTTACCGAATTGCCCGGCATCCATAGTGCTGATCGAAGCTACCTCGGCAAGCTCTTCCTTGGTGAACTCGACAACTAGCGGCCCGCCTGCCTGCGATAGGTCCTGGTCATTGCGCGTGGTCAGATACCTGGTGTAGTCATGAGTGCCTCCCATGGCATCGGCCGCATCCACATGGATCGCTACTTGTCCGTCGGAATGTAATTCCAACATGGCATCGCGCTGGTTGCGAATACCCTTGATTGCCACGGTTTTGGCGTCGCCTCCGTCACCGACCTCGAATATCGTATTCAACTGCTGGCCGCCAGCGTACGCGTAGCCCGGCAGATTGGCGCTTTTTTCTTTGAGCTCGACCTCCTTGAATGAGACGGTGCTCACGACCTCTTCTGAGGGCATTGCGGCGGACACGTCTCGGGACCGAGGCTCAGCCGGCTCGGGCTCCTCTCGCCTTTCGAGTGAGACGGTGCGCACGACATCTTCTGAGGGCATTGTGCCGGACACGTCTCGGGACCGAGGCTCAGCCGGCTCGGGCTCCTGTTGCGTCTCGTAATCAAGCCTACGCATCTGGTCCATAACGCCGGTGGCGTTGGGTATCATGTCATTCGTTATTTCGTTGGGTTTGAGGAGCCTGACCCAATATTGATCGTTTTGGTTGGGTCCCTTGTCCTGCTCAACCCTAGCATACCCCTGTTCCCCGCCCAGCGCACGCGTGACCTCGAGGGCCTGCTCAGAGCGCCCGAAGGGCTTACTCAAGTACACGCCCTGTGCATATTGCTCGAAGACTTCTGGGCTGCCAGCACTCTGAAGGCCGGCGTTGATGCGGGTCAGGGACGCCTCGATCGTTTCCTCGTCTAGCGGACTCATGGCAGCATCTCCCTGAAAACGAAGAAAATACCGACTATGCCTGTGTTCACACGGTGGGGCCATCGTGACCAAACAAGGCTCGCCAATCACGAGTGGGCCACCAACTTAAAAACAACGACCCGACGCACAGCTAAGAATTAGGGCCTTCGGCCCGGGAACCTTCGCGTTTCTAGCCGTATTTCGGGTCGTTGAAAATAATTAGATACGGAGGTAACTCGGCCGGTCAAGCAAAATCCCCTATCGATTCTGGGGTCGCTTCTCCGTTGGTTAGTCAAAAATTGCAATGACCGAAGACGAGGCTAGAACTACCCATCTTCACACTCGCAACTGGAAAAGAGAGAAAGAGAAAGGACAGGCATTGCGAGTCTGGGTAGGCGCGGACCGTTAACCTGCGCCGGCGGGCGGTGGCGCGCCAGTCCAGGTGCCGCGGGTCGTCGCCCTCGATGTAGTCGCGCAGCCGCTCGAACTCGTTGTCCGTTCCCAGCCGACGCGAGGCCCGCAGGCCCAGTACGCTCAGCCGGTCGCGGCGGGCCAGCATCGTGTACCGGGCGATCTGCCGGACGTCGGGGTAAACGCGGACCTCAGTCCGGGCCGGCCACGAAATCGAACGCTGCCAGAGCCCCAGCCGGCTGAGCACCAGGGCATCGACCTGCTCGAAGGCGTAGGTTCCGCGCCTGCCGGGAACCACTCGGTATTCGAGCTCGACCCGGCTCCAGCCCGGCACATCGACGCGAAACTCGGCCGGGTCGGCCGTGAAGACCGCCGGAACGTCGTCGCGCAGCCGCAGTCGGCGGCCACGGCGCGTCATGTTCTCGAGCGCGAGTGTGACCTGCTGGGGCTGGCCCAGCGAACAGGTGGTCGAGCATTGGCGAAAGACGCGGAACCGCCCTGCCCCGCGCAAGCTCGCCAGGTCGGCAGCCGCCACCAGCGCCACCACCAGGTTGAGCACCAGCACGACCGGCTGCATGGCTTCGCTCACGAAGACCCCGAGCGAAAGCAATGCCGGCAGCAGGAGGGCGCGGGCCAGGGCGCGGCCGGGCCAGATCCTGGGGACGCTCATCGTAGGGGCACCTCGACCGAGCGGATCAGCTCGGTCAAGAGCTCGTCGGGCGACCGGCCCTCGATCTCGGCCTCTGGGGTCAACATGACCCGGTGCCGCAGCGCGGGCAGGACGACCTCCTGAACGTCGTCCGGAATCATGTATTCGCGCCCTTCGAGGGCCGCCACGGCCCGGGCCCCGCGCAAGATCGCCACACCCGCCCGTGGCGAGACACCCAGCGAAAACGCAGGCCACCGCCGGGTCGCCCGGACCAGCGCGGCGATATAACCCAGCACACGGTCATCCACCAGCACCGAAGCGCAACGGCGCTGCATCCCCAGCACCTCGGCCGGGTCCGTCACCGCGCCGAGTTGCTCACCCAGGTTTCGGTCCGGCGGCATCCCTTACGAAGGCGGAGCGGCTCGTGTTCCTTGGGCGTTGGCTCGGCCTTTGGTACGCCGCGTGCGTGGTGTTTCCGGTTTGGAACGTCTTCCGTGTTTGAGCTTGAGCCTTTGGATTTCCCTTGACCGAGCTGATGGACAAGCACGCCTGCTACGTCAGGCTCCTGCAGATCCTGCACCTGAGACATGGCCGAACATGAACCGCCGAGTTCGTTCGATCAAGCGTGGTCCTTGATCGTCTTGAGGAGCATCGCCGACGCGGTGATCACCTCTGATGCCGACGATCGAATCAGTTTCCTGAATCCGGCCGCGGAGGCGCTCACCGGCTGGTCGCTGGAGGAGGCCGGCGGCCGGCCGATCACGGAAGTATTCCGGCTCATCGACGAGACGACCGGCCGACCCATTGACTGGCCCCGCACCGAAGTGCGACGCGTGAAGAGCGTCCTGCTCATCAGGCGCGACGGGCGGACGCTGCCGATCGATGACAGTATCTCCCCGATCGAGGACGAGGCGGGGCGACGGTCCGGGACGGTCGTGGTATTCCAGAGCATTGACGACCGCAGGCGGGCGGAGGAGGAGCTGTACCGGACCCACGTCGAGCTGGAGCGACGGGTCAGTGAGCGGACCGCCGAGCTGGCGGAGGCCAACGCGGCGCTCCAGGGCGAGGTCGCCGAACGCACGAGGGCCGACGAGGAGCTGAGGCGAGCCAACCAGGCGCTTCGTGCGCTGATCCATGCTTCGCCGCTGGCCATCATCGCCCTCGACGGCCAGGGCCGGGTCACCATCTGGAACCCGGCCGCTGAGCGGATGTTCGGCTGGGGCAATCGGGACGTATTGGGCCATCCCCTGCCCATCGTCCCGGAGGACTTGCGACAGGAGTTCTCCTCGGGGTTGGCGACCTCACTCCAGGGAGGGGCCCATGCGGGCCACGAGACGCTGCGCCTGAAGAAGGACGGTTCCACGATCGAGGTCAGCCTCTGGACGGCGCCCCTCTATGATGCCCGGGGCGAGCCGTGCGGCCGCATGGGGGTCATCGAGGACATCACCGAGCGCAAGCGGGCCGAGGAGGCGCGCACGGCCCTGCTGCGCCGGATCGTCACGGCCCAGGAGGAAGAGCGCCTCCGGATCGCCCGCGAGTTGCACGATCAGATGGGGCAGCACTTGGCGGCGCTGATGCTCGGGCTGAAGGCGACGATCGACCACATCCAGAATCCGGCGGCAGCCAAGGAGGCGCAGCGGCTGCATGACCTCGCCAATCGGATCGGGCAGGAGGTGCACCGTGTTTCCCTGGAGCTACGCCCCACGGCGCTGGACGACTGGGGCCTGCAGACGGCGCTGACGAACTATGCCGCGGACTGGTCAGCACGCGCGCGGATCCCGGTCCAGTCCCGCTTCGTCGGGATCGACCGCCGACGCCTCCCCTCGCCCGTGGAGACGGCCCTCTACCGGACCGTGCAGGAGGCGCTGACGAACGTGCTCAAGCACGCGCGCGCCGCACGGGTGAGCCTGATCGTGGAGCGACGCGCCGATCAGGTGCTCGCCATCGTCGAGGACAACGGCCGGGGCTTCGACGTCGAGGCGGTGATGGGCGCGCCGGATGCCGGGGGGAGGCTGGGCCTGCTGGGGATGCAGGAGCGCGTGGCGCTGGTGGGGGGGACCTTGGAAGTCGAATCCAGGCCCGGCGGAGGGACGAGCTTGTTCATCCACATTCCACTGCGGGACGAGCGGGAGGCGGCCGATCATGGCTGAGTTGAGTATCTTCATCGCCGACGACCACGCGATCGTGCGCGAGGGGCTGAAGTTGCTGGTCAGTGCCCAGCCCGAGATGCGGGTCGTCGGCGAGGCAGGTGATGGCCACGCTGCATATCAGGGCATCGTCGAACTCCGGCCCGACGTGGCGGTCATGGACCTTTCCATGCCGGGCTTGAGCGGGGCCCAGGCCACTGAGCACTTGAAGCGGTCCTGCCCCGAGGTCAAGGTAGTGGCGCTGACCGTCCACGAGGACGAGAGCTACCTCCGAGGCCTCCTCGAGGCGGGCGCCGTCGGCTATATCTTGAAGCGGTCGGCTGCGGAGGAACTGATCCACGCCATCCGCAGGGTGGCCGCGGGCGGCGTCTACCTCGACCCGAGCTTGGCAGGCAAGCTGGTCAGCGTCTACATCGACGACCGCTCGATTGCAGAGCCGACCGACCTGGGCGAGCTCACCGACCGCGAGGCCGAGGTGGTGCGCCTCATCGCGATGGGGCACAGCAACAAGGAGATCGCCGCCCGTCTCGGCATCAGCGTCAAGACGGTGGAGACCCACAAGGCCCGCTCGCTCGAGAAGCTGGACCTACACAGCCGCGCCGACCTCGTGCGCCACGCCCTGCAACACGGCTGGTTGAGAGACGTCTGACGAAGATCGTCGTGCCGGTCAAGACCCGACGAGGGACGGCCGAACATCAGGAAATCCACCGACGATCTGCCGGGTCTGCCGTCGGGAAAAACGGCAAGATCGCCCCAAGCAAGGGGATGAACTCCCGAGGGGCTTTTTCGCCCTTTCCCGATGGGCGGCCCACTCGTCGTGGCGAACAATGACGATGGTGTGGAGAGGGAGGCTCGCCGACTGGGCCGCCGCCGCATCGAATCCGGGTGAGGAGACCGGCCGCCAGGCCGCAGGCATGCAATCAGGAGAAGGGCAATGGCGAAGACGACGGCGGACATGCTGTTCGAACGGCTGATCGACTGGGGGGTGGATGTGATCTTCGGCCTGCCCGGCGACGGCATCAACGGGTTCATCGAGGCGTTGCGGACGCACCAGGACCTCATCCGCTTCGTGCAGGTGCGGCACGAGGAGGGCGCCGCGTTCGCCGCGTGCGGCTACGCCAAGTTCTCCGGGCGGCTCGGCGTCTGCATCGCCACTTCGGGGCCCGGGGCGATCCACCTCCTGAACGGACTCTATGACGCCAAGATGGATGGCGCCCCGGTGCTGGCCATCACCGGGCAGACGTACCACGACCTCATGGGAATGCATTACCAGCAGGAGGTCAATCTGCTCAATCTGTTCGCGGACGTCACCGTCTTCAACCAGCAGGTCAACGGGCCGCTGCACGCCCGTTCCTTGGTGGACGCCGCATGTCGCGCGGCGCTGGGGTCCCGTGGGGTCGCGCACATCAACTGCTGCAACGACTGGCAGGAGAAGTCGACATCGGATGGAGCCCCTTCGCAGATGAACGTCAAAGGACATACGTCCAAGGCGTGGACCCCGCCCATCGTCATCCCGCAGGTTGAGTCGCTGAAAAGGGCCGCGGAGCTGCTCAACGGCGGGACGAAGACTGTCATCCTCGCCGGCCAGGGGGCGATGGGGGCCGGGGAAGAACTCGAGCGGATCGCCGACACGCTGGCGGCGCCGATCGTCAAGGCCCTGCTGGGCAAGGCCGTGGTGCCCGACGACTCTCCCTACACCACCGGCGGCATTGGGCTGCTGGGCACCCTCCCCTCCGAGAAGGCGATGGAGGAGTGTGACACCCTGCTCATTGCCGGGTCGAGCTTCCCCTACATGCAGTATTTGCCCGAGCCCGACCAAGCCAAGGCCGTGCAGATCGATCGCGACCCGACCCGGCTCGGCCTGCGCTACCCGATCGATGTCGGCCTGACCGGCGACGCCAAGGCGACACTCCAGGCCCTGCTGCCGCTCCTCCAGCGGCGCCAGGATCGCTCGTTCCTGGAGACCGCCCAAGGGCGGATGAAGGAATGGTGGGAGCTGATGCGCAACCGCGAGCAGCGCGACGACGTCCCGCTGAAGCCGCAGGTCGTTGCCAAGCACGTCAACGACCTCCTCGCCGACGACGCCATCATCACGACCGATTCGGGCACGATCACGACGTGGGCGGCACGGCACCTGAAGATCCGCCGCGGCATGAAGTTCTCATGCTCGGGCAACCTGGCGACGATGGCACCGGGCCTGCCCTACGCCAACGGGGCGCAGATCGCCTACCCCGACCGCCAGGTCGTCGCCTTCGTGGGCGACGGCGGCTTCACCATGCTGATGATGGAGTTCGTCACGGCGGTCAAGCATAACCTGCCGATCAAGGTCATCATCATCAAGAACAACACCCTCGGGCAAATCAAGTGGGAGCAGATGGTCTTCCTGGGCAACCCCGAGTATGGCGTCGAGCTCCAGCCGATCGACTTCGTCCAGTTCGCCCGGGCCTGCGGCGGGGTCGGCTTCCGTTGCGAACAGCCCGATGAGCTACGGCCTGCGCTGGAGGCGGCGTTCGCGTCCAAGAAGCCGGCGCTCGTCGAGGCGGTCGTCGACCCATTCGAGCCGCCCCAGCCGGCCCGAGCCACATTCAAACAAGGGTTGCACATGGCCGAAGCACTGGCGCGTGGCGAGCCGCATCGCGGCAGGATCGCCGTGACGCTGTTCCGCGACAAGATGAAGGAATGGTTCTGAGCGGGGTGGGCCGGGGCCGGGAATCATCGCGTTCGAGGCGACCGCCTGGAGTATTTTCACGACCACGACCGGATCGAGCACATGCTCTTCGCCGCCGTGCTGACGCCGGTGGACGGCGTGCTGCGGCCCGACCCCTCCCGCCCCGGGCTGGGCCTTGAGTTCAAGCGACAGGATGCCGGGCGGCACGCCGTCTGAGAATCGAAGATTCAGTAACGAAAGGACCATGGCGATGGCGATCGCGACCGGAACCACAACGATCCAACGACACCGCAAGGAGGTAGTCGGGCCCCTCTTCGTCGACGCCTCGGCGCTCGCGGCCGCGCTGCGCCAGGCGATCCGCGGCGAGGTCCGCTTCGATGCCGGCAGCCGCGCCCTCTACGCCACCGACGGGTCCAATTACCGCCAGGTGCCGATCGGCGTCGTGATCCCGAAGGACATCGGCGACGTAATCGAGACAATCGCCGTCTGTCGCCGTCACGGCGCCCCGATCCTCTCGCGGGGTGGCGGTACGAGCTTGACCGGCGGTTGTTGCAACGTCGCGGTCGTCATCGACTGGTCCAAGTATATCAACAAGGTCCTCGCGATCGACCCCGCGACGAAACTGGCGCGGGTCCAGCCGGGCACGGTGCTCGACGTCCTCCGCACCCAGGCCGAGCGGCACCACCTCACCTTCGCGCCCGACCCCTCGACCCATACGCATAACACCCTGGGCGGGATGATCGGCAACAACTCCTGCGGCGTCCACTCGCTCATGGGCCTGGGCACCGGCCGGACGTCCGACCAGGTCCACGAGCTGGACATCCTACTCTACGACGGCACACGGATGACCGTCGGGGCCACGAGCGAGGAGGAACTGGAACGGATTATCCGCGAAGGCGGGCGCAAGGGAGAAATCTACGGCAAGCTCAAGACCCTCCGCGACAGGTACGCCGACGAGATTCGCCGCCGCTACCCCAAGGACCTCCCGCGCCGCGTGTCGGGCTACAACCTCGACGACCTGCTGCCGGAGAAGGGGTTCCACGTCGCCCGGGCACTCTCGGGCACCGAGGGGACGTGCGTCACGGTCCTGGAGGCCACCCTGCACCTGGTCCACAGCCCGGCCGTCAAGTCGGTCCTGGTCCTTGGCTACCCCGACGTCTACAGTGCGGGGGACCACATCGCGGGGATCATGCAGTTCCAGCCGACCGGGCTGGAGGGGCTCGACGACATTCTCGTCGCCGACATGAAGAAGAAGGGTATCCACCCCAAGGACATCACCCTGCTGCCCGAAGGGGGCGGTTGGCTCCTGGTCGAGTTCGGCGGCGAGAGCAAGGACGAATCGGACGACCAGGCCCGCAAGTTGATGGAGCACTTGAAGGGGGTGAGCAACCCGCCGTCCATGAGGCTCTTCGACAACGAGGCCGAGGAAGAACACCTGTGGAAGGTCCGCGAGTCGGGCCTAGGCGCGACCGCCCGCATCCCCGGCGAGAAGGACGCCTGGGAGGGATGGGAGGATTCGGCCGTGCCTCCCAACCGCGTCGGCCCCTACCTCCGCGACCTCCGCAAGCTGTTCCAGAAGTTCGGATACAACTGCTCGCTCTACGGCCACTTCGGCCAGGGCTGCATCCACACCCGGATTGACTTTGAGCTGAAGACCTATGAGGGCGTGAAGCTCTTCCGCAAGTTCCTGGACGAGGCCGGCGACCTGGTCGTCAGTTACGGTGGGTCGATCTCCGGCGAGCACGGCGACGGCCAATCGAAAGCCGCGCTGCTGCCGAAGATGTTCGGGCCCGAGCTGGTCAGGGCGTTCAGCGAGTTCAAGGCGATCTGGGACCCCGAGAACAAGATGAACCCCCACAAGGTGGTGGCCCCCTACCTGCCGGGGGAGAACCTGCGGCTGGGTCCCACCTACAATCCGCCCCATGTCGAGACCCACTTCAAATACCTTGACGACAAGGGCAGCTTCGCCTATGCGACCGAGCGCTGCGTGGGGATCGGCGAGTGCCGCAAGGAAGAAGCCGGCACCATGTGCCCGAGCTACATGGTCACCAAGGAAGACATGCACTCGACCCGAGGGCGGGCGCACCTGCTCTTCGAGATGCTCCAAGGAGACCCGATGAAGGGGGGCTGGAAGTCCGAGACGGTACGGGAGGCATTCGATCTTTGCCTGGCATGCAAGGGGTGCCGCACCGAGTGCCCGATGAACGTGGACATGGCGACGTACAAGGCCGAGTTTCTCTCCCATTACTACCAAGGGCGGCTCCGGCCCCGTCACGCCTATGCGATGGGCCTGATCTACTGGTGGGCGCGGCTCGCCTCGCTGGCGCCGGGGGTTGTGAACCTGATCATCCACGCCCCCGTCGTCGGCAAGGTCTTCCAGATGATCGGCGGGATCTCGACCCGGCGGACGACGCCGTCGTTCGCCCCTGAGACGTTCGTGTCGTGGTTCCGCCGCCGAGCGAGACGGAACGTGGGCATGCCGCGGGTGGTCCTCTGGCCTGACACCTTCAACAACCACTTTCATCCCCAGACGGCCAAGGCGGCCGTCGAGATCCTGGAAGCCGCCGGGTTCCAGGTTGTCGTCCCGAACAAGTCGCTCTGCTGCGGGCGGCCGCTCTACGACTTCGGCATGCTCGATACGGCCAAGGGGCTCCTACGCGAGATCCTCGACACGTTGCGTCCGGAGATCGAGGCGAGCATACCGGTCGTCGGCCTGGAGCCGAGCTGCGTGGCCGTCTTCCGGGACGAGATGATGAATTTATTCCCGATGGACGAGGACGCCAAGCGGCTCTCGGCCAACACCTTCATCCTCAGCGAATTCCTCGCAAAGAAGGCGCCCGGCTTCCGCCTGCCCCGATTGAAGCGCAAGGCCCTGGTGCAGAAGCACTGCCACCACGAGCACGTCATGAAGTTCGACGCCGAGAACTCGGTCCTCAAGAAGCTCGGCCTCGACTACGAGCTGCTCGACTCCGGCTGCTGCGGCATGGCCGGCTCGTTCGGGTTCGAGAGCGGCCACTACGACGTCTCGGTCGCCGTCGGCGAGCGGCGGCTGCTCCCGGCCGTGCGCGCCGCCGACCCTGACACGCTGGTCATCGCCGACGGGTTCAGTTGCCGCGAACAGATCGCCGGCCTGACCGGCCGCGGGGCGCTGCACCTGGCACAGGTCATCCAGATGGCAATGCACGAAGGTCCCGAGGGACCACCGCGGGAACTGCCCGAGATGTCGTATCAGCCCCTGGGCAAGTGGGAGCCGGCCCCCTCGCTGGCCGCCACCGTGGCGGTCGTCGGTCTCGGCGTGCTGGCCGGACTCGGCGTCGCGTGGGCCCTGACCCGCGGGCGCGATTCGTTAACGTGAGAAGCAGCAAAGGAGAAAGCAATGACCGCGCAACAATCGGCCCAGCCCGGCACGCAGCCGCAGGAATCCAAACTGCGGGTAGTCGACGGCGTGCAGGTCTATGCCCGGATGGACGAGGAAGGCAAGCCGACGAACCTCGACGCGATCGACCAGAGTGAGGGGAAGATCCGCGACATCGCCGATCGGCTCTTTCACCGCGGCTTCGGCGTGATGCGCCAGCGGAGTCCCCGGGTGGGCAAGGTCTTCTACCTGTTCAAGGCGAGCTGGGTCGGTCCGGGCGAGCCGCCCGACGACCCTTTCGACGAGCGATGACGGGCGAATTCCCAGACCGGAGACGGACATGAAATTCAAACTGATCCATGAGCACCACGGCGAGAAGACGTTCGCGCTGATCCGGATCTGACAGGGAGCGACCATGATCACCAAGCAGAAAACGTCGCAACCTCGGGAGGTGAGTTGCGCGGCGGCGATCGCCCCGCCGGTCGCGAAGCTGGACAGCCGTTTTGTGGCATGGGCCCGCCCTTCCGCTGAGAATGGCAAGCCGCGACCGGCGACCGGCAAGCCCGGCGACGAACCGCGTTGGGCCTCCAGCGCCAAGGACGGTGTCGGCACCGCCCTTTGCCCGACCGCCAATTCCACGAGCCTGGTCTGGTTCACCATCGGTCACGGCATCCTCACCGAGATCTTCTATCCGCGCATCGACCAGGCGTGTACCCGCGACCTCGGGCTGATCGTCACCGACGGGAACGAGTTCTTCTCGGAGGAGCGTGTGCACGCCGAGCACCAGGTCGAGCATCCGGCCGAGGGCGTCCCCCTCTATCGCCTGGTCAACACCTGCCGGCGGGGGCGCTATCGGATCGAGAAGACGATCTTCGCCCATCCCCACCAGGACGCGGTCCTCCAGATCACCGGTTTCACGCCGCTCGAAGGGCGGCTGGACGACTATCATCTCTACGCGCTCTTGGCTCCTCACCTGGGAAACCGGGGGGCGAACAACACCGCGTGGCTCGACGCGCATTTGGGAGTGCCGATGCTGTTCGCGCGCCGCGACCACCAAGCCCTGGCCCTGGCCTGCTCGGCCCCCTGGCTCAAGGGATCGGCCGGTTATGTCGGGTCGTCCGACGGTTGGCAGGACCTGTCCCGGCACAAGCGGCTGGCCTGGGAGTACGATCGGGCCGAGAACGGCAACGTCGCGCTCACGGGCGAGGTGGACCTCGGCGCCTGCGGCGGTGTGTTCGCGCTGGCCGTGGGCTTCGGACCGGACCCGGCCGAGGCCGGCCATCGCGCGCTGGCCAGCCTGATGGACGATCTCGACGGCCTTCAACAGGAGTACACCCGTGGCTGGCAGGTCTGGCAGGCGGCGCTGCTCTCCCCGAAGCCGGCCGCCAAGGGCGGGCGCGATCTCTACCGGATCAGCACGGCCGTCGTGCAGACCCACGACGCGCAGAGCATCCCGGGCGGGTTCATCGCCAGCCTCTCGACCCCCTGGGGCGAGTCGCGGGGCGACGAGGCGAAGGAGCGGGGCACGGGGGGCTACCACCTCGTCTGGCCCCGAGACCTGGTGGAATCGGCCGGCGGCCTGTTGGCGGCCGGGGCGCGGCCCGAGGCGATGCGCGTGCTCGCCTATCTGCGGGCCACCCAGATGGCCGACGGGCACTGGCCCCAGAACATGTGGGTCAGCAGCGCCCAGTTCTGGACGGGAACCCAGTTGGGGGAGACCGCCTTCCCGATCCTGCTCCTCGACCTGCTTCGCCGCGACGGGGCGCTCCCACCCCAGGAGATCGCGCGGTTCTGGCCGATGGTCCGGCAGGCCGTCAGCTACATCGTCCGGAGTGGCCCGTCGACCCAGCAGGACCGCTGGGAGAACCAGCCGGGATACACCCCGTTCACCCTGGCGGCCGCGATCTCCGCCCTGCTGATCGCCGCCGACTTGGCCGACGAACGGGGTGAAGCGGCGGTCGGCGTTGATCTCAGGGAGACGGCCGACGCCTGGAACACCGCCATCGAGAGCTGGCTCTACGTCACCGGCACCGGCCTGGCCCGCCGCGTCGGGGTGGACGGCTATTACGTGCGAAGCATCCCGCCCGAGCTGGACGAGAAGTCGACGCCTCGGATCGGCTGCGTATCGTTGAAAGGGCCCCCGCCTACCAAGGCAGGTATCCCGATTACCGAGATCGTCAGCCCCGACGCGCTGGCCCTGGTGCGGTTCGGACTCCGGTCAGCGGACGACCCGCGGATTGTCAACACGGTGAAGGTCATCGACGCCGTCCTGAGGGTTGAGACATCCTGCGGACCGAGCTGGCACCGCTACAACGGCGACGCTTATGGAGAAAAGGAAGACGGCTCGCCCTACGACGGAAAGGCCGGGGGAATAGGGCGGGCCTGGCCGTTGCTGACCGGCGAGCGGGCCCACTACGAGCTGGCAGCGGGCCGACGGGATGAGGCGATTCGCCTCATGCACGTCATGGAATCCCTTGCCGGCGACGGCGGCATGATCCCCGAGCAGGTCTGGGACGCCGACGACATCCCCGAGCGCGGCCTGTTCAAGGGGCGTCCGTCGGGCTCGGCCATGCCGCTGGCCTGGGCCCACGCCGAGTACCTCAAGCTCCGGCGCTCGATCCAGGACGGCCGTACGTTCGACCAGCCTCCGCATACGGTCGAGCGCTACTTGAAGGACAAGGTCGTCTCCGACCGCGTGATCTGGCGGTTTGACCACCAGCGGTCGGAGATGATGCCGGGCGACGTATTGCGGGTCGAGGTGCTGGCGCCTGCCGTGGTCCATTGGGGCCGCGACGGCTGGAACTCGACACGCGAGGTCAGGACGCGCGACACCGGGCTCGGCATTCACATCGCCGAGCTGGACACGGTGGGACTCAAGAGCAAGGAATCGATCGAGTTGACGTTCTACTGGTCCGACGCTAGCCGCTGGGAAGGGAAAAACTTCCACGTGGCCGTGGTCTGACAGTCCGCACGTGGGAGTCACGATGAGCGACGCAACACAGGGGCCGGAAGTCATTATGATTACCGGGGCGTCGGCTGGGGTGGGTCGCGCGACCGCGCGGGCGTTCGCCCGGCGGGGGGCGCGTGTCGGCCTGCTCGCCCGCGGCCGGGAGGGTCTGGAAGGCGCGCGCCAGGACGTCGAGAAGCTGGGGGGGCGGGCGCTCGCCGTCCCCACGGACGTCGCCGACCCCGCGCAAGTCGAGGCCGCCGCCTCGGCCGTCGAGGAGACGTTCGGGCCGATCGACGTCTGGGTCAATAACGCGATGGTCTCGGTCTTCTCGCCGGTTAAACAGATGGAGCCCGAGGAGTACCGTCGTGTCACCTCGGTGACGTACCTGGGGACCGTCTACGGCACCCTGGCCGCGCTACGGCGGATGCTGCCCCGCGACCGGGGGACGATCGTCCAGGTCGGCTCGGCGCTGGCATACCGCGGCATCCCGCTCCAGTCGGCCTACTGCGCCGCCAAGCACGCCATCCAGGGCTTCTGCGACTCGCTGCACTGCGAGCTGATCCACGACAAGAGCCGCGTCCGGCTGACGATGGTCCAGATGCCGGCCCTGAACACGACGCAGTTCGGCTGGGTCAAGAGCCGCCTGCCGCGGAAGGCGCAACCGGTCCCGCCGATCTTCCAACCGGAGGTCGCCGCCGAGGCGATCGTCTGGGCCGCGCACCATGACCGGCGCTCGCTGATGGTCGGCTGGCCGACCGTCGAGGCGATCGTCGGCAACAAGATCGCGCCGGGGCTGCTCGATGTCTACCTCGCACATACTTGCTTCGACGCCCAGATGACCGGCGAGCCCGAGGACCCGGGCCGCCCCGACAACCTCTGGGAGCCCGTCGACGCCGGTCACGACCGCGGCGCGCACGGGACCTTCGACCGCCGGTCGAGCGACACGAGTTGGCAACTCTGGGCGAATATGCACCGTGGCTGGCTCGCCGCCCTGGCCGGCAGCGGCCTGGCGGGTTTGGCGTGCGTCGCACTCCTGAACAGGAGGCGGCGATGAGTCCGAACGCGTTGCGCCGCCAGTGGCGGCAAGGCTCGGGATCGGCCCTGGCGCGGCGGCGGGGCGTGGCGGGTCTCGCGCTCCTCTCGGCGGGGTCGATGGGGGTGATCGCGTTGTACCAACTGGGCCTGATCAAGCACCTGCCCGACCCGCCCGCGCCGGGAGTGGACTCGGAGGCGGTGGTCGGCTCGGACGAGGCGTACGCCCGGCTCGATGTTCCCGACGCGGTCCTCGGCCTGGCCAGCTACGCCGTCACCCTGGGACTGGCCACAGCAGGCGGGGCCGACCGCGCGTCCCGGCGGCCCTGGCTCCCGCTGGCGCTGGGGATCAAAGTGACAATCGACGCCGCCCAGGCGGGCCGGCTGGCACTCGGTCAGTGGCCGAAGCACCGAGCGCTCTGCTCCTGGTGCCTTCTGGCCGCCGGTGCCACCTTCGCCGCGCTGCCGCTCGCCGCGCCGGAGGTGATGGAGGCCTGGAACAATCTGACCCCGGGACGCAAGCAGGCTGCCCTTCCGGGGACGGTCGATGACCTGCGGTGCGGTCCGAGGAAAGGGGGAGAGGTCCATGGAGGCGAGGCGTGATGAGGAGCGGGTGCGGCGAATCCAGTCCGCCCTCAATGGTGCGGGGCTACATGCGGTCGTTTGCGCCCTGCCCGAAAACGTGCTCCTCCTGTCCGGCTACTGGCCCGTCGTCGGCGATGCCCTGGCCCTGGCCACGCGCGAGGGGCGAATCGCGGTCATCGCACCGGAGGACGAGCGCGATCTGGCCGAGGCCGGGTGGGCCGATGACATCCGCACGTTCCGGCCGGCCTCCCTGGACGCGATCCGGCGGATCGACGATGTCGTCAGCGAGCCGCTCGGAACGCTGGGCCGAAAACTGGGCCTCCGGTACAGTCCCATCGGGTACGAAGGGGGCCCCGCGTCCGAGCCGGCCTCGTATGTCGGTATGCTACTCTATGGCCCTGTTCTCGAGGCGTTCCTGATCGGGGTGCTCTCACCATGCCGACTGGAGACCGCAGAGGGAATCCTCAAGCAGCTTCGTGCCGCGAAGACGCCGCGGGATGTGGCCCAGATCCGGACGGCCTGCCGGATCGCGGCGCGGGTCTTCAGGGCCGGCGCACAGCAGATCCGCGCCGGTATGCTGGAGACGGAGGCGGCGGTCCAATTTCGCGCCCCGCTCTCCACGGCCGGCACTGGATTCGAGGGAGTTGAGCGGGCCGACGGATTCGCCTGGTGCATGTCGGGTCCGAACGCCGCCCTGGCTCAGAGGGCCTACGCCCGCTCCCGCGCCCGGCCGCTCGGTCGCGACGATATGGTCCTGGTGCATTGCAACTCCTACGCCGACGGCTACTGGGTGGATGTCACGCGCACGTATAGCCTCGGCGAGCCCGATGACCGCCGAAGGGCGATGTACGGGGCGGTGTTCGCCGCCCGCGCCGCGGCGCTGGCCGCCATCCGGCCGGGGGCGAAGGCCGCCGATGTGGACCGGGCCGCACGCGCGGTCCTCGAGGCGCGCGGCTTCGGCCCGCAATTCAAGCACTCGGCCGGTCACGGCGTCGGGTTCGTCGCGATCGACCCCAACGCCCCTCCCCGGCTGCACCCGAAGTCGGTGGACGTGCTCGAGCTCGGCATGGTCTTCAACGTCGAGCCGGCGATCTACCTCGACGGCGACTGCGGCCTGCGCCATTGTGACGTGATCGCCGTGACCGAAGATGGCGCGGAGGTCCTGACCCCGTTCCAGGACACGGTCGACTCGCTCATCCTGCACTAACCCCCGCGGCAACCTGGCCCGCGATGGAACATGGGAACGGAGGCTCCCGTTGATGCAATACTAGTGTCCCGT
>Ga0116218_1001115_pt1 | contig 17529 bp, 15 predicted proteins | sample Sb_taG_2_FD_88966 | JGI IMG/M metagenome (GOLD analysis project Ga0116218, IMG submission 88966) | Peat soil microbial communities from Weissenstadt, Germany - Sb_50d_5_LS metaG | ecosystem: Environmental > Terrestrial > Soil > Wetlands > Peat | place: Germany: Weissenstadt | collected 2010-09-21 | reverse complement strand
CTTCTTCGGAGGAGGGAAACGCTTCTGGACAGACTGCCTCTCCTCGTCTCTCCCTACGGAAGACGAGCAAGCGGGCTGGATGAAGGAAGAACCCCCGTCCATTTATGGCGGGGAGTGTCAGTACAGTGTATCTGCTAGATTTCATACCTGTAGAGTTCGTACTTTCCTTGCGTAGTTGCTAAAAACCATATCGCGACGCTTCCATTTGTTCCTGTAGATGTCACTGCCTGTGTGGATCCTGCTGCTGGTACCGCCGCTATTTTGCTCCATGTATTGTTCGTTGGATCGTAGCGCCAGAGCTCTGGCACTGAATTGGCTGTATTCGTCGCAACGTTGTAAAACCTCCCTTGAGGATCTACCGGGCCACCCCCCATTGGAAAACCCAGATTGGCAGGAGCTGTTATGTTTTGCCAGTTTGTGCCGCCATTACTACTCATACACAGACTGAAGACTGCTCCAGCACGTTGTCGCAAAAGTGCCCCTGTGCCTGATTGAAATGCCTGTGTTGAAGAACATGGTGTGTTAGTGAGGTAGATAATTTCGGGCTTTTCGCTAGCCAGAAGAATTTCTGGCATTGGTAGAAAACCCGTTTTCTGGTTGGAGAAGCATGACAATACAGCAAAAATTACACCTTAAATTGAAATGTTTATCGAACGATATTGGTTCTTTACAGAATTTCAAGTGCAGTTTTAATGAAGCATTAGAAAGGCACAATCCAGGCTTTCGAAACATTTTCCCGTAACTTTGAAAATGAGTACCATTAGAAAAAAAGAATCAGGGTGGTGCAAGACATTATTGATAATTTTTCGAACGAATATCTGAAGTAGTATGTACATATTTAATTTTGAAATAAGTTAAGTCTTTATTTCATCTATCAAATAATAATTGTGACACTTTTGTGCTCTTTAAAGCATATCTGTGACTTGATTATGAGATGAGTAGTATATTCTTAAAGTGAGGAGTTCCTGCTCAGGCTAAGAAGCACATAGACACTAGAGATAACTTGCAGGAATTCAGAGGCAGTTGCATTTCAACAGCTACCATTAAGGCTAATTAATGGGAGGAGCGTTTGATATGGAAAAGTGTATAAAATGCGGTGGAACGTTGCCAGCCAACGCCAAATTATGCCCCTATTGCGGAAATCCGGTGAGCTATTACGAAGAGAAGAAACAGCCGGTGCAACCTGCTACCAGAAAGCAAGCCGGAGGGCGCACAATTCTCATAGTGGCCGTTGTAGTGCTTAGTGTATTGCTTATCTCGAGCCTTGCTTTTGCGATCACGCAGTGGACTGCGTCGCCAGCCGCGTCACCAAAACTAGGAGTGAGTCCTGGCTCCCTCGATTTTGGCACGTTACAAGTGGGTAGCCAGAGTAGTCAGGTCCTCACTCTCAGCAATAGTGGGAAGCAGGACCTCAACTGGAGCGCGGACAAAGGGAAGGCAGACTGGCTCACGGTTGATCCGAGTCAGGGCCGTATTCTGCCTGAAGGATCGCAGGCCATCTATGTGAGAGCCGATACGACACTGCTCACAGCAGGACGATATTCGGCTAGTATCAGCTTTAGCTCAAATGGAGGAGGAGCTTCAATAAGTGCCATCTTGATCGTGGCCAGTAGGCCGCTATCACCGGGCACGCCAGTAGTTTCGAGCATTTCGCCTACATCAGGGCCAGCCGCTGGAGGAACGACGGTCACGATCACAGGGAGCGGTTTTACCGGAGCCAGCCAGGTGCTGTTCGGCACAGCAACCAGCACCTTTTCGGTGAATAGCGATACACAGATCACAGTCGTCAGCCCTGCAGGTAGTGGAATGGTGTATGTAACAGTCACCACGCCTAAAGGCACGTCTGCGACCAGCATTGCTGATCAATTCACCTACCAGGGTACTCCGCCTATTCCGCCAATCCCAACTATCGCGAGCATTTCGCCCACGTCAGGACCAACAACCGGAGGAACGACGGTCACGATCACAGGGAGCGGTTTTACCGGAGTGAGCCAGGTACTGTTCGGGACAACAGCCGTCAGCTTTACGGTGAATAGCGATAAGCAGATCACGGCCGTCAGCCCTGCGGGAAGTGGCACGGTGGATGTGAAGGTAACCACCCCTGGAGGCACTTCTGCAACTAGCTCGGTTGATAAGTTCACCTACGTGATTGCTCGTCCAACTATAAAGCAGTTGTCGGCCACATCAGGACCTGTGACCGGAGGGACGAAGGTCATTATCGCAGGGAGCGGTTTCACTGGAGCCAGCAAGGTGTTGTTCGGGACGATATCCGCCACCAGCTTTACGGTGAATAGTGCTACACAGATCACAGCCGTCAGCCCTGCGGGAAGTGGCACGGTGGATGTGAAGGTAACCACCCCTGGAGGCACTTCTGCAACTAGTTCGGTTGATCGCTTCACGTATGTGCCTGCTCCGACTGTAACGGGCATTTCGACCAATACAGGACCAGCCGCTGGAGGGACAAGCGTGATCATCCGAGGGAGCAATTTCGCCGGAGCCAGCAAGGTGCTGTTCGGGACGATACCCACCACCAGCTTTACGGTGAATAGTGCTACACAGATCACGGCTGTCAGTCCTGCGGGAAGTGGCACGGTGGATGTGAAGGTGACCACCCCTGGCGGCACTTCTACGGTTAGCTCGGTTGATCGGTTCACGTACGTGCCTGCCCCGACTGTAACAGGCATTTCGACCAATACAGGACCAGCCGCTGGAGGGACGACGGTCACGATCACAGGACGTGATTTCACCGGAGCCAGCAAGGTGCTGTTTGGGACGGTACCCGCCACCAGCTTTACGGTGAATAGTGCTACGCAGATCACGGCTGTCAGCCCTGCCAGCACTGGAGGAAGTGGCACGGTGGATGTGAAGGTGACCACCCCAGGAGGCACTTCTGTAACCAGCAGTGCTGACCGGTTTACCTACGTATATGCCTTGCCTGCGATAACGAGCATTTCGCCCACGTCAGGACCAACAACCGGAGGGACGCTTGTCACGATCACTGGGAGCAATTTCACTGGAGCCAGCAAGGTGCTGTTCGGGACGATACCCGCCAGCATCAAAACCGTGAGCGACACACAGATCACAGCCGTCAGCCCAGCGGGAAGTGGCACGGTGGATGTGAAGGTGACCACCCCTGGAGGCACTTCTGCGGTTAGCTCGGTTGATCGGTTCACGTACGTGCCTGCTCCGACTGTAACGGGCATTTCGACCAATACAGGACCAGCCGCTGGAGGGACGACGGTCATTATCACAGGGAGCAATTTCACCGGAGCCAGCAAGGTGCTGTTCGGTTCGGTACCCGCCACCAGCTTTACGGTGAATAGTGCTATGCAGATCACCGCTGTCAGTCCTGCGGGAAGTGGCACGGTGGATGTGACGGTGACCACCCCTGGAGGAATTTCTGCAACTAGCTCTGCTGATCGGTTCACGTACGTGCCTGCCCCGACTGTAACAGGCATTTCGACCAATACAGGACCAGCCGCTGGAGGGACGACGGTCACGATCACAGGGAGCAATTTCACCGGAGCCAGCAAGGTGCTGTTCGGTTCGGTAGCGACCAGCATCATTACCGTGAGTGACACGCAGATTACGGTCACCAGCCCTGCGGGAAGTGGAACGGTGGATGTGACGGTGACCACTCCTGGAGGCACGAGCGCGATCACCGCTGCTGATCGGTTCCAATACAGCGGTTAATCAAAAAGTCCCTCTATGTCAAAGGATGAAAGCATAGGGAGAAGGGACCAGGTATGACAGCGTTTCAGAAGTAGTCTTCAACCTCAATCAGGCGCATGCAATCTTACCATGCGCCTGATTGAGGTTGAAAAACACCCTTAGTTTTTCATAGCCCTTTTATACATCATTCTCGATACTATGCAACATAGGGACGCGCGTATTTCGATTAAAATTTACTATTTGAGGTCAGGAAATAGGAAGCATAGTTTTGCAAAATCTGCAAAACTTATAGGTAATCAGACAACAAGTTAGTAGAGCATAGTGAAACTCTAGCAGAAGCGTTTAGATACTGGTAAACTCAAATCAACCAGCAGTGATATAATAAGCTCCGATAGGAGCTTACAAAATGGCAGTACGTAATCAAGAAAAAAAAGGCAGAATTTTAACCATTGAACACCCAACCGATAGTTCTCCTGCAGTCATGGTTTTTTCCGGGAATGCAGGACAATTATTGCGAGGCGATATCCCAACAGTTAATATCCTCAAAGCAATGAGGAGGCGCACTCATAGGAATGGTGTGCCCTTTGTCCTGCATTTTCAGGAAGCAGGTGCAGTAAGAAAAAGCAGTGTTGGTATGACAAAGCTGCTTGAAGATGTCTTTGGGGATGAAGTCACCATTTTTTGCTATGGTCCACAGGAATCAAATGGCCTTATACGTAAAGGTCTTGATCAATACACCGTATCTTCAAAAAAACTCTCCATTCGTGGCCGTAGCGTTATACATCTTCCGATCGTTGAACGCAATGTCATGCGAAGGAATCAACGCGCGGCGGTGAATACCAGTTATGATTTTGTTTTACCAAATGCTGAACCAGGGTATTTAGAGACGACTGGTTTTCATTATGATCTTGGGTTAACACCGATCAGCGCGAAAGTCAGCCGATTGCAGGCATTTGAAACAAGACGAGGTGTGGAGAGACTGATTCAACAAGATATTGACCCGGAAGATGTAACTGGCGATCAGAAAGTGCTAGAGTCGATTCGCGGACGAGCAGGATTGGTCACATTTAGTGGCGATGGCAATACGCGCGGCTTTGTCGGAACACGCTGGCAAATGGATCGTGTCGATGCCTTAAAAAAAGGCCTTGGAGAAGATGTGCAGGAAGCAACTGAGGAAATCAGTGTTACCGCGAATCTTCCTCATAGTATTCAGCAGGAGTTTATAGGGAAAAAACATCCCTTGCTCAAGTTTGCTGGCAATATGCTTGATGATGTCTTTGATGCTATCGATGACACAACAGGGGGTAAGTGGGGCGAGAGAAAGTTGGATCATCAATTTTTTCGGGACTTTAGGATTACTGCTAAGGGGAAGCTTGTTCCGTTGCAGAAGTTTGATGTGATTGAGAATAATGTGTTTTACGACTTTGAAAACGCCGATCATTATTGCATCGGGACGCTTTTTGGGTTTCAGATGAATGGAGATGATTAAGCTAATTCAACACAAGTAGGTGCCGATTTATCGCGCACACCGCCGATTCATCGGCCTTCTGTGGCTTTCAAGATACCCCCTTCATTTGTTTAAAATCCATTATCAGCCTTCCGTGGTTTTCATGATGTTTTTAATCTGCATTATCGAATCGCTGGATTATAGGGGTAAGTACATTGCCAATGATGGGCAGGAATCTGGTACCAGGGGATTATTGGAAATGAATGGTTGGGAAAAATTCTTTATCGCAAAAGTTGGTGCCTTAGCAGCCTTGCTTGGTTTGATTTTCGTCGGTGTCTCGATTAATTTGGTAAGAATAATATCCATACCCGGTTTGCCAAATCGCGCATTATTGGCCTTCATTATTTTACTGATGTAATTTCATTTATCAAAGCCATTCTGGACGCTTGGGTTTTGCTGGTCGAGATCAACCGTTAGGAATGCCTCTTGAATATGTTCAGAGCCAAATATTAAGCTCTTCAATAAAGTACCGCTCAAAATGAGCGCTATTTGAGCGGTATTTTCGATAATGAAGAGAAAAGCGAGCAATAGTTACTCCTTTAAATAATCAAGTGCTCTCTCATCGCTCCGTTAAAGTGCCATGCCTGAAATCGGAGGCTATGCAACTGCATCATGAATAGATGTGTTCAGTCCAATAGTGGTGTGTTTTGGCAACCACAGTGATGACGTTCTTGATCTCCTTGTCTATGCGAAAGGCTGGACCGGCTGGTAGATAGAGTATGTTGCCTTCGCGCCGAACACAAACATTTTCCACTACAATTGCGCGAAGTATCCAGAGCGCCATTTCTTCGTCCTGGCATTGCAGGCCAACCCATCCTAATTTCTCACTTCGTATGGTTTGTAACCCTGTAACTAGTCGCCAACCTCGTTCGATCTCGCATACCACACGTTCGTAGCTTTCCAAATCTGCTTTAACTTCGTCTGGAGGGACTGGCTCCAATAAGGTATCTCGATGCGGTGGCCCTCCAGCCAATGCAAGGTCACAGAAGTCTGTCCACATCTCATCCCACGCCACTTGCCCATTTTCTGTGTAACGCATCGGCGCTGTTCCCATTGGCGCAGCGCTCACAACTTTCCCATTTCGATAGCGGGGCGGAAGAATATCATTTACTGGATCACAGGGAGATGTTTTCGAAACTTCCGATATGCGTTGAGAGGAAACATTACCGTGTTGGTGTGGATGACTGTTAGAAAGAGCCTTGGGATGAATGATGACATTCGATGTCTGCCAGTGCAGTTCGGCGACCTGACCACCGATGATTGTAACCTCGCTTGAAGGAGTAGTTAAAGTAATATAATCTCCTTGGGAAGCTCGAGAAAGAGAGCAGCGAAAAATGTGCGTCCATTGACCTTGCGTTCCAGGACAGCAGTATGTATCCTCAGCGCTTGATTGTCCTTTGGGCTTACTTCGATCTCTTTGCCAAGCATTTCTTGCCCTGTATAAATGACCAACGCCCCAATGTCCTCCCCAATATCGAGCACAGCGTTCTCAATATGGACTTTCTCGATGTACGTTTCAGCCATCTGTTCTCTCTCCTTTCAGTTGAACATAAGAGAAGCCCGGTAGTTCCAGAACACCGAGCTCCTCAGACCATTTATAGGAATATGTGCTGTTTATGCATTCTCGTGTGGTCGGCTGTCATAGCCACTGAAAGGTTCTCCGAGGTACGGGAACTCTTTTTCGTAACGGACTCCTTTGGGGATGGCTGGAGGATTGAAATCGGTAACCAGTGACGCTGCCCCGTCGGGAGTAAAGCTCGTGTCGACAAATGGAATGGTGACTCCAGCTATCGCGCGCAGCTCGATCGTTACAACGTCGTCGAAGACGCGCCGTCCGTTCGGGAATCCCGCGATGTCGCCCCCCAGGAGGCCGAGGATGCTCGGACTTGACGATGGTGGAATGGCCATATTCAGTCGCAGGAAATCTGCCTGCGTCGCGCCCGTGTAATTTCCAGGGAATCCGGGGATGACCTTCGCAGGTACGCCTGTGAGTAAAATGGCTTCCAGGTCTGCACGAGGAGTGTTAGTTGTGTTGAAGGCCCCTAGGTTTTGGAAGGTGGTGCCTGGATAAAGTACTGGCAACAGGGCGGCTAGCTCGGGATGTGCGTAGGAGTTGACAAACTGACTGTCGCCCTGGGGATCTTGTGAGTTCCAAAAGTCCTTCTGGCCCAAAGGTATGATAACTTCATTAATCAGAGGTTCACCTAGCCGTGAGACCTCTACCCATGGACCTGTCTCCACGTCCTGACCATTGCCTTGAAGTACCGTCGCCTTCTTGCGGCTCGCCGAGGTATAGACGCCAATGATTGAGTTAGGCTTGCTTGGATCGGTTGGATTGGAGCCATCGCTTGTCAATTGGGTCTTAGGTATCTGAATTGCAATGGAGTGGACGTTGTACCCCTCAGTTCCATTCACACCTGGTTTGGCGGGAGAGGGGATGAGATGTAGATTCTCGAACGGTCGAAGAGTGGCAAGATCGAAGATCGAGCCAAGGTCCACGTAGAACCCCTCTGCCCTTTGCCCTGCGAAAACTCTTCCACCGTCCGGAAGTTTGTGAATGGCCTGTTCCGCAAGCGTTTGATAGTTGGGTGTAGATCGGGGGCCGATGTTGCAGGGCGGACAGGCCAGACCTTTTGCCAGGCGCGTTGAGTTCCCATTATAATCAACTCTTGTCACAGAATAGAACTGTGGCCGATTCCAATTCGGGCTCTTGATCGATGTGATCGGACCAGTATTGTACAAGAAGGTGTTGGGATTGGCAGTCGTCGTCTGGAAACGGAACTGGTACGTGAGTTCATGTTGCACATCAATGCCATTGACGATGTGAATCTCATACAGGACATCATCGCCGAATTCATAGAAATTTGGGCCGCCAGCTGGCTCTTCCAGAGGAACGTAGTTGGCAATTATAGTGACCATATCTGGTTGATCGGGGCTAACAAATGCGTAGAGATCGGTACTATCTGCAACCGGGTCTTTCGAAATCTCGGGTGCTTCACGATGAGATGACATTTACTTACCTCACAATATAAAAAAACACTATTCGAACAATACACAATAAAATATCTCGAGTTGTCGGAAACGAGTTGCCGTTTAGCGAACGGCTTTTAAGAGACGCATCACAAGATCGGCATCGCGCAAAATTATCTCTTTGGTGCCAGACATGATCGTGATTTCGCCCGAAGCAAGGTCGCTCACATGGGCCACAACCGATTCGGAAAATGTTGTGGCGGACAGCTCGGCAGCAGTAGTATCCGAGGCAACCACATCAGTCATTTCTGGAGTTGCCGCCAGCGTGGGAACGGTAGCCAGGATGCCAATGGTAGCTACGCTCGCAGTTGTTTGTCCGATAAACCCACGTCGTGTCAGCTTTGCCAAATTGCTCTCCTTTCATAGAAAATCATACGATCAGTATGATTTTCGGTGATTACGGTGAGGGATTTCTCCCGATTATGGTTACGACCATATATCAAGTTCGGATTACTAATGATGAGTAGGTAGATCTCAATCTATGAGAGAGGAGCATGTTTTGGACATAATGTATAGAGGACCTGGCATAGTATCCCCTGTGGGTGGCTACGTTCCACCCTTACTCTCCAAACTCCCCCCGGTATATGGAAAGCAAACCTTATTTGTAAGAATACATGCAAATTCTTCGAATAACTATAACCGAATTCTATTAGAAATGGAAGAAGAAAGTGATTGTGATTTGGTTGAAGTTGAGTTGTGATATTAACAATCTGGTTAAGATCTTTTCGCATAGTTATAGAATAACTATTTTACTAATCCAAATGGCATTGTTTTTCACTCTCAAATAGGGTATGCTCATTATTAGAGTTTGCCGACTTTTTTAGGTAGTAAAAGTGAACAACATCCTGAGAAGAAGGATCTCTTATGTCTCCTCGCCTCACCGACTGGAGCATTGCACTCGCCACAGTAATCGCCTTCATGACAGGCGTTGTCAGTCTGATAACTGGTCATCCACAAGAGTGGCTCATTTTCGTACTCCATGCCATTGGTGGCTTCTGGCTTCTACTGCTGATGTGGGGCAAGGTACGACGCGTCTGGCCAAGGTTAGTCCATCTCCTGCGCTGGGATCGCCGCACGATCTTTGGATTACTTGCGCTGTTACTGGTCATGTTGGCGTTCGGATCAGGTATCTGGTGGGTCACAGGTGGTGATGTGTCTGTTGGCGGTTTCAATCTCTTGAACTGGCATATTCTGCTGGGTTTCGTGGTTACAACAGCAATTATATTTCATACGTTTGTTCGTGCCAAACGATTACGAACACGCGACATTGTTGGAAGGCGACGAGCCGTACACTTCAGTGCATTGCTCATAGGAGGTGTGGCGCTCTGGCCAGGAGAGCAGTTCACTGAGCGTATCCTGAATCTGCCCGGCGCAAAGCAGCGCTTCACTGGCTCTCGTGAGGTTGGGAGCTATTCTGGAAACGCTTTCCCCACCTCAAGTTGGGTCGCCGATCAACCTCGTCCGATTGATGTACAAACGTGGCGGCTCACGCTTGCTGGCGCTGTTACAATACCTCGTGAGTTCTTCTATCACGAACTTGTTTCGGCGGGTGATGAACTGGAGGCCACACTGGATTGTACCAGTGGTTTCTACAGTACCCAGCGCTGGCGAGGAACACGTGTTGGACGTTTACTTGATCAAGTTGAACTTGGCCGGGACGCACGCTATGTGAGCTTCGTTTCGATGACGAGCTACCGGTGGAGTTTGCCATTAGAGGAAGCTCGACATGCTCTGTTGGCAACCCATTCAGGCCAGGAATCACTCTCACATGGGCATGGCTTTCCTCTCCGTTTGGTCACTCCAGATCGTCGTGGCTTTGAATGGGTCAAGTGGATCACGCGTGTCGAGGTGCTGACAGAGCCTGAACTTGGCCAGGTCGTGAGTATTTTCACTAGCAGCTTTACTAACAATGGGCGTGGAGACTGAGAACCAGCGCTCGTAATTAATTGGTAGCCATCAGGAAAGACATCACTTCGCGGGTGAAGACCTCTGAGAGGACGATCGTGTAGTGATTGGTGTTGGGAATCTCAACTACCCTGCTACCAGCGATGATACCTTTCACGCGTTCAGCTTCGTCGGGGGCCATGAGAAAGCCTCGGTCTGGTGCTAGCGTGCCCATCGGGGCACGAGCAATGAGTGTCGTCGCCTGGATGCGCGACAGCAGCACATCGGGATTAATGGACGTGTTGACCATTATCTCTTCCTCGATCGCCGCTTTGGGGACACGGGAGGTAACAGTCCCGTCGGGATGCACCTCGGCATCATAGCGATAATATGCTTCCCAGAAAGAATTCCAGGTATGGGCAGGTGACTGCTGCCTCTCCTGAAGATAGGCATCGAGTGAGGGATAAGTCTTTCCCAGCCGCTCCAGCGCGGGGCCAATGGCTTGCAACGCATCTGCCGGGACACGTCCGCCAGTATCAATTAGTACAAGTTTGCCTAAGCGCCTGGGATGTATCGCTGCCAGGAAGTAGCCTATCTGCGCTCCGAGCGAATGACCGATGATATGCACGGTTGATAGATTGAGCGCATCGCAGAGCGCCAGCAGATCATTGGCGTGATAGGGTATGCCGTAGCCATGTGGCGGCTTGTCGCTCTGGCCACGCCCACGCAAGTCCGGCGCGATGGCATACCAGCCATGTTCAGAAAAGTTTGGCCCAAGCAGAGGCCATTCCAAATAGCTGGCAGTGAGGCCATGCACGAGCAATACAGCACGCTCTGGACGGGTGAACTCGCCCCAGGTAACATAGTGCAGGTTTATGCCATTCACTTCCTGAAAGTGATGAGTCTCGGTGGTGTTTTCGCTCATCTATAGTGCTCCTTGTTTGTGAGAAGGTTGATTTCTATGTGAGTAGAGTTATCATGAACGTATTTTAGCACATCATAATTTCTTTCGTATATGACTCAGCAACCATTCTGTATAACTCGTCCCGGTCGAATTTTAGGGTATCGAGTACACCAGTAACGCTTAGGAGAGAAACCAGACCGATTTCTCCCATTCATTCCTTACCAGGGTAAATACGAGCCATATGAATCATTGACTTTTCGTGTAATCCCCAGATATCATTTAGACATATTTCACACACTTTTCGTTCAAGTTCTCGTAGTTGTCAATAGTACCAGCGAAAGTTTCACAAGGAGAATGCACCTATGGAGATTCGCAGATTGGATCATGTGGCTTTACTCGTCAAAGATGTTGAGCAGTCGCGGCGCTTTTATGTTCAATTGCTTGGCATGGAAGAACATTCTCGCCCGAGCAGTTTTGATTTCCCTGGCGCCTGGTTGCGTAAAGGGAGCGCTGAGATACATCTGATTGGTGAAGATGAACCAGGACGTGTCGATCAGGTACAACCAGGAGGGTACAGCCGAGATGAGCTCTCCATCGGCCACGTCACTCATTTCGCTTTCGAGGTTGCTGATCTGGAAGAAACTCGCCAATACCTGCAAGCCCGTGAAATCCCGATTGTGGGTGGGCCGCGCCCCCGCGGCGACGGGGTTATGCAGATGTACATTCGCGATCCCGACGGCTATATCATCGAATTCTATGTTTGGCAAAAGTAGAACACATGGAACTTCAAGATAAAATAGCAGTCATAACTGGAGCTGGACGAGGGATAGGACGTACCATAGCCCTGGCGTTTGCTAAAGAGGGAGCCAATTTGGTGCTGGCTTCTAGATCGAAAGATGCGCTTGAAGAAACACAGGCAATGGTCGAGGATCTTGGGTGTAAAGCGCTGGTAGTCCCAACCGACATTCGCAATGAAGATAGCGTATACAATCTAGCAGAGCAAGCATTAGGTTTCTTCGGTCGAATCGATATATTGGTGAACAATAGTGGCATTACCGGGCCTACTACACCACTTTGGAATATCTCTCTTGCAGATTGGGAGGAAACCTTTGCTGTCAATGTGACCGGCGCATACTTGTGCTGCCGGGCGTTTCTCCCAGCAATGATCGAGAAACGGTCTGGGAGTATCATTATGATCAGTTCTATGACCGGGAAGCGACCGCTTTTTGGGCGCACACCTTACGCAGGTAGCAAGCTTGCCCTTGTTGGCATCGCCAGGACACTTGCCTGGGAGGTAGGCCCATATGGTATACGGGTCAATGTAATCTCACCTGGCGCCGTTGAAGGAGAGCGAATTAAACGAGTGGTTCGTGAGATAGCTGCTTCACAAGGCATTAGTGAGGATGAGGCATTAAGACAATTTACCACCAATTCGCCACTTGGACGCATCGTTCCCCCAGAAGACATAGCTGCTGCAGCTATCTTTCTTGCTTCAGAAAAAGCAGCCTCGATAACAGGGGAAGACCTTAATGTTTCCTCTGGTACTGTGATGTACTGACATGGCGGTGATGGCTATCCACACTGAATGAAACGCATCGGATAGCGGTGCAGTGACTCGACACCACCGTGAGTTACTCGTACCAACTCACCCACCTGAACGCCCATGCGCTCATCTGTGGTGATTACATTGGGTTGGATTACAATAGTCATATTCTCTCGAAATATAAATGGTTGAGGCGGTCTGGCGCTTGTTCGTCGCGTACGCAAGATTGGCGCTAAGTATCCTCCTCCAAAGCCATGGAGCAAGTCATCGTAGATCGTGAAACCAGCAGTATGGATATATTCTGCAACATCGAGTACTTCATTGATGGTTGTCCCGTCACGAATCACCTCTGCAATGCCTCTATATACATCCACGGCTACGTCATACATGCGTTGGTACTCAGGTGTGGGTTGCACACCAATTGCAAATGGACGTAGGATTTGCCCTGGATAGCCGTGGAAATGGGCGCTTATTTCTGTAATAAGTACGTCGCCTTTTTCAAGTAGGCGATTCGACAGTTGTTGAGCGGGTACGCATAGCGTTGGGTTTTGCATAGGCGTGGTAGCCATATAGTGTATATGGTTTTTGCCACCCAGACCAAGGTAAGCTGATTCGACAATTGCAGCCAGTTCGTGTTCAGTTATACCTGGACGAACCTCATGTTCAATCGCTTCAATAGCCAGATCACTGAATTCAGCTCCTTTGCGCAGAAACATAATCTCTTCGTCACTCTTGATCAAACGGAGTTGTTGCATCTGTGGTGCAAAGTCAAAAAAGGTTGCCCTTGGAAGCATCTTTCTGATGGTTTCATAGTGCTTTAGAGGGATTGTGCCAATGATCCCTATTTGACTTTGAGCAAATCCTCTTTCTTGCAAATTGTTAGCTGTGGTGGCAGCGATATCATTTCCTCCCCAACGTATGTCTTCGATAGAAGATACCCGTAGCGCATTTGGAAGGTGGTTGTAGTATTGGACAAACATCGTTGGTTCACCATCTTGTGGGAAAACAAGCATTGCTTCCCGCGTTACCAGAAAGTCTGAAAGAAATTGTATTTCCTGAAATGAACCAGAAGTCCCATGTAGGATGAGGGCAGAAAGGCCAGATTCTTGCATGGATGCTCGAACACGCACATAGCGGTTAGCTAACTCGCTAGCTGAGAAACGCGGGTAGAGATTGTTGTCATTCATGATGAACATGATCTTTCTCTGATTCTTGTTGAAAGGACATTGCTTCTGCGGTTGCAATCGGCACAGGTTTCCTTTCGCTTAACGATGCAATAACCCCGCCGAGCACAGCAAGAAAGCCTCCAATTGCTTGTAAAGGTGTTATGGTATCATGTAGCAAGAGTACCGCAAATACTGTGGAAAATAACGGGACAGTTTGCATGATCGTAGCCATTTCCCATGCTTTGAGTAAATGAAATCCTGCCTGTTGGCTGAGATAGCCCAGACAAAAACTGGTGAGAATATATACAGGGAGCGCCCACAAGCTGGTGAAGGTGGGTTGCCAAAGTAATGATTGCGACTGGAAGAGGAGCTGAAATGCAACAATAGGCATAAGCGTTGCAGCTCCCAGCAGAAGTCGCAACGCAGTTAGTTGCAGTGTCTCAACGCGCTCAGACAGGCGTTTGGCAGGGATAAATCCGAAGCCAAGGCCGATCGCACCAGCGAGGATAAGAAGATTACCCAGACTTCCGCTGTTCCAGTCGACGCCTCCTTGCGATCCTCTAAGGACGACCAGCATACTGCCAATTAACAGTAACAGGATGCCGAGACCTTGTCTGAGGCGAAATCGCTCGTGCAACAGGAGCAGCGCAAAAATTAATGCAGCCATGCCATTGAGTTGTAGGATGAATCCGCCCTCTAAAGCACTTGTATGTGTAAAACCGGCGACGATAAAGAGAAGAGGTAGCGCGGTTCCTATACAAGAGAGTAAAAAGATATTTATCCAATCTGCTCGATTGAGCTGAGATAGATTGTGGAAGATCGAATTTCCCGTAAACAGAAGGTACGTGGTCAGTAACAGACCTCCAATAGAGAGGCTTAGGAATGCGACAAGCACAGCATCGATCTCGCCTGACAGGAGTTTTGCAAGAACTACACCAAATCCAAACATGAGAGAGGCTGTAAGGGCATATCCAGTTCCGCGAAGGTGCAAAGGTCTGCTCCAGTTCAGGTGAAGATAGAAGCATAGAATAGATTTAGTTGACAACCTATTTTACCATAAAATCTCATGCACATATGTGACTGATAAAAGGAGTACAGATGAGTGAAGAACATTTAGCGGCTGGATTAGAACGTCGCAAGGAGGATTATAGGCCAATAACCGGGCAGGCTCGTTTTGTGGATGATCTCAAGCCGCCCAACGGACGACCACCAGCGCTCTATATGTCTGTAGTCCGCAGTCCCTATGCTCATGCAGCGATTGAGAGTATCAAGCTTGATGCTGCACTCGCTCTACCGGGTGTTGTTGCTGCCTTTGTAGGGTCAGAGCTAGTGAATGAGATGCGCGCGCTTGATTATGTGCCGTTATCAGGACTTAAAAATACAGAACGACGACCTTTGGCTGTTGGCAAGGTCCGATATGTGGGTGATCCTGTAGCAGTTGTGCTTGCTGACAGCAGATACGTTGCTATGGATGCACTTGAACAGGTTGAGGTTGACTATTCGCCATTGCAAGCGATAATAGATCCGGAGGCGGCCCTCACAAAGGATGCTCCATTGCTCTACGATGAATTTGGTTCCAATCTTGCTTTTACTTCACAGTTAAGTGGTGGGGATGTCAAGGCTACTTTCGAGCGGGCAAAACGTATAATCCAACTGCGTGTAGTCAATCAACGACTGGCGCCCAGTTCTATCGAACCACGAGTATGTATGTTCGACTATAATCCATCAAGCGGCATACTTTCAGCATGGATGTCTTCTCAGGCAATCTTTCGCGCACGGGATATGCTGGCAACTTTCTTGAACCTTGATGCTGACCGTGTAAGTATATACAATGCAGAGGTAGGAGGCGCGTTTGGCGCAAAAAATACTCTTATAGGTGAAGAGTTAATCGCTGCGAAGCTGGCTATCAAATATGAGCGACCTATCAAGTGGGTTGAGGGTCGTAGCGAGAATTTGCAAGCTCAAACACAAGGGCGGGGTTGGGTGAATACTATCGAGGCAGCAGTCACGAGTGATGGTCAATTGCTCGGTCTCAGGGTACGGTCGATTGCCGACCTGGGAGCCTTCAACTCAGGAGTATCGGCGATGATAGCTCAACGTATGCCGTCTTTTCTAAGTGGTGCCTATCAGATTCAGGCAGTGGATAGCGAAGTAGTCGGTGTTTACACAAACAAGGTTCCCACGGCTCCTTATCGTGGAGCAGGTCGACCTGAAGCTGCTTACATTATGGAACGCACGATGGATCGTATTGCTCATGAATTGAACATCGATCCCGCGGAGGTACGACGACGTAACTTTATCCCTAAAGAAGCCTTTCCTTATTCGACAGTGACGGGTGTCAAATATGATAGTGGCAATTATAGAGATGCACTTGATAAGGCTCTTGAACTGGTTGATTACACAGGATGGCGAGCAAAGCAGCGAGAACAACGAGAGATAGTAAGCAAAAAGTTGCTTGGCATTGGCCTTTCCTCGTTTATAGAATTGACAGGTGACAGCTTTAACATACCTGGAGCGCTTCGTGAGTCTGCAACCGTTCGTATTCGCAATGATGGTACTATTCTGGTGTTGAGCGGTGTTGCGCATACCGGACAGGGACACTTTACTGCCTTCGCACAGATTGTAGCACAGGTATTTGGCATAGCGGGTTCACAGGTGGAAGTTTGTATGAACGATGCAGATTTGCCAGGATTTAGCAGTGGCACATTTGGCAGCCGCGTTACACAAATAGCCGGTTCAGCGGTGCTTCTTGCTGCTGAAGCCGTGCGGGAGAAGGCGATACGCGTAGCTGCACGGGCGTTAGAAGTTGATGCTGCTGATCTTGTCGTAGAGGGTGGTCAGGTAGTTGTGAGAGGTGTTCCGTCACGATTAATTACACTGGGCGAGCTGGCCAGATTGGTCGAAGAGCAACCTGAATTGATTGAACATGAACCACCCAATCCGGTCAATGATGCGCCTATCGAGGGTTTAGCAGCCTGGCGTGATTTTGCTTCGCAAGGTGCGGCTTATGCTTCTGGTACGCATATAGCAGTCGTCGAGATAGACAGTGAGACTGGTGAGATCCACATACTCACATATGTGGCCGTGGATGATTGCGGGCGAGTACTCAATCATTATCTTGCTGAAGCTCAGATCCATGGAGGGCTTGCACAGGGCATAGGGCAGGCTCTCTTTGAAGAGGTCATTTATGATCAGGATGGACAGATACTCACCAGCACGCTGATGGATTATGCTCTGCCACTTGCAGATGGAGTGCCAGATTTTGTGACTGATCTTGTTGAGACACCATCGCCGCTCAATCCTCTAGGCGTGAAGGGAGTTGGCGAAGCAGGTTGTATTGGCGCGCCACCTGCGATTGTCAATGCAGTGCTGGATGCTCTTGCACGGCTTGGTATTGATGCAATTGATATGCCGTTGAAACCAGAGAAGGTGTGGGCGGTGATGCAGGATATGAGATCAAAAGCGTAGGGGTTGAGGAGAAAGCAGCGTAACTTTGACTCTCGCTTGTCATTCTGAGCGGCAGCGAAGAATGACAGATCGAAACAATACATAGCCAATACGGGTTTATGATGATTAGGCAGCTTCGTGTGGTGGAATGATTCATTTGAATTCAGAACAAATTTTAATTAGATCGGGATCAGTATATTTATGAGATCTCAATCAGACTCTTCTAATACCTTCAATCGTCGCATGGTATTTACATTACAGGAAACCAGCCAGAAAGCCCCGTCACTTGAGAGCGGGGATGAATGGCTAAACTCTTGACGTGTTTGTACTGTTGTATAGACTCTCAACATGGACTATCTACACGAACAGCATACCG
>Ga0116218_1001112_pt1 | contig 17536 bp, 16 predicted proteins | sample Sb_taG_2_FD_88966 | JGI IMG/M metagenome (GOLD analysis project Ga0116218, IMG submission 88966) | Peat soil microbial communities from Weissenstadt, Germany - Sb_50d_5_LS metaG | ecosystem: Environmental > Terrestrial > Soil > Wetlands > Peat | place: Germany: Weissenstadt | collected 2010-09-21 | reverse complement strand
TGGGCCGGATCGAGGCTGGTCACCCGCACCGGAACTTCCAGCGGCAGCCGCGTGCTGCGGCGAATGGCGTGCTGTGTCTTTTCCGGAGAGCCCATAAATTAGCAGACAAAAAATTCTTCGACCTGAGAATCTCGACTCGAGATCCGGGCTTGAGAACCGGATTTCAGAACCAAAGACGATTTGAAAACCAGTGCCGGCAAATCCGCCACCAGTTCACTAACCATGCTAGATCACAAGAAAGCTCTGGGCACGGAATTTCGCCGCCCCGTCTCCAGTTAAGCCCTAGCAACAGATTTAGACTACTGGTGTGCTCTTCGAACGATCAGGAAAAATGCGGCTCCGCCGAACGCAGCTATCCGATCTTGATCCCCGTATCGGGCGCCTGGAAGGCGATCTTGTGACTGCCGTCGCAGAAAGGCCGGTTGGCCGAAGCGCCGCAGCGGCAGAGGGAGAACGCGGTCTTCCCCGTCAGGTCGTATTTGTTGCCCTCGGCGTCCACCATTTCGATAACGCCGTCGGGGTCGTCTATGCGCAAGGGACCGTTGTTGCGCACCGTAATCGTGACTTGCGCCATGCAGCCTCCAGAAAGATGAATAGCTTTCAAACTATCGCACAAAAGAAAAAGTTGCCAGCAGCCAGTTGCCAGTCTGCCAGTAGAAGCCAGACTCATCGCCATCGATCCACAGCTTCAAACCATATAATTTTCAACCACTCATCAAAAGTGGTTTTCGCCCATTCGCGGTTCGTCCACCAGGCAGCTCCGAATTGCGCGGGATTGCGGGCCGCCGCCGCGCTGAACTGATATTGCGGCAGGCGATGGCGGAAGATTATCAAGGCGCGGCGGGTGTGAAATTCCGAGGTCACAATCAACACCCGATGCGCACCCACCGACTGCATGCATCGGCTTACGTCGTTGACCTCGGCAAAAGTAGAAAAGCTAATGATCGGACACACCGAGATGCGGTTTGCTTCCCCAAGACCGTTTACGTATCTCTGCGCAATCTCGGTCAGTTGCTGATCGTAAATCAGATCGTCGTGAACATTCAGAAACACGTGCGGCGCCACTCCCTGGCGCAGCAGTTCCAGAGCGCGGGCCGGACGGACGTTAGTCTCCCCAGCCAGCACCACGATAGCATCGGACTTTTCCGGTTCGTCCACCACCAGAAAGCGAGACGACTGGCTCGCCAGCGCAAGAAAGATCAGGAGCACAATAATGAGGAGTCGTATGAATCGCATTAAGACGCATGTTACTAATAAAACCGCTGCGCGCCCAGCTCGGCGCGATCTCCAATGCTAGAATTACCTCGCGTATATGGACACTCAACTCACTGCTTCTTCCCTCTTTACTGACCTCAAAAGCCGCATCGATGCCCGCCAGGCTCGGGTCGGTATCATCGGCCTCGGCTACGTCGGCTTGCCCCTGGCCCTGCTCTATAGCGAGCAGAAATTTCCCGTCACAGGTTTTGATATCGATCAGCGAAAAATCGACACCCTGGCGAGCGGCGGCACCTACATCTTCCGCATCACGCCTGCGGAAATCGCCGCGGCCAAATCGAACGGCTTCAAAGCCACGGCCGACTATTCGCAGATCACCGCCATGGACGCCATCATCATCTGCGTCCCCACGCCACTCAACGAATATCACGAGCCCGACCTCAGCTACATCACCAACACCGCCCACGCCGTGGCGCCCTATCTGCGCGCCGGTCAGATCGTCATCCTCGAGAGCACCACGTACCCGGGCACGACCGAAGAAGTCTTGATTCCAATTTTAGAAAAGGAAAACAAGGCCGGCCTGAAAGCATCCCGCAAGGGCGCAGCCGGCGATCGCGATATCTGGGTCGCGTTCTCGCCCGAGCGCGAGGATCCTGGCAACACCCAGGTGGCTCGTCACGATATTCCAAAAGTGATTGGCGGACTCGATCCCCAGGCCAGCGCCATCGCCGCCGCACTTTACGGCGCCATCTTCCGCCGCACCGTTCCCGTCTCCTCACCCGCGGCCGCGGAGATGACCAAGTTACTCGAGAATATTTATCGCTGCGTCAACATCGCGCTGGTCAACGAACTCAAAATGCTCTGCCTGCGCATGGACCTCAACATCTGGGAGATCATCGACGCCGCCGCCACCAAGCCTTTCGGCTTCCACGCCTTCTATCCCGGACCGGGCCTCGGCGGACACTGCATTCCGGTCGACCCGTTCTATCTTTCGTGGAAGGCAAAAGAGTTCGACTTCCGCACCCGCTTCATCGAACTGGCCGGCGAAATCAACGTGGCCATGCCTTACAACGTGATCGCCTCCACCATCTCCGCGCTCAACCGGCAGAAAAAGGCGATCAACGGATCGAAGATCCTGGTTCTGGGCGTTGCCTACAAGAAGGATATTGACGACCTGCGCGAGTCGCCTGCTCTCACCATCATCGAACTGCTGCAAAAAGAGGGAGCCGCGGTCAGCTACAACGACCCCTACTTCCCCTTCGTCGGCCGCGGCCGTAAGTACGACCTGCAGATGAAGTGCGCCCCGCTCGACAATCTCGGCCAATACGACTGCGTGCTCATCGTCACCGACCACTCCGACTACGATTACAAGAAGATCGTCAGTGATTCGAAACTCGTAGTGGATTCGAGGAACGCCACGCGCGGCATCAAGAGCGAAAAAATCGTGCACTGCTAGCTGTCCAAGGCGTGTGTGGTGAGGGTCTTTGCCCCGCCGGAACGGGGCGGAGCCCCGTCACCACACGACCCCCTCTCTCGCACCGCTGCGCCCTCCCAAAATCTAAGGCAACGACGCCGATCAAAAACCACTCCCTGTGCTAGTATGTCGCGTTAGCGCGGGGCCGCGTCCACGCTGGTCGCTGCCTCTCTACGGTGTGTCGATAACGGTGTGCCCATGAAAGATACGCTCGGAATCTTGCTCGCCGGAGGCGCAGGCGAACGCCTCTATCCGCTCACCCGCGACCGCGCCAAACCGGCGGTAACTTTCGGCGGCATCTACCGCATCATCGACATCACGCTTTCCAACTGCGTCAACTCCGGCCTGCGCCGCGTCTTTATCCTCACCCAGTACAAGGCGCTTTCGCTGAATCGTCAGATCCGCGAGGGCTGGAACATTTTTGGCCGCTAAATCGGCGAGTTCATCGAAATCCTGCCCCCCATGCAGCGGGTCAGCCAGAACTGGTACATGGGGACCGCCGACGCGGTCTATCAGAACATCTATTCCATCGGCTCGGAGCAGCCGAAGTATGTGATCATCCTCTCCGGCGACCACATCTACAAAATGAATTACGAGCGCATGCTCAAGCAGCACGTGGACGCCGCTGCCGACGTCACCGTCGCTACCTTGACGACCGACCCGGCCAACTGCCGCCATTTCGGCGTGGTCGATATCGATCACGATCATCGCATCACCAACTTCCTGGAGAAACCGCAGCAAACCGAGCTGCGATCGCCCTACGACTCAACCAAGATTTCAGCATCGATGGGCATCTACATCTTCAACACCGAAGTGCTCATTCCCGTATTACTCAAAGACGCCGAGGATCCCAATTCAAGTCACGATTTCGGCAAGAACATTCTGCCCAAGATGTTGGGCGACTACCGCGTCTTCGCTTTCAATTTTGTCGACGAAAATAAAAAGGAAGCCCTCTACTGGCGCGACGTGGGCACGCTCGAAGCCTACTACGAAGCCAACATGGACCTGGTTTCCGTCTCTCCCGTGTTCAATCTTTACGATGAGGCCTGGCCCATTCGCACCCATCAGCGCCAGTATCCACCGGCAAAATTCGTGTTTGCCGAAGCCGGACGCATGGGCCACGCCCTCGATTCCCTGATTTCTTCCGGCTGCATTATTTCCGGCGGCTCCCTGAAGAACTGCGTGGTGTCGCCCGATGTCCGCGTCAACTCGTACACCGAAATCGAGGATAGCATTCTGTTCTCGCACGTCAACGTGGGACGCAGTTGCCGAATCCGCAAGGCCATCATCGACCGCGACGTGCACATTCCCGAAGGCTCCAGTATCGGCTACGACGTCGAAGCCGACCGCGAGCGCTACTTCGTCACCGACACCGGCATCACCATCGTGACCCGCGATTACTCCCTGTTTGAAAACCCCGTGGCCGTGGATTACTTCACCAGTGAGTAGGAACCAGTTCTCAACTGACTACCGTCTTCCAGTACACTTCTCTACGACTATGTCCTTCAGCCTTCGCCGCCTTTTCAAGAAAGAAAAACAGGAGCGCCGCATCCTGCGACAGATCGAGCGCACCGGCGATCAACTGCAGCCCGAATATCATCGCCCCACGCCCGAGTGTCCACACCCGGAGCGCTGGCGCATGTTCGATTCCATGACCGCCGAGGCCGAGGTGCTGGAGTTTCTGCGCACCGCTGTCACCACCATCAAGCCCGAACTGGTGGTCGAGACCGGTACCTTCAGCGGCATCAGCACTCTCTGGATCGCCGAAGGATTGAAAGCCAACGGACGCGGACGCGTCATCACTTGCGAGTTCGACCACGAGATCTACGAGAACGCGAAAACGCGAATCCAGGCATCCGGTCTGGCCGACTGGATCGAACTGCGCAATGAATCAAGCATGGACATGAAAGTCGAGGGGACGATCGACCTTTTTTTCAGCGACAGCGATATGCCCATCCGCGAGCAGGAAATTCGTCGCTTTCTGCCGCAGATCAATCCCTATGGCCTGATCCTGATGCACGACGCCAGTTCGCATTTGAAGATCGTCCGCGAGGCCGCACTCAAACTCGAACAAGACTGCCTGATCTCGGCCGTGTTGTTGCCAACTCCGCGCGGCCTAGTGGTGGCGCAGAAGAGGGAAGGAAGAAAGTAGGGCCGGGACGAAGGGATTCGTATCGGGGCGTCGCTTTAGCGATACCTCAATTTCCTGAAAATCACACGTCCCTTAAGGGGCTGCACCGTTCGAGCTCAACTTCAATCGAACCGAAACTGCCTCCGAGACTGTCCTCAGACCTGAACACCTGAGACCTCGGCTAACGCTTCACTATGTCTTCCGCCAGCAAATGTGCCTTTTCCGCCAGCGTGCTCGCTCTCCGCAAATCGCCTTCCTTCAGCGCGGAACGCGCACCGACCATATAGTTGCGGACCTGTCCCGCCGTCTCCTGTTCACGCGCGTCCAGCGTGCGCCCCGCCAGCTGTTTCAACTGGTCGTCGGTAGAACTGAGCATCTGTTCCGCGTTTTGGCGCTGGCGGGTGGCTTCCGCGGGAGTCATGCCGGGCGCAATCTGCGCTGCCGGTTCGCGCGCTCCACCCTGGCGAACCACAATCTTCCGTGGAGCACCATCCGGCGTTGGCGTGGGAGTTGGCGCGGGCACGGTGTGCTTGCGGCGTTTCGTGGTTCCGCTCGCCGTGCCACTGCTCGCCGCGGTAGCCTCCGTCTTCTCCTTCTCCTTCGCCGCGCCCTCCCGTGCTTTTTCCCCCGCCGCCGCCGTGGTCGGTGCGGCAGTTTGCTCTGCCGGACGAGAATCTTTTCCCGCAGCCGGGAAACTCAGGCAAACAGCAATCGCGAGTCCGTACGCTAGTCGCATAAGGGTTCCAACAGAATTGTTCCCCACTGCTGCCAGGAACGCAAGGCGGGCGGCCGGGAAGCGCCGGCAAAAAAACGGAGGAAGCAGGTTTCGCTTCCTCCGCTGTATTCTTCCGACGCTAGCTTACGGCGATTACTGTTTCTTCACTGGTGGCTTCTTGGCGCCTGTCTTTGCCGCTGGAGCCTTCTTTGCCGCTGCGGCCTTGGCCTTCCTCTCGGATTCCCTGCCGCCAATCAGAGTCAAGGCATCAGCAGCATTGAACGGGTAGACCCGCGTCGACGTTTCGGTTTCACCCTCAGCCTTCGCTTTCAAGGTGACGTCCACCCGGCGATTGCTCGCCCATTTGATGATCAGTAAGTTGCGCAGGACCCGGGCCCGTTCCTCTTTCGTCAGTTCGGGGTTCTGCTCAACCGCTGCCCTCACCTCTTCCGCGGTCATGTTGTGTTGTTTGCCAAAAGCTTTGGTCGCGAGGTTGGCTTCGGGTACGCCATTCTCGATCAGGAAGGCCCTGACGCGCGCCACACGACGCTCGGAGAGTGCCTGGTTGTAAGGCACGGAGCCACGCTCGTCGGCGTGTCCTTCGAGGGTCAAGTGAGCATCCGGTACGGCCACAAGATATTGCTTGAAGTCCGTGGCCAACGCCACTAGGGTTTGCTCCTGACTCTTAACCAGGCCGCCGTTGGGGTCCTGCTCCGTCGGTTTGGCGGTCACAAAATACACGCTGTGCAGCGCGAGCCGTGCTTCCAGCACCTTGTCTACAACTGGCGCCGGAGGCGGCGGCGGGTTGTTTACCGTCACCGAGTTCGAAGCCGAGGCGGTCAAGCCTCGGGAGTCGGTACAGGTCGCGCTCACCGTAGCCGTACCTGCGGAAGCGCCGGTAGTGCTGAGCGTGGCGGAGTTGCCGCTGCCCATTACGCTACCCGTACTCGAGGTCCAGTTACCCACCACGACAGTCGCGTTGTCAGGACTGGTACACGAGCAGGTGATGGTCGAGGAGGTTCCGATTTCGACCGTTGCCGGATTCGCCGAGCAGGAAATCTGCGGCGGATTCAGCGGCTTCACAGTGAAGTTTGAGGTGCAACTGGCCACGCCGTTCTTCTTGGATCTGGCATCGGTAACGGTGGCGGTGACGGTGTAGCCGCCGGGGGCCGCGCCGGCGGTGTCGATGGAAGCGCCGGTGTCTTTCCCTTGGATCTTCCCACCATTGCTGACCCAAGTGTAGGCCAGTGTGTGCTTCGGGTTGAAGTTGCTGGCGGAAACGGTGGCATGCACCGGCTCACCCACCAGAACCTCGCTGTGGTCGATGGAGCAGGCCGCGGCCACCGGGACCTCGGGCTCTCCTCCAAAGTTGAACACTAGACCGGTGGTCAGCCGGGCGCCGTTGTAAGTCTGATGCTCCAACCCCGGATCGTTTGGGGGCACATTGGCGGAAAAGTTTACGCGCTCCAACTGGTAATCGGCTTCAAACAGGCGGATTGAGACCTGCTTCCAGAATTTAAGATCCATACCGCCGCCCAGAACCGCGGCGAAGCCGGTGGTGGCTTGGTTGTAATTCGAATTGAAGCGGTCAACTCCGATCAGCGTGTGCACGAAAAAGTTCACGCCCTCGCCACGATAGGTGAGCTTCGGCCCAACCGTGAACGCGTTGTTCAGGTAGCCGTGCTCCCAGTTCCCGCCCCAGTTGCCTTCGAGCGACAGATTATTGGTGAAGTTGTAGGACAGGTTGGTCCCCAACCCCTTCGGCGAAGAGGGCGCCTTGAGCGCCAACGGCGGTGTGCTGTTATCGGGAATGTTGCCGCCTGGGTTCCACCACTGATAGCCAATGAACCACTCCGCCTTAGGCACCGTGTCATCCGACTGTGCGTTCAGCAACGCCGGCGACGCAATCAGAACGATAGCCAGGACGAGCGCGACACTCGCGCATCTCCGGTAAGTCTTTTGACAAAGTAACATTGAGCTCCTCCGAATCAAGTCCACTCCAAGTTATTTGATAGAACTGGAATCAATAAAGCCTTACGGCACGCACGGATAGGCTGCAACCGGGAACATCGAATTCTACAGCAACCGGGCTTCTTTGCAAAATAAATCGAAGAGCTGGTGTAGGACATTTTCATACCCATCACTGGTCGAACGTCGGTTTCTGAGGAAGGACCGCGCGCAATTATCTCAAATTGATATGCTGCATTCCGGGCCGGGTTGCGGGGCGGCGCGCTTCCCTGAATAATGCTGATGGGGCCATGAGCACAGGAAATATGACACAGGAACGCGTGCTGATAGTTGAAGACGAAGAGAACGAACGCACCGGGCTGGCCGAACTGGTCTCGGGATGGGGCTATCGCACCGACACGGCAGCCGACGGCGTGGAAGCTCTGGAAAAAATCTCCGCCTTTGCTCCGTCCATTGTGATCACCGACGTAAAGATGCCCCGCATGGGCGGCATGGAACTGGTGGAGCGCCTGGCCGACATGGCGCAGTCGATCGCGGTGGTGATGGTCACTGCCCAGAAGGCAACCGACACTGCATTTCACGCTGGCCGCCTCGGCGTTCAGGACTATATCGAGAAGCCCATCGATTTCCGGCGGTTGCGCTCCATCCTCACCAACATCGGGGAGATCCTGAACACCCGCACCGAAAACGAATCACTGCGCCGCCGGTTGCGCGACAAAGGAGCACTCGGGCTGCTGGTCGGCGCGTCCGCTCAAATGCAGGAGATTTTCCGGCTGATCGAATTGGTGGCTCCGAGCACGGCCTCGGTGTTGATCACCGGGGCGAGCGGGACCGGAAAGGAATTGGTGGCGCGCACCATCCACGATCTGAGTCCGCGCCGCAACAAACCTTTCTTCCCCATTAATTGCGCGGCCATTCCCGAGACGCTGATCGAGAGCGAAATTTTTGGCCACGAAAAAGGAGCATTCACGGGCGCGCTGGAGCGTCGTACCGGCTGCTTCGAACTGGCTGAAGGCGGCACGCTTCTGCTCGACGAAATTGGCGAGATGCCGGTCGGCACGCAGGCCAAGCTGCTGCGCGTGCTCGAAGACCACAAACTGCGGCGGCTCGGCAGCAAGGTTGAAACTTCGGTGGATGTGCGCGTGCTCGCCGCCACCAACAAAGTTCCCGACGATGCCGTGGCCAACGGCGAGCTGCGTCAGGATCTGTATTACCGGCTCAACGTCTTCAATATTCACATGCCGGCGCTGCGCGAGCATAAAGAAGATATCCGCGAGTTAGTGAAAAGCCTGCTCGCGGACATGAACCTGAAGCACGATCGCAAGGTGGCCGACGTGAGTGAGGCCGTGCTCAATATTTTCCAGACGTACTCGTGGCCAGGCAATGTGCGCGAGTTGCGCAACACGCTGGAACGCGCCGTGATCGTCTGCGAAAGCGGGCTGGTGGAAACCAAGCATTTGCCGCCAGGCTTTGGCCAGAGTGTACGACAGGTGGTGAACGATCCCGATGCCGTGCACCTGGGCGTGGGTACGACCGTCGGGGAGGCGGAGAAGTTGCTCATCCTGAAAACTCTGCAGGCGACCAGCAACAATAAAACCCGAGCCGCCGAGATGCTCGGCATCAGCCTGAAGACGCTGCACAACAAGCTGAAAGAATATGGACGGCCGCAGGATGCGGTAATGGCTGCCGAGGAGTGAGAAAAAGTTCTCAGTTCTCAGTTCTCAGTTCTCAGAAACGCCCTGTGCCCCTCACTGAGAACTGAGAACTGCTCTTAGATGACTCGCAAATTTATCATCGTCTTCGTGATCACCACGCTGTTCACGGCGCTGGTCGTCGCCTTCTCTTGGATTTACCTCTCGCAACTGTTGCGCCAGCGTCTGCTGTGGGCAGATGAAACCGCGTACCAGCTCACCAATGAACTGGAGTACGCCGCCTCTAAAGCGGTGCCCGATCTCACCAGCACGCGGGTTGACACCAACAATCCCAAGGCGTTGCGCGCCGCCATCACCAATTACTTGCAGACCGACGCTAACCTGAACGACATGCTGGAATCGGTGGTGGGAAATTCTCGCATCATCTACGATGCTGCCGTCATTGATCCCAGCGGAGTGGCGATTCTCAATACCAATCCCGCCCTGAATGGCAAGCCGGTTCCGGAGCGCCCCCGTTTGGCCGTGTTGCGCGATGCCGGCTTCCGCCACCAGTTGCGCTTGCTCTACGGTCCAGCCACCGTTTATGACGTGAGCATTGGCCTGGAACTCGATCGTCAGGAATTCGGCAGCGTTCGCGTGGGCGTGAACACGGTGTTTCTGCGCAACGAACTGACCCCAAACTTGCAGAAAGCGGTTTTCTTTTCGGTAGTCGCAATTTTTTGTTCACTGCTGCTAGGGGCGGTAGTTTCGAATGTCGCGCTCGGCCCCTTGAAGGCCATCGCCCGCAACCTTGACAGCGCGAGCGCCGGAGATCTGTTGTCTACCGAGGAGTCTGGTTCGGAGGACGAGGTTGGCCTGGTGTCGCTGAAAATCGCTCACCTCGGCCGTCAGATTCGCGACACCAACCAGATTTTTTCCGCGCTCAAAGACAACGTCGAGCAGGTCATGACCAAACTGCAGGACGGGCTCATGCTGTTCACCCGCGATTCGCGGGTGGTGCTGGTGAGCGCCTCGGCGGAAAAGTTTCTAGGACGCCCGCGCCGCGAAATTCTGGGCCACAGCGCGGAAGAAATCTTCTCCGATGGAACGGTTCTGGGCGCGGTGGTTCTGCCCGCCTTCCAGAAACAGCGTCCGCTGGTGCAATACGAATTCGACGCTGCCGACGGCCGCCGGGTGCAGGTGTCGCTCGATTTCATTCAGGAAAAGGGCACGCCGATTGGCGCTCTGCTCACTATGCGCGATGCCGAATCGGTGCGGCGCATCGAGGATGAAATAGAAATTTCGCGGCGCCTTTCCGCCAGCGGACGCCTCACCCGGGGCGTGGCCCACGAAGTGAAGAACCCCATCAACGCCATCGTGCTGCACCTCCAGTTGCTGCAAAACAAACTGCAGCAGGACGATCCCGAAACGCGCCGCCACATGGAAATCATCGGCAATGAAATCCACCGCCTCGACCGCGTCGTGCAAATCCTGGTCGACTTCACCCGTCCCCGCGATTTGCGCCTGGAAGACGTGGACCTGCGCAAGATTCTGGAGAGTGTATCGGCACTGGCCGCCCCCGATGCCAAACGTCACGGCGTGCGCATCGTGCTGGAATTGCCCAACCGGACCTTGCCGAACAAACAAGTGTCGAACAAAGAAGTGCCGAGCGAAGAACTGCCTAGCGAAAATGACGCGCTCCTGGTTCGAGTCGATTCCGATCTGATCAAACAGGCGATTTTGAATCTCGTGCTGAACGGCGTGCAGTCCATGACCGCCGGAGGGACACTCACTCTGAAAGCGCGGCGCGATGACGAAATGATTCTCGCCGAAGTCCTGGACCAGGGCTGCGGTATTCCGCCCGAAGCGCAGGAGAAGATTTTCGAACTCTACTACACCACTAAGGAAGACAAAGGTGGAAGCGGAATCGGCCTAGCGCAAACCTACCAGATCATGCAGTGGCATTATGGCTCGGTGGAATTCGATTCCATCGTAGGAACCGGCACCACCTTTCGCTTGCGGCTCCCGGCAGCAGTAGCGAAACCCGATCGCCGGGAAGAGATGACGGCTTGAAAGTTTTGCTGCTGATCGCGGTCATCGGAGCAACCCTGGCAGCCGGTTCTCAACGAATGCCCGATGCAAGCCCAAGCATGGCGCATGCCGGATATTTAGGCTTCGACCGCAACGACTATCCCGGAGACTCGAACCTGAAGATTCTCCGCCAGACCTTCTCCTATTCCGGCTATTGGCTGAATAATCCGCCGGGAGCGAAAACAAATTCCTGGACCGGAAAGCGGAAGACCCTCCAAGATGCAGGCTTCGGCTTCCTGGTTCTGTTCAACGGCCGCACCTACGCGGAGATCAAAGCAGCCGGGGATGCCGTCCGATTGGGCAGTTCCGACGCTGCCACCGCTATCTCGGCGGCGCGTGCGGAAGGATTTCCGGCGCAGACCGTCATCTTCCTCGATCAGGAACAAGGCGGACGTCTGCTTCCGGAGCAACGGGCCTATCTTCACGCCTGGGTCGATGCCGTGAATTCCGCGCAATTTCTAGCCGGTGTGTACTGCTCGGGAATAGCTGCAAGGGAAAGTTCACGCGTCTCCATCGTGACCGCGGAGGACATCCGGAAAAATGCAGATGCAAGAAAAATAAGCTATTGGGTGGTCAATGATTCCTGTCCGCCTTCGCCGGGATGCGCCGTTTCACGAAAAGATCTCGCGCCCGAGTCGAGCGGCATCCCCTTTGCGGAAGTCTGGCAATTTGCTCAGTCACCCAGGCGAACGGATTTCGCTAGCGGCTGCTCCGCTACCTACAATAAGGATAGAAATTGCTATCCACCCGACATGGTTTCCGGACCGGACCCCGCCCAACGACTGCCGTTGGACCTCGATGTTGCAACTTCAAGCGATCCTTCTCACGGTAGAACCCGCCACTGATGATTCAACTGCAGGAGCGGGCGAGGCACCCATCAACTGGCCGATGCCTCGCCCGCTTCGCGTTCTCCGTCAATCTTCAGTCAAGGGAACACTCTACTTCTTTGACGGACGGGCTTGCTGTACCTTCTGCTGCAACTGTTGCCGTTGCTGGTCGTGTTTTTGCTGCAGTTGCTGCGTCTGTTGCTGATGCTTCTGCTCCAACTGCTGTTGTTTCGCTTGGTTGGCGCTCTGTTGCGCCTGCTGCTGGTGTTCCTGCTCCTGTTGCTGCTGGAGTTTATCTCGTTCCTGATTCTGCTTTGCGATCAATTTGTCCTGCTGCTGCTGATACTTCTGGTCCTGCTTCGGATTGCCGGTGTTGGGCGCAGCGGGCCGTTCCACCGGCGGCAGGTCGTGAGGATGGACGGGGGTGCTGGCCTTTGCAACATTTCCGCTCCGATTGGCAGGAGTGTAAGAACCCCCAGCCTCTCTGGCGGCCACCACATCGTGACCGCTGAATTCTCCCGCCCTCGCGGTCGCCGCGATCGCCGGCTTGCCCATGTTCATCGAAGCTCGCATCTGCGGGTTACCGCGCGCCGCCTGTATATGTTGGGTTTGCGCCGCAACCGGTCCGACGTGCCGCTCACGCGCCGCCACCTCTTCTTCCGGCCGCGGACGCACGTCGATTCCACCATTGCCGCCATTGAAGCTGACATGGTTCACCGTCTCGTGGACCACGGTCGTGTTGTAAACGTTGTGAATCACCTCGACGTTCACGTTGAGCACGGCACGGTTGTAAAAAAAGTGTCCGCCATCCCAACGTCCGCCTTCAAATCCCAAACCGAAATAGCCAAACCCGTAATTGATCCCGCCGTAAAAACCGACGTGCGGTCCCCAGTAGCCGTCATAGAAAACAAACCGGTCGCCTCCCCAACCCCAATAGCCTGGAGTCCACAAAAAACCAACTTCCGGAGCCATCACCCAGGTTCCCGGCACCCAGTAGTAATCGTCGATGTCGTAATCGTAGGCCCAGTAGCCGGGTGTCCAAAGATAACCATCGCCCGGACAAATAGGCTGTTCATAAACCGGCAACGGAGGCGGCCCGACCGTAATCAAGACGCCCACGCCGGCGTGCGCCGTCGCAACCGACATCGACAGCACAAAGAGCGCGAATAACAGCGTACGAATGAATCGAATATGCATGGTGATTCCTCTGGCCCATCATCCCTCGTTTACCCGGTCCTGCTGCTACGGCTGCGGGCTTCGTGGATTGATGGGCGAGATTGCAGGGGCCCAAAAGAAAGTTTGAGGTCGATGGGGAGGCGTCCGCCCGGTACAGAAGTTAGCCTTACGAACAGACCCGACAGCAGACTGCATCTGTTGGCCGCGGCCTCCCACAACGTACGGGTCTATTTCTGATTTTCTGGTTTCGGATTCTCCGGCGCTTGTGCCCGGGCTTGCTGCGCTCGGCCTCGATGACTGATCTCCTCCACCGCTCGCAGGAACGGCGCTGCCGGTGCCGGTGCGGCAATCTCGCCCAGCAAGATTTTCTTGAAAGGAAAGTCGTTGCCATAGATGGCCGTCGTGGCGTCAGCATCCTGCTCCACCACCGCGCCTTCCAGAGTCAGTCCGGCGAAGATGCCCCGTGACCGGGAGTAGGTCAGAAATTCCGTGTTCAGTTCCCAGTCCGTGCCCGCCGAAGCATGGCGTCCCACGGGTCCGGCCGCGGCGGACCCTTCGCCCGTGACCTCAAACTTGCTCGAAAGCAAATGCCGCAGACCACTGTCGTTCATCACCAGCATCACCAGATCCACGCCCTCTGCGCCGATCTGCAGGCCCCAGCTTCCACCGGTGACGCTGATGAAGGCGGGCGCGCTCCATCCGCCGTCGGTGCGGCACACGGCGACTCCGCGTCCGTGCTTGCCGCCGATGATGAGGCCGGCTTTAACCAGATGTGGAACTACCACGACGCATTTGGCGTTCTTCACTACTTCTTCCGGGATGCCCTTATCGGGAGCTGCGGCGATTTCCTTGAGAACGTCGGCGGAATTCTGCAAGCGTTCGGTCGCGTTCTCGCGGGTCGAGGCCGCCGCGAGATTTTCCAGCAACGCTGCCAGACTGAATACCGCTAGAACAAAATGTCGTTTCATTTCTGCTCCTTTGCGAAAAAGAATTTTGATTTCTTTACGGCTGCAAAATGGCCCGGGGAGCTCGACCCTCAACCTCGAGGAAAGCATCGGTTGACGCACGCACGCGACCTGCGAACCGACCAAGCTCCAGCATCCACCGCATAAGCAACACGGCGAGAATCGTCGCCACAACTGTCGTCATGGCGATCAGCGCGAACGCGAAAATCATGGAAAACATAAACGCCATAGTCTCGACTGGAATAGAGCACGCAGTTTGCCAGAAAGGAGAAGCCCCTTTTTCTACTGCAACTTAACTCGCCGCGAGCCGGGCACAGCAGCGACCTGCGGCACGCCCTGGAATGTAAATTCTACGCAGCCGCAATTCAGCGACTGCACGGAGGCAAACGAGTGCCACAGTTGCTCATCATCATCAATCATTAACCATTAATCATTGCAGTGAGGGTCGCCGCTGATCGGTGTTATCGCTGCAGGTCAACGGTCTGGGCGAGACGGAAGCTGAGTCGGCGATCGACTCCGAAAACGATATTTCTATCTTTCTGGCTGGCGCCAGATGACGTGCCGATGGCCGGATTTCGTTCCTCGCGCGAGCCGCCTTTGGCGAAGATGCTGGAAGTCTCGATCATCACCGTCCGGTCGTCAACCTTCAAGCTCACCAGCACGATGCGCAGATAGCCGGGCTCCTGCGAACTTCCAGGCGAACTCCCGGGCGAACTCCCCATCGAACTCCCGCGAGAACCCGCTGCGGGCTTGACTTCCAGCACGCGCCCGGTCGCGGACGTGCCGCGCTCGACCAGCGTCTGGCCGTCGACCACGACCGGCTCATCGATGGTTGCGCCGAACGTGTCTCCCGCATGCGACGACGCGCTCGAAAGCGCGCTCTGCAGGCGAATGGGGATAGGCGTTCCCTCGGGCAGTTTCGTCGTGGATGGAAGGATCGATTGGCTGGGTGAAATTCCCCTCGACTGCGGCTGGCGATCGAAAGGCAGCTTTTGCGAATCGCTCGAGTTCGAAGCGTTGTCAACCGGCGGACGGCCGCAAGCGCAGACGATGCCCAGCGCCAGCAGGATGACGGCGATGCGATTGGGATGGCAGGGCATGGGCTTCCCTGCTGAACGATAATTGCGATTGCTAATCATCATGTTCAATATTCCTGAAAATTCGGGGAATCCGAACGGAAACGGCGCCCCCATCCGCTATTCAGGCAGGCCCAAGCGCCGCAGCAGATCGGCAAATCTGGGATCGCCACGGAGACTCTTGAAAGCAGGATCGCACTTCAGCAACGTGATATCCTCGCCGTCGCGTTCTGCGTACGCTTTGTCGAGCCACTCAAAAGCCTTGTCCTCGTCGCCCGCAAGCGCGTAGGCGGCAGCTACATCGCCCGGGGCCACAAACCCGCGCCCCGGTTGCTTCAGTGCACGCAGGGCCAGGTCGAGATTTTTTTGCCAGAGCCCCTTTTCACCCCCTGTTTTGAGGGCCTGCAGCAGGGTGGTCGCCTCCCCCGCCGCGTCCTCCGGACTGGACCCACCCAGCAGTTCGCTTTTCTCGTTCTCCTTGATTGCCTCTTCGTATCTTCCCATCGCCCCTAGAAGGAAGGAAAAGTACTGGTGGGCAAGCGGAAAGGTGGGATCCATCGCAATGGTGTGCTGGAACTGTTGATAGGCCTTTTCGTAGTCCCCGGCAAACATATAGGTCATCCCCATGAAGGTGTTGATCGGCAACGACAAGGGGTCCAGTTCCAGAGCCTTCTTGTTTTCGGCGATGGCTTCCGAGCTTCGACCCATAGGAGAGAGGTAGCAATTGGAATAAAAGAGATGGGCGTAGGCAGAGTTCGGATTGACTTCGATAGCTTTCAGAAATTCTCTTTGTGCCCCGGGGAAGTCAAACTCGTAATGCGACAATTCCATGCCCAGGGCAGCATGCGCTTCCGCCAGCGAAGGATCCAGCTCCAAGGCTTTGGTGGCTGCCGCTTTGGCTTCAGGAAGGCTGTCCTTCGGCGAGTAGACGCCCATAATATTGCCGATATTGTAGGCATCGGCCAGGCCCACGTATGCCAGGGCGAAATTCGGGTCTTTGGAGGTGGCCTTCAGGAGGTACCCAATGCTCTCTTTTATGGCGGCGGGATTCCTCTGGTTCCAGTAGAAGCGGCCTTTCAAGTACAGGTCGTAGGCTTCCGGGTCAACCGCTCGCATCTTGGATAGTTCGATCTGCTTTTGCGGTGTGAGATTCACCTGCACCTGTTGAGCGATAGCTCTTCCCAATTCACTCTCGATCCCCAGCAGGTCATGCAGCTCGCGCTCATAATTCTGCGCCCAAAGATGAGTTTGGTCGCTCACCCGAATTAGTTGCGCGCTGACGCGAGCCTCTCCGCCTTCACGTCGCACACTTCCTTCTAGAACGTAGTCAACCCCCAGTTCACGCCCGATCTGGCTCACGGTCTTGTCGGTGTGCTTATACGCCATCGCGGAGGTGCGAGCGATGACGCCCAACTGTTCGGGGCTCAGTTGGCCCAGGTCGGTAATCGTCTCTTCCGTCAAGCCGTCGCTGAAGTACTCTTGCGCCGCATCATTGCTCATATTCTGGAAAGGCAGCACCGCCAGCATCACTCGCTTCTGGGCCAGGGATTTCGAGGACGCATTCGGGGATGAATGTCGCAGCGCTGTGTATGCGACGCCCGCCAGAACGAGGAGTAGCGCAGCCGCCGACCACGCCAGAACTCGCCAGTGGCCTTTCCCTTGCCGATCACCACGCACTTCAGCGGTTGTGTCTGCCACCGTGGCGGTTTCCGAAGATTGAACGGCTCCCTCGACGCCTTCCGCGACAGGAGCGATCAGGCGATACCCGCGACGAGGAAGCGTCTCTACAAATCGTGGGTTCTCCGCAGAGTCGCCGAAGGCCACCCGCAGTTTCCGGATAGCGGTATTCAGGCCTTCATCGAAACTTACGTAGGTATCGGACGGCCATAGCCGCGCCTGCAACTCCTCGCGGCTGACTATTTCTCCAGGACGCTCCAGCAGCATGACCAGAACCCGAAAAGGCTGTTCCTGCAGCGGCACTTTTCGGCCTTCTCTATGGACTTCGGCGGAGCCAAAGTCAACTTCGAAGAGTCCGATGCGAACACGGCGGCTGGAACTGGCGGGTGCTTCCATACTCTCAACCCGGGGCGACATGATTTTATCCCAGTACTTCAGTTCAGGGAACTCGATAACTCCTTCAGAGAGTTTCTCTTAGCAAGTCAGAAAGGATTTATCGCGGGTCAATTGACCGGGATCGAGTGGCGCGATAAGAGAACAGACACTTCGGCGATTGCTCCGGGAAAAGCGGGACGTGCTGGGGAAACTAC
>Ga0116218_1001110_pt1 | contig 17544 bp, 9 predicted proteins | sample Sb_taG_2_FD_88966 | JGI IMG/M metagenome (GOLD analysis project Ga0116218, IMG submission 88966) | Peat soil microbial communities from Weissenstadt, Germany - Sb_50d_5_LS metaG | ecosystem: Environmental > Terrestrial > Soil > Wetlands > Peat | place: Germany: Weissenstadt | collected 2010-09-21 | reverse complement strand
GGCGGTGGGTCAGCTCTACGAAGCGACCACACACGTCAATCGCGCCGACTTCAGCCACCGGATCGCGGTGCGGTCGAGCGACCAACTGGCGACTTTGGCGAACTCCTTCAATTCGATGACCACCTCCATCGAAAAACTGGTGCAGGAGCAGAAGGAAAAGCAGCGTCTGGAAAGCGAACTGGCGATCGCGCAGGAAGTGCAGGCGCAGCTCTATCCCAAGTTGATCACGCAACTGGAGTCGCTCGAAGTGCACGGGTTCTGCCGTCCGGCGCGGACGGTGAGCGGGGACTATTACGATTTTCTCGCGCTGAATTCCGACAGGCTGATGCTGGCGGTTGGCGACATCAGCGGCAAAGGAATTTCGGCGGCGCTGCTGATGGCGACGATCCACTCGGCGGTGCGCGCGTACACGATCGAGGATGTGCCTGCATTGCGCGAACTAGCGACGCGCGAACTGTCAACGCGCGAATCGGTTGCGGTAGCGGCGGGGGGCTCGGGACTGATGCTCGTCACCGAATCCGGAGGGTCGGACGTGTCTCCAGCAACGCTGCTGACACTATTGAACCATCAGCTTTACGAAAGCACTCCGGCGGCAAAGTACGCGACTTTGTGTTTGGGAATCTATGACGGAGCGACGCGCCGGTTCACGTACGCGAACGGCGGTCACCTGCCTCCGATCCTAATTTCGGAAGATGGGTCGTCGCAACTGCTGAGCTGCGGCGGAACCGTGGTTGGCCTATTCGACAACTTGAGTTTTCCGGAAGCGACCGTGCAGCTTCGTCCCGGCGATGTGCTGGTGACTTATAGCGATGGAGTGACCGAGCCGGAAAACGATTATGGCGAGTTCGGCGAGGAGCGGTTGATTCAACTGGTGCGCGAGAATCGCCATCTGCCGCTGGAACGCATCACCGAAATTGTCATGGCCGCCGTGGCCGACTGGATCGGCGAGAACGAACAGCCCGATGATATAACGCTGGTGCTGGCGCGGGCGAGATAGGGATTCGGTAAGCCACTTCTCGAAAAGCGCGAGAAGTGGCGCACCCCCAGCATTTTGGTCGGTGTTCAAACGCAAACCCGCGTTCTGCTTCCGTACTAAAGTGACCCACCCGGCAAGGACAAAACCGACGGGGCAAAGCCCCGTCACCACACAACCAAATTCGCGCGAGCTTTCCGGGCACGAAAAGGCGGGAGGGATTGCTCCCTCCCGCCTCGTTTCTTCCTCGGTCAAACTGCAGATCCCTCGCTTCGCTCGGGATGACAAACCAGAGTGGGGGAGAGGCGATCTGCTTACACCAGGCCCTGATCCAGCATCGAGTTTGCTACCTTCAGGAAGCCGCCGATGTTGGCTCCGTTTACCAGGTTGCCGGGCGTGCCGTACTTCTCGGCCGTTTCGTAGCAGTTCTGGTGGATGGCGATCATGATCTTGTGCAAACGATCATCGACTTCTTCTCGGGTCCAGGAGATGCGCATGCTGTTTTGCGCCATTTCCAGTCCGGAGGTGGCAACGCCGCCGGCATTGGCGGCCTTCGCCGGTCCGTAGAGGACTTTGGCGTCGAGGAACATGCGGGTGGCTTCGAGGGTGCTCGGCATGTTTGCTCCCTCGCTGACTACCTTTACGCCGTTCTTTATGAGGTTCGCCGCGTCTTTTGCGTTGATCTCATTCTGAGTGGCGCTGGGGAACGCGCAGTCGGCCTTGATGGCCCACAGCCAGTTGTGGTCGAGCTTCTTGTCGGTGGCGCTGTAGATGGCCTTCTTGAACTTCTCGGTGTACTCCTTGATGCGGCCACGGCGGTTGTTCTTCAGCTCCATGATGTAGGCGAGCTTTTCGCGGTCAATGCCGTCGGCATCGTAGATGGCGCCGTCGGAATCGGACACGCTAACCGGTTTTGCGCCCAGATCGAGCAACTTCTCGATGGTGTATTGCGAGACGTTGCCGCTGCCGGAGACGAGACACACTTTGCCTTCCAGAGTGTCTTTGCGAGTCTTCAGCATTTCCTTGGCGAAGTAGACGCAGCCATAGCCGGTGGCTTCGGGACGAATCAACGAGCCGCCCCAGGCGAGGCCCTTGCCGGTGAGGACGCCGGTGAATTCATTGCGCAGCCGCTTATATTGGCCGAACAGGAATCCGATTTCGCGGCCGCCCACGCCGATGTCGCCGGCGGGAACGTCCGTGTCGGGGCCGATGTGACGGCTGAGTTCGGTCATGAAGCTCTGGCAGAAACGCATTACTTCGTCGTCGCTCTTGCCTTTGGGATCGAAATCGGAACCGCCCTTGCCGCCGCCCATGGGCAGCGTGGTGAGCGAATTCTTGAACACCTGCTCGAACGCCAGGAATTTCAGGATGCCGAGATTCACCGAGGGATGGAAGCGGAGTCCGCCCTTGTAGGGGCCGATGGCGCTGTTCATCTCGATGCGGAACCCGCGATTGACCTGTACTTTGCCCTTGTCATCGAACCAGGGCACGCGGAACATAAGAACCCGTTCGGGCTCCGTAATGCGTTCCAGGATCTTGGCTTCGTGATATTCCGGGTGGCGCGCCAGCACGGGTCGCAAGGACTCGAATACTTCAAGTACGGCCTGGTGGAATTCTGGTTCGGCTGGGTTCTTGGCTTTGACGAGATTGAGAGATTGATTGATGTAGTCCGCCGCTGCATTAACCTTGGGCGGTTCCATGACAGTCATAGGCTTGCCTCCGAATTTTTAAGTGAACGGATTGTCAAAAAAAAACAGGACGCCGCAGGAATTGCGGCTGTATTGATTAGATGCCTGGCGGGGATGCCCTGCCGTGATGGGCGTCACCTGATTTCGTGATAATTTGGCGCGAGGCTCTGGGCGTAGGGCACCATGCGCAGGACACTGGAAACTCCCCTGGAATGTGTCCATTGGCGCGGTAATGCTGATTAGGGACCGTGGTGGTCGGGCGAGGGCGCCCGGCGCTCCACAAACTACAGCTGCTCCACAAACTACTGCTTAAGGTTACTTCCGGCGGTCGGGTTTTACAACCGTCACTCTGGAGGTTACCTGCTGGCCTTTTTCCATGCCCCCTACGATGACCAAGCCGTGGTGTGTAACCAGCAGGCCGCGATGGTCCATGGTGGGAGGGGCGGGTTCGGGATTGTCATCTGTGGTGCTGATTGTTTCCCAATCGCCGGTGTAGTCGTTGAAAGCGAACGTCACCGGGGAGGGTTCGGCAGGCTTGCCGTTATACCCGATTCCGTCGTAGTTGTAGGGAGTGTCGCTACCGCCGGAGAAATAAATTCTGCCCGCTTTTTTTTCGAGCGGTCCTGCGCCTGCCGCAATGCGATAGCGCGCGTTGCCGGGATGGGCCCGAAGTCTTGTCCATACAATCTTTGTGATATCGCCCTTCTTCGTATTGGGAAGGTCGCCCACCCAGCATTCGCTGGACGCGAGGTACTTGGGACCTATGCCGCTGCGGTTCTTGTAGGCGCCGTCCACGTAAACGATGGTGTCGCCGATGATGGCGCCCGCATGGCCGAACACGGGTGTACCGGGAATCGGCGTGGCCTGCATCCAGGTATCTTTATCGGTGTCATAGATCTGGACGTTGCGGACGGCGTCGTTCTTTGCCGTTGACCATCCACCAATGACATAAATGTAACGGTCGCGATAGACGCCGACGACGGCGTCGTCGACCGGAACGGGCATGTCCTGGCCGCGATAATAACGGTTTTCAACCGGGACAAAGACATTCAGGTCCGACACGGTGGTCTCTCCACCTTGTGAGTCGACGACGTAGCCTCCGAAGATGAAAACCTGGTCGTGGAGCGCGATTGCCGATGCTGCGAGACGTCCGGCCGGGCCGGGGACGGGGCGTTTTTCCGTCCACTTGCCAGTGCTCGGATCCATTTCGTAGGCGCTGGTGCTGATCGCGTCCCAGGTCTTTTTTGGACCGATGCCCATGAAGGAGAAGATTTTGGGTCCGCCTTCGTCGTGGGAAATGGCAACCGCATTGTTCGAAACTGGGGCCGGGAGCGGGCTGAGTTCGGGTTCGTCGGCGGCGTGAAGGCCAGGCAGCAGAAAAAAACAGAATAAGGCCGGGAGCAGTTTGGCGGATGCTGATTTCATTGGTGAAATGATAGCAGCCTGCTCGTCGAGAGCTGGGGCGGACCCTTCGACTTCGCTCAGAGCAGGCTCGCGAGACGCCCGTCGCTCCACTTTAGAACCAAGTCTGCTTGCGATATTCGCGATAGGCGTCGCCGAACTTTGCTTCCAGGACGGCGGCTTCGCGGCGGGCGCGAATGATCTGCATGGGAATGATCACCAGAAAAATGCCCAGCAGTTCGGGTCGCCCCGCCAAGAGAACCATGCCTAGCACGCAAACCATTCCCGAAATATAAATCGGATTGCGGATTCGCGAGTAAATGCCGGTGGTGACCAGAGCGGTCGCCTTGGGAACCACAGAAAATGATCGTCCGAGAGTGTAGCGGGCGAGAACCACGCCGCCGAGACCGATCAGGCCGAGCACCAGACCGATCCACCGCGCCGCTCCATGCGGCCCCGACCGGGAGCGAAATACAACGAGGAAAGCCCACAGGCCCGCGATCAAGGGCAGCCAGACGCGCCATATCGTTCCACGATCAATCTTCACACTCTCCTCCAAGTCAATTTCTATACCACGAACGCATTGCGCACGGCATGAATGAAATCGGTGTAGGCGGGCTGGATGCCGGCGGCGCGCATCTGCAAAGCGATTTGCCCGCGATGATACGCGGAGTGAAAAAGAACGTGGGTCAGGATGTCTTCCACGCGGCTCGACCAGGGTTCGCCCTTGCTGTTGCGGTATTCTACTTTGCCGTCGAGCGAGCCGGGCGGGGGCTGGTCCGCAAGCTGCGTAAGATAATTTCGCCACGCCGACGACATCTCGTCGGCCAGCGCCGTGCAATCCACAATCGTTGCACTGGGCCATACCGGCATGCTTTGACGTTGCTGGAGGATCCGTTCGAGCCAGAGCTTCTGCGCCGAGAGAATGTGAGCCATGCGTCCGATGGTATTCACGGATGCGTCGGCGGAAGCGGACGGAGAGGCACGCATCGCGGCCAGGCATTCGCGATTCGCCCAGGAATCGTAGGCAAACATCCGCAAGAAATCTTTGGTGTCCATGAGGCTCCCCCCGAGGCGCCGTACCGAAGGCCGATAGGCCCATTGCGACCGGCTGCTCTAAGACGATACGATGGCAGAGGCTACGATGCTAGACGGTGTAATGACGGACATGGCGCCTCAGCGGCTAAAGCCGCCGCTGATTTTGAGATGCTTACGGCGCGGCTGGAAGCCGCGCCCTTTCAAAGCAAAGTCGATGCTGAAGATGTCCCACAGCCAGCGGAGCTTGGCTCCCGTCCTCATTATTAGTATTGCGATTTTGGTCTGTCTGTTGTGTCTGCACGCGCCGGCGCAAACGCAAAATCTGACCCGAGCCCAAACTCGCCAGCAGTTGTTGCAAGATCTGGAGTCGGGCGAGTTGCGGGATGCTGTCCTGCTCGGTCAGCAAGCGGTTTCGCGTTGGCCGATCGATGCGCAATTCCGGCACTATCTGGGCGTGGCCTACTTCAAGAGCGGCGACACGAAGCAGGCGCAGGAGCAGCTCACGCGGGCTCGGGAGTTGAACCCGGCAGATTCCGCGACGCATTTTGACCTGGCGCTGGTGTTATTGAGTGAGCAGAATGATGTGGCGGCCGCGGACGAACTCGAAGCAACCATCAAGCTCAGTCCTTCGAATGCGACCGCGAACGCGCTTACGCATGAGTTGCTGGGACGAGCGTATCTGAATTCAAATCGCAGCCTGCCGGCGGTCGACGAGTTCAAAATCGCTCTGAAACTCGATCCGGCCATCAAGCACGGACACTACAATCTGGGATTCGCGTACTTCAGCCTCGGTCGCAACGACGAAGCCATCAGCGAATATAAAGAGGAGTTGCGCCGGTCGGGGGAGAGTCCGGCGGTGGTGTACGAATTGGGACGCTCGCTGGTCGCGGGCGGAAAATACGAGGCGGCGGTGACTTATCTTAAGCGTGGCACGGAACTGGACGCGTCGAATCCCGATGTCTGGTACACCCTGGGCAAGGCGCAGGCGCTCGCGGGGCAGGCGGCTCAAGCCGAGTCTTCTTTGCGCAAGGCGGCGGAACTGAACCCTAGGGACCCGAGCCCTCACTATCAACTCGCGCGCGTGCTGGAAAAACTCGGCCGGGGCGAAGAAGCGCGAAGCGAACTGGAACGCTTCGCGGAACTGAAGAAGGCGCAACCGGCTTCGGCGGGGATGGCCACCGGGCGCGATCAGTGAGCGTTTCAGCTCCTAAAGGGGCGGTTGTTTTTGAAGGCTTGTGGTATCGCTAAAGCGATACCCTGATACGAACCATTAAAGCGAAACGCTGATACGAACCATCACCAGACTTCACCCAGGCACAGATCCGGAGTCATGAAAAAGCTTCTTACGATTGCGACCTCGGTCCTGGCGATGGCGTTGAGCGGCAGTTGGATTTCGCTGGTAGCGGCGCAGACTGCGACTCCGAGCAACGTCGCTCCGAAGAATGCTGTTCTCGCGAAGCCTGCGGGGGCCGCGCAAAAGCCGGGCGCCGAGACTCGAGCGACCAATCCAGCCTTGTTCATTGACGTAACGCGCGCCGCCGGAATTGACTTTCATCTGACTTGCGGCAGCCTGGAGAAGCTCTACATCGTCGAAACGCAATGCGGCGGCGCGGCCGCGTTCGACTACGACAATGACGGATGGATGGACATCCTTCTAATTGATGGCTCGTCGATCGAGGACTACAAGGCCGGCAAGTGCCATCCGCCGCGCCTCTACCACAACAATCATGACGGAACGTTTACCGATGTGTCGGCAAAGTCGGGCCTGAATTTTTGCGGCTGGGGTTATGGCGTCGCTATCGGAGACTTCGACAACGACGGCTGGGAAGACGTCTATATCACCGGCTTCCACGGTTCGGCTCTTTACCATAACAACCACGACGGCACCTTTACCGACGTCACCGCGAAAGCCGGCGTCGCCAACGCCGATCGCTGGGGAACCAGCGCAGCCTTCGGCGACTATGACAACGACGGCAACCTTGATCTCTACGTCGCCAACTACGTGGACGTGGATATGAACCACCTGCCGCAGTTTGGCAGCAGCCAGTTCTGCCAGTATCGGGGCATCCCGGTAAATTGCGGACCGCGCGGATTGAAGGGCGCGCGCGACCGTCTTTACCACAACAACGGCGACGGCACCTTCACCGATGTCACGGAGAAGCTCGGCATCGACCCCGAAAGCTATTATGGGCTGGGCGTGTTGTGGCTGGATTACGACAAGGACGGCTGCCTTGATCTTTACGTAGCCAACGACTCTTCGCCGAGCCTGCTCTATCACAACAACTGCAAGGGCGGATTCACCGAAGTCGGCGCCGAGGCGGGCGTGGCGTACAGTTCCGACGGACGCGAACAGGCTGGCATGGGGGTTGATTCCGCCGACTATGATCGCGACGGCTGGCCGGACATTGTGAAGACCAATTTCTCCGACGATACGAAGAACCTCTACCACAACGACCACAACGGCGAGTTCACCGACGTGGCGGGCCCCGCGGGCATCGGCGCTATCGGCTACCCGTACCTCGGGTTCGGCGCGAAATTTCTGGACTACGATAATGATGGCTGGCTCGACATCTTCATGGCCAACGGACACGTGGACGCGCAGGTCGAAGGGCAATCCTTTGGCGTGGGCTACGCCGAGCAGCCGTTTCTGTTTCACAACCTCGGCTACCAATCCGACAAATCGAAGATCGGCAAGTTCGAGGAAGTCGGCCAGAAGTCCGGGGGCGCGCTGGCGAAAAAGTATGTGGGCCGCGCCGCCTTGACCGCCGACTTCTGGAATCGCGGCCGTCAGGATTTGCTCATGACCACCGTCGATTCGTCTCCAGTTCTGCTGCGCAACGAAGTCTCCTCGCCCGGCCACTGGCTGCGGATCAGGACTATCGGCAGCAAGTCGAACCGCGATGGCTACGGAGCGAAGATCGAGATCACCGCCGAGGGATCAACCCGCTATACGGAAGTACGCGCCGGAAGCAGTTTCGAAAGTTCGAGCGATCCGCGCGCTTTTTTCGGCCTGGGCGCGGCGACGAAAGTTGACGCCATCATCGTTCGGTGGCCGAGCGGACAGGTCGACAGACTGGGACCGGTGACGGCGAATCAGGAACTCGTCATTCGAGAGGGAACCGGTCGAGAGGGAGCCGGTCGGGAGGGAAGCGGTGTCGTCGAAAGAAGGCCGGATCGGGGGCGGTGAGCGTTATCGGAGGCACCATCCAAGTCACTCTTCAAATCGTTCTAAATGAAGTGTGATGAAACTACGGAATTTGGTAGCTCGGTGCATTTCGATCTTCAGTTACTCATAGGCGAGAGGGCTATTTCAGCGGTAAGTATTTGAAACATTGGGGATTGTCGTTTGGTGCCAGAGGTGCAGGGCTACTGCAAATGCACTATACGTTGGTGTTTCCGGAGAAAGGGAGGCTTGTTTCTGAGGACTCTCCCCGGTTACGGCCAACGGAATCAGTAAGATGCATTGACAAATCGTGATCGAAGGCGCAGAATTCTGCGCGCTCAGTAGCAGGTGGTTCGACCCGTGCTCTACTGAGATGATTTTGCTAGAGCTGTCGCAATAAAAACTTTCGCGCGTATGACAGAAATCGCGCGCTATAGATTCCAGGGGGTAGGTAAATGAAAAGACTGCAGTTTTGCCTTGTAGTGTTTGCCTTGCTGGCTCTAACCTTCAGCGCATTTGCGCAGGTACAGTTCAGCCAGTTTACCGGTACCGTGCTTGATCCAACCGGCGCCGCCATTGCCAACGCCAAGGTTACGGTTACCAATCCGGCGACCGACCTGCACCTCTCCGCCACCACCAACTCCAGCGGCAACTACACGGTTGGAGAAGTGCCGCCAGGCGTCTACAAAATAACGGTCGAAGCCCCCGGCTTCAAGATGATCTCCAACAACGCAGTGACCGCGAACGCCGGCACCATCGCGCACGTGGACTTCAGGCTGCAAATCGGCAAGGCTTCGGAAGTGGTCGAAGTCACCGGCGAAGCTACGGCCGTCAACACGGAAGATTCCAAGCTGTCAACGACCGTATCTTCCACACAAATCGAAAACCTACCTTTGAATGGCCGCAACGTTTACGACCTGATGCAGATGGCGGCTGGTGCAGTCAATGTCAATGGCGTTGACTTCGAGAACGGTCACGGCACCGTCGTCAACGGAGTTCGCGAGAATTTTAACGGCTTCCTGATTAACGGCATCGACAACAAGGGTCTGAGCGGCGGCGTGGTCAACACCCCGATTCAGGACACGGTCCAGGAATTCCAGGAACTCACGCTCAACACTTCGGCGCAGTACGGCAGTAGCGCCGGGTCCATCAACAACCTGGTGACCAAGTCGGGAACTAACACGCTCCATGGCAGCGGCTGGTACTACGGCCGCAACGATGTCTTTGATGCCAGCGATTTCTTCGACAAGCAGGCCGGGAATCCCCAGCCAGCTACTCGTTTCAGCCAGTATGGGGGCACGCTAGGTGGAGCGCTGATTAAAGACAAGTTGTTCTACTACGGCGCCATTGAGGGCGATCATTTCAACTCGAGCTCGCCGGCGGCTACAGTAGAGCAGGAAGATCCCGCTTTTTCGCAACTGGTGCAAACGACTTTCCCCAACTCGGTCTCGAGTCTTTTGTTCAAGAATTTCGCGTCGCCACATGCTGGCACGCCGATCAGTGGCGATACGATCGCGGGGTACTTGGGAAGTAGCATTGCCGGCTATCTCTGCCCCTCGAACGGTCTCTTCGCCGGGGATCCCCGTGGAGCAAATCATATACCTCTACTGGTCGCTCGACTGGTTGGGTACAACCCGGCAACGGACGACTTTACTGCCGACGGCAAGCCTTGCACAACTCCGTTGGGAGCGGCGGGCGCTCCCTACGAGACGGCTGCACTTCTCGCGAACAGAAACCTTCAGATGTTGGACAAAGCTGTAGCGACGTTCGGGTCGCAGACCCAGGTGCTCGGCAATCTGTTCGAAGGCAGGGAGTGGTCGGGAAAGATTGACTACGACCCGAGCTCGGCGAACCGGTTTGCTGTAAATTACAACTGGTTTCGTTCGACTGACTCTTACGGCCCCTTGAAGCCCCAGGGCGCACGGGGATTCTTGAACCCGGAACGTCAGCTTTCACCCACGGGCAACTTTAGCTGGACGCATACCTTCAGTCCGACCGTGTTGAACGAACTGCGCGCCGGATACACCCAGAACAACACCGATATTGACATCTCCAGTGCCACTTCCGGAGTACCGCAGATTGGCTTCAACGACGGTAGCCTCGGATTTGGAAGCTACGCCGGCTATCCGCAGTTCTTTAAAGAAAACATCTACCAATACTCCGACATGGTTTCGTGGACTCATGGGAACCACAGCATCAAGATCGGAGGCGACATCCGCCGCAACATTGAGAACAGCGTTTTCAACGTTGCCCGCCCGTCGTACTACTTCTTCGACATGATGATGTTCGCGATCGATCAGCCGTACTCGCAGACGGCTGGCGTAGATCCTGGCATCTGCGCACCGCCGTGCAAGTCGTATAATCAAACTCCCCAGGCTTTCCTGCAATCGAACGAGCGCCACTGGCGGAATATCGAGGCCGGCCTCTACTTCCAGGACGACTGGAAAGCCACAAAGCGGCTGACCCTGAATCTCGGGTTGCGTTGGGATAAATACCAGCGCCACAACGAGGAGGCGAACGCGGCTACCACGTTCATCCGAGGACCCGGAACCCGGGTGATCGACAACCTAGCTACTGGGCAAGGTTGGCTGCAGCAGGCGAATATCCCGGCAGGAGATCCAGGTTGCTCCGCTGCCACGGGGCAGACTGTGGCTTTGGCACAACTAGCGGGAATTTGCGGCCCGGGCGGATTCGCCCCGGCTTCATCGCTCGGCACGGGACGCAACAAGGACTTTGGGCCTCGAATTGGGTTCGCCTGGGATGTGTTCGGCGACGGCAAGACGTCGCTGCGCGGCGGGTTTGGAATCTCGTTTGAGGGCACGCTATATAACCCGCTCTCGAACTCCCGCTGGAACCTGCCGTACTATTCGTTCAACTTGGGAAGCAACTTCCTGGCCGGGAATCCGGCGCAGACCGTTGTGTACGGGCCCTACGTATCCCCGACAAGTGGCCCAGGTTGCCCCGACTGCCCGGTAACGCCGACGTATAGCGGCGCGGGAACGAACATCGGGCAAGGGACCGGAGCGCAGGACTTCGGGAACCTGGTGGGGTGGTTGCCAAGCAATGCGAACACGGCCTACCTGACCGGCATCGTTCAGCCTAAGGGCATCGATGACCCATACATCTACAACTCTTATCTCAGCGTGCAGCGAGAAATTGCTGGAAAGTGGGTTGTGGAAGCCGATTATGTTGGCACGGTTGGGCACAAACTCTTCCGCTCCGAGAATCTCAATAGCATCCCGGGGGGAAGGTTGCCGTTAGGTGGATGCGTGACGGACAATTTCGGCCGGCAGCTCTGCGGGCAGAACGATACGAATCTTGCGGATGGCACGCCGAACGCAAACTCGGTTAACCCGATTGGCCGCCTGAACCCGAACTACGGCACCATGCGCGAGTGGCAGAACGATGTCAACTCGAACTACAACGCCTTCCAGTTCCAGGTGAAGAAGCAGATGAGCCACGGGCTGCTGGTGAACGGGAATTACACCTGGAGCCATTCCATTGACAACGGTTCTGGCTGGCATAACTCCGCAACCGGCGCAAACGGGGCCGCAGCCGGGGACGGATATACCACGGACCAGACACTTCCGGGTCTGGATCGCGGGAACTCTATCTTCGACATTCGGCAACGTCTGGTGTTGAACTACGTCTATCAGATTCCCGGCCCCAGGAACGGAATCGCAGGTGAGGTTCTAGGTGGTTGGCAGTACAGTGGGATATGGGCCTTCCAAAGCGGCGCGCACTGGGAACCGTTTACTTCAACGCCAGCGAACTTAAGCGGCACAAATCCCGACGGCTCGTGTAGCCCGGCTGACGTTGCGGGCGGCGCGTGCGTCAACTTGGGTGGCGACTACAACCTTGACAATGTTGCGGACGACCGTCCAAACTCCACAATCTCGCGTTACGACGGCAGCAGCCGTAAGGCATGGGCGAGTGGTTGGGCGGCAGCGGGTTTGAACCCCTCTACCATATTCTCCTCTCCCTGTCTTGGTTGTACCGGCAATCTGGGACGCAACACTTTCGTCGGCCCCGGACAATGGTACGCGGATATGACCGTCGGTAAGACCTTCAAAATCACCGAACGGTTCCACTTGAACTTCCAGGCGCAAGGATTCAACGTGCTCAACCGGGCGAATTTCATCCTGGCGACACCGCAAGCGTCTGCGCACAACAAAATCACCGATGCGGCGTTTGGCCAGGCTGCCAGCACGCTGAACCCGCGGCAGTTGCAATTCGGTGCGAAGCTGAGCTTCTAGCCAGATTGCCAAGTGGTGAATCGGGGCTTGCCAGATATTGGCAAGCCCCAAGTTTTTGGGTAAAAATGGCTGGGGCGCTCATGCAGCTCGGGCGAGTTTCGAGTTTCCATTTCCGGTTGTCGGCCGCCCAGGTGGCTGTCCTGTTTTTGGCCGTTTCCTGCTCCGCGCAACAATCGCAGGTGGGCAACGTCGTTGGCGAAATCCGCGTTGCCCGCCAGGGACTTCCGCCCAAGCAAATTCTCGTCAACCTGCAAGCTCGCGGCGCCACCATCAACAGCGCTTATAGCGATAGCCAAGGGCACTTTGGGTTCTACGCCCTTCCTGGCGGCGTGTACACCGTTAGCGTTCAGGACGAAGACTACCTGCCCGTGACTCAGGACGTCACCCTCGATCTTTCAATCTCGATTATGGCCCGCGCATCGGTTACCCTTGATCCCCGCCCGTTGGCGGAGAACAAGCGTGCTGAGACACGCGTGGCCGGCAGCAATCGCAACGAAATTGACGTCAACGAGCTTTCCCGCCAGTTTCCCAAGAAAGCGGTGCAGGAATACGAGAAGGGCCTGAAGGCGAACGGGGATGGTGATGTTGAGGGTGCCGCGCGTTGCTTCCAGAAATCGCTGGTATTGGCCCCGGGTTTCTATCCGGCACACAATGAGCTCGGGCGCGTCTACTTGGCGAAGTCCGATTTTCCCGCTGCCCAACACGAGTTCGAAGAGACTATCAGACTCAATCAGAACGATGCCGAGGCTCATCTCAACCTTGGAAACGTTTTTCTGCTGACGAATCATTATGAGGACGCTTTCACCCAGGTGCAGGAAGGTCTGCGGCGAGATCCAGAATCTGCTGTCGGCCAATTCGTTCTGGGCTCGGTCTATCAGAAAATGCACAAACCGGATGAGTCGGAGCGGGCGTTACGAGAAGCTCTACGCCTGGACCCGAAGATGAAGAAGGTCCATCTGGCGCTGGTCAATCTATACCTGTCGCAGGACAAGAAACCGGAAGCCATGAGCGAGCTGAAAGATTTTCTTAAGTTGTCGCCTGACGATCCGCTGTCCGGAAAATGCCGGGAGGTCCTGCGCAAACTGGAAAGCGAGAACCGGCGGGTACAATGAAGCGGCCTAACGACCTCCCTTTGGGACCAGTCCGCAGTACTTCGCTTCTAGCTGGCAAGCAGCTTGGTATTCCGAGTGTGCCTGCGTCAGTTCACCTGTGCGCTGTAAGGCATATGCGAGGTTCAAGTGCGCGTCGGCCATGGCGGGATTCAGTTTCAGCGCTGTCCGATAACTCTTGATTGCTAACGGGAGGCGGTTCATCCGGCTGTAACAGATGCCCAGGAAGTTGCGCAGCCGCGCATCTTCCAGCCCAAGTGCGATCGCTTTTTCCAGGTGCGGGGCCGCCGCGACATAGTCTTTTTGTTGGAAAAGAAGCATCCCCAGTTCGCGCTGGCCGGCAAAAAAGTTAGGTTGAATGGCCAGCGTCTTTTCATATGCGGACCGGGCGGCCGCCGGGTCGCTCGCGACATGCAACAAGCCGGTTTCATACCAGGCACGGTAGTTCTGGGGGTTGCTCTGCAAGGCCTTGTCGAGCCAGCTTTTCGCCTCATCCGGACGACCGAGCTTCGCCAGGGCCCGAGCCAGTCCGGTCATGGCATTGTCGAAGTTCGGGTTTAATTCCAGGCAGCGTTGCAGTTGGGCGGCAGCACGCTCCCAGTGCTGGCGCCGCAGCGCCGACTCGCCGAGCAGGAAAGGGATCACGTAGATTTGCGGATCTTTTTGCTGGACGTCGTTTAGAAGAGCTTCCGCCTGATCGTCTTCCCCACGCTGAAAAGCATCCGTGGCCTTGAGGATGGAATTAAATTCCCACAGCTTGTCCTTGGGATCGGCGAGCCCTTGCTTGAGCGCCTCGGGAGAAACTGCGGCACGAAATCCAAAATAGCCGAGAGCGCGCAGTTTTTCCTGCGCGTCGGGACTCAGATTTCCGGCACCGGCATCCTGGCGAGTGAAGGGGTTGTGGGCCAGCAATGCCTGCATCTTTTCCCGGAGCACGGCCACGGTGGCGGGCTGCTGGGCGGCAACATTGCTGGTTTCTCCCGGGTCGGCGTCAAGATCGTACAACTCCGGCTGAGGCGACTCGATAAAATGAAAGCGCTCACTCTCGAGCGCGTGCAACGGACTCCAACCGAAAGAACTGAAGGGATAGAAAGTCTCACTGTAGGCCGGATTTTGTGCCGACTGACTCTCCGCCTGATTTGTGCCTGGCTTAGTGTCCGACCCAGTGCCTAACAACGCATGCGACTGGAACTGCATGTAAATCGAATCGGTCGGATCCTTTACTCCCGCCAGTTGCAGAAGCGTCGGAGCTACGGCCGTGGTTTCGACGGGCTCGCGGCGCCGGCCGGGCGCAATACGGCTCCCGGCGGGCGGTTTCACGGGCGGCTTTATGATCAGGGGCACATGCACCGTGGCGTTATAGACGAAGAACCCGTGCTCGTCTTCGCCGTGCTCCCCTAGAGACTCGCCGTGATCGCTGAGGGCGACGATGAGCGAAGAATCATAGAGGTGATTCTGCTTGAGCCACGACATCAGTTTTCCGAGTTCGTGGTCCGCGTAGGCGATCTCGCCATCGTAGAGATGGCTGCGATACTCAGAGCGGTAGGGTTCGGGAGGATCGTAGGGGCTGTGCGGATCGTAAAGATGCAGCCAGAGAAAAAACGGGCGGCGCGGAGTTTTCTTCAACCACGCGATGGCATGCGCCACGCTTTCTCCGGCGCGACGGTCCACCAGGCCGATATCCTTCTGGGCGAAGGTTTCCGCCGAAAACGCATCATCGTAAAAATCGAAGCCGCGCCCCAGGCCCCAACTCCGGTCGAGAACAAAGGCGCTGACCACGGCACCGGTGGCGTAACCCGCCTGCTGAAAGGCCTGGGACACAGTGCGAAACTGCTGCGCCAACGGCTGCCCGGTGAAATCCTGCACGCCGTTCTGAAAGGGGTAAGTGCCGGTCAGGATCACCGCGTGCGAAGGCCAGGTAAGTGGAACCTGCGAGATGGCCCGCTCAAACACAACCCCGTCGTGCGCCAACGCGTCGAGGGTTGGAGTCTTGACCATCTCCATCTGTGCTCCATAGCATCCCACGTGGTCGGCGCGGAGCGTATCGATGGTGATCAATATAACGCTGGGTTTCGTAACCGGCTTCGTAGTCTTAGATTGCGCCGTGCCCAGCCGCGTCGCGCCAGTTGCTGCCTGCGGTTTGGTTTGTAGTGGCTTGGCCGGAGCTTCCTGGGCGAACGCAGTGCATCCGGCAGCCAGGGCGATCACAACGGTGAACCAGAGAAGTGAGAACCAGAAAGCTGGCGAAAGTGCGGCGAGGAAAGTTGAGAAGCGCCCAAACATGCGTCTATTGCGGCGCCGGCTGCTGCTGCGCGCGCCGCGTCTCCTCGTCTGCTTCCGCCGTGAGTCCCTTCGCGTTCAGAGCCTTGGCTAGCGACTCGTGCATGATGCTCTCTTGCGGCGCCAACTCCACGGCGCGACGTAATTCGGTGATGGCCTCGTCCAGCTTGCCCTGGTAGAGCAGGGTCTCGCCCAGGGCGCGATGTCCACGCGCAAGCTCCGGATTAATCGTAATCGATTGCCGGAATGCTTCGGCCGCCGGTTCCAGCTGCCTTTTCTGGATGAAGGCCACTCCCAAATTGAAGGCAGCTTCGAAATTAGTGGCATCCAGTTGCAGAGTCCGCTGCAGAGTCGCGATGGCGGCATCTATCTGGCCGGCGTGGGCCTGCGCCATGCCCAGGTTAAAAAGGGCGAGCGCGTAATCAGGGCTGAGCTGAACCGTTTTCTGCAGCTCGTCCACTGCCGCGGCAAACATCTTTAGATGGTAGAAATTCAGCCCTTGCATGTAGTGAGCGGGAACGGAATTGGGCTCAGTCTTCATCACACTCTTCAGTTTTTCGATCGACTCCTGATAGCGGCCGTGCTGGCTGTCGGCGATGGCATCGGAGATCAGTTCGTACGCCGCGATGCGGTCTTTCGGATCGGGCAGCTCGCGACTGGTTATGGCCGAATCGCTGCCCCCGGAAAGCGCCGCGTAGCCCAGAGACTTTAATCGTTCCATGAGCGCCGGATCGAGGCCGGTCTTTTCGGCCAGCTCTTTGCCCGCGCTGTAATCGCGGATCATGTCAGCGAGCTTGGAGCGCATCTCCTCTGCGACCGCCTTCTTTTCGGCGAACAGATTGTTAACTTCGCCCGGATCCTTCGCCAGATCGTAAAGCTCGGGTCGAGGCGCGTCGATGAAGTGATATTTAGTATTCTCCGAGGCCCGCAGCTCGCTCCAGTTGAAATGAATTCGCGGTAGAAACGTTTCTCCGTAGAGCGTGCGCTCACGATTCGCTGGTGCATCTGGGGCGGCGGGATCGGGACGAATCTCGCGAAGCAGGCTGCGTCCTTGCACCTGCGACGGAACCTGCAATCCGACGGCTTCCAGCACCGTCGGCATGAGATCCACGAGCGAAACCGGATCGGCAAGCGTGCGCGCCTGGGTTTTCTCCGGCACCTGCCCCGGCAGTTGCGCCGGCAATCGAATGATCAGCGGCACATGCATGGTGGCGTTGTAGATGAAGAAGCCGTGCGTCTTTTCGCCGTGCTCTCCCAGGCTTTCGCCGTGGTCGCCGCAGAGCACGATTACTGTGTTCTGATAAATTCCTTTTTCTTTCAAGAAGCGGAGAAGGCGCCCGACCTGTTCATCTGCAAAAGCGATCTCGCCGTCGTACGGCTGCGCAGCGTATTCGCGACTGTATGGTTCAGGCGGATGATAGGGAAAGTGCGGGTCGTAGAGATGCATCCAAAGAAAAAACTTCTTCCGGGGATTCTTCGACGGTTGGTCTTTTCCGAGCGCTTCTTTTTGCCACCAGTCTTTTTCCAGCCAGTTCAGCGCCACATCGGCCACGATATTGCCCGGACGCTCCATCTCATCGAGATTCGCTTCGTCCAGGCGGCTGAATTCGAAGTGGTCATAATAAAAATCAAATCC
>Ga0116218_1001108_pt1 | contig 17564 bp, 17 predicted proteins | sample Sb_taG_2_FD_88966 | JGI IMG/M metagenome (GOLD analysis project Ga0116218, IMG submission 88966) | Peat soil microbial communities from Weissenstadt, Germany - Sb_50d_5_LS metaG | ecosystem: Environmental > Terrestrial > Soil > Wetlands > Peat | place: Germany: Weissenstadt | collected 2010-09-21 | reverse complement strand
TGATACTGGGTGGGATCGAAGCCATAGGTCTTGAGCAAGCCAATTTGCTGCTGGAACTCGGTCAACTTGACCGCCTCGACAGACGGAAGCGCGCTGATCGAGTGTACCAGCGCCTCCTGGTATTGGGCCTCGATCAGGGTATTCAGCTGCTGGAATGCCGTTGAGGTAGCAGCACTGTTGAAGAAGGCCATATCGCTCTGGTACTGCGCCTGCAGCGCTGTGACGTCCAGTTGAGACGCTTGCATCTGACTGATCGTATTCTTAAAAAAGGTGAGCTGGTCGAGGGCCAATCCCATCTGACCCAGCGCCTGCGTTTCCTGCTGGGCATTCTGGCTAACAGTGGCAAAGTCCTTCGGGTACTGCGCCTGCGAGAACAGAGCTTGATCCCGGTTAAATTGAACGATAAAAGGTGGAAGATTCCCGATCTTTTGCATTTGTCGGCGACTTAGCATCTGCTGGAACACATGCAAATTTTGGGATGCCTGCACCTGGAGCTGATCGGTGGTCGTCGTAATCAGTGAATGCAATTGTTGTTGGAGCGCCTGGTACTGTGTTGCAAGATGACTATAATAGTTGGTATCTGCTCGATCATTGAAAGGGGAAAAAGGAGCACCGGTACTGCTCAATTGTTGTACCTGTCGCTGGATGGGAGCCAGGCTCTTCGCCGAGACGCCGAATTGCTGGGCGCGCTGGATCAATTGATCTAGCTGCATCTTGCTCTGGCTGGCTTGCTGTTGAGACTGAGAGTTGCCCCCACAGGCACTAGTCAGTATGATCGCGCTCAGTACGCATACAACGAATACCAGCCGGGGAATCCAGGCGGCACGCTGAGACAATGTTGCCCACCATGTCTTCATCAATGATGCCCTGCCTTTCACATCAAAACTGGCTAGAAGGTTGATCCTCTCACCCCGATGCCGCCTGCCTCAGCGCCCGCTGCGTGTCATGTTGCTCGACCACGTCCTGGGGAAGCGGGCTGGTATCTGGCAGCATTTCTACCGGCGATGGCTCATCTTCATCCCCGTCCCTGGAGCTTTCAATTCGGAAAAGAGCAGCGGGCGCTTCCTGCGCAGTTCGTCCAGGCAACGGTTGCGCGCGACCCGAAACAACCATGGCTTGACCGATTTCCCCACGCGGAGCATGGGCGTGGAGAGGTAGAGTTGCAGAAAAACATGCTGCAGGATATCATCAGCCTGGTCATAGTCGTCGATGTAGCGGCCAACAAACGCGAAGAGCGAGGCCACATACCGGGAGACAAGCATTTCAAAGGCACATTGATCGCCTTCCATTATCTGAGCAACGAGGATACTATCGGATACCTCCTCAGACGACACCGCCGATGCTGGTCCCATATACGTGTGGCACATGTACACGCGTTTATCCCTCCCGCTCTGCTTCTAACAATAGCGAATGCGCGGTCTGCAAGTCACAACTCAACCTGGATCATATACATTACATGCTTATCGGAGTGCGAGTACAACGAGACCAAAACAGACATCACGCGATGTAACCCCCTCTGAAGCCAAACCATCAACGAGACAACATGAGCTTTTGATCAAATAAAATGGTATGAGTAAGCAGTTCCTCCCTGGAATAGCCCCTCACGCTTGTTTTGGTTCCGATGATCCTCACAATCCATTATAGCCAGTTTTGATGAGAGGATAATGAATCAATTGTAAGGATTTTGCAAAGTTTTTGTAAGTATTCAGAAGTAGGGTATGCACAACTCCACGAGAGAGCAGGTGCAAGATGATGATCTCCTCGCTAAACGGAGAATCGGTTCAGGGCTAGAGATGGTACTTCGCCAGCGGCTTACCTCATGCAGCTTACTTCATATTGAGAAGGTGGTATGATAAAGTTACTATGGTCATCCCGTCTTTCCTTCATTTCAAGGTACCTGAGCAGGTATGTAGGAAAATGGCAACAACTACTGCCTGATCTTCGCATCGTGAAGGTCCTATAGGACCATGTTATTCTAGTACCAGAGGAGAACCCAACATATGATATCCCTACGACGCTCTTTTCCTGTTACGCTTATCCTTGCAGTTGCATTGCTTGTTGTCGCCTGTGGTGGATCCACAGCTTCCAGCAATCCGGCCCCAACTACAGCTCCAACTGCAACTCCGACCACCGCTCCAACCACAGTTCCAAGTGCCGCCCTCATCAAAACGGCAACAGCTACGGTGAGTGGCACTTCGGAGACGATTCTCACTAACGCTCAGGGCTTGACCCTCTACTATCGTACCTCCGATAGCCCACCGTCCACGGTCTGTAGTGGTGGTTGTGCCAGTGCCTGGCCTCCCCTGCTCGCCCCAAGTTCAGGAACACCTACCAGCGCAACTCCCCTTCCAGGGAAATTGACGGTGGTCGTGGATGCCAATGGCAATCAGGTTGAGTATAACGGACACCCTCTTTATACCTTCTCGTCAGATAGTGCTGCGGGTCAGACGACAGGCGAGGGTGTTGGTGGTGTGTGGCATGTGGCCACGCCTAACCTGGCGTAGTCTGATTGACTCAAGGTTAACGTATGTGAGCCCCGACGTGTACCATCCTCAGCGCGCGTTCGGTGGCATCACTCGTTCCTTTTGAGTGCTCTGAAGAGTGCCTTGAGCAGTGACGCATCACCTTGGTGGGCACGGTAAAGCGCCCAGCAGACTTTGGGCAGCGTCAGCGTGCTCGAGTAGACGAGATAGCGGCTCTCCCAACATGGCTGAAATTTCTTTTTGAAATTGAAGAGCGAGCGGTTCTTGCTCGGATTACCGAAATGGTGCGTCAGAAATTCAAGACTCGTCTCGAGATGAGAAAGTGATCCAGAAAACATCTGTGCTCATCAATGAATGAGATTTCGCGCTAATGTTGAAAGACTCGGCGTCCACTCTAATGAAGAGTGGACCGAAGGAGGAAACGATGCCCACCGAGCAAGAACATTGGGCTGTCCAGATCCGCGAGATTCCAGCTGTCTTTTACATGGCACTCCTCAGTGATGACCACGCCATCCGACATCGCCCCGCAGCAGGCGAATGGTCAGCTGTAGAAGTGGCCGGCCACATGATCGATAAAATGCAGATTTGGACCAGTCAGGTGGAGCGTCTCATGGCCGAGGAGCGGCCTGCATTGCCACGATACGATCAAGATGTATTGGTACGTGATCACGATTACCTGCATGCTGATCCAGAGGCGTTGCCGGCAAAATTATTGTTAGGATGGTGCAATGGTCGTTCTATTCAGGTAGTAGCCGCCGATCTTGGGCATAAGCTTCTCCAGGACTGTTGCGAAGCCGCCTCTACTCTCCCCGGAAGATCGGTGGACGTTTTTCGCGGAATGCCACTGCGGCCTCGTGTGCGTCAGTAGAGACAAAACAACGCATGATTGCCTCAAGCTCATTCTGGAATGCGCGCTCCAACTCGGTCTCCAACGGGCGGTTGAGCAAGCGCTTGCTCTCGCGTACGGCCAGCGGCGCACGACTCAGCAGTGTGTCAGTGAGCGTTTGCACTTCGGCGTCCAACGCCGTCTGGTCGACCAGGCGATGGAGCAACCCCATCTGTTTCGCTGTGGCGGCATCGAAGATGTCTGCCGTGAAGATCATCTCCCGTGCCAGTGCTTGTCCAACGATATGTGGCAGCAGGACGCTCGTGCCACCGGTGATCACCATGCCCACACCAGTCTCAACACATCCCATGCGTCCTCGCGTCGTGGCGACGCGAAAATCGCACGCGAGGGCGAGTTCGAAACCACCTCCTACCGCGTAGCCATCCATGGCTGCGATGGTTGGCTTTTCACTCATGAGCAGGCGGGTGAGGCGCTGTAGATCCATTATGAGAGCCAGGAATTCCTCGGCGGTCTGCTGCTCGGCCTCTTTCAGGTCGTCGCCTGCGCAGAAATTCGCGCCGGCGCCGGTCAGTACGATCAGCTCAGCCTCGGGATCGTTCTGGGCATCTTCCAGAGTCTTACGCAGCTCCGTGATCATGCTCCGACTCATAGCATTCATCGCTGCTGGCCGGTTCATGGTCACGCGAGCGACCTTTTTTGAGACATTGTAGAGGACGGATGGTTCGTTCATCGTGGTTGCTTCCTTCTTCAAACGTATCCATAGGTTCTGATGACGCGGCGGGCTTTTTGCTCGGTGCGCGGGAGTGTTCCATACGGCACAAGCTCTACTTCAGCTCGAAAACTGAGTTGCTCACGCAGCCTATGGATGATCTGCTGTGCCAGGTCTCCCACCTGCTCGGGCAGCAAGCCCTGGATCAATTCTATGCGTATGCGTAAGTACTGATGCGGTGGAGGATGATCGACGATAATCTGAAACTCACCGGAGAACTGGTTTGTGAGATGCGCCAACACATTGCCAACGCCGCCAGGAAAGACGTTGACGCCTCGTACATGCAGCATATCATCGCTGCGGCCTAACACCCGAAAGCGAAAGGTGGTCCGCCCACACTCACAGGGGCCAGTTCCCAGGATACGCACTACGTCACGGGCGCGATAGCGTATCAGGGGTTGAGCCTCTTTCATGAGATGTGTGTAGACCAGTTCACCTTCTGCCCCATCGATGAGCGCGAGAGGTGTCCCCTTCTCCGGTTCAATCAATTCGACCGCGACAATGCCGCTTGCCTGGAAGTGCAGCCCCTGGCGATGCTCGCATTCCGAACCCATGATGCTCAGAACGTCGGCCATCCCAAAGTTCGCATCCATCGCGCGCATTCCCCAGGTCTCTTCCATGCGTGCTCGTATGCCGGGCTCGCTCATGCCCGGCTCTGCCCCAAAGAACCCTTTGCTCAGTCCCAAGTTGCGAGGATTCAGCCCTTGGGCGAGGGCCTCTTCGGCCAGCGGAAGCATATACGAAGGAGTTGCGCTGATGGCGTTGATGTGAAGTTCGCGGATGGTCTGGATGAGTGAGGCAGTTTGTCCTACCCCATATGGGACGACGGTCGCTCCCGTCGTCTCCAGATTCTCGTGGTCGGAATAGCCTCCTACCCAGAGACGATAGTTTAGACAATGGACGACCGTATCGGTGGGGCGCAGTCCGGCGGCCCAGAAGGACCGGGCGGCACTTTCATTCATCACGTGGCGATCTTTGTCTGTCAGCGCGACATAGAGCGCGCGGCCTGTTGTACCGGAGGTTTTGTGGACGCGGATCAAACGTTCGGGTGCACTGGCAAGATAACTGCCAAAGGGAGGATGCTGCTGTTGATTCTGCCGGATCTCATCTTTCTCAGTGAAAGGGAGGAGTGGAAGATCAGCCAGGTCACGAAGAGCAGTGCGTTTAACACCGACAGCAGAGAATTTGGCCTGGTAGAAGAGAGAAGAGGCCCAGACATACTCTAGCTGAGCTTGCAGGCGTGCATTTTCTAGATCGCGTAATGCGGCTGGCGGCAGCGTTTCAACGTCTTCATTCCAAAAGCGCCGTTTCATGGTCCAATCTCCTTCGATACAGCCTGCATGCGCACCTCGCGTGCATCGTAATCCTAGTATACATGACAAGGAGGCTGTTGCACAGTCGCGATCCTCTTTTCCTGGTCGTACACTGCTCTTTGAATCCTGCTAGCCTTTCGCATTCACACAAGGACACTTTTCTCTGTTCCTTCCCACCTACTCTCTCGTGGTGCAAGTGGCCGATCTCTTGAGCCACAGACAACAGGAGAGCAATGTGCAAGACTGTGATGTGTTTGTGATGAGAATGCTCTTCATCACGTCAGCTTGTGAATGTTTTGTGATATACTCCTGTTAGAGCATGCTGCATGTCCTGTTCAGCGAAATGGTTTCTTGTGAGCGAACTGGGAAGTACTTACGCAACACATGCCCATCGGACCCAAAGGAAGGTATTCCGATGGTCAACCCACTCCACTTTGAACTACTGAGCGAGGGAATTGAGACCTGGAACAGCTGGAGACACGACCATCAAGATGTGCTTGCCGATTTCAGTGAAGCCCATCACGCACATCTCAACTTCTACAACGTACATCTCACAGGAATGGTCAATGCAGGTATTACACTGGAGGAGAACCCATGACAGCTATAAATACGACGATTCTGATAGCTGATGATGATCCACAGTTGTTGCGCTTGCTGACGCGTCACTTCCAGTTGGAGGACTTTGAGGTCCTGGCGGCCAGTGATGGAGAAGAAGCCCTCGCGCTGATTCAAACGCAGAGGCTTGACCTCGTGTTGCTCGACGTGATGATGCCCAAACTGGACGGATTCAGCGTGTGCCAACGTGTCCGCACCTTCTCCTCCATCCCGATTATCCTGCTCACGGCTCGTGGACTGGATCAGGACAAAGTGCGAGGTCTGGATCTGGGTGCAGATGATTATTTGAGCAAGCCATTTCAGTTCGACGAACTCATGGCTCGCGTGCGGGCATTGCTGCGCCGTGGTCAGATCACTCCACGTGCACACCTCGATGGCTTGCAATCTTCCATCACCATCAGCGAGCTCACGGTGGATTATGCTACCCAAGAAGTGACCAAATCGGGTCAGCCAGTCTTTCTGACTCCCATCGAGTTTAGCCTGCTGGCGTATCTCGCGCAGCACGTGGATCGTGTGGTACCACAAGATCAGTTGTTGGAGGAGGTCTGGGGTGTAGCGTACCTGGGGGAGAGCCACGTGCTGCAAGTGAACATCAACCGCTTGCGCAACAAATTGGAAGCTGATCCTGCTCACCCGCGCTATATCCTGACAAAAGGTGGGGTGGGCTACTCCCTTGCTACTCCCCACAGTGTGTGATGGGAGCAAAGAGCGCAACTTCTAAACGAAGATCCATTCCTCCTCTCGTGTATGGCCAGAGTCCTTACGTTGCTGTGTTTTCAACTCTGCAAGGAGAGAGCAGCTTGAGAATTGCGTGCTGGAGACCCTGGGAGGGATATGAAAAGTACATTCCTGTCTGGCGACAGGAATGTGGATCTTTCTTTTACACCAAGGAGACAAGCAACAGGAGCATCCTATGGGAAACCTGACTCGTGTTGCAACGTGGTGCACCTAGCGTTCCTGAAGCGCCACGAGCGAAGAGGTATTGAGTTCGACCTCAGCATAGTCAAACCACAGAGGTTCTTTCCTCTGCTCATGATCAAGCGCAACCAAATAGAAACAAAGCGGCTCTTCAAGATCAGCGGCAATCGTGTGCACGTCGCGTACCGTTCCCCGGTGCTCGTGGAACGGGCCGTAACTGGTGACACGCACGCGACTGCCTACCGGAAATATGTGGTAGGTCATAGATTACGAACTCCTTTCAATGAGTGACAGAGTACGTGACATGAGTTAGACATACGAGAAGGATTACGCTACGCAGGACAATGTACAGGGGAAGCAAATCGCGCTACCGTTCATACTACCTGAAAAACAGCACAAACGCAAACAGGCCCTATGGTTGTATACTGAGGAATAGAGCGCCTGCGTGGGATATAGAACAGATGTGTAGTCAACATTGTGAGGAAACTGTGAGACATCCTTCATCCCTGCAGGATCGCACGCCGCCTGGTCGCGTGATCTCTGCTATTTCAATGGAGGAGTTCTTGCACATGGAGATTGTTCGGGTAACGAAGAGCCAGGCAGGCGTCAATGACTCGGTATTGGGTATACTATAGAAAGCCCTTGAATACGTATGAAGGCAAAGAAAAGGATAAAGGGGCACTCACCAAAGGAGGTTTACTATGCCAGACCAGGAACTAGAGATGATTGCTGTCATCGGCAAGATCGCAGCAGCGCTCTCACAAAGTGCTGGCCACACCGTTGAAGTGTACAAAGCTGAAGAGAGCACACCCAATTTCCGTGTTTTTATCACAACTACAGAGGAGGGCGATCATGCGGTGGTGATGCTGAGGGGATCGAAGGTCACGGTGATTCCCCTCTTCAAAGAGTCACCGGAAAAACTGATATGGCATATTGAGATTTTACGCAAAGATATTCCCGGCATCGAGGTGGAAGTGGTCACGAGCGAAGTGGCCGAAAGCGACGTGTAGTGTCGCACCCAAAGGATGCGAGCAAGTCCCGCTTCCAGCAGATTTTGATTCAAGAGATTTGATGCATGCTAGTGAAAGCCAAACCACTGTTGTCTGCGCACCCATTCAAGGCTGGTCATGCCATCAGTGCTGGCAACGCCCCAGTGTTGGGATGTCATATCCAGGAAAATAAGTGTGAGTGCTACTATGAGAAGTGCCATTCTATGCCCTCCTTTGATCCTTTCTTTCCCTCTTTGTGAGGAACTTCTTGACGAGTAATGCATGTTTCACAGAGAAGGCTATCTCCAGAGGTTCTTTTCTCAACGACGCGAGGAGAAGAGGTGTGAGACAATCGTTCTAGCTATGTGCTATAGGCATTATAACATATTGCTATGCATATTACTAGCTCTTCAGTTTGGTTGTCACTATGTGGGAAGCAGAGGCTAACTCAGGCGCGTGCGTTGTAAGGCTGCAAAGAAGCTTGATCTGCTGCTCTTTCTAGAGTACACTTAGAATGGCTGCAGAGTCACTCGTCAGTCAGTTGGCTACACACACCTGAACAAAAGGAGCGTACAATGACGGAAAGAGTCTACAAAGTGATCGATCTCGTGGGGACAAGCGATGAGTCGTGGGAAAGAGCCGCCGCAGTCGCCATCGAGAAGGCTTCACAGACCTTGCGAAACATTCGGGTCGCTCGCATTGTCGAGCAAGACATCCACATTGAGCCTGGGAAGCCGCTTTCCTACCGTGTGAAGCTCGAGGTCTCATTCAAGTATGAGGGTGGCGAATAAATATGTCGCACGGAGAGCCGTTTCCATACTCGTGTCAGTCGTACAGCTCAGAGAGACAAAACACTCATCTGTCTCTCTGAGGAGTTGGACCACAGAGACCCTGATCCTCTGAAGGTGTCTCCTCTCATTGTGAGCGATACAAGGCAATGTCGATCCGTCACTCGGCCGTTTCATGAGGAGTGGCCTGCTACTCATCAGCACCACCGTGTTCAGGGCAGTGCCACGAGAGCCAGGAACGTGTAATGTCCCTGGCTGCCCTTCTGTACCTCCGAGTAATTTTTAGCTGGGTATCATGCTTTTCACACAGGTCCAAAACTGGTTCCAGTTCAAAACGATCTACGATGACCTGCCTGGCACCAGCAGCCAGGAAACTGCCTGTCAGTAACACACCGTAAATGTGATAAAACGGCACAAAGATCAGCGTGGTATCAGAGGAATTGATCCCTGATGTCGCTGGACAAAGCACCACCGAAGTGAGTAACCGCTAGAGCATGTACATTCCGCCATTAATCTGGATGGTTGTGCCTGTGCAATACGGCGCATCCACCACCAGGAAACGAGCGGCAAGGGCCACCTCTTGAGGGGTGCCGAATCGGCCGAGAGGGATTCTCTTCGCTATGCCGTCCTTGATCTCCTGTGAAACTCCGCTCCACATATCGCTCTCGATGGCGCCGAGACTCAGAGCGTTGACTGTCACATTGTAGCGAGCCAGTTCAAGAGCCGCTGTTTTGGTAAACCCGATAATGCCAGCTTTCGCAGCGCCGTAGTTGGCTTGCCCGTAGTTGCCCATCTGGCCTGCGAGAGAACTGATATTGAGGATCGTGCCGCTCCTCTGCTGAATGTAAAAGGGCAGTGCAGCTTTGAGGGTGTAGAAGTAGCTGTTCAGGTCGTTTTCAATCACTGCTTTCCAGTCTTCTACCGACATCGCCTTCAATGCGCGATCGATATTGATCCCCTCGTTATTGACCAACACGTCTATCCGATCAAATCGTTTGATGGTCTCATCAATTAGTCGAGCAGCCTCCTGCGGATGGGAGACGTCAGCTTGTAGTGCCACTGCTGCTGGAGATCCATGCTGCATGAGTTGCTCAACCACTTCCTCAGCTTGTTCTTTGTGATGGAAGTAATTCACGACCACGTTCGCTCCACCACTCCCCAATTCTTCTGCGATCGCACGCCCGATACCACTCGACGCACCTGTGACGACAACGACTGCATTTTCCAAAGTTCTCATAGGAACCTTTACCTTTCTTTTTAGTGTCTTCGTACTACCTATCATTTCTCCTGAGCCGAGCTAGTGGCGTGGGGGGGAATGACTTTCGCGCTACTCTATCATGACTGTTGAGCTTCTTAAGCAGCCATCTCATACAACTGTTGCATACCTGGAGTGGAAGTGTATCAACCTAACGATGTTTACAAAGTAGGGTTTCTTCTTCCTTTCTCATTCACTGTTCGCTCATGTTTTGGGCAGTTTATAAGAAGTGTCCTCCCATGAGAAGGTGTTTTTAAGGAAGGGATGATCGTGCGCTCTCTAAAATATCAGAATGCCGTTGTCCTATCCCTGGCTCCTCGTCAAATCGACAGAGGGGATGTTCGGTGGCAATTGCTGGAAAAGCGCAGAAGCAGAGAAGTTGAGATGTGCTCTTGAAGGCCTGATTGAGCGGACGGATATGATACGTAGCAGCACAGATATCTCACCGTCACCATAAGGGAAGGAACATCACACGAAATTCACACAGCGTGACACTTTTCACTCTTCGAGCGTTTCTTGCCCCTTGCGCAAATCAACGAAGATGGGTTTGCCTTTATGCAGGAAAGTGAAGGCCAGGTGCGTCCAACCCTCTGGCCAGCTGGGATGAGTTGTATAACCGTCATCGGTGACGTGCAAACCAGCAAACCCCAGGACGATTGCCTGCCAGACAGCGCCACAGCACGCTTCATGGATGCCTTCGGATGTATTACCACGCCGATCCTCTAGATCGACCAATGCTCCTTTCAAGAACATCTCATAGGCACTATCCAGAAGGCCTAACTGGCATGCCAGGAGCACATGCAAGGCGGGCGTCAGTGAGGAACCATAATCATGGTCGGTGATGGGATAATAATAGTCCCAGTTCACTTGCTTGGTCTTGAGATCAAACTGCTGGTGGAACAGTGTGATGAACGCAAGCACATCAGCCTGCTTGATGATACGGTAGTGCCTGGTGGGCTCCAGTCCGAGAATAGCCTGGTAGGACTCCTGGCGTCCCTTATATGTATCCAGGTCCAGTGGCTCAAGCTGGCAAAAGCCATCAAACTGTTCGAACAGTCCAGTTTCTTTATCCTGTGGTATATACATCTGCTCAGCCACATCTTGCCAATGCTCCAGGAGTGGGGCCGTCACATGCAATGCGTGCAACAATTCCTGCGCTTTGTCAGGAGCATTGTGGCGGATCCAGCGTAGAATATCAAGAGCGGCCTGAATATTCCACTTCGCCATGTAGTTGGTATAGGCATTGTTGTTGACATATTCATGCCACTCATCAGACCCAATCACTTGATTGTAGCCGAAATGGTGATCTTCTGGATCCCATTCTGCACGGCTGGCCCAGAACATGGCGGTACTGAGCATGATCTCTGCTCCAAAGTCGCGCATAAATTCGTCATCGCCTGTCACCTGCCAGTATTGATAGACAGCGTAGGCGATGTTTGCTGTGATATGCAACTCAATGCGTCCGTTGGGGATAGGAATGAGTTCTTTGGTTTCGGGATGGACGAGCAGATCAGGAGTGGCTTCCTTGCCATCCCGAGTACTTTCCCACGGGTACTGCGCCCCTTCACAGCCATTTCCTGCCGCTTTTTCGCGTGCAGCCGGGAGGAGGTGATAGCGGTAGAGGAGCAAAGTGCGTGCGATCTCGGGATGCACGTAACTAAAATAGGGGAGCATATAGATTTCGGTATCGTGGAAAACATGCCCGTGATACCCGAAACCGGTTAAGCCTTTGGCTGCTATGCTTGAGTGACTATCACGTGGATTGACACTGATGCGCAACTGGTACAGACTATAACGAACGGCTAGCTGAGCCTTATCGTCCCCTTCGATGATGATATCGGAAACGTTCCAGTACGCTCGCCAGGCTTGTTTATTTTGCTCAAGCAAGATGTCATACAAGGAGCGCTGCATACCGAATTGGTGCGCACGTTCATCTCCAATCATCAATCTGCGATGATGTGCGAAGGCAGCCAGTACGAGATCATGTGTATCAAGCGTGGTATACATGACGACGATCTTTTCCGCTGTGACCGTTTCTCCGACCGCCAGTTTCCCTCGTAATTCAATACTGGGCGACGTATCTGAATCGAAGATCTCTTTGTTGAAGCCCCTCGTCTGAGACATGAAATCCATCGTTTGCAGGAGTTGAATGGTTGAATGGCGTGTCTGGGTGAGTAACCACACCAGTTCATCCTCGTGCCACTGCTCAACAGGTTCCCAGTGCATGAGATCGTCATTCCCCACTGCCATATTGAAGGTTGCCCGTAGCAGCAGGTTCAGTTCGTGCATGTCTGGCGGCTTCTCTTCGACAGTCACACGATAACGGATGGCACCAACGTGCTCTTGGGCCAGGCTCGCAAAATGTTCGTTTTGAATTTTGAGCCGTATCCCGCTTGGACTTTCCCAGCGTACTGTTTGGGTCAACACGCCACAACTCATGTCGAGGGTGCGCTGGTATGCAAGGATGGTACCTTTTGTGATGTGGAAGCGTTCACCATTGATGTACAGTTTGATCGGGAGCCAGTCAGGGACATTTGCCAGTTCCTCTTTGCCTATGGGAATATCATCGAAAACCCCGGAGAGGAGAGTTCCAGGGCGGGCTCTAAAGTAGTTATCGGCAAAAGTACCGCGTGTGGCGAAATAGCCATTGCCAATGGTATAGATAGTTTCCATACTGCTTGGCTCTCCAGTATTGAAATGTTCCTCGTCGATGTGCCACAGATTCGTGACGTGTCTCTCCTCATCAGGAACCATGCTCTCTTTAACAACCATAGTGTAAACTCCTTATGTCGGTGGCAGGATTTCAGTACCCCAAGCTTTAATGCGGGCAGTCACAAGAACCCCTATCTACATCCTCCGGTGCCCAATTGTAATAAACACAACAGAGTACTGCCATACCTGAATGTGCAATACCACCGATTGGCAGCACGGGGGCCGAAGAAGGCCAAAGTTGACGCCGGTCAAAATCTGCTGATCATTTACTGCCATGTCTTGGGGGACCAACGGCCTTACCGCGAATTGGGCGGAAACTGCGGAAGTCCGCACACCGCTGCAAGTATTGCCAAAGGCAGTTCCTGTCACATTACACGGTTGCCGTCCTCGCCACTTGTTCCCCCTGTTTCGCCCGCTGTGATGGGGTGCATCCTTCGCAATACACCCAGAACGCGGGCTCTCGTTCTGACCACTCCTCGAGATAGATCGCGCTTTGCCCCTGGCCGATCACCAGGCACGCTGGAGTCAGTAAGAGCTCTGGTGCATAGAGACGCAACACTTCAAGCATCGCTGTAGATGAGCACGCCTCTGCCCGGAAGCCCGGATAACCGAGCAGGGTTCCATTGACCTCTACGTAACTCTCGGGGAATCTGCTATCGAGCGCCAGCAGACACAGTTTGAGCATTTCATGCAGTTCCATGGTTTCCCTCCTCTCCTGCACTCCTGCAGCCAGGGAGAATCATCCCAATGACTTCCTCTCCCTAGGGAAAGGGTACGTCCCTGACATCACAAAAGTCTAACAGAAGTCGATTGCTGTATCACAAAACGTACACAATCGCTTCTTCAGTAGAAGGAGCTGAGCGAGCTACTAAGTGTTGCATTCCTCAAAGGTGCTGCAATAACAAAGGATAAAGGGTAGAAAACGGGAAGAAATCATGGCATCGAGAGCACGTAAAGGCAAACCATGCCTGCTTTCAGATCTTTTCTTTCCCTATTTGAGAAATGCAGAACTAAGTGATGCTTATTGAAACTTGTGAGCCCTCTGTGATATCAGAGGTGGCTTTGGTGATGTGTACGTGAGGTGAAGGAATTACATTGGAAAGGTAGTCGATCTCGTAGGCGAACCTCACTGACAATCGTAGGTCGATAGACTATCGTAAGGAGCTATCAGCATGACAATAGAGGCTCATTCGGAGCAGAAAAGTCGTTGGACATCCGGAGTTATTCCCTACGCCCAGATGGGCTACTGGAAACCCGACTATGAACCAAAAGATACAGACATTTTGTGTGCGTTTCGTCTTGTACCTCAAGAAGGCGTAGACCCCATTGAGGCTGCGGCGGCTGTTGCTGGTGAATCTTCCACTGCCACCTGGACCGTCGTCTGGACCGATCGGTTGACTGCTTATGAGAGCTACCAGGCCAAAGCCTATCAAGTCGTTCCAGTTCCCGGTACAGATCAGTACATAGCGTACATTGCCTACGATCTGGACCTCTTCGAGGAGGGGTCGATCGCGAACCTGACCTCGAGCATCATTGGCAATGTCTTTGGCTTCAAGGCGCTCAAAAGCTTGCGCCTGGAGGATATGCGCATTCCTCCGCACTATGTCAAGACCTTTCAAGGGCCGCCCCATGGTATTGTCACGGAGCGTGAGTACCTGGATAAGTATGGTCGCCCCTTGCTTGGAGCAACAACGAAGCCCAAGCTCGGTCTTTCTGCTCGGAACTACGGACGCGTCGTCTTTGAGGCGCTGCGCGGTGGCCTGGACTTTGTGAAGGATGACGAAAATATCAACTCGCAGCCCTTCATGCGCTGGCGCGATCGCTTCCTCTATTGTATGGAGGCTGTGAACAAAGCGAGTGCTGAAACCGGTGAGATCAAAGGCCATTACTTGAACGTCACTGCCGCAACCATGGAGGACATGTACGAGCGCGCCGAGTTCGCCAAGGAACTGGGAAGTATCATCATCATGATCGACCTGACTATTGGCTACACCGCCATCCAGTCCATGTCCAAATGGGCCCGCAAGAATGGCCTGATCCTGCACCTGCACCGGGCAGGTCATGCCACTTATACGCGCCAGAAGACGCACGGCGTTTCCTTCCGCGTGATTGCCAAGTGGATGCGCCTGGCAGGCGTCGATCACATCCATGCCGGTACGGTGGTGGGAAAGCTGGAGGGTGATCCGATGATCGTGAAAGGATACTACCAAACACTACGCGACTCGAAGTATGACGCCGACCCCTCCCTGGGTCTCTTCTTCGAGCAGGATTGGGCGTCTCTGCCTGCAGTCATGCCCGTTGCCTCGGGTGGTATTCATGCCGGACAAATGCATCAACTGTTGCACTATCTGGGTGAGGATGTGGTCCTCCAGTTCGGTGGTGGAACCATAGGGCATCCGCAGGGGATTGCTGCTGGGGCAACTGCCAACCGTGTGGCTGTGGAAGCCATGATTCAGGCGCGCAACGAGGGACGTGACATTATGAACGAGGGGCCAGAAATCCTGGAGAGGGCAGCCACATGGTGTGGTCCGTTGCGTGCCGCCCTCGAACTCTGGAAGGATATCAGCTTCAATTACGAATCGACCGACACGCCTGATGCTCTACCAACACCCAGTTATTAATGGAGCCAGGAGGAGTAACGACCATGACTTTTCACCTGACACAGGGAACATTTTCCTTCCTACCCGATCTTTCCGATGAAGAGATTGGCAGGCAGATCCAATACTGTTTGGAGAACGACTGGCCGATCAACATCGAGTTCACTGATGATCCCCACCCGCGCAATACCTATTGGGACATGTGGGGATTGCCACTGTTCGATGTGAAGGATCCAGCAGCGATTCTATTTGAGATCAACGAGTGCAGGAAAGCCTACCCGACTCACTATATTCGTGTGGGTGCCTATGACCGCAGAAAAGGGCGACAAACGCTCGCGCTCTCGTTCATCGTGAACCGACCACCCCATGATCCCGGTTTCAGCCTCTTGCGCCAGGAGGCGCATGACCGCGCCATACGGTATACCTTGCAGAGTTATGCGACGGACAAACCCAAAGGTGAACGTTTCACCTAGAGGAGAACATAAGCATGCTTCAACCTACTCAATCCGAGGAAATGAACAGCACAACGCTCGATGCCGCCGATGAAATGAGCGCGGATGTGGGAGCCGTTCTCCAGGAATCACAGGTCATGGAGGTGCTACAAAAGCTTGACCAGGAACTCGTGGGGCTGAAATCCGTGAAGACCCGTATCCGTGAAATCGCTGCCTTGCTCCTGATCGATCGCATGCGGCGTAGCCTCGGATTGACAGCACACCCACCCTCTTTACATATGTCCTTTACGGGCCCGCCAGGGACAGGCAAGACAACGGTGGCGATGCGAATGGCAACCATCCTGCATCGACTGAACTATGTGCGCAAAGGACACCTGGTGGCGGTGACACGCGACGATTTAGTTGGTCAGTACATCGGCCACACTGCTCCCAAAACCAAAGAGGTGCTCAAACGAGCCATGGGCGGTGTGCTCTTCATTGATGAGGCCTATTACCTCTATCGCCAGGAAAACGAACGAGACTATGGACAGGAAGCCATCGAGATTCTCTTGCAGGTGATGGAGAACCAGCGCGAAGACCTCGTCGTTATTCTCGCCGGTTACAAGGACCGCATGGAAACGTTCTTCCAATCCAATCCTGGTCTCAGTTCGCGCATTGCACACCACCTGGATTTTCCCGATTATGCACTCGATGAGCTCCTTGCCATCGCGCAACTGATGCTGGCGGAGCAAATGTATCGTTTCAGTCCAGATGCCGTCAAGGCCTTTGAAGCCTATCTCAAACGACGTATGCATATGCCCCGCTTCGCCAACGCCCGCAGTGTGCGCAATGCTCTTGATCGGGCGCGGTTACGCCAGGCCAATCGCCTCTTTGCGAGAGGAGGGAGAATCTCCAGGATAGATCTGATGACCATTGAGGCTGAGGACATATTGGCCAGTCGTGTATTCACTGAGAATATGCCAGACGACGAGCAGGGCCCCGACTTGCATCAGGACATCATACCATGATGCTAGCTTTGTAACACGAAAAGAGATATCTAGGAGATATCTCAAGAATACTCGCACCTGGTAACCAACCAAGGAGGTGGGCAGAAGGAGGTCAGAGAAGCTATGGCTATACCATTTACAGGGATGAGCCGTCCTATCATCCTGGGAATAGTGGGAGACAGTGCTGCAGGGAAGACCACGCTGAGTCGAGGCATCGCGCAGATTTTAGGCGTAGAGCACGTGACACTACTCTGCACTGACGACTACCATCGCTATAACCGGAAACAGCGCAAGGAATTGGCTATCACCCCCTTGAATCCCACATGTAACTATCTCGATATTATGGCGCAGCATTTGCGACTCCTGCGTGCTGGGGAAGCTATCCTGAAGCCGCATTACGACCATACATCAGGTGACTTTGGACCGCCAGAGTATGTCGTTCCACATCAGTATTTGATTGTAGAGGGTCTGCTCGGCATGTACTGGCAGGAGATGCGCACTGCCTACAGTGTGCGCGTCTACCTCAATCCGACTGAGGAACTGCGGCGGCGCTGGAAGGTCCGGCGTGACATGGCTAACCGTGGGTATACGGAAGAAGAGGTCTTGCGCGAACTTGCCATCCGTGAGCACGATTCTGAGGCCTATATCCGGCCGCAGCGTCATCACGCGGATGTCGTGGTTTCCTTCTTTCCGAGCGAAGCGCACCTCGCTGACCCAGATGGTGATGCGCATCTCAATGTATGTCTGACCTTGTATGGGACACTGCATCACCCCGACTTTAGCGAGGTCATAGCTGAGGATACGTCGGGCTGTGTGCGTTCAACGCTGGGGCGTGAGGGC
>Ga0116218_1001106_pt1 | contig 17586 bp, 9 predicted proteins | sample Sb_taG_2_FD_88966 | JGI IMG/M metagenome (GOLD analysis project Ga0116218, IMG submission 88966) | Peat soil microbial communities from Weissenstadt, Germany - Sb_50d_5_LS metaG | ecosystem: Environmental > Terrestrial > Soil > Wetlands > Peat | place: Germany: Weissenstadt | collected 2010-09-21 | reverse complement strand
CGCGCCCACGCCGTTGATGGCGTTCCAGGCAAACCTCCAGCGGGACATCGAAGAACACGCCCTGCACATCGTAGCCGTAATCCCTGGCCAGCTTGATCCAGCTACTGCGGTCGTGAGGCGTAAGGTTCGTCGCATCCACATAGTTCATGGGACGCCGCGCGATCAGCCTCGCTTTCAACATCGATCGCAGGTTCGAAAAGACCAGATCCTGAAAGCGCTGCTCCTGCGCGTCATCGAAAAGAAGTTCGCGCAGAAGATCGCTGGAGAGCGGATGAATGTTGTGCCGCTTGAACCACGAACTCTTGCCCGATCCCGGCAACCCGATCGCCAGGACGACCGTTCCCTTGCTAGCCCGGGCCGGAGCCGGTGCCGCTTGCACTGGCGCAGCGTGAACTGGTGCAGCCTCCATCGGATGCTTCGCCGCAACCACTGGTTCCAGGGCTGATGCTTCTGCTGCGACCGATTCCGTCGCGGTGGATGCGGGCGCTGCAGCTAGTCTTCCCGGACGAGATCGCCCACGACCTCCACGCCCGCGACGACGGCGCGATATCCGTGGTTTCGGTTCCGCTGCTGCGGACGCGGAGTCTGCTACCGAGGCAGGCTCCGGGGCCGACACTGGCTGCGACCTCGACGGTCGGCGCGACTCGACTACGGGCGCCTCGACCGGAGCCCGAACTGGAACTGGAGCTTTGACTGGAACTTGGACTGCAACTTCGGCGGGCGCCGCCGGCTCATCATCATAGAACCTGGGCTGCAAGGGCTCGGGCGCCTTGGTTGTTTCCTTGGGGGACCCGTCTCCGGGCTTCTTGCGGCGCTTCAAGCGCTCGCTCATCCATTTACGCATATAGCTGCTTGTAGCATACCAGCGTAGGGTGGAGCAATCTCCCACCGTGGCGGCCGGGGTACCCGGGTGAGGCGTTGAGGCATTAAATCATTGAGTCATTGAATCATTGAAGGTCAAAGGCCCTTTAGGTTTCAATGTCTCAATGATTCAATGATTCAATGCTTCAATGATTCAATCGTGTTTTAATAAATCCATGAATCCAACCCATCCCGAAACTCTCCCCGTTTCCGCCGCACAACTCCCTGCCGTGCCGCTGACGATTGAAGGCTACGCCACACTGCATCAGATGATGCGTTTCCGCTGGACCGCGTGGCGCTCCACTCCCGAGAACGACCGTCGCCAAATCGCGAACGAAGCCGCGCAATTGCTGGCCGGGATGGAAACGAAATCCAATGGGCAGTCGGCGCTGTTCTCGTTGCTCGGACACAAGGGCGACCTGATGTTCGTCCACTTCCGCGATACCTTCGACCAGCTCAATCAGGTCGAGCTCGATCTCGCGCGTCTTCGACTCAATGACTTCCTGGAATCTGCGACTTCGTATCTGTCGGTGATTGAGCTGGGACTCTATGAGTCGTCGCTGAAGACCTACAAGGCGCTCGCCGATGGCGGCGTGGAGCCACACTCGGAGGAATGGAAAAAGTCGATCCAGGAAACCATCGCTCGCCAGAAAGAAGCCATGAAGCCGCGCCTGTTCCCATCAATGCCGCCGAACCGCTACATCTGTTTTTATCCCATGGATCGCCTGCGCGGCGAAGACAAGAACTGGTACACGCTCCCCATGGAAGAACGCCAGCGCCAGATGAACGAACACGGCATGGTCGGACGCCGCTATGCCGGAGAAGTCAAGCAAATCATCACCGGCTCCATTGGTTTTGACGACTGGGAGTGGGGCGTTGACCTCTTTGCGGACGATCCTCTGGTGTTCAAGAAGCTGATCTACGAGATGCGCTTCGACCACGTCAGCGCCGTCTATGCGCTGTTCGGAACTTTCTACATCGGATTGCGCTGTCCGGCAAACCGCCTGTACGACTTGCTGGAAGGAAATCTGCCGCAGCCCGGATAGTCTTAACTGGTTCCCGGTAGAGACGGGGCAAGCCGCGTCTGTACTAAAAATCACGCCGACTTCCTCGGAAATTTGTGCTCGTGTCTGGCCATATCCACGCGCATGCCGCGAAACGTCACGCCCTCCATGCGCAGGCGGAATCTTTGTTCCGCGCCATTTTCTCCACCCAACTTGATGGCGCCGCCGGAGCCGACGACACGATGCCAGGGCAATCCCGGAACCTCTCGCAGAATCCGCACCACTTGACGCGCGGCTCCGGGCCAGCCCGCAGCCCTGGCGATCGCGCCATAACTCGACACTGTTCCCGCCGCCAAGCCGCGAATACAGCGCACGACGCGCGCACGCTTGTCCTGCGGTTGTTTTTTAGCAGACTTCGATTGAGATTTCCGCTTCACGAAATTTACCGGACAATATTTGCTGGATGCCTATGTTAACCTAGGTTCACGGATACAAAAGTTTACACACGCCCGTAAAACCTGGGATTACGATATTTGCATCCCATGTCTTTATTCACCACCAAAACTGCCTTTTGGAGAATGCTATGTTCCGCTTGTTGAAAGCCCTGCCCCTTGCGCTGGCCATTGTGGCAATTGTGGCCTTAGGCCTCTTCGCCGCCAGTTGCAATTCCAGTAATAACGCGCTGATTCGTGTGGTCAATGCCATCCCCGACGCCGCAGGGACTCTGGATGTCTACATCAACGGGACCAACGGGACCAAGATCCCCGGCTTAGCATTCCAGGCCGTTTACCCCACTCAGCAGTCCAACCTGTCCGCGCATTACTCCACGGTACCGTCGGGCAACGACACCATCACAGCCTACGTGAACGGCACCACCATTGACCCAGTCAACAACGGCTCGACCACCCTCGGCGCCTCGACGCAATACACGGTGATCCTGCAGGGCTTTGCGTCCGCCAATAACGCCCCAGCGGTTCTCACCGACAACAACGCGGCACCGGCGACGGGCTATTTGGAATACCGTGTCATCAATGCGTCGCCCAGTTGGCCCTCAGGCTCGGCGGATATTTATATCTACCAGGTTGGCGGCGCGGTACCTGCCTCTCCAACTATCGCCGGCCTAACCCTCGGGCAGGGTCAGTACGCCCCGGCCATTGCCTATTTTGCAGGTGGTTTTACTGTGTACGTCACTGCTCACGGGGCCGGCAACAATGGGATTGCATACGTTAACCAGAACTACACTCCGGCAACCGGATCGATTACTACCCTGGTGCTTGTGGACAACAGCAGCCAGGACGGCGGCGGACCATCAGGGCTTCCGGTAGTGATGACGGATCTCCAGTAACCACGGGGCGCGCTGCGATGTTCAGGAAAAGGAACCGGGCCTCAACCGAGGCCCGGCGAATCATCTTCACCAGCTGTTGACAAACCTTCCTGCTCACCACCAAACTGCCATGGGAGATAAAAGATGTTTCGCACGTTGACTACCCTGTCGCTTACGTTGGCGCTTGCCGCCTTGAGCGGCGTTACCACCAGCTGTGGCTCAAGTGATAGACCGCAGATTCGCGTGATCAATGCCATCCCCGACAGCGGGTCCACGGACATCTGGCTCAACGGAGCGAAGATCATTCCCGACCTCGAATTCGGCATTGTTTTTCCAACCCCGACCACCCCAGCGGCCTACCTGGCGGTAGCTTCGGGTAGCGACATCATCCAAGGGTTTGAACCCGGCGACACCACAAACCCAATTTCGCCAATTGGCACCTTCAACCTGAACGGTTCGACCCAATACACGGTGGTCGCGGTTGGACTTGAACTCAACGACGAGCCCCCCTTGGTTCTGACCGATAACAACCGGGCACCGAGGTCGGGCAACGTGGAGTTTCGCATCGTAAACGCGTCGCTCAATTCACCCGCGAACGGGGTGGATGTTTATTTCGTTCCCCCCGGCACCGACATCACCAGTTACACACCTCAGATTACCGCCCTTGGCCAAGGCCAAGGGAGCGCCTACGTAAGCATTCCGTTCCTTGATGGTGGATATGCGGTGGTCATCACGGCAACCGCGAAGAAAACGGAGCTAATCGCCCAGCCTTCCGCCACCCCATCGGGATCGATTACCACCATCGTGATCGTGGACAACGCGTACGTTAATGGCGTTAGTAATGGAATGTCGCAGACTCCGCTGGTGTTGAACGACCTGAATTAATCGCGGCCAAGCCGGATTCGCCTCGCGGCGTTCGCATCGCCGACTCGCATCGAGGGATTCGCATCAGGCTCCCGCTCTAGCGATACCCGAAGATCCTCGAGATCCGCCTTCAGGGGCCACCCGCTAAGCGGCATCATTCTTAAAGGACTGCGCGGCCGATTCCTCGCTGTCGAAAACTTCAAAAATCGTAAGCAGCTTGGTCACCTGCAGAAGGTCGCCTACGCGCTGGCTCAGGCGCGCCAACTTCACCGCGCCCCCGACGTTGCGGGCGCTGGTGTAAAGCGAAACCAGCGTTCCCAGCCCGCCGCTATCGATGTAATTCACTTCGCTCAGATTCAGCACCACTTTCGGATTCTGGGCCAGCACCTTCTTGACGTTGTCGCGCAGGCTGGCCGATTCTTCGCCAAACACAAGCCGGCCGCTGCAATCTACCACCAGCACGCCCCCCATCGATCGTGTGCTCATTCTCAGTTGCATGGATGATTTCTCCAATATTCGCGCTAAAACTCGATGCATGAGCGTACCCTGCCTGCCCAAGCCATGCAAGCGCCCGACGGTAGAGACGGGGCTTGCCCCGTCTCCGCCTGCGCCACATCCGCTGCCCGAGACGCGGCAAACCGCACCCGCCTGAGACTGTATAATCAGGGATTCCGATGAGCTATCAGGTCTTGGCGCGCAAATACCGGCCGCAGAAATTCTCCGACGTCATCGGCCAGGAACACGTCACCCGCACCCTGCAAAATGCCATCGCGCAAGAGCGCATCGCCCACGGCTACATCTTCAGCGGACATCGCGGCATCGGCAAGACGACCGTCGCCCGCATCCTGGCCATGGCGCTCAACTGCCGCTCGGCGGAAAAGCCGGTCCTGGAACCCTGCGGTATCTGCGATTCCTGCACCGAGATTCGCGCCGGTAACGCGGTCGACGTGATCGAAATCGACGCCGCCACCAACCGCGGCATCGACGAGATCCGCGAATTGCGTGAGGCCGCGCGCTACCGTCCGGCCCGCGATCGCTTCAAAATCTACATTCTCGACGAGGCCCACCAGATCACCGACGCGGCCTTCAATGCGCTGCTCAAGACGCTGGAAGAGCCTCCCAGCCACGTCATCTTCATGATGGCCACCACCCAGCCCGAGGATATTCCGCAGACCATCCGCTCGCGCTGCCAGCACTTCAGTTATCGGGCCATGAAGTTCGACGACATCATGGGGCAACTGCGCGACATCGTGGCGAAAGAAAATATTCCCGCGGACGAAGACGCACTCGCCCTGCTGGCCGAAGCCGGCGACGGCTCGATGCGCGACGCGCTCTCCATCCTCGACCAGGCCATCGCCTCCACCTCAGACCATCTGACCGCCGATTCCGTGCGCAGTCTGATCGGTTCCGCTCCGGCAGCGGCGCTCGAAACCGTGATGCAGGCCGTTTCGGAAAGTTCCAGCGAGAGAATCCTGGTGTTGGTTGACGAACTCATCGGCGAAGGCCACAGTCCCACGCATTTCGCGCGGCAATTGGTGCGCTTCCTGCGCAACGTCACGGTGGCGAAGATTGCGGGCAAGGATTCTGCGCTCCTGCAGATTTCCTCCGATGAGCGCGCCCGTGTCGGCCGCATCGCCGAACTGTTCAGCGAAGAAGACCTGGCGCGGCATTTGCAAATCATGCTGCGCACCCACGCAGAACTCGGATACCGCCAGGAACAGCGCTTCCACCTCGAACTCGGACTTTTGAAAATGGCCCATGCGCAGCGGCTGCTGCCGATTGAGCAGTTGCTCAGCGATGCAGCGTCCGCCTCTGGGCCAGCGCGCAACCCCGCGAAGCCAGTTCTCGCTTCGCCCATGGAAGCGCGGCGTGCCGAGCCCTCCACGCCAGCACGGTCGAATTCGGTGTCTCCGTTCGCCGCTGACTCGGCGCGCAAAGGCAATCCCAAGGCTGAGGCATCCGGTGATATCGCGGCGTTCGCGGGCGAGGGCGCCCGCGCGACACAAACCAGCGCGACGACGAATGCCAACGTCATCATCATGGGATCGGCCGCTCCGGCGGTTGAAGAGTTATCGCCAGCCCCCGATCCGCAGCCGCCCGCCCGTACTCAGGCCAAGGCCGAGGTCAACGCCGAGTCTCTTCGCGACGCCGTTCTCAATGCGCTCGCCAATCAGCAAATGCTGGTTTCGTTGTTGGAAAGCGCGCATTGGCGACTGGAAGGAAATACGCTGATCGCGGTGGTAGCGGCCTCCACCACGATGATCGAAATGTCATTCACCGCCGACGCGCGCCGCGTCGCCGGCGCTGCCGCCAGCGGTCTGGCCGGGAGACCGATCAGGATGCAAGTCGAGTCTGGCGGCGCAATCCAGGCAGCAGCGCAGCAAATATCCGCGCCACGCCGAGCAGCAACCAACGGAAGCGCCCGCAGCCGCGCTGAACAGGATCCGATCGTGCAACGCATGCAGGAAAAATTCGGAGCGGAAATCCGCACCGTGATCGACTATCGCGAGAAAGGGTAAAGCCATCGGGTGATCGGATCATCGGGTCGTCGGGCGATCGAGAGGGCAAAATGCATTTGGTGTTTGCCTTTCGATCACCCGATGACCCGATCACCAGATGACCCGATCGGTTTCTTTATGTCCGGATTCAATTTGCAGGAACTCATGTCGCAGGCCAAGCAGCAGTACGAGACGCTGCAGAAGAAAATGCAGCAGACCGTGGTCGAGGCCTCGTCTGGCGGCGGCACCGTCACCGTAAAAATGGATGGCCGCAAGCAGGTGCTCGGCATCGTGATCGATCCAGAAGCAGTGAAGGCCGGCGATGTCGAGATGCTGCAGGATCTCGTGATGGCCGCGCTCAACGAAGCCAGCCGCAAGGTGGATCAGGCTGTGCAGTCCAGCATGGGTGGAATGCTCGGCGGACTTGGCCTCGGGGGACTCTAGGGAAATGTCTCGCTTTGCGGAACCGATGTCCCGGCTCATCGACGAACTCAAGAAACTGCCGGGGATCGGCAGCAAAAGCGCCCAACGGCTGGCCTTTCATATTCTGCGTTCGAGCGAGGATGACGCCGATGCCCTCGCCTCCGCCGTTCGCGACGTCAAGGCCAAGTTGCGTTTGTGCTCGATCTGCAACAACATCACCGACGTCGATCCTTGCGTCTACTGCAGCAGTCCTACCCGCAATCAAAAACTGGTCTGCGTGGTCGAAGAACCGACCAACATTGCCGCCGTCGAGAAGACGCGGCATTTTAACGGCGTCTACCACGTCCTCCACGGCTCAATTTCGCCATTGCACGGCGTGGGCCCCGAACAATTGCGCATCGGCAACCTGATCACCCGGGTCAGCAGCAGCGAAATCGAAGAAGTCATCCTGGCCACCAACCCCACGGTCGAGGGAGAAGCCACCGCCACCTATCTCGCCCAGCAACTGAAGCGACAAAAACAAGGACTGCGCGTGACTCGCATCGCCATGGGAATTCCCGTAGGCAGCGACATCGAATACACCGACGAAGTCACCATGCTGAAAGCCATGGAAGGCCGCCGCGAAATGTAGAGTGTGCCCCCGCCCCCGGCAAACGAGGTTCCACACTTCCGGCCCGTACCCTTCCCAAGGGTTACCAAAGGGCACTACCTGAAGGACGTGCCTCCTCGTTATAATGGGCGCAACTCCAACATTTCCTTCGAGGGATCGACCTATGGGCCGTGTCTTCCGCTTTGTGCAAGCAGTCGTTTTCTGCGTCGGCATGCTGTTGATGGTGACGGGCACGCTCTGCGCGCAAGATACGCTCCCCAATCCCAGCGTCGTAAAGCCGTCCGTGGATCCGCTGGTACAGCGCAACATAGAGGATTGGGCGATCCAGCAGCGCGGTGTGCCCGACGATTGGACTCACCACTACCTGGTTTTCTCCAACCCCGGCACCGAGCAACAGGCGAATGAGAGTGGCAGGTATGAGCAGTGGCTCAAGATTGTGCAGGATCCCCGCTTTACTCTGCAGCAGATCAAGCGGAGCGGGGGAGCAAAGCCGCCGGAAAACACGGGTGTCTCTGCCGCCAGCACGCCGAACAAGGAAGGAACCGGTGTGCCAGACCAGTGGTTGGGCACTGTTTGGAGGACTCCGCCAAAAAGACACAGAAAAATTGCTCTGAAGAAAGACTGGGCGGTTGCGATCGGCGGGGTTGCGGCAAGCGGAAAGGGAACCGTAACCACCAACAACGCGAGCGGTACCTCAACCGTGACCGTTGACGGCCAGACCTTGACAGGGAGTCCGCCGACGACGGCAAGCGGCTCGGGAATCTTCACGGGTGCGCCCGCCATCGGTCAGACCACCACGATCACGAACGGGGCAAACGCGTTAAACCTTTCGACCAACGGGACCGCGTCCTCCGTCGTGGGCACTGTGTCAGCGGCGCCAACGTCAACCACGGCTCCCATCATCACCCTCACCAACTCGGCGGGAGTCATTGCCAATACATTAAGCCTGACGACCAGCGCAACCGGGGCGACGGCCACCGGCACCGTCTCGAGCACCGGCCCGACCGCCGGCCAGACGATTACCATCAAAAATGGCGCCAATACGCTGATCTTAACCGCGATAAACGGAACGTTTGGCACGGGTACGGTGACCGTGGCCTATGGCATCGGTGCTGCGAATGGCGACATCGGTACCGTAGGGTCTACCGAGTACGTTTTCGAGGAGACCACCACGGCATATGCTGGCGAGCAATTTACTGGCACGCAATACTACTGCCCAAACACGACCACGCCGTGTGTGTGGTGGGGAACCACCGAGGCTAACACTGCGCAGGCTCTCTATGCTGCGATCACGAACAGCCAGGCAGCGTGTCCGACGGCCGCCGAGGGACTCCTCGGCAACTGGCAGTACACCTGCTACTCGTATATCACGGCGCCGAATCCCAGTGTCACGGCGACCTTAGCAGTGCCTGGCACGAGTACGACCGTCACGTTAACCAACACCACGGGCTACAGTTTGCCCTTTTACTGGTACTCCAGCCAGCCCACGTCCGCCTGGGCGTTAAATCCAAATACGGGATCGATTCCCGCTTATGCGGCTGGCACAAACGCATGCACCAGCGCCACCGCCGGAACTTTTGCCGTCAGCTCCAACCCGGCCGTTGTGGCCTCGAACATGGCAGCCGCCATTAATGCTTGCAACACTTCGTATCCCGCCGTTGGGGTCACAGCATCCTCGACTGGTGCCGTAGTCACAATCGCCAGCACGACGCTCGGAAGTCCGGCCAGTTCCCTTACCCTTACCAACACCGCCAGCAACTTTGTCTGGAGCGCCGTGACCACGGGCTCCGCAGGCAGCAACGGCTGCACCAGCGCCACGACCGGGACATTTATTAGCGGCAGTAGCATCGCGGCGGAGGCATCGAACATCGCAGCCGCCATTAATGCTTGCAACACTTCGTACCCGGCCGTTGGGGTCACGGCGAGCTATACCTCTGGCAGTACGTTTACGGTTACCAGCGCGGCTGCCGGAGCTTACTTGGCGGTCGGAGCATCCAACAATACCGGCCTCTTCTCATGGGGGACCGTGACCGCCGGAACTGCCGGAAGCAACACTTGCACCAGTTCGACTGCGGGGACCTTCGCCGCCAGCAATAGCATCGCAACGCTGGCGAAAAACCTGGCAGCGGCGATCAATGCCTGCCCGGCTGCGGCGGGCGTTACCGCGACAGCAGCCGGCCCTATCGTCAACTTGACGGCCCGCACCGCCGGGTCGAGTGGAGACAACATCGCGCTTGGGAATACTTTGTCGAACTTCACCTGGTCAGGCACGCACCTGAGCGGCGGTACGGACGGTACGACTTCCGGGACGACTTTCGCTTACTGGTCAGGCGCAGCTGTAGCTACCACGACGCAAGTGGCCACTAATATCGCAGCCGCCATCAACGAGAACACCACGCTGCAAACGGCCACGGGCGTTTCTGCGACTTCGAATGGAAATATTGTTACGGTTACGGCCAACACGCCAGGTCCGGCTGGAAACAGCTATGGAACCACGAAAGCCAATTTCGCCGGTTTCGCCTGGGGACAGGCGACGCTCACTGGCGGCGTAGCGGGCGCCATTGTGCAGCCGAACATGTATCCAGCCAAGTACTCGTTTAGCGCCACTACGGCCACTTGCACCGACTTTGTGGTGTATCCCACAGGCACGGCGGGTGCGACGGGGGCGGCGAGTATTGTCGCGTTCTCGAATCTCTATGCGAGTGGATGCTCGGGCGCGGTTCCATCGGTTGATTGGGCCTATAACACGGGCGGCATGGTCACGACTTCTCCCGTGCCCTCCCTGGATGGAACGCAAGTGGCGTTCGTTCAGGTTAACGGCACTACGGCAAGCCTGGTTCTGCTGAAGTGGTCGGCGAACAGCGGAACGCCCACCCTACCTGTGACTCCTACGGCAGCGACGCTTGCCACTTATCGGGGTTGCACAGCTCCCTGCATGGTGACCCTGGCCTTTAGCGGCAACCATAACGACACGTTCTCTTCGCCGTTTTATCATTACAACGCCGATGTGGCTTGGGTGGGCGATGACAGCGGCAATCTCCACGAGTTCACCGGCCTGTTTGCAGGAACCCCAGCCGAGGCAGGGAGCCCGTGGCCGGTGAGTCTCGGCGCGTCCAAAGTCTCGTCGCCTGTCTACGACAACAGCACAGGCGACGTGGTTGTTGGCGACTTTGGAGGTGTCCTGTATTCCGTAACTGCGTCGAGCGGAACCGTAAACAAAACCAGCAGCGTGGGGGACGTTATCGCCGACGCGCCCCTGGTGGATAGCACCACGAGCGAACTCTACGCCTTTGTCACCACCAGCAACAATGCCACTTATCTCAACGACAACGTGGTGTATCAACTCCCGACCAATTTCACTGCCACTACCACTCCGGCCATCAAGGCTGTTGGTACAGGGGGCGCGGGATATTACCTTTACGCCGGCACCTTCGACAACCTGTACTACTCGTCGGCAACGTTTACAGGAAACCTTTATGTAGTAGGAAACACTGGCGTGACTACCGGAGCGAATCTGTACCAGATACCCATCACTAACTCAGCCATGGGAACTCCCGTTGCCGTTATTAGCGGCCTTAGCTTTAGCGGCGGCGGCGCCACGCGCCCGTGGCCATCTCCCGCTGAAGAGTTCTGCAACAACGGAACGAGCGCGTGCGTCACCAATGCAACACAGACAACCGCTGGCACAGACTATATTTTCTTCAGCGTGAGCCGCGGGACTGCGGCCGGGTGTACCAACACTGCTGGAAACGGTTGCGTGTTGTCCTACAACGTAAGCAATCCAGCGGCAGTCAGCCTGTCCGGTTCCGGCTTGACCGTCACAACTCCTGCTGGGAATGGTTGCTGGCCCACGGGTGGAATTGTGATCGACAACAGCGTGCCGACGGGCACCTTGGCAGGTGCTTCACAGACTTACTTCATAGGTCTAGGTAGCAACTCTGCAGGCGGTTCTACTGGTGCCACCAGCGCCAACTGCGCCGCTACCACTGCAAGTACGATGTCAGCCACCCAGGCGTCACAAGCGAATCCTTAGAAAACTACAGACTTAGTAACGGTCTTCGTAACCCGCCGGCCTGTCGGCACTCCCGACCAAATATCGTCTGGGTTCGGCTGGATACCGTTGTGCGCTCCTGACGATCCTTATGGCTTTTCATCAGGATCACTGGGCATGGGCGTCTGGAATCGTACGTGCCAGAGTCTCTTGCTCGTGTGCGGGAGCGCCCATTGCCGACTGACACAACCTTGACCATCCGCTGCCCACATTGCATGGCCGGCGTCGAGTTCAGGCCGATGATCGCTTATAGAGATGGGCGGTTCGTCTGCCGTGACTGCGCCCACACGGCGCGTCCCGGCATCACCGTGTACAAATGCACCTGCCGCCTTTGCTTGAGGCTGTTCCGAAAGGTTCCGAAAGCCACTGTTCACTGAGCACGGAATTCATCTCCCGACCCAGTGATTCCCGTCTAACCCGGCCCTATGCGGACCCAGAAGCCTAGCGGTTTCGCACTCTCCACCCGTATGCGTTGCGCGGCTGCGATGCTGAATCTTGCTTCCTGGGACATCCATCCTTTGGTCCTTGACATCGGAATTCCGGCCTTTGCCTTCCATCGAAGAAGAATCGCACACACGCGCGGTGCGGATTGGGGCCGCCAGGTTCGCCAGGCTGGGAACCGGCGAGCCGGGGCGCTGGAGCGCGTGCGGGCGCGAACACTAAGCGGGCGGTCTGGTTCTAATCCTTGGGGGGGTAGTGTACGGCGACGGCAAAAGTACTACACATTAACACTTGGTAATGGCGATGGGGTGAGGCGGGGGCGCGGGGCGGGCGGGGCGGGGCGGGGCGGTGCGTTCGCGCAACGTGGGGGCGCGGGGCATCGCGGTGGGAAGGAAATGCGCGGCGCGTTTTCGTGGCGTTTGACGTGACCAAAGTACTGCCGTCGCCGCCATTTTTTTCTTATGTCTAAGCACCGTGTACCGATAAGGACTTGGCCGATGGTTCGATAATCTGCACTTTCGCATTTGAGATACAAAACAGGCTTAAAAGGTAAGGAGACTAATGAAAACTGCACTTTCTTCGGTTGCAGACGGAACTTACGATCACACGAAAGTCGCCCCAGAACCAGAAGGAAACGGAGCAGCAATGAAATCTGCGACATCGTGTTTCTTCATCTTCGTCGCGACGATTACGCTAATGAGTAACTTCTTATGCACCGCACAAACCACTCCGCCTAGCCGGTTTGCGCCACAGAATCCTAATCTCACTTATCAAGTGCAGTCGAATTATGGACACCTTCCTTTAGCATTCGAGGCAAACAAGGGTCAGACAGACTCAAGCGTGAAGTTCCTCTCCCGTGGCACCGGATATTCCGTGTTTCTCACCTCCGGCGGGATGGTCCTCACTTTGCGTCCCACCCAATCCGTTACTCTGCCAACTGCTTCGGGTACAACCTCGAAAGGTCAACCGGCAAGCCATACAGCCTCCAATAGATCTGCAGACACAGTCATCACTTTCAATCTGGTGGGTGCTGCGTCCAATTCAAGAGCGGTGGGCGAAGATCCAATGTCGACGAAGGTCAACTATTTCATTGGGAATGACCCTAAAAAATGGCAGACCAACGTCCAGACCTTTGCGAAGGTGCGGTACCAGAATGTCTATCCAGGAGTTGACCTTGTGTATTACGGCAACAACCGGCAGGTCGAATACGACTTTGTGGTCGCTCCCGGCGCCGATGCCAGCAAGATCCAATTCTCGGTAAAGGGCGCTGATTCGCTGAACGTGGACGGCGAAGGCAATCTGGTACTCACCAAGGGGACCAACCAGCTTCACTTTCAGGCCCCCGGTATCTATCAGGTGGTCAACGGCGCACGGGTGAAAGTTGCGGGCAACTATTCCTTAAAGGACAGCACACACGTCGGATTCACCGTGGCCCCTCACGACAACTCGAACACACTGGTGATCGATCCGGTCCTTGTTTATTCGACCTTTCTTGGTGGTAGTGGCGATGACCAGGGCAACGCCATTGCTGTTGATGCAAGTGGCAACGCTTATGTAGCGGGAATCACGAATTCTTCAGATTTTCCTAGTCCGAACGTAATCGTGGGCGGAACTACGAAACTCTCTCCCTCTCCCTCGGCGGTATCCCCCCCCAACCCCAATCTGCTTTTTATCGTCAAGCTGGATACGAGCGGCTCGACGTTGTTGTTCGCTGACTACTTTGGCGGCACGAGCGGAAACGATTGGCCCTCTTCAATAGCCGTCGATTCCACAGGAAGTGCATATGTCACGGGACAAGCTTTCTCGTCCGACTTTCCGGTTCTAAATGCTTACCAGCCGGCCTTGGCTGGAAACTCGAATGCATTTCTGACCAAGTTCGCCGCCGATGGTTCGTCGCTTGTGTATTCGACTTACTTAGGTGGGAACGACAATGACTATGCGCAGGCCGTCGCAGTTGACAGCACGGGAGAAGCAATCATCGCCGGCACCACGTCGTCCCAGAATTTTCCCCTAGCCAACCCCTACCAGTCGTCCATCTCTCCCGATCAGAACGGTGTTTCGGGCACATATGGCTTCTTCTCGAAGTTCTCGGCCGATGGATCTTCTCTTCTCTACTCCTCCTACCTGGCCGGCAACTTGGACAACAGCTGGTCCCCGTACACACTGATCAATAGCCTTGCTTTGGACAGCTCCGGGAATCTTTTCCTTGTCGGTGGTACAGATACCACGAACTATCCCACGACTTCGGGTGCTTACATGACCACCTATCCTGCTGGGACCTCCGGTAATCTCGTCTCTTTCATTTCTAAGTTCGATACGTCAGGCGCAATCGCATATTCAAGCTATTTTGGTGGAACCGATTACGCGGCCGCTTCTGCCGTTGCCCTAGACACAAACGGCGCGGCCTACGTCACTGGATACGACTACGGAGTAAATTTCCCGATCACTACAACAAGCATCTGCGATCCAAGCTCGCAGAGCTGCGGGGGCACATTCGTCGCTAAGTTCGATGCTGCTGGAGCGACTCTAGTCTATTCCACCTACTTAGGTCCAAATAGCAACAGCTCTGGAGTGGGCATTCAAGTGGACGCCAACGGTGACGCTTACATAATCGGGAGTAGCAACTCCAGCCAGTACACGCCCGTAAACCCGATCGAGGACTACATGGGCGGTAGCGACCTGCTGATTGCGGAAATCGATCCCACCGGCAGCTCGCAGCTGTTTGCAACCTTCGTGGGAGCTGCAGAAGACGAGTACGCTTATGGGATGGCAATCGACAGCACCGGGGCCATTTACGTCACAGGTAGCACAGACTCTATCTATTTCCCTGTAACCCAGTCCGCCTTCCAGGGTTTGTGGGGAGGGCAGAGCGACGCTTTCATACTAAAGATCGGGCCGGGCGATGCCTCAGCCGTGGCCATCGGACCTGCGTTGTTACAATTCTCCACTTTTACCGTCGGAGTTACCAGCCCACCTCAATCTACCATCCTGCGCAATATGGGAACCGCGCCTCTAACCATCAGTAACAAAACCGTTGCCGGTGATTTTGCCGAAACCGACGATTGCGGCACCAGCGTTGCCGCTGGTTCTTTCTGCACTTTCACCGTGGCATTCACGCCGACGGCTCCCGGTCTACGCTTAGGAAACATTTTGCTCGCCGACGACGCCTCCGGTTCTCCGCACTTCATCAACCTGGTCGGCGAGGGTTCATCGTCCATCGCTACTCTCAGCCCCCAGAGCCTGGCCTTTTCCAGCGTACTGGTCGGTCAAACCAGCGCAGCACAAACCATCACTCTATGGAACACGGGGAATGCCACACTGAACATCAGCAGCATTGAGACAAGTGCGAATTTTGCCGAAACCGGCAATTGCCCTCCGGCTCTAGCCTTCGGATTCAGTTGCCAGATTCAGGTCACTTTTACGCCAACCGTTGGCGGCACTTTGGCTGGAAGCTTAACCGTGACCGATGACGCGCCCTCCAGCCCGCAAACCATCGCTCTGTCTGGCAGTGGCTATGTCACGACTGGAACTTTCACTCCCCCGAGCCTCACCTTCGTCAACACCGCGTTGGGATCGACCAGCAGCCCTCAGGCTGTGACTGTGACGAATACCGGCAATGTCGCCATGACAGTGAGCGGAGTGACGGTTACAAGCGGCTTTGCTCAGAGCAATAACTGCTCAAGCGTTCCCACGAACGGCACCTGCACGATTTCGGTGACCTTCGCGCCGACTACTTCCGGAACTCAAAACGGAACTCTCACTATTAATGACAACGCCCAGGGGAATCCTCACGCCGTGACGCTAAGCGGCATGGGTATTGCCGGCGTTGCCAGCATCAGTCCGTCAATCCTTACCTTTAGCGCTGCTACGGTCGGGACGACCAGCGCCGCGCAGACTCTGACCCTCACCAACACCGGCAATGGGCCTCTGACCATCAGCGGAGTTCAGCCCACTGGTGACTTCGCGATTGCCAACAGCAATTGTGCTTCCGTCGCGGCCAGCGCGACTTGTACTCTTCAAGTAACTTTCACGGCAACAGCTTCGGGCGCGCGCACTGGAACCATCACTTTCACCGACTCGGCAGCGAATAGCCCGCAGGTCATCACCTTGAACGGCTCGGGCATTGATTTCAGCATGCCGCCCTCCGGCGGTTCGGATACCATCAAGGCCGGCGCCACCGCAACCTACACCATGTCGATCACTCCGGTCGGAGGAGCTTTCTCCAGCGCAGTAAGTCTCGTTTGCGCCGGTGTTCCAGCGTTCTCGACATGCACCATCAACCCAACTTCGGTGACTCCCGGCGGTAACCCGTCGACCGTCACGATCGCCGTCAAGACGTCTGGGACTGCTGCTCAACTCTCTGTTCCCGGAGGCGCGCAACGCCCCGTGTTCGCCTTGTGGACACTTACCACGGGTTTCGGATTGTTCGGCATGTTCCTGTTCGGCGCCAGACCCAGACGAAGGTGCGCGACCATTGTCTTCTTTCTCGTTCTGCTTGGTGGAATGATCTTATGGGTCGGATGCGGCGGCCTCAGCAACACAACCCAGCCTACTCCGCCAGGAAACTCCACTCCCACAGGCACCTATACCGTTCTGGTGATCGGCACCTCTGGCAGGGTGCAACACTTCACCTCACTCACTTTAACCGTGCAATGAGCGAGTGTGTGGCAGTGATCCAAGCGATCGAAGTGTGGCCATTTGACAGATGTAGGACGACAGTTTCGCGAAGCGCGTGCGAAGGCTGGTCTTCCTGGGGACCTTGGTCTTGTATTGCTGCCGGTGAAGGGTGAGTCATATGTTAACCTTCCGTACGATGTCTATCTGAAAAATGAGCGTGGAAAAGAAGAAAAGAATACATTGCCCATTTTCAATTGGCCGTGTTCGGGCAACAGGGTACCCTGACGATTTTTGCTGAGCTGAACGGAATCGAACCTTCACAATGGAGTCAGTAACCCCTAAGTAGACTTGTGACGGGACGCCTTTGACTGCGTAGCGGAACGATTCATCATCGAATTAACCGCAAACACTCCAGCAGACGGGCAAGACACTAGTTGCACAGGAGTCGGGGACGAATAGTTGATGTAACCAGATCGAAGAGAAAGCCGGACTCCGACGCGATTTTTCAACAGTTCACTCGGAAAGCCGGATCGACGCAATTCTAGTGCTTGACCGAGGCAGTTTCTATCCCCGGAGGTTGCAGAGTTAAACCAAGCGTCGGGTGCCCTGGTTTAGACAACGGAGCGCGGTGGCATTAGTTTTGGGGAGCCGACATTGTTATGGAATCATATAAGAGGTGACCGGAGGAGGCATCCCATGGAGCTACACACGATCGGATTTCATGCTGGACAGATAATGCCCCAAGAATCATGTGCAGGCATGATCAATCTTGATCACCACCGCAGATTTCAGACACTACCGAATGATTGTCACAGTAACCATTTCATGACAAGGCAGTCTGGTTGAAAGGTGTGGTGGTGCGAAGCTCTAGTTTGACAGAGTAGAGTTCAGGG